>Ga0210387_10003560_pt1 | contig 11974 bp, 11 predicted proteins | sample IncBWC7OmetaG_FD_160108 | JGI IMG/M metagenome (GOLD analysis project Ga0210387, IMG submission 160108) | Forest soil microbial communities from Barre Woods Harvard Forest LTER site, Petersham, Massachusetts, United States - Inc-BW-C-7-O ... | reverse complement strand
AGATCTTCGTGTCCGTGATCCCGCGCGAGGTCGCCATCACCTTGACGCGCCCGTCGGGGTCGATCAGCTGAAATACGTCGCGATCGCCCGTGACGATCATGCTCGCAAGGCCCACCGCGCGCGCACGGTCGGCGAGCGAGGCGATCACATCGTCCGCCTCGTAGCCCTCCCGCTTGACGTTGCGATACCCGAACGCCTCCACCAGCGGTTCCATCGCCGGCCACTGCATCTTCAGCAGGTCCGGGCGCGAGCGGCGAGTCGCCTTGTAGTCGGCGAACATCTCCGTGCGCCCGGAGGTGCCGGCATCCCAGGCCACGACCGTCGGTTGCACGCCGTACTCGGTGACGATCTTGACGAGCATCGAGGCAAACCCGAAGATCGCGTTCGTCGGCTCACCGGTCGACGTCGCGATCGACTCAGGCAGCGCATAGAAGGCCCGGTAGACGAGGCTGGGACCGTCGATCAGGAACAGGCGGCGCTCTGCGTCCCCGCTATCCGAACCCGGCGCCGAGGACGAGGACGCTCGGGCTGTCGCTTTGGCCGCCATGCACCGGTCACTCTACGAGGACCCTGACATAAGATGCCGGGCCGCTGCCCATACGGGTGGCTAGCCGCCTCGTGCAAAGTCGCCGCCTGACGCCGGGCGCACCTCAAAACCAGGAGAGCACTCCGTGACGAGCATCACCCCGAGCGCCCAGTACAGATTGAACGTGCGTGTAGAGATCGACGACAGCGCCGGCCTGCTCGGACGCGTCACGAGCGCGATCGGCGAGGTCGGCGGCATGGTCGCGGCGGTCGACCCGGTGGAGATCGAGCACGGGCACAGCCTGCGCGACATCGTGGTCGACGCGGCCGGCCCCGAGCACTGGGTGCAGATCGTCGCCGCGATCGAGGCGATCGAGGGCGCGCACGTGATCGACCAGACCGACCGCACCTTCCAGCTGCACGTCGGCGGCAAGATCGAGCAGCACAACAAGCATCCGCTCAAGACGCGCGACGATCTCTCGATGGCGTACACCCCCGGCGTGGCCCGGGTGTGCCTGGCGATCGCCGAGGACGAGGACAGGGCGTTTCAGTACACGATCAAGCGCAACACGGTGGCCGTCGTCTCCGACGGCACGGCGGTCCTGGGGCTCGGCGACATCGGCCCGAGCGCCGCGATGCCGGTGATGGAGGGCAAGTGCTGCCTGTTCAAGGAGTTCGCGGGCGTCGACGCGTTCCCGATCTGCCTGGACACGACCGATGCGAGCGAGATCGTGGAGACCGTCAAGCGGATCGCCCCGGCGTTCGGAGGGATCAACCTCGAGGACATCTCCGCGCCGCGGTGCTTCGAGATCGAGGACCGGCTGAAGGCCGAGCTCGACATCCCGATCTTCCACGACGACCAGCACGGCACGGCGGTGGTCGTGATGGCGGCACTGATGAACGCGGTCAAGCTGACGGGCAAGCAGATGGCGGACATGAGCGTGCTGATCATCGGCCTCGGCGCCGCCGGGATCGCCGTGACCAAGATCCTGCTGGAGGCCGGCGTCGGGCAGATCGTCGGAGCGGACTCCCGCGGTGCGCTGCACACGCAGCGCGAGGACTATCTGGGCGGGACGATGAACGCCCAGAAGCGTTGGTTCGCCGAGGTGACGAACCCCGAGCTCCGCGACGGGACGCCGGCAGAGGTGATCGACGGCGCCGACCTCGTGATCGGGCTGTCCGGCGCACGAGCGCTGCCGGCGCCGGCGTTGGCGCGAATGAACGCGGACGCGATGGTCTTCGCGATGGCCAATCCCAATCCCGAGGTCGTCCCCGAGGAGGCCGCTCCGTACGTGCGGATCATGGCCACAGGACGCTCGGACTACCCCAATCAGATCAACAACGTGCTGGCGTTCCCAGGCATCTTCCGCGGCGCCCTGGACGTGCGTGCGGGCGCGATCACCGAGCGCATGAAGATGGCCGCGGCGCGTGCGATCGCGGAGATCGTGGCCGACGACGAACTGCGCGAGGACTACATCATTCCATCGGTGTTCAACCGCGACGTGGCCCCTGCCGTGGCGGCCTCGGTCGCCAACGAGGCACGTGCGAGCGGTATGGCCGCCGCGGCAGGCAACGAGGTCGGGTTTGCCCAGGGAGATACCCAGACAGGGACTCATCCGGTCGTGCCGGCGGGGGACTCAAGGACGTAATCTGGGTCACCATGCGAGTGACCCTCACAGGAGCGACGGGCCTGATCGGGACCGCGGTGGTCGCCGCCCTCACGAACCGCGGCGATGAAGTGACGGTGCTTTCACGAGACCCCAAGCGAGCGAGTGCACGACTGGCCGATGACGTGCAGGCAGTGCCCTGGGATCCGGAGTCAGAACCGGCTCCCACACACGCACTGGCCGGGCGCGACGCGGTGGTGAATCTTGCCGGCGAGCCGATCGCGCAGCGCTGGAGCGAGCGGGTGAAGCGGGAGATTCGCGACAGTCGCGTGACGGGGACACGCAATCTCGTGCGTGGATTGACCGCAGTCGGCGCGAATGTCCGCCCGGGCGTGATGGTGAGCTCGTCGGCGATCGGCTACTACGGAGCCCGCGGCGCGGAGCCGATCGACGAGGAAGCCTCCCCGGGTGCTGACTTCCTCGCACAGGTGTGCGCTCAGTGGGAGGCCGAGGCGCGTGCGGTCACGATGCTGCAGATGCGCTCGGTACAGGTGCGCACGGGTGTCGTGCTTGACCGTGCGGGCGGGGCGCTCGCGAAGATGCTGCCCCCCTTTCGGCTGGGCATCGGCGGTCCGGTCGCGGGCGGGCGCCAGTACGTTGCCTGGATCCACCGCGACGATCTCGTCGGGATGATGCTGTCCGCGCTGGAGGACACACGCTGGTCCGGCCCGGTAAACGCGACCGCGCCCGAGCCGGTGAGCAACCGGGAGCTGTCGCGGGCGCTCGGGCGCGTGCTGCACCGTCCGGCGCTCCTGCCCGTGCCGGGGTTGGCATTGCAAGCTCTCTACGGGGAGATGGCGGAGATCGTCACCACGGGTGTGCGCGCCGTGCCCGCCAAGGCGCTGGTTCTGGGGTACGAATTCGGGTATCCAAGGCTCGAGGACGCACTGCGGGCGACGTTGGGCTGAGCCACGCCGGCCGATCTGGTTGGTGGCGCCTGTCCCTTGCTCGATCTATCCCTGTCGCCGCACACCCTCGCCGCGGCGCGCAGGCTTGTGGGTCAGCCGGTGTTGAGCTTGCGCCAGAACACCGGAACGCCACCGGACACGCGATCCACGCCGTAGCTCGACAGCGTCGTTTCGCCATCGGGTTCGATCGTATAGCGCCCGATCACCGAGTCTTGAGGACCACTCGAGAACAGCGCGTCGATCACCGCCTGACGGTTGTTGCCGCGCGCCCCGGCGCGAGCGATCGCCCGCAGCGTCGCGCTCATGGCCTCGTACCCGAACAGGGCATACGCTTCGGGGTGTTCGTGGAACACGCGCCGGTAGACCGCGAGCACACGTTGCGCCGAGGCCGGGTAGCGACTTACCGGCAGAATCGGCGTGCTCAGTAGGGTTTTCGCGGCCGCGGCGGCGCCGAGGGCCGATGTGAACGTGGAGTTGACCATCGTGCTCGACCCGAGCAGCCACAGCCGAGGATCGGCCGCGTGCAGCTGTTGCCACAGTGAGACGACTTCCGGCGTGGTGCCACCGGCGAAGAACACGGCCTCGGCCCCTGAGCGCTCGATCTTGGAGACCTCCCCCGCGAAGCTCGTCGTGGCAGTCGTGTCGATGCTGTCGTGCGCGGCGAGCGAGATGCCCGCGTGTTCCGCGTCGGACGCGACCATCTGGGCGAGCGGCAGCTCGAACGGGTCCTGGTTGTCCACCACGTACACCCGCCCAACTCCCAGGTCGCGCATCAGTGCCACCTGGGCCCTGGCCTGCGTCGGATCGCCCGGCTCCAAGCGCGCAAAGCTGCGCCGGCCGGTCGGGTAGAAGCGTTCGGGCTCATCCTGGCCGGCGTAGGCCGATGAGGTCAGACCACCATAAGGACTCGCGGGGCTCACCTGGAGGATGTCGGCGGCGTTGATCAGCGGCAGTGAGATCGCGGTCGCAGCCGAGTTGTAGTCACCGAGATAGGCGATCGTGCTGGGATCGTTGGCCGCCGTCTTAGCGTTGCTCGCGGTCACACTCGGGTCCCATTGCCCGCTTGTAGGGCTCGAGTCGTCCATCGAGTCGTAGCTGATCTTGAACGGCCCAATGTGTCCACCGGAGTCGTGCAGAGCAAGCTTCTCGCCGTTCACGATCTGCGTGGAGATCGCCGCGGACGGACCCTGCAGCGGCAGGCTGGAGTAGACGGTGAGCTGATTGCCCTGACTGCTGAGCGCGCCGGAGACGCTGCCACAACCGGATGTCGCGGCCGCGAGCACGGCCGCGACGACCAGCGCGCTCGTCGCTTGGCAGAGCCTGCGCGTCCGCACCCGGCGACTCAAGACAACTTCTCAGCTGCGGCGGCCGGGCAGGTAACCGGAGATGAGCTTCAGCGTTGCGCCGACGAGGATGATCACGGTCGCGAGCATGAACGCATCAAAGCCCTTGGCGCCCAGGGCCCAAAGCACGACCCAGATGACCAGGCCGGCGGTTGCGGTGAGGACCAGTCCCATGTCCGGCGAATCCTACCTGAGGCATGCCCGGACGGGTGGCGTTGGCGCGTGAAGACCCGTCCTTGGCGCATGCGGCGCCCGCCCGTGGCGAGGATCAGCGCAGGCCGGACGCCAGCTCGGCGACCACCGAGCCGACTGCGCCGGCCGGATCCTCGGGAGCGTCGCCGGCGGCGCGCACCAGACGGGTGCCCACGATCACCCCGTCCGCGCCGGCGTCGGCGGCGCTACGCGCCTGTTCGGGTGTGGAGATCCCGAAGCCCAGCGCTACCGGAGCCTCGGTGCTCGACTTGGCCCGTGCGACGACCTCATGGAAGCGCTGCGACAGCGACGGCGCGACACGCTCCCCGGTCGTGCCGACCACCGAGACCGTGTACAGAAACCCTCGCGCCTGCTCGCCGATCGCCGCCATCCGCTCGGGTGTCGTCGTGGGGGCCACGAGCGGCACGAGCGCGAGCCCGTGGGTCGCGCATGCGCTTCGGATCTCCTCGGACTCCTCCAGCGGCAGGTCCGGCACGATCAGCCCGCACGCCCCGGTCTGGGCCAGACGCGCAACGAAGGCCTCGGCTCCGGGAGCGAGCACCATGTTCGCGTAGCACATGAGCACGACCGGAACGCTCGGCGCCAGTCCGCGCGCGACCTCGAGCACGCCCCCTACGTTCGCCCCGGCCGCGAGCGCCCTGGTGCCCGCGGCGTGAATGACCGGACCGTCGGCGAGCGGATCGGAGTAGGGCATTCCCAGCTCCAGCAGATCCGCGCCCGCACGCACGCAGGCTTCGCCGATCGCCAGGGACTCCGGGAGCGTCGGATAGCCGCCCATCAAGTAGGGCATCAGCGCGGCTCGCCCCGTCGCACGGGAGAACCCTTCAGCGATCCGCTCGACGCCGGTCATCGGCCGCGTGCTCAAGTCCCCCGGTCCCCCAGCACCTCCGCAAGGTCCTTGTCGCCACGACCCGACAGGCACACCAGGTCCAGATCGCCGTCGGTCTGCGCAAGCGTCCAGGCGAGCGCATGTGCGGTCTCCAGGGCCGGGATGATCCCCTCCATGCGCGAGACCTCGCGAAACGCCGCGAGCGCCTGCGCATCGGTCACGGCGACATAGCGCGCGCGGCCGGTGTCGCGCAGAAACGCGTGCTGAGGCCCGGTGCCGGGGTAGTCGAGTCCCGCGGAGATGGAGTGCGCCTCGATGATCTGGCCCTCCTCGTCCTGCATGATCGCCGAGCGCGACCCGTGCAGCACCCCCGCGCGCCCACCGACCGTCAGCGGGGCGCCGTGGCGGGGCGTATCGATTCCCTCTCCGCCGGCCTCGACGCCGATGAGCTGCACCTGTTGATCCTCCAGGAAGGCCGTGAACGTCCCGATCGCATTCGAGCCCCCGCCCACGCACGCGATCACGCGCGAGGGCAGCCGGCCCTCGTACTCGAGGATCTGTGCGCGGGCCTCGTCGCCGATGATCCTCTGCAGGTCGCGCACCAGCGCCGGATAGGGCGCCGGACCGACGGCGGAGCCGATCACGTAGTGGGTGTCCCCCACGTTCTCCACCCAGTCGCGGATCGCCGCCGAGACGGCCTCCTTCAGCGTTCTCGCGCCAGAGCTCACCGATTCTACGCTGGCCCCCAAGAGGGTCATGCGCTGAACGTTCGGGCGTTGGCGTCGGGTGTCCTCCTCGCCCATGTAGACCACGCACTCCAGACCCAGCAGCGCGCACACCGTGGCGGTTGCCACCCCGTGCTGTCCGGCTCCGGTCTCGGCGATGATCCGAGTCTTGCCCATGCGCCTTGCCAGGAGCGCCTGGCCGAGCGCGTTGTTGAGCTTGTGCGAGCCGGTGTGGTTCAAGTCCTCGCGCTTGAGATACACCGCTCGCCCGAGGCGCTCGGAGAGCCCGCGCGCGCGATACAGCGGCGTGGGACGCCCCACGAAGTCCCGCAGCAAGCCCTGGAGCTCCGCATGGTAAGACGGGTCCTCGCGCGTCGCGCACCACGCCTGCTCCAATTCGGCGAGCGCGGGCATCAGCGTCTCGGGGACGTACTGACCTCCGTACTGGCCGAACCGGTGCTCGACCGTCGCCTCGCTCATACCGCGACCGCCGCGGAAGCGGTCTGGAGGGCCGCGAAGAACGCGCGCAGCTTCGCTTCGTCCTTATGTCCGGGGGCGCTCTCCGTGCCGCTCGCGGTGTCCACCGCGTAGGGATGCACGAGCTCGGCGGCCTGGACGACGTTGCCTGGATGCAGGCCGCCGCTGAGGATCAGCGGTATCGGCGAGCGTCGCGCAGCCAGCAGAGACCAGTCGAATGTCTCTCCGGTGCCCCCCCGCAGATCCTGCTTGGCGGGCGTCCGGGCTCGCGCATCCACGAGGTGGAAGTCGACGTGATAGCGCTCGAGCGCGCGTACGTCTCCGGGACCGGCGACTTGGATCGCCTTGATCACGCGCGCGCCCGTACGCCGTCGCGCCTCCGCACAGAACGCCGGTCCCTCCTCGCCGTGCAGTTGCAGCATGCTGAGGCCGAGCTCCTCGGTGTACTCCGCCAGCTCCTCGAGCGAGGCGTCAACGAACACCCCGCACAGCTCCACGCGCCGTCGCAGCGCCGTGGTGATCTTCAGCGCCTGCTCCGCCGAGCACCGGCGGGGGCTGCCCTGGTAGAAGACCATTCCGATCGCCCACGCGCCGAGCTCAACCGCCAGCTCGGCGTCGTGCAGGTCGGTGATCCCGCAGATCTTGATCTTGGGCGGCGTATAGCTCACACCGCCAACGGTAGCGATCACCTTCAGGCGAGCACCACCCCGTTCTGCTCGGTGCCGGTGCCCTACCCTTCAGGCGTGCTGGGGTTGGGCACCGAGTTTGGCCTGGAGCCAAGCGTGACGGACACTGTCTTGTGTGCATAGCTACCCTTGCCGTTGGCGCGCAACAGCCCGACCGTGACGGTGTCGCCCGGTTTCTTTGAGGCTACGTCGTTGGCTAGATCTTCCGAGCTCGTCACCACTTTGCCGTCGAAGGAGACGATGCTGTCACCGCCGATCGCGACTGAGCCGTTTTCGGTGTTGCCGCTGACGTTGCCACCGCGGATGCCGGCTTTTTCGGCCGGTGTGCCGTGCTGGACGCTCTGCACGAGGGCTCCGCTTTTGACGGGCAGGTTCAGAGCCGACAGCGAGCCGTCGATCGTCAGCGAGGTCAAGCCTAGGTAGGCGCCGCGCAGCGTGCCGCCTTTCTCGAGCTGAGAGATCTCGGACTTGGCGGTGTTGATCGGCACAGCGAAGCCGATGCCGACGCTGCCGTTGCCCGAGCCACCGGTCTCGATCTGCGAGTTGATGCCGATCACCTGGCCCTGCGCGTTCAGCAGCGGGCCACCGGAGTTGCCTGGGTTGATCGGAGCGTCTGTCTGCAGGACGTTGTCGATCGTGAACCCGTTCGGCGCCGTTATCTGGCGTTGCAACGCCGAGATGACACCCGTGGTCAACGTCCGTTCGAGATCGAAGGGATTGCCGATCGCCAGCACAGGGTCGCCCACCTGCACCTTGCTCGAGTCGCCGAGCGTCAGCGGGTGCAGCGTCAGGCCGTCAGTCGGGATGCGCAATATGGCGAGATCGTTGGAGGGATCCTTGCCGACCACCTGCGCGTCCACGTTCTGACCCTTTTCGATGCTCACCTGGACCTTCACGGCGTTCTCGACGACGTGGTAGTTGGTGAGGATCGTGCCGTTGCCGTCGATGATGATCCCCGAGCCCGTGGCCTTGCCTTGGCGCTGCGTTTCGCCGCCCCCGAACAGGTTGAACGGCGAGGATTCGCCTTGCTGCACGATCGTCGAGGTGACGAACACGACTCCTGGCGCGTCGCGGACGTAGATCTGGTGCGGAGTCAGGCCCGTCGTGACCTGGGATGCGTTGGAGGGCTGCAGCGGCGCGGATTGGACGGTCGTGACGGTGCTGGTCGATGAACCGAGACCGCCGGCGGCCGCTATCACCGCGGCTACGACCGCGCCGCCGACCAGGGCCGCGACGAAGGGAATGGCGAACGCGCGCTTCATAGCGATCGCTGAGTGTAGAGGTGGCTGTGAAGGTGGCGTGTCATCGTGGTCTCCCCGAACGGTTCCCGACTGGTTGTGGAACAGAATGATCAGCGGCCATGAAGGCCATCTAAAGCGAAACATCCGCTCGACTAAAACTTATGGGCGTGTCTCACTCGACCTTCGACGGTACGTCGACGGCACCCCTCAGCACGCGCAGCGCCTCTTCCGGTACAGGCGCTCGCATGAGCGACTCCCCCACCAAGACGCCCGCCACCCCCGCATCCCGGAGCCTCACCAGCTGCTCCGGTTTGCGGATCCCGGACTCTGCGACGACGGTGACGTGTGCCGGGATCGCTGCGAGCATCTCAAAGGTGCGCTCGACGTCGACGCTGAAGTCACGCAGGTCACGGTTGTTGATCCCGATCAGATCGGCCCCCACCTCCAGCGCCACGCTCAGCTCGACCGGGTCGTGGACCTCCACCAGCACGTCCAATCCCAGCTCGCGCGCGAGCTCGCGCAACGCTTGCAGCTCCACGCTGGAAAGCGCCGCGGCGATCAGCAGAACCGCATCGGCGCCGGCGACCCGCGCCTCGTGCAGCTGGTAGGGATCGACGATGAAATCCTTGCGCAGCAGCGGCAGCTCGCATGCTGCACGGGCGGTGTGCAGATCCTCGAGCGAGCCCTCGAAGTGCGGTCCCTCCGTCAGGACCGACAGCGCGGTGGCGCCGCCACGCTCGTAGGCGCGCGCGATCTCCGTGAGCTGGGCGTCCGCGCGCAGCGTCCCGGCCGAGGGCGAGCGCCGCTTGAACTCGGCGATCACCCCGATCCCAGGACGCTTGAGTGCGTCGCGCAGGCTGCGCTGCGCGCCTGCGGTCTCGAGCGCCAACTCGCGCAGCTCGGCCTCCGAGCGCGCGTGCTTGCGCTGTGTGAGCTCGAGGCGCGTACTCGACAGGATGTCGCTCAGGATGCTCATCGGAGGACCGGCGCCTGCGCGGGTGCGTGCTCGACACTGGCCTGCACGAACCGCTCCAGCGCATCGGCGGCCTGCCCGCCGGCGAGCGTCTCGCGCGCGAGGCCGACCCCCTCGGCGATCGAGTCCGCGACGCCGGCCGCGTAGATGGCCGCGCCGGCATTGATCGCCGCGAGGTCGCTGCGCGGACCCGACTCTCCGCCGAAGATGGCTCGCGTGACTTCTGCATTCTCTTGCGGACTCCCTCCCGCGAGCAGTGCGGCCTGCTCGCTCGCATGGTCCACCAGCTCGACACCGACGTCGCGCGGCGTGAGCGTGTAACGGATCAGCTCCTCATCGTTGACCTCGATCACCGTGGTGGCCGCCGCGGTCGAGATCTCATCCAGGCCGTCCTCGCTGCAGACGACCAGCGCGCGATCGACGCCGAGTCGTGCGAGCGCTCCGGCGATCGTCTCGAGGAAGGCCGGATCGGACACGCCGATCAGCTGGCGGCGGGCGCCCGCGGGGTTCGTGAGCGGCCCGAGGAAGTTGAAGATCGTTCGCACCGCGAGCTCGCGGCGGACGGGTATGACGAACCGCGTGGCCTGATGGTGGGCGGGAGCGAACATGAAGCCAAACCCGGCCTCCTCGATGCATGCGGCAACGCCCTCGGGGCCGAGGTCGATGCGCGCCCCGAGCGCCTCGAGCAGGTCAGCCGAGCCCGAGCGGCTGGTGGCCGAGCGGTTGCCGTGCTTGGCGACCGCGCACCCGGCACCCGCCGCGATCAGGGCGGCGGTGGTAGAGACGTTGAAAGTGCCGCGTCCGCCGCCCGTTCCAGCGGTATCGAGCAGGTCGACACGATCGACCGAGACGTGCGTCGCCAGCCCGCGCATCGTGCGCGCGAGCCCGGTCAGCTCCTCGACCGTCTCGCCCTTCGTGCGCAGCGCGATCAGGAACGCGGCGATCTGCGTTTCGGAGACCTCGCCGTGCATGATCTGCGCAAGCACCTCCGAGGTCTCCTCGGAGCTGAGATCGCGCCGCTGGGCAAGCGCGTCGATCGCGCGGGTGAGGATCGCGTTGGGCATCAGCGCGTCTCGGCCACCGGTGCGACCGGGCGCTCGCCCGAGTGCGCAGGCGCGTCACTGGCGCCGGTGCTCGACGGCTCCACACCGCCGACGCGCCCGTCGAGGAAGTTGGCCAACAGCTCGCGGCCCTGCTCGGTGAGCACCGACTCAGGGTGAAACTGCACGCCCTCGGCCGGCAGCTCGCGGTGGCGCAAGCCCATCAAGACCCCTCCCCCCCGTGCGGACTCTTCCAGGCAGTCAGGCAGCTCGGGCGCGACGACCAGCGAGTGGTAGCGCCCGACCGTCAGTGGGCAGGACAGATCGGTGAAGATCGTGCGCCCGTCGTGCTCGATCGTCGTCGCCTTGCCGTGCACCGGAGGATGCAGAATGACCTCGCCACCGAAAGCCTGCGCCATCGCCTGGTGGCCGAGGCAGACGCCCAGCGTCGGCACCCCCGACTCAGGCATCCGCCGGGCGATCTCGAGTGAGATGCCGGCCTCGTTGGGCGTGCAGGGGCCGGGCGAGATCACACAGCGCGCGTAGCCGCCCTCGAGCAACTCATCGACGCTCGCGCGGTCGTTGCGCACGGTGCGCACGTCGGCGCCCAGTTCGCCGAGATACTGGACGAGGTTGTACGTGAACGAGTCGTAGTTGTCGATCACCAGGACCTTCATCGGCGAACCTCGTGACATGAGTAACACGATGATGGGCGCACAGGGCAAGCTGGGCAAGGACGCACTGAGCGAAATGTGCTGGCCGATCGGAGATCCCTCCGATCTACGATCGGTACATGAGCGAGGGAGGACGCCGATCCAGCGCAGCCATGTGCGCCCATCATGGCCACTCCGGCTGTTCGCAGGCCAGTTCGATCGCTTGCAGGACCGCACGGGCCTTGGACTCGGACTCCGCCAGCTCATACGCGGGCTTCGCATCGGCGACCGTCCCTCCGCCGGCCTGCACATGGGCGATGCCGTCCTTGACCACAACCGTGCGGATGTGGATCGCGGTGTCGAGATCCCCTCCGTAGCCGAGGTAGCCGATAGCGCCGCCATAGCCGCCGCGCTTGATCGGCTCGAGCTCGTCGATGATCTGCATTGCCCGCACCTTCGGAGCGCCCGACAGCGTCCCGGCGGGCAGAACCGAGCGCAGCGCATCCATCGCGCTGACGCCCTCGCGCAGCAACCCCGTGACCGAGGACACGATGTGCATCACGTGCGAATAGGTCTCGACCGACATGAACGTCTCCACCGCGACCGTCCCCGGCTCGCACACTCGGCCGAGATCGTTGCGACCGAGATCGACGAGCATGACGTGCTCGGCGCGCTCCTTCTCATCCTCGAGCAG
>Ga0210387_10003559_pt1 | contig 11977 bp, 11 predicted proteins | sample IncBWC7OmetaG_FD_160108 | JGI IMG/M metagenome (GOLD analysis project Ga0210387, IMG submission 160108) | Forest soil microbial communities from Barre Woods Harvard Forest LTER site, Petersham, Massachusetts, United States - Inc-BW-C-7-O ... | reverse complement strand
AATTCGACTGGATTTCTCCAGCCACGAAAAGCTTTCCGAGCAGCGCTGGGTGGATCGGATCCCCACCGAGGACCCCTTCCAGGCCGCTTCCCCCAGGGTCATCAAGCCCAACGACACGGAATTTGCGGATACCGAAAAGCAATTCGAGGATTTGGCCTAATCGGCACTCCGTGTCATGCTCTGGCCATCAGGTTGCGCAATCGGCACAGGTGGTAAGCAGCTCCGGTGAAGGTAAACAGCCACCCAACCTTCTCGATCCCTCGCAACTTCACTTTCTTTTGCATCCCGACCATCTTCATCCACCCGAACGTTTGCTCAACTCGTTTTCGTTTCCTCTGACTGATCTCATACGCCGGCGTGCCGCGTGGTCCGTTGATCCACCGCACTCCTGCGGTTCGTATCGTTCTGCGCCACATGCGGGGTGATGTTCATTCCAGGAAATTCTCGGACCAATTCCTGCGTGTCGTAATTCTTGTCTCCAGCCAAAGTCACGCGCTTCCCGGCGGGGATGTCTCCGCCATCAGCATCGCGCGAAAAATACCATTCACAACAAGCCGCTAGTCTAGTACCTCCGTTTTGCACAACCCCCTAATTGCCGTATTGTCTATTCTTCGGCTACCTCCGGTATAATAAGAACTCGCGGCCAAATTACTCCATTCCAACTCGAGGTCAGACTGAATGGCGGTACAAACTCGCGTCAAAGTGGCCAGGATGGAATCCACCAAGAATCACGGCCTCGACCGTGACACCCTGGTCCGCATGTACCGCAACATGTTCCTCTCCCGCCGCCTCGACGACCGCGAAATCCAGCTCAAGCGCCAAAACAAAATCTATTTTCAGATTTCCAGCGCCGGACATGAAGCCGTCACGACCGCCACGGCCTTGCTCTTACGTCCGGGGGTAGACTGGGTCTACCCCTATTACCGCGACCGGGCGCTGTGCCTCATGCTCGGTGTGACCCCGCTCGAAACCCTCCTGCAAGCCGTTGGTGCCAAAGACGACCCAAGCTCAGGTGGACGCCAAATGCCCTCTCATTGGGGACACAATCGCTGGAATATCGTCAGCCGTTCTTCCTGCACGGGCACACAATTTGTCCAGGCCGTAGGCGCTGCCGAGGCCACGCTCTACTACGAGCGTCACGGAAAGGCTCTGGAGCAGGCCCGGAAAGCTCCCCTTGGTGAACACGTCAATCACCAGTCCGATGAAATTGTCTATGTCTCTTCCGGCGACGGCGCCACCAGCGAAGGCGAATTCTGGGAGTCCCTCAACGTTGCTTGCGCGAAAAAGCTTCCGCTCTTCTATCTCATCGAAGACAACGGCTACGCCATTTCCGTACCCGTGGAAGTTCAGACCGCTGGCGGCAGTATTTCGCGACTCACCAGAGGTTTCCCTGGCTTACACATCGCTGAATGTGATGGCACCGATCCGCTGGAAAGTTACGCCGTCTCCAAGGAAGCCATTGCCTACGTTCGAGAACGTCGCGGCCCCGCGCTGGTCCACGCCCACGTCACGCGCCCCTATTCGCATTCGCTTTCCGATGACGAAAGGCTTTACAAATCTCCCGAAGAGCGCGAGGCCGAAGCCCGCCGCGATCCGCTTTCCAAATTCTCCCTATTCCTCGTTCGCGAAGGCCTCATGGATCAGAGGGAAATCGAGGCCCTCGAAGCGGAAGTCGATCGCGAAGTCCGCGAAGCAAGCGACCAGGCCCTTGCCGCCGAGCCTCCCGAAGTTTCTTCCATCTACGATCACGTTTATTCCGCGGACATCAATCCCACTTCTTCCATTTTTGCCGTCGGGCCCAAATTTCAAGGCGGCGCCAAGACCATGGTCGAAATGGTTGCCGCCACGCTCCACGATGAAATGGGCCGCGACGATCGCATCACCGTGTTTGGCGAGGACGTTGCCGATGCAAGCCGCGAAGAAAACCTTCGCGAAGTAAAAGGGAAGGGTGGCGTCTTTAAAGCCACTGCCGGCCTGCAGCGCAAATATGGTGCCGATCGCGTTTTCAACACACCGCTTGCCGAAGCCAGCATCGTTGGGCGCGCCATCGGCATGGCCACTCGCGGACTAAAGCCCGTGGCGGAAATCCAGTTCTTTGATTACATCTGGCCTGCCATGATGCAGATTCGCGATGAACTGTGCGTCATGCGCTGGCGCTCCAACGGCAATTTCAAGTGTCCCGCAGTGGTGCGCGTTGCCATCGGTGGCTATCTCACCGGAGGCGCCGTCTACCACAGCCAGAGCGGCGAATCCATCTTCACGCATTGCCCCGGCTTGCGCGTGGTTATGCCTTCCACCGCGCTCGACGTCGCTGGCCTTCTGCGCACCGCCGTTCGCTGCGACGATCCCGTCATGTTCCTCGAGCACAAACATCTTTACCGCCAGCCCTATAACCGCTCCGAATACCCCGGCCCGGATTTCACCGTCCCGTTCGGCAAAGCCCGCGTTGTAAGGGAAGGCGTGCACGTCAGCATCATTACCTTTGGCGCCGTTGTGCATCGCGCGGAAGTCGCCGCCGCCGCTCTCGAGCGCCAAGGCATCTCCGTCGAAATAATCGATCTGCGCTCGCTCTCTCCGTACGATTGGGAGGCCATCTCTGCCACCATCCGCAAAACGCATCGCGTCGTCGTTGCTTACGAAGACATGCTCAGCTGGGGCTACGGCGCCGAAATCGCAGCCCGCATCGCCGAAGAACTGTTCGACCAGCTCGACGCCCCTGTAAAACGCGTCGCGGCCACTGACACGTTCTGCGCCTACCAGCCCAAGCTGGAAGACGCCATCCTTCCCCAAACCGAAAACATCGCCAACGCCGTCCGCACCCTCCTATCGTACTGATCTCCATCGCTGCGGTACAGGTGCAGCTCACCCCTTCAGGGGTGAGGCCGTTGCTCCCGTTGTGTAGCGGGCCGCCTTCCGTTTGGGGCCATGTCATTCTGTGAGCATCCGGATGCTCTCAGAATCTCAACTCAAAATATTCCTCCAACAGGTGTTGCGCGTCTCACGCATCACCGGCGCAACATAGCAAACTGCAATCAACACCCAACGCCACCCCGTCACATTCCTACACCCGTTGAAACATTTTTTCGTCCTTTCTCGTATTTCAGTTTAGAATCACCTTGAGTATTTCTTCGCGGGGGTCCATTCATGCTATGCCCAAACTGTCAAAAAGAAATCGCTGACGCCTCCAAGTTCTGCTACAACTGCGGCGCCAACCTGACCGGCTCTCCGGCCCCGGCTCCAGCTGTGGCTGCTCCGAAGCGTCTGATGCGTTCGTGCAGGGACAAGAGGATCGCGGGTGTTTGCGCCGGCCTCGCCGAATATTTTGATCTCGATCCCACGCTGGTCCGCGTGCTCTGGCTCCTGGCCATTTTTTTTGCTGGCACCGGCTTCCTCGTCTACATCATCCTTTGGATCGTTTTGCCCTGCGCGCCCGCGACGCAGGCCATTAGCGTCCCCGGCTCGGCAGCCCACGTCTGATGATCGACCACCCTACGCTCATTCTGTCATTCCGAACGGAGTGAGGAATCTCTCTTCTCTCGGGTCTTGGTGGGCGCCCTACACGCCGCCATTGCCTGGGGGTTCTTGGGTCGCCTTTGTTGTCTTTGTAGCGGCCGCCTTCTGAGGCGGGCGTGCTCTTTTCTGCAATTTATGTCAGCCGCCGCATCTGCACCGCATCTCTTATAAGGCCGCACCCTACTCCTTACTCCTCTTCACGCTGCTACTCCGCTTCTTTCCTCCTTCTCCCCACACCATATGATCCATCGAGAACAACCCCGCTCCCACTGTCGCCAGCGCAAAACAAGCCGCTCCTACCGCCAGCGGGAACTCGTACTCCCGCACCACCAGCGCCCCATGTGCGCTATGCACTTTCCAGATTGCTATACCCATCTCGATCGCCAACAACAGCGCCAGCGGCCGCGTAAATAGTCCCAAAAACAGCAGCAGCGACCCGAAACACTCCAGTATCCCCGCGACACTCACAAAATAACCCGGCAATCCGTGCTGCACGAAGAACTCGCGCAACTCTGGCGCTGGATGTACCAATTTGGGATAGCCGTGGTAAATGAATATCAACGCCAGCGCCAACCGCAACACCACTAGGCCCAGAGGCTGCAACCCGCTTAGAAATTTCATTTTGGTTCTCCCTGCACCCCTTACCTTATTCGCTATCCTCCTCGCTTTCCACCTCCTCTCGCGTGTTCTGTGTCACGTCGGCCAATTCATGCAATCCGTTAAAGGCGTTACCGTGCTCGGCCATGTCCAGCGAGGTGGCTCCCCAACACCTTTCGATCGCATCCTGAGCACTCGCTTCGGCGTCGCCGCCACTAATTTGGTCGTATGGTCTGCCTCAAGGCTGGTAAAATGGCATCAGTATCCCTTGACGAGGCACTCGAAAAGATGAAGTTTATCGACCCTTCCAGCGAAATCGTTTGCGCCGCGCGCTCTGTCGAAATGACGCTCGGTGATAGCGCATGAAGCGAAAGCTTCTCGTGGCGGTGCCACTGCTCTGCCTGGTGGTGCTGCTCGCTTGGCTCTTCCGGCCCAAACACGAATCTCTCGGCGAGGCCTACGTCGGCGAACGCAGCATCACGCTTTGGAGCAGCGTCGCTCAGGTCCGCGAGCAGACTGGCGTTTTGCTCTATGGCGACCGCGTCGAAGTCCTTGCGCGCCGCAACGACAACGTTAAAGTTCGCACTGCCGTCGGTCTCACCGGCTGGGTGGATGGCCGTTACCTGATTGAGCCGGACCTCTGGCAGCGCAGCGAGAAGCTACTCGAACAGACTCGTGTAATGCCCATCCAGGCCCGCGGCCGCACCAAGGTTCCCACCAATCTGCGCGTCCTGCCCGGCCGCACCGAGCCTCGCCTGTACCAATTTTCGCGCGGCATGCCCGTTGAGATTGTGGGTCGCGCCGTTTCCGATTGGGTTCAGGTCACCGACGAAAAAGAATCTTCCAACGAGCCGCAGGAAAGCAGAAAAGAGGATTGGTTTCTGGTGCGCGCCATTGCGACTCGCCCTCCCGGTGAAGGCGCCATGCGCAATTCTGCTGCGAACACTACCACGCAACCCGGGGATCAGACCGTTCCGATCGCCGGATGGGTTGTCGCTCGCTTTGTTTCTCTGGATCTTGCTGACCCCGTTCGCGACGGCACCACCTCCGCCAATATTCGTCCCATCGCCTGGTTTGAACTGAATCGCGTCACTGATGACGACGGCGAACATCCGCAATACCTCATCGCGGGCAATCGTGGCCCTGAAGGCCAGCCTTGCGATTTCACCACTCTTCGCGTGCTCACTTGGAATCGCAAGAAATCACGTTACGAAACCGCCTTCATTGAGAACGACCTTTGCGGCGCCCTTCCCATCCGCACGGGCAAGAGCCCCAAAAACGAACCCGAGTTTCGCTTTCGTGCAATGGACTCCCCAAGAGAAGAGCGCGTCTATCATCTGATTCAAACCGTAGTCCGCCGCGTCCGCGACGAATCCTCCCCCAAAAAATCCACCGCAAAAGAGTCCGCCGCACACCGCTAGCTCGTGTACGCGGGTGCCCCAGGTACGGGTTCTGGACCTGGGCTCTTGGGTTTTAGTAGCCCTCCGCAGCACGCTCGCCGCTCCCGGCCAGGAGGAAGTGATGTCCTCGAGAATAGCGGGAATCAATGTTCATAAAAAGACGCTGGCAGTGGTTGCAGTGGTTGTCTGAGGTGGAAGTTGACAGCGAGTGCCGGTTTGAGCGGGGTAAGTTTGGCGGCAACCCGACCAACCGCGATCGCTCGCTGCATGGTTGATCGAGCAAGGTGCCGAGGCAGCCGTCATGGAATCGACGGCCCAATTGGAAACCAGTCTGGGAAGCGCTGGAAAGGTATTGAAAGGGCGCCAGGCGGAGATCCGGAACGTTGCCTGTGGCGCAGGCGCAGTCCAATCGCGGGCGGCGGGGACCGTCTGCGCTCTGCCAAACCGTCTCACCACCGCCGTGCTATCCTCTCCGCTGAGAACTCATGACCCTGCACATCAACGAATCTGAGGTTCGTCAACTCCTCACCATGCCGATGGCCATCGAAGCCGTCGAAGACATTTCCCGCAAACAAGCCGCTGGCACCGTCATCGTTCACCCGCGCCGTCGCTTTGAGCTTCCAGGCGGCGGTTTCTTCCATTACATGGCCGCGATGGACACCGCCGCCGGGTTCGTGGCCATGAAACAATACACCTACGTGAAGGACAAGCTCTGCTTTCTCGTCCCTCTCTACGACACTTCCACTGGTGAATTGCTCGCACTCATCGAAGCGGATTATCTCGGACGTCAGCGCACCGGCGCAGCTTCCGGTGTCGCCACCAAATATCTTTCTCAAAAGGGCGCGCATTCCGCTGCGATCATCGGCACGGGCCGCCAGGCCAAAACCCAGTTGGAAGCCATCAACGCGGTTCGCCTTCTCGACTCTGCTTACGTTTACGGCCGCGATCCGCAGCGCCGCAATAGGTTTTGCGAGGAAATGTCAGAGCGTCTCAGCATCAACGTCTATCCCATGGAATCCGCCGCCGATGCTGTGCGCACCGCCGAAATTGTTTCTACCGCCACCACTTCTCCCCATCCGGTATTGACCGGACAGGATTTGCCTGGCGGTATTCACGTCAACGCCATCGGCGCCAATCATGCCCATAAGCAGGAACTCGACGTCACCGCCGTCGCCAAAGCAAATCTCATTTTCGTCGACTCCATCGCGCAATCCAAACAGGAAGCTGGCGACCTGATCATCGCCTTCCAGCAGCATCCCGAGCGCTGGAACGATGTCCACGAACTCGCCGAACTCGTCGCCGGAAAGGTTCCCGGCCGCAAATCCGACTCACAAATCACGCTCTTCAAATCCAACGGCATCGCTGCATGGGATCTTGCCGTCGCGGCAAAAATCTTCGCCCTCGCTCAGCAACATCATCTCGGCCGCGAATTACCCCTGTTTGCTTCTCAGGAATAATTCGATGCCCCGAGCGTTTATTGGCAAAACCGAAAAACCCTCGTCTGCAGAAATCACCAAGCTTTCGGTCCCAGTGCTGAAATTTGGAAGCAGTTGGTGGATTGGCTGGCCCGTGAACAAGCGCCGCTCTCGAGGAGTGGAGGTGCATTCGCCCAAATACGGCAGGTCCCTTCGCCTGAAATTCAAAAAGCGAACCATCGTGCACCTTTGTCCCTGCGACGGATCTTTCCGCGTGGCCTTTATCCTCGGTGACCGCGCAGTCAAGGCTGCGCGCCAAAGCGATCTCCCCAAGTCCATGCTCAAATAAACCATGACGTACCGCATTACGCCGAGAGGGCCGGTGCGCGCCTGGAAGTCAAGAAATCTGCGGATCTTGGCACCGTCGGCAAACTAGCCCTCATCAATAATCTCGCGAGTTAGCCTATTCCCCGAATCCTCGTCATATAGCGTCCGCTACACAAGTTGTCGTCCCGAGCGAGGCGAGGGATCTGCTTTTCTCGTCCCCTGCCGCTGCCACATGGCCACCGCGATAGATGCTCTTGACAGCTCTAGCGCGTCGTTTTACAGTATCGAACGATCGTTCGATAATCGCTCCTATGCCTACCTCTGCCCCCAATCCTCGCGACACCGAAGCCAAGCTCGACCATATCCTCCGCCATTCCGCCCGTATCTTCGCCGACAAGGGTTTCGAGGGCGCTTCCATCCGCGACATCAGCCGCGCCACCGGCGTCTCGCTGTCCGGTCTCTACTACTACTTCGACAGTAAGCAGAAGCTTCTGTATCTTATTCAACATAATACCTTTACATTCGTCCTCGCGCGCCTCCAGTCTCGCCTCCCAGGCGCCTCGGAGCCCGCTGCTCGTCTCCGCATCCTGGTCGCTAACCACATTGAGTACTTCCTCTCGCATCCAAACGAAATGAAGGTGCTCTCCCACGAGGAAGACGCCCTCGACGAGCCCCTTCATGCCGAGGTCGCCGCCATCAAGCGCAAATATTACGGCTTGGCTCGCAAAGTTTTCGACGATCTGGCCACCGCAGGCTTAGCCCCGGGCCTGAATTCCCGCGTCACTGTCCTCAGCCTCTTTGGCATGATGAACTGGGTCTATAAGTGGCATAACCCGGAGGTCGACCCCGGCTCCGACGAACTAACTGACCACATCGTCCGGATTTTCCTCCACGGCGTCCTTCCCACGGAGGCCGCTGCGAAGGAGCCCGTCGCAGACCCAACGTTAGCGGTCCCCTGACCGCGCGAGCGGCAGCTTTAGTAGCACAAGCTTCAGCCGGTGGCAGTCAATTGAAGTTAGAAGGCAAACGAACCGCGAGAAGAGTCACGAGGTTTCAGGGAGGGAATCATGGCAACCACCACCATCGCATCCAAAGAACTCATCAAATACCGCGTCGAAGACGGCATCGCCATCATTGAAATGGACGATCCACCCGCCAACACCTATTCCTACGACATGATGCAGCAACTGGACACTGCCATCCTCAAGGCCCGCATGGACGAGTCCGTCCACGTCATCGTCATCCGCGGCGCAGGCGAGAAGTTCTTCTCCGCCGGCGCCAGCATTCCCATGCTCACCAAGGCCGACCCGCAGTTCAAATACTATTTCTGTCTCCACGCCAACGAAACGCTTTGCCGTCTCGAGCAAACTCCCAAACTCGTCATCGCCGCACTCAACGGTCACACCGTCGGCGGCGGTTTGGAAATCGCCTTGGCCTGCGACATCCGCGTCGCCAAGAAAGAGGGCGGCAAGATCGGCCTCCCCGAAGTAAATCTCGGCGTTCTCCCCGGCACTGGCGGCACCCAGCGTTTCGCTCGCGCCATTGGCCGCGCCCGCGCCCTCGAACTCATGGCCACCGGCCGCACGTTCAGCTTCGAAGAAGCACTGGAGATGGATCTCATCCACTACATCTATGAAAAAGAAACCTTCTGGCAGGATGTCATGGATTACGCCTCCCAGTTCTGCCCGCCCAATAAGGCTTCCCGCGCCGTCGGCCGCATCAAGCGCTCCGTTGTCACCGGCATCGAAATTCCCTTTGCCGAAGCCCTCGGCCTCGAACGTGAATTGCAGCAACTCCTTTTCACCAGCGAAGACGCCAAGGAAGGCCTTGCCGCTTACGTAGAAAAGCGCGCCGCCAATTTCAAAGGGAAGTAGAATTAAGTTCGGAGCTCAAGCGCAACTCGGATGAAAACACTTCCAGACTATCTTCGAAAAGGCATGAAGCTCGTCATTGTGGGCTGCAACCCTACCGAATCTTCCGTTCGCGCCGGGCACTACTACGCTGGACGCGGCAATCAATTCTGGCCCACGCTCTATGAAAGCGGCGTCGTCCCCGAACCGTTCGACTATCCCGACGACCGCCGCATCATCGAGTTTGGTATCGGCCTCACCGACCTCGTCAAGCGCCCCACCAAAGCCGTCGAAGAACTCACCCGCGAAGACTACGCCGAAGGCCGCATCGTTCTCGGTCAGAAGCTCGAGGAATTTTCACCCCGCGTCGTCGCCTTCAACGGCAAGTTCACCTACGAGCAGTTCGCTCAACGCAAATGCAATTTCGGCCTGCAGAAGGGCCTGCTCTACGGCGCCCAGGTGTTCGTCGTGCCTTCAACCGGCAACCAAAACTCGCGCAGCAAGTCCGACCGCGTCAAACTTTTTAAGAAACTTGCCCAGTTGGTTGAAAAAACCGAGAAAGCCCGCGAACCCCGTCACCCGTAGTATCGCATTGCCAAGGAAAATCCTATGAGCCAGGCTCCGCAAATCTCATCGCCCATCCTCCTCGAAAACAGGCAGGGCCCCATTGCCACTTTGGTGATGAATCGTCCCACGCGTCTCAACGCCCTCAACAAAGATCTTTCCAATGCTCTCAATGACGCCCTCGCGCGCATTGCCAACGATCACACCATCAACGTCGTGGTTCTTACCGGTGCCGGCCGCGCTTTTTGTGCCGGCGGCGATCTCGGCGAAATCGGCAAGGGCCGCGAGCGCGACGACACCTCCGAACTCGGCCCTATACTCCGTTCCGGGATGCAAGCCGTCCTGAAGATTCGCTCCATGCCGCAACCCGTCATCGCCGCGGTGAATGGTCCTGCCGCGGGCGCCGGAATGAATCTTGCCCTTGCCGCCGATATTCGTATCGCCACTGAAGAATCCGTTTTTGGCCAGAATTTCGCCAATGTCGGCCTCTTTCCCGACTATGGGGGAACCTTTTTTCTTCCCCAACTCGTTGGCCCTGCCGTCGCGTCCGAGATGTTTTATACCGGTGAAATGATTGATGCCAAGACCGCTCACCGCCTCGGCCTCTTGAACCACGTTTTCCCGTTCGACCGTTTTGAGAATGAAGTTCGCACTCTTGCCCAGAAAATCGCTTCCGGCCCGCAAATCGCCATCCGCGCCGTCAAGCACACGCTCTTCGCTCGCGATCAGCAAGCCTTGACGCAGGCCCTGGAGAGCGAAGTCGAATGCCAGCTCAAATGCTTTCACTCCGAGGATTGCAGGGAAGGCATTCGCGCCTTTTACGACAAGCGGCCTCCCAAGTTCGAAGGACGCTGACCGCTGTTGGGTTCGGTAGCGGCCGCTTTCCGAGGCGGGCGCTTTTCGGTATCAAATGTTTAGGAGGCTAACGCTCATGCCGGCAACTCGTCTTTCCACTTTCGATGACTGGGTCGATCTCTTTCGCGTCTGGCAAAAAGACATCGGGGTCGCCTATCCGGAAATCACCAATTATCAGTTTGAAGCCAAATTCGGTCCCACTCGTTCCAACGAAGTCGAATTCGGCGCCTACCGCGGCCGCCCCAAATGGGAGCGCGTCATGCAAATCCCCGACCAGCGCATGCGCGACGCTCTCCTCAATCTCATCGTCTACCAAGGCGATACCGAGTTCGCCTCCGTTGAGCAGCAGCGCCGTCTCTTTGAAACTTCTCCCAGCGAACACGACCGCCAGTCTCTTTGCCGCGTCGTCACCGAAGAAATGCGCCACGGCTGGCAGATGTGCTATCTGCTCATGAATCACTTCGGCTATTCCGGCCGTGTTGAAGCTCAAAAAATGCTGGAACGCCGCGCGTTCGATCAGAAGCGCCTCCTCGGCGCCTTCAATCAGGATGTCAACAATTGGCTCGACTTCTTCGTCTACACTGATTTCGTCGATCGCGACGGCAAGTATCAACTCACCATGCTCAGCTATTCCGGATTTGCCCCTCTCGCCCAATCCATGATTCCCATGCTCAAGGAGGAATCTTTCCATCTGGGCACCGGTCAGGATGGCGTCAAGCGCATCGTCAAGGCTGGCGTCATTCCCACCAACATCATTCAGAAATATGTGAACAAGTGGATTCCCGTCAGTCTCGACCTCTTCGGCGTCGATCACTCCAGCTCAGCCCACTGGTTTTACGTTTGGGGCTTGAAGGGCCGTTACGACGAGCCCACCGCCAAGGCCGAAGCCGATCTTGCCCGCATGAATGAGCACAGCCGCGAACTCTACCGCCAGGAGTGCGTCAAGCTCGTCGAGATGATCAATAAAAATGTGCCCCCCGGCCACACGCAACTCTACGTGCCCGATGTGAAGTTCAACCGCTTCATCGGCGAGCACGCTAAAAAACCCTATAGCGTCACTGGCGAACTGCTCAGCGAACAAGCCTACGCCGAGCATCTAAAAGAAATGCTGCCGCAGCCAGAAGATGTCGCTCTCGTCGAGGAGATTCAGTCCCTCGAAAAACAATGGATCTCCGCCAAGGGCTCCATCCAATAATCCGGTACAATGTTGTGGCTAAACTTCGCCCGGGAAAACGGCTCGGCTAGGTTTTTGGTTGCCGCGTGGTCGGCGTCCTGCTCTTCATGATGTTGGCCATCCTGGGCGGCCTCTTCGCCGCAACCAGTCATCGGTTGTCGCTGTCAGGTTTTGTAGCTCAGGCTTCAGCCTGTGTAGGTTTCGCCTTTGTAACGGCCGTGGGTACTGCACCCTTTTGGTTCTACCCCATAAAGGGTGCGGGGGTGACTTTCTCTGTTCTTC
>Ga0210387_10003557_pt1 | contig 11978 bp, 10 predicted proteins | sample IncBWC7OmetaG_FD_160108 | JGI IMG/M metagenome (GOLD analysis project Ga0210387, IMG submission 160108) | Forest soil microbial communities from Barre Woods Harvard Forest LTER site, Petersham, Massachusetts, United States - Inc-BW-C-7-O ... | reverse complement strand
ATGACGACATAGAGCCGCTAACAATGCGGAGCCAACCTGCATCCGTGCCTTTATTAGAAACAATGGGTTACCCAAGGAGGCTGGCAGGGGAAATTTTGAGAACTGAATACCACATGATTTGCTAGGATCCTACTCACCGCCTACAGCCCCGCTGGAGGCTCCAGCGATGACGGAGGTAATTGGGATCTGGTCATCGGCTGGACGGCCCACAAATTTGTTTAGGTTCCGCCGGAATGGTTCGTAGAATCCTGGTCGAAGAGTTCTATTCACACATGTTCACAAGCATAAGATTTCGCAGGTACTAACCCAGACGTGACCCGTTCAAAAGGATCTATACATCCCGTCCTATCAAAGCCAAGAATTTCTTATGAAGGAGAACTTTCTCACTTGATAGGCATACTAGCTTCATGGTCAAAAGAGAATTGATTCAAGAACATACTAGACTTACAGCCGGACCCAGGCCTCTCTGCATCCCTCGCAGCCCCTCATTCTTCCATGTTTTGGCAAAGGCGTCGATGGCATTCTTGTACACTTTTTCACCTCCTCCCTTGGAAAGCTCCCCCTGTAACTGAAGACGCGTTTTGGCGACTTCAGCTGGATTGGAGACGGTTACCTGCAAATTTGAGTGAATTGCCTGAGTGGTGTTCTTGAAATGTGCTGCTTTTGTACACACCGCAATGCTGGCTGCAATACCACCGCAGATAAACCCCTCAGTCGTGGACAGTGACCGATCCTTGCCGGTAGCGACGGGAGCTGAAGCCATCGCACCCCCAGAAAATACTATTCGCTCGGATTCCTTCCAGTTGAACCTAGTGATCGACGTGCTCACGTGCCGCCTTTCACTTATTTGTATTCGAACTCTGGTGATGAATTCGACTACCCATGACCAGGGATACCATGAACTATCCATTTAGTACGCAAACTGTTGTGGTCGTTGGTATTCTAGCGGTCCTTTTGCAGATCGTTTTCCGCATCGTCTCATCGCCGCTGACTCTGCTGCTTATTTCTCCGTTCGTCGTGCTTCTCTTTGTAGTCGCGTTTTTGGTCTTGAAGGTATTCCTGGGTCATACCTTGGATGCTAGACGACCATCTCCTCGAAACAACCTCTCAAATGTCGCACGTCCATTCGCGTTCTCTACACCGGCTGCATGGCAAGCTGTCCTAACACGATCACAATGGTCCCAGAACACTCCACAGTCATTTCCCGATTTATATCCAGAGTCACCTGTCGTATCTGCGGCACTCAATGACATCCTTGTCATGATAATCCGGGACTTCGTATTGACTTGGTACAAAGAGCTGTCGTCATCGCCTTCTTTCCCAATGGCAGCGTCGTCAGTACTGCATGCCTCTCTTGAAACATTGCGTAATAGGGCAGCCGGCATTGACATATCTGACCTTGTCGTGAAGCGTATCCTACCCAAGGTGACCGCACACATCGAACAGTTTCGCCATTCCGAAGTGGCGCTTCGTGGTGCAGGACTGGAACGTAGGTTGACGCAGTCCGAAGAACTTGATCTTCTTTTGGCTAGTCGGTATGCTAGCAAGGGCGTAGGGAAATTGCACCCTGCCATTGAAAATCTTTCTACTACTTTTACGAAACAGACGGAAGAAATGCACCTCCGACAATTGGTTGAAAGGGCTCTTCCATTCGTCCTGCCGGACAAAGAAGCTAGAAGCAAAGCTTTGATGATTGTTGTTCGAGAGATCGTTACGTGCACTGTGCTCTACCCTGTCATGGACATGGTATCAGATCCCGATTTCTGGAACCGCGCTATTGACCAAGTGGTAAGAGCAAATATTCTCACCATCGTCAACACAAGCTTCTGATGACTGATTCATGTTTCTAGGCAGGAGAAGCGATGCACCAGCAGTGAGTCTTATACATCAAACTGATGGATGTGACTAACACTAGGTAGGAAATTAATCACCAAAGTACGAAATGTCTTGGAAGCACAATCACCTCGTCCTCAACACCGCCTGTCTTCCGCTACCCCAACTGCAGTCCCTACAGAAACTATCACCATCCGCACGGACGTCCGTCAATTCGAATCATTTCTTCACAGCATCAATCGCTGTTCTTCGCTCTTAGACGCACGTCGTTTAAAGAATGACGTTGTGGGTGAAATTAGAAGAACAAGGATGCTTCTCGGTGTGTTGATTTTTATTTTTCCTAGTAGACGTGGGCGACCCAAGTGTATTCTCGTAGCAAACCACGAAAAGGAGGATTGGATCAATGGAGAAAAAACAGAAGACGTTGTTGCTTTCCTTGACAGACTTTACACCGCGAAACGCAAGGTTGAGCAAAGGATTGTTGTTCTTGGCGGGGAGGACGATTTGGTAAGACAGCCTAACTTGTCGATGAATAATAACTCACAATCTGGAGTACAGAGACCGACGCCATATCAGGACACCGGGCCAAAGTCGGGCTTGTCACTGCGTGACGTTCTGAGAAACCCGAGCTCGCTTTCTTATTTCATGGAGTTCATGGACCGTCGTCATCGCTCGTTGCTTGTCCAGTTTTGGCTCACGGTGGAGAGCTTCAAAAATCCTCTAGAATCCATCGATTCCGGCTCTTCAGACGACGAAGATGATCCAATACAGGATCCAACAACTTCGATCACAGTCAAAGAAGATATATCCATGATCAATGGCCTGTATTTCTCGAATTCCTCTCCTCACCCCGCTCTTGCTTCCATATCCGATAAACACGTGGATATTATTCGTGACTTTACTCGTAACGAGTTAACACCATCGCCCGCCAGGCAGAGACGGGTGCGCCGAAGCGTCATGTTAGCCCAGAGAGAAGTCGAACGGAATATGGAGCAAGATTTCGAAGATTTCGAGAGATCTGAGTTGTGGTTCCGCGTGATCGGGGACACAGAATTTGGTAATAGGAACGTGCCATCCGATGCATTCCCTACCCTCAGGGACAGACACTCGACTTCAAACCCACCGCCAACTTTCCTCTCGTCCAGCTCTACGTTTCGGCACAGCCACAGTCCTACTCCGCAGATTTTACCTCATTCTGAATCCTCCCCTGGTCTTCCAATACTGCGGACTGCTAGTTCGAATTCAAATCGGTCTTCACGGAGTTCATCGTCTACACCAGCAGCCCCTCGAGTCCCCCCTACGAATATTGAGGTCTTGATGTCCCCCGATCCTTCCTCAGCATCGTCTAGAGCCCCTCTCTTTGACGATCCGGAAGATGAGGCACAAAGGGCCGAGGAACGGAGAATGGAGGCAATACAAGCGGCATTGACCGACATCATTGCTTTGGAACAACAGCAAACTGAAAAGGCACCAAGTGGGAGGGAGGCTAATCGCTCTAGGGGTCGGAATGCACATTCTCAGGCAGCCCAAACAACTGACAGTCGCAAGCGAAGAGCAGTTTTCGATGATGATATCGATGATGAGGTGGACGACGCAGACGAGGATAGACCTCAAGAGTCTGGTGACGGCCATGGATCATTCCAACTTGCGGCACCAGGAGACCTCCAGCTTTCCTATGAGATCACTCGTCTGGGTGATAATATTGCAAATCTGCAAGCACAGGATGCAATGTTGGACACATTAATAAAAAAGGCAGAGTTAACGGGCGATACTCAGGAGTTGAGGCTGCTTACGAAGTCCAAATCGTCTATGAATAGGGAACTACGAGAACTCAGATTTCAAAAATTGCAGTACGAGCAACAGGAATCGGCCAATCGTCTTTTCTCAGACCGTACCAAGGTCTCAATCGTCAGTTCCACTGTTGGTGACGAAGAAGGGAAATCTGTCGTTCGTTATCTTATTGAAGTTCAACAACTGGCTTCAGATGGCAGCTTTGCTTCTGGATGGGTTGTAGCACGAAGATACAACGAGTTTTTAAACATGCACAACAAATTGCGGGAGCACTATGGATTGGTAAGAAGTTTGGATTTCCCCGGAAAACGACTGGTTACTGCACTTTCTGGTAGTTTCGTGGACACAAGAAGGACCGCATTGGAAAAATATTTGCAGGTATGTCGGGCTTGATATTCCGAGTACTTCGTTGTTTATCTTCTGTAGAACGTGATATCCATCCCAATAGTCTGCGAAAGCGACGAGTTGCGGGCTTTTCTCTCCCGAGAATCCCCCTTCATGGCTTCGAACCACCAGGCATCGAGCTCTAAAGGTCTTCCAGCTTTTTCTGGCACCGACCTTGTCCGCACTGTCTACCGTTCCGTGGCAGAAAGCATCGATGATATGTTTTTTGGTCCCTCTATGTTGGATGTCATGATTCAACGTTTGACCCGTCAAGCGGCGGAGTTTGCTGGGATTGTGGGCTCTGGGATTAACGACGAAGATCTTGTTGCACAAACTTTGAATGCTTCGGGGAAGACAGCATCTGAGGCCGCCCTCATGCAGCTGTCAGGCGATTTGAAACCTTTTGAGGGGGAGACGAGTACCTCCACTTTTTCAGCACCCATTTGCGATTTGGTATTGGCGGTATTCGAGCTCAACAAGAAGAACAATTGGCTTCGTCGCCAGGCAATCGCGATTATCTTACAACAAGTTCTCGGGGGCACCATTGAACGGTCAGTGTTCTCATACTCGTCTACGTAGAGATTTTACAAAACTATTCAGTAAAATACGCGAGAATGTCAAATCTCTTCTCGACGAACCACGGATTATGTCGTTCATCAATATATTCCGCGAGGGTCTTTGGCCTGGTGGTAAGCTTAAGCCGCCGGGTACACCTCGAACGGCGGAAGAGAAGCTTCGTACTCGAGATGAAGCAAATCGCAAGCTGTCTTCCCTGGTTCCTGGCAAGTCTAATTTGTCTAGCAAACCTCTCAAGGATTCTAACCTTCTGTGTAGACTTGGCTGCGAATATGATTGGGCGATCAAATGCTCGCCGTGGTGCCCGTAGGATTTTTGCCGTCTTGCAGAATCGACGGCTAAATCAACATATCGCGTATACAGTCGTCGACGAGGTCCGTCTACGCATGATGTCTCTCAAACTCATATTTAATCGGTATTGAGCAGATATTTTCTGCCCTTTTCCCGGAGTCGAGTACTAGTTCTTGATCCATCAGATCTTGCTTCCTTCACTGTCGGAAAACGAACGATCCATGCTATTGCGAGTTTATGTCCACATACCATCCATTAAGCCTGTGACTGGGACTTATTTTATTCTGAGCGTATATCATAAACTATTGGTCGAGATTGTCTCCTGTGGATTCTATTGTATTTCTTTTCCTACATCTAGAGGTTTCTGGATTTGAGTTGTCATTATGACACTATCCGGATGCGCATGGACTGGAAGTGAAGTCTCAATGGTTATATTTGGTTGTTTGATTTTAGGGCGACGATGTGGCAAGACGGATGAGGCAGCAGGATCATCATACCTGGAAGATCAATCAAAGACCGAATATTCTGATGATAATGGTCGACGTACACTTTTGTTGCTTGTAAAATAAATCCCCCTGAGCCCGACATGGTCATCATCGGATGTGTTCGTCCAGGTAATACCTAGGTATGTTCCAGCAATCAGGACATTGACCAAATGACTACCATACCTGATATTGGCGGAGCCAGGCTTCTGTCACAGTTGGGCATAGGTATTGCGGAAGCGCTCGCATCTTCATTTGCAGATCCGCCAAGATCTGGGAAATAATAGTCATGGTGACACAGGTCAAGCCGGTTTATAAGGGACAAACCTGCACGTGAGGACTCTGAACAACTACCGATGCTGACCCTCTGAGATATCGTGCCAGTTTCTCCACTATCGAATATGGGTCGTATTCGCTCGCAACCACCAGACTACGATGGAAATTAGTATCAGTGGAGATTGCAAGCATTGAAAACGTACGCGTCAAAATCTCCCGCGAAAAGTTCGTCTCTAGTACTCATTAGTGTGGTCGAGACTGCTTTACGTTTATTGAGCCGTGACTTTTGTCTTTCAGACCTGATTTGGTCCGCTGCCAGGTCAAAAGGTGGTATCACTGAGTAAAATCTTAGCATAGTTCACAAAAAGAATGATACAAAATTACGGGGATTATAGTCTTCTTGTGCCGTCGCCCAATTTAATGAGGTCAAAACGGGAGAGACGATGTCCGCGTTGAAATTCATATTCACCATGACTGGATACGCAGGAGGTGAGTCAGTGTCGCAAATCGTGATTAAACGACCTTCCCCTTAGATACGATTGGTGAGTGAATATTAAAAACAAGTTCAGTATGAGTATCCATACCTCCCATCCTCTCCAATATCCCCGATACAATCAAGCCCGATGCATCATCTACTGCAATGTATCTACCTCCTGGACGAATATTGGCAAGATTTAGAATTTGAGAAAGAGTGTCAGCGCGAACATCGCGTATTCGACTTTGGTCTTTATTAAACCAGTATTGACAAACATTGAACAAAGTTGGTTCTATCGTCGTGAATGATTTTGAGTATCTGAAATATAGTTCAGCACAGTTCCATAGATATAGCGGCAGCTACATACTTCGCCTCTTTACGTGACTTGTACTTCTCTTTGCTGTATTCCGTTTTGAGCGAATAGTTAGCATGTTGCTCTATTTGCTTCTTGACGATGTCCTACATGAAAATGTAGGAGCCTATGAAAGTCAAGTAAAAGTAAGGCCGTTCCGAACCCTACCGAGGCATGGACACCAGACTGCTTGAGAGCTTTTATTTCCTGAAGCGTCAAAGGTTGTACGAATTGACCGTCATTTATAAGTTCGTTGGTGGCATCGGTGTCCTCTGTTAAGACTACTGAGCATCCAATATCCAGAGCTTGGCAAAATGTTCCTACCGACTTCTTGCAAGGTGCGAGGCGGCACAACCTTTAGTCTCTTGTCAACCATTTCGTAAGTTAATCCATAAGGCTCATGGATCAACTCATTCGCATAAAATGACCCAAGTCGTCCAATAGTGATGGTCCTTTAATATCATTAGTATCTCTTAGGAAGATCATAAAACAGAGCTGTCGCACGAGTCTTTATCTGTTTTAACTCCTCGAATGTCACCGTTGGGTAATCTCAAAAGAACGGTATGTCCTGGTTGGATTCTGCAGTCCCTGATTTCTACGTCAGGTTTCGGAGGTGCATCTCGACTGACGTCCATTCCAGAAAATGGGTTGGTGGGACGCGGGACGGGTCACACCTATTTATGATGTATTTTTCGGAACCACACCGTGACCCAGGCTGACCACTGACCACATCATCCAGCTGGCTCGACCCTCCACCTGGTCTAGTATATCTTCTGCAGCCTATAGCTCACAGCACTGGCATGTCTTCCACAACGAGGAATGATGGCGACACTCAAACACTCGATATATTACTAAAAAAAACGCAGGATCCGGTCTCGTCCAGTGCCCTCTTGCCAGACGAATTATCATATCTGATAACTGCCTTTCTCCCTTCCCAACCCATAACCCTGCGCTCCAAGGGTTATCTTGTTTTGTCTGCCTATTGCCAAGGAGTCAGGCACTCCTATTCTGTCAAAGGCAAACAGCCAGATCCAGCGACGGAATCCTTAGTGAATGTTTTCGCCCCGCTGATCATATCTCGACTTGCAGACAGCGACGACGTTCTTCTTGTTGGCATCTCATTCTTGACCGCCTTATTTCAAGTTGACTGGGAGTCAGCCTCCTCTATTTTCCTGCAGGATGGTGTCATTGACTTCGTGATGGATAGTGTTGACCTTACCCCATCCGCTCAGCTCTCCCTTCACGTTGCACACCTGCTTGGCCAAGCGAGTGGCAACAAGCCGTGTCGTGCAATCATCTCATCTCAATCTGTTCAATGGTTGGAATCCAATTCTCGTCAAACCAATGACTCAGCCCTACGTGCCGCTGCTGCAATTGCTCTTGTTAAACTCTCCAGAGGAAGTGCTGCCGACGACATCGACTCCACTGGGTCAGAGGGTCAGACTGGGAAGGGGAATGACGAGGAACTCGCAAAGGTCATGAAAGGGATGATCATCAGTGGAAGCAACCTGTCTTCAACGACTGACGCTATCGAAGGATTGGCGTATCTCAGTGTTGATCCTGTCGTGAAAGAAGCTTTATCGAAGGATTCCATGTTTTTGTCTCGCCTCTTTGCCCTCGTTCCTCGCCGTAAAGTCGTACCCTCACTCAATTCCGCAGAAGTCAACTCCGCTCTCTTGTATGGTATATTTGTCATCATCTCCAATATATGCGCCTATCGACCTCGCTTCACCGAAGAACAGGTACAGGTCGAAAAGCTAAGGCGTATGGCGAAGGCTGGAAAGAGTCCTGCGCAGGATTCATCGGCTTTGGAAAGTGACGAGGATGTCAAAGAAAGGGTGCGGAGATTAGTTTCATGTGGAGTTCTAGACGTATTCGCGGCGGTTCCTGGCATTGAAAGCCTTGGAATCAGAGTCAATGCTGGGAAGGCTTTACTGAGCATCATAGAGGACAACGGTAATCGAGGGAGAGTGCTCCAAAGCGGTGGTGCAAAAGTTCTTATGCTGATCATCAAACATGCTACGTCGGTCTCATCATCTGGGTCAGCCAAGCCGCCTGTATTGGACGTAACACACCTTCAGCCCATTCAAGCTTTAGCAAAGCTTGCAATAACGTCCTCGCCTGTACAAGTCTTCGGACCAAATGAAGGAGCTGCGTACGATGCGATTCGACCTCTTTCCATCATGCTCCTCCACCCTTCGTCCACCCTCCTGCAGCGTTTTGAGGCACTAATGGCTTTAACGAATCTTTCATCCCGAAGTCCCGAAACAGCTTCACGCGTTGCTAAAGCTGATGGGATGATGAAAAAAGTCGAGCTTTTACTCCTGGAAGAACATCCTCTCATTCGCAGGGCATCTATGGAGCTTATTTGTAATCTTATCGCGGGATCCGACGAAGTATTCGAGAGGTATGGAGGGACAGAGAATCCCAGTGGGTCAAAATCAAAACTGCAGGTTCTTCTCGCGTTGTCCGATGTGGATGATTTGCCGACACGACTGGCAGCGTCTGGAGCACTTGCAACCCTCACGGCTGCACCTAGTGCTTGTCACGCTCTTATCAGCCTGCAGCTTGAACGACGCCGGGTATTGCCCATTCTAGCGCAACTCATCGATCCTTCCACTTCACACGTCGAAGGGGATACGGAGGAACGAGACAACGAGGGGGGTCATCATGGCCTCGTTCACCGAGGGATAGTCTGTGCTCGCAACTTCCTCATCAATATTGTGGACGAAGCGACTCAGAGGGGGATATCCAAAGATGCAGAGGAAGCAGGATTGGTCCGAGCACTCGTGAACGTTGTGAAGGCACAGCCTGAGAGTGGCAGAGTGGACGAGAGCATATTGAGGCCCGCTGCGGAAGCCCTGAAATTCTTGACAAATAAGAAAGATTGACTATGATTTGACTTATGTTTTTCGACGGACTCGGGAGAATCCTCCTCGAGCTCTTTGTCACGGTCTGCTTAATATATTAAGCAGCAACTTCAACTTGAAGTTGAAAGTTGAATCATGAGAAGCAATACTCGCCGCAAGTCATGCAGACGGAAGATGCCGGCTGCGTCATGTCTGCTTTAAGCCTGAGACTGTCACTGCCTAGAGTTATCGTTAAAACATTTTGTCTCCACTCACAGGCCACGACTAGAAGTTTAACACCAACATGGTTAGCAGATCTGCCATGTAACTTCCACCAGTCGCTTAACAGCAGCTTTCTAGGCGCCATCAAAGAAGGCGGGCAAGAAAGTGGTATCCGCTCCCAAGAAATCAGGAGTAGGCAAGGTCGCAAAGGTACGGTGTTCTTGGCATGTTTGAACACGACGGAACCGTGACCGTTCGTATGGGTAGGCGGATTGGAAGGAAGGTTTCAAGAAGAAGCAAGTTGGAGTCTCTGATATGACTCTACTCACAACTATAAGCAACGAGAGCATCAATGATAACCTTCAGAAACGATGGACCAACGCTGAAATCTACACATATATCGGAGCAGTCCTGATCTCCGTTAATCCATTCCGGGGTCAGAACAACATTCCGATTCATATTACAAGGTGGTTACTAACATCATCTATCGCAGACCTTGGTATCTACACAGAAGACACTCTGCAAAAATATCGGGGAAAGAACAGGCTTGAAGTCCCTCCACATGTCTTCAGCATCGCTGAAACTGCATACTACAATATGAACGCCTATCACGAAAACCAGTGTGTCATCATTTCGGGTGAATCTGGCGCAGGAAAGACAGAGGCTGCCAAGCGGATTATGCAATACATCGCTGCGGTCTCCGGCGGCCAGGATAGCAGCATCCAGGAAATCAAAGACATGGTGTTGGCTACGAACCCGCTACTAGAGAGTTTTGGATGCGCCAAAACTCTTCGCAACAACAATTCGAGTCGGCATGTACGTCAGGTATTTCATTTGGGTTTTCCCAGCTAACATCATCCCAGGGCAAATATCTTGAGATTATGTTCAACACTCACGGGGAGCCTGTTGGTGCTCAGATTACAAACTATCTTCTGGAAAAGGGGCGCGTCGTGGGCCAGATCGAGAATGAACGTGATTTCCACATATTTTATCAATTCACCAAGGGTGCCACGGACGAACAAAGGGGTGAGTCTCTCAGCTTCAATCAAGATCGTCTAAAATCAATATAATTCCACAGAAATGTTTGGTCTCCAAGGACCAGAAGCCTACGCGTACACAAGTCTAAGCAACTGTCTAGAGGTTCAAGACATAGACGATATACACGACTACCATGAGACCATCGTAAGGAGTCCCTTCTTGTTATCTTGGTTATAGCCCTCATGTTACTTCAGAAAGCCATGCAGATCATTGGTCTCAGCAAAGAAGAACAGAGCGAAATATTTCGTATGCTTGCGATCATCTTGTGGTTAGGGAACGTCCAGTTTGACGAAATGGACGACGGCAATTCGAAGATCGCGGACATAGGCGTGACAGACTTTGTCGGCTACCTCATGGATGTTGATTCAGCCCTCGTACAGAAGGTTCTGACATCAAAAGTTGTAGAGACACAGCGAGGTGGACGTCGAGGATCTGTCTATGACGTTCCGCTCAACCCTGCTCAAGCGACCTCTGGGAGAGATGCGCTGTCAAAGGCGATCTATAATAACCTCTTCGAGTGGATTGTGTCTAGAATAAATGTATCCATGAAACCAAGGTCTGCTAGTGCTCAAATCGTTGGCATCTTGGTGCATTTCGTTTTATTTCGCTCTTGTTGCGGCGTTGACTTCATTTGTTGCAGGACATCTTTGGTTTTGAAATCTTTGAAGTCAGTCTGGCACATGAGGTAGAGAGGTATATTGTGCTAACACACTGTTTGTTCCTGCAGGACAACTCTTTCGAACAGCTCTGCATTAATTATGTCAACGAGAAGCTACAGCAGATCTTCATTGAGTTAACCTTGAAGACAGAGCAAGAGGAGTACGTCAGAGAGCAGATTAAATGGACTCCGATCAAGTACTTCAACAACAAGATCGTATGCGATCTCATCGAGGAGCGTCGTCCGCCCGGGATATTCGCTGCTCTGAATGATGCTTGTGCAACTGCACATGCAGATCCCTCCGCGGCCGATAACAGTTTCATACAGCGAACGTCGACACTCGCATCGAATCCCCATTTCGAGTCTCGTGGATCCCAATTCTTGGTGCGACACTATGCCGGAGATGTTATGTATAACGTCGCTGGCATGACGGACAAGAACAAAGATTCCCTGATTAAAGACTTGTTGGACCTCGTAGCTGGCAGTGGAAACATGTTTCTGCAGACTCTGTTCCCTGATCGCCCAGATCCAAATAGTAAGAAGAGACCTCCCACTGGTGGTGATAGAATCAAAGTTAGTGTCAATCTTGTCTGTTTTTGAACTGTCATCTGACTATTTGTTATTCTGAATCTTAGTCTTCCGCTGGCGCGCTCGTCGACAACTTAATGAAAGCTCAACCATCATACATCCGGACAATCAAACCAAACCAGAACCGGAGTTCATCAGAGTATGACGTGAAAGCGATCCTCCA
>Ga0210387_10003556_pt1 | contig 11979 bp, 18 predicted proteins | sample IncBWC7OmetaG_FD_160108 | JGI IMG/M metagenome (GOLD analysis project Ga0210387, IMG submission 160108) | Forest soil microbial communities from Barre Woods Harvard Forest LTER site, Petersham, Massachusetts, United States - Inc-BW-C-7-O ... | reverse complement strand
TATCAGAACAATGCGAACGCGATCTTCTCCCTTCACGGCTCCCACCCAGACCGGTCCCTGATCTGGCAACCGCTTAAAGATGTCAAACGTGCTGCGCACGTCGTAGCTGCAGTTCATTTGCGCTCCTCTCGCCCTGGATTCGGATGCTAAACACCAGCAGATTTCGCTCGGCTCTTCTCGCGAGCCAATTTATTCGCGTACTGCAAAGCCAGAAGCGCTTCAACCAGCACTCCCACTTGTTCCAGGTTCTCCACACCACAAATTAGATCCTGGAGGTATTGCTCTAGATTGAGTCTCGTCCGAAGGTCCCGGAAAACTTCCATGTCTAATCTCCTTGACTCATATCTCCTCAAATCGTCGCCGCGCAATGCCGGTGGTAAATGGCGCATCCGAAGGCAGAAAATCCGTCGCGATCATCTCGATGCGAAATGGGCGAAAGGGAAAACCCGCCGATTCAGGAGTGGAGAAGGAAACTACGTTCGACTGATACAGAGAAGGTGCAAATATCCAGACGGGGATGGGGCGGAGTTAATACGAACTGGAACTTGGACAAATCGATCGACGCGCTCTTTGCGCTCTCGCGTTGCGGTCGCGTCCAGCCCCGGCTTTTCATCGGAGCGGGCCGACGGAGCCGTTTGCGCCGAAACCACCAACGTAAAATCGTTCGAGGTATCGTCCGTCAGGTTGACGAACTCTGGAAACTCAAGCGACGAAAGGCCACAGAACAACAACGAAATCACGAGCGCGAGGCAGAAGCGGTGCCGTAGATAGCGATTGGAATCCATGTGCACCACTGTTATACAACGAACCCGCGGCTGACTCAACCACCGTCGAATATCATCCTCTCAAAGTCACCGCAGGCACTACAAACGCACCGGCACCTGCCTAGAGGATTGATTGAATTTCTGAATCAACGGAGACGTGCGTCTGTGGAAATCCGTTGATCTCGAATGTCTCTCCCGTATCGTTGCGAAAATGGAAGTACCGGCTAATGTGATAGTCCTCGTCGACAATGTCGAACGCTTTCTCCGTCTCCACGCGCGAGAGTCCGAGCGATGAAATTGCGACCGACTTTCCGTAACCGCCCGCCGCTGCGACATACTTTTTTATCAGGTCGCCCAACGTCATCATTAGATCCAGACGTACGTGCCGGATTCGCCGTATGGAAGATTCATGTAGAACACATTCGCTTCCGCAATCTTTTCAAACGCCGAAGCCAATTTCCGCGCGCCGTGCACGGCGCAAAACCATTCGCCTGGCGAATCGCAGATCTTGTCCACTTCGTCGAGACTCGGCACTTGCTCTTGCGAAAGCCACAACCAGCTCGCTTCCCGCGAACATTCTGCGCATGATTCATCCGTTTTCGCCAGACGTTTTTTGATCGCTGATGCTGTTTCCGGCGCGAGCCCCACCGCCTCGAAGTCAGGGCTGGCTACAAAGAAATATTGAGTCAGAAGTGCGGCGTCCGGTTCGAAAGCCACCACTCGCCCCTCGAACGCCTCGAGATCTTCGCCGATCGTGTCGAGCAAACATTCGCGGCACAACGACACCTCTGGCCTAACCAGTTCCCGCCGCTTTGCTCTTTTTCCGCGAATGTACAATGTGTCCGGCAAGAGCGTCGCGATCCACGGGGACTCTGAATTCAAGTGGATACACTCAGCCGCCGTTCCTTTCAGCCGCGACCACCAGTTGCGGCTGCTCGGCAGAATTTCGATTCGAGGATAGGCGGCTTCATACGGGATTCGTGGCAAGGTTTCCGGTCCGGTCCGCAGCTGGAACTTCGTATCGTAGCAGAACCAGAATCCGAAAATCGAACCTCGGACAAGCTCGACGCGTTTGTCTGCCCTGCTGCGTTCGGCTATGATGGACACCTCAATTTGATTGCTTCCGCAATATTTGCAATCGACACAAAATCGCGAGCGCGCACATGGAGGAAAAGGCATGGCAATTTCGGTAGGAGCAGCTGCACCGGATTTCACATTGAAGGATCAGACCCAGAAAGAAGTGAAGCTTTCCGATTTCAAGGGCAAGAAGAATGTTGTTCTCGTGTTTTATCCCCTCGATTGGAGTCCCACCTGCACGAATGAGCATGCCTGCTTCGTGAACGATATGAAAAAATTTGAGCAGCTCGATGCACAGGTGATCGGAATCAGCGTTGATAGCGCGTGGTCCCACAAAGCGTATGCAGAAAAAATGGGAATTCACTACCCACTGCTCGCGGATTTTCAGCCGCGTGGCGCCGTTGGCGACAAATTTGGCGTCTATCTGGCCGACAAAGGAATCACGGGCCGGGCAATCGCGATCATTGACCGCTCCGGCAATGTCGCATGGTTCAAGAATTACGACATTCCTGTCGTCCCGGATTTGAAAGAAGTAGCCGACGCGCTCGCGACAGTGAAGTAAGTACTTTGCCTCCGAGGAAGCTACTGGGAGGGTGAGCTCTGCGCGAATGTTCGGATGTAATCGACCAGCTCCCAACGCTCATCTTCACTTAGCATCTGAAAACTTGGCATCGGCCGGGCGCCTTTTGTGATCCGCCAGAAGAGCTCACCGTCTGTAATCACTTTCATCGCTCTTGTGTCGCGAAAATCGGCTGGCGCAACGGAGAGCTCCTCGGATTTCGGCCCCTTCCCGTCGCCAGTCACACCGTGGCAATTCTGGCAGCGCTCGAGATAAAGATTCATTCCTGCTGCGATAGCCCCAGGCGTCGGTGCAACGGGATTCTGCAATTTTTTCGCGCGCGCTCGTCCGCCGAAATCGCTGAAAGAGTACAAAATGATCCCGCCGGCAACCGCGACAATCGCAAATGTAACAAGAATGGGCGCTAGTAGATTTCTCTGATTTGCTGAGGCGGGGTTCTTATTTTCCGGCATTCTATGATGTGTGGACCTTCCGAAAGACCACCTGCAGAATTCTACACTCGCGTTTTAGCTTTTGGCGACCGAAGATGAGAAGCCAACATTCAGTTCACCACATGGAGAGCGCGTAGCACAGAAATCAACGCGAGTACCAGCATGATCACAACGTAAACCCGCAAGCTCCAAAGCAGTATTCGCACTCCAGTCGAGAGTTTCTTCTGCCCGAAATGAGTGCGCCGTTTTGCGGCAACAACCTGGTCCGATTCAAGCAGCGACAGCACGATACGAGGGTCGTCAAGATTCGGCCGTTCCGCTCCGGCAGCGGCCTGTTCGAGCTGATCTCTTTCGCCGTCAGAACCTGAGTGTTGAGATTTCAATTGCCCTCACAAATAAAACGCTGCTCAAGAAATTCTCCGCGTTAAAATCGTGAGCAAATTGTTTAACCGCCGAGCCACTTCGGAAAGACAGTCGCCAGGCCAAATCCGATGCCCGCAATGATGAGCAGGATAGTGACCGTTACTCCGGCAATGTTGGCCCACAGTCCGTTTACATAGTCGCCCATCAGCTCTCGATCGTTTACCAGAAGCATTAAGAACGCCAACGCCGGGGGCATTGCCAGCACTGCGACCACATTTACCGTAAGGATCACAAACTCCAGCGGAAAATTCGGGACCAGCACGAGTGCCGCTGCGGCGCAGGCTGAACCCATCAATGTCAAATAAAACGGCCACGCTTCGGCAAACGGCCGATTTAGGCTGTGGCCTGTCTGAAACACTTCGCCGAAGGCGTACGCAGAAGACGTTGAGATAGCAATCGCCGCCACAATTCCTGCCTCGAAGATTCCAAGTGCAAACAACGACGCTCCCGTGTGGCCGATCCACGGTTCAAGCGCCTCCGCAAATTGAGCTGCCTGAAAGTCCGAAGCGTTTATCCCATGATGAAAAAGAGGAACCGTCGCTAGAATCGCCGCAATCGCGAAAGTGGATGCGAGCAGTGTGCCAAGGGCCGTATCAAATCGGCCAGCATTGATATCTCGGGGCTGCAGGCCCTTGTCTACAACCGCGCTTTGCTGAAAGAAAAGCATCCACGGCGTCACCGTCGCGCCGATATCGGCCAGAATCAACACCAGAATCTCGTAGTGGCTGCCGACCGGTAGCGGCCTCCAGGTGAGCATCGCATGGCCAACCGCGTGCCAATCCGGGCGCGCCAAAATCGCTGCCGGAATAAACAGCCCGTTGAAAATTGCCAGGCCCATCGTGATTCGTTCCCACGTCCAATACCGCCCTGTCGTTATCGCTCCGAGCACGATAACCAGTGTGATTCCCACAGCGATGGAAGGGCTGACGCCGAAAAAACCCAGTCCCGCTCGGACTCCGATGAATTCCGTAACGAGAGTCAAAAAATTTCCGAGCACCAGATCGCCCATCGCGAACAGGCCCCAAAATCTTCCAAACCTGTCGAAGATGAGCTCGGCGTGACCGCGGTGGGTAACGGCCCCCAATCGAACCGTCATTTCTTGCACGACAAAACCCATCAAAAACGTCAGCACAACGAATGCAAGAAAAAAACCGACACCGAAACGCGCGCCCGTAGCCGCGTATGAAAGCATGCTCGGCGCATCATTTTCGCCCAGAAAAACAAGAACTCCAGGTCCAATCAAAAGCCACAGGAGGCGTACGCCACCAAATGTCTTAGTCTTTCCAGACTTGCCTCGAGCGCGGGCCACCTCCCAGCGGTCGCGTGCCCGATCGACATCCTCATGTGTCAGAAGACGGCCTAACTCAGGAGCAGCGGGCGATGCAGCCGCCAGTTCCGTTGTGGAATGCGCCCCACCCTCGACCGCTGTATCAAGCTCGTTCTTCGTTGGTTCCATGGGTTAACGTCGATAAACTTATCATATAAACTACGCTTAACATTACAGGACGTCAACCCTTGCTTCGACGGGCGTTTCACAAACCGTAGAGACTCTTTCCACGCTCTGCTATAGTTTAGGAGAAGCGCTGCTAGGAGCGAACCGATGGCGGACGCAATAAAACCACAGCAACAACAGCAGCAAATACAAATCAAAGCTGACGAAAAGGAACTCCTCGGCCAGTATTCAAATCTTGTCGTTGTCCATCACAACCAGGAGGAATTTACACTCAATTTCATATATCTGTTCCCTACTGTGCCGCAGGGAAAGCTCGTCGGGAGCATGATCATAAATCCCCGGCACGCAAAACGGTTAATGCGAGCACTGCAGGAGAACATTTCCCGATACGAGGCCCAATTCGGAGCGATTCCTGAGGATCCGGCGCCTACCGCCGCGCCTAACGTGGGATTTATTCAGTAGTCGAACGAATCAACTTTCGGCGAGCTAAGCGACAACCCACTTGCCATCCGGCTCGATAAACTCCAGGCCTACCGCGAACCCTTCTTCGGGAACGAGCTGGCAGTAGGCGACTCGTGCCAGCGCTCGAAACGACCCGGTGATGGTGGCAATCGTAAGCCGGTCGTTCGGCTTCCACCGGCGAATGCTCAGAACTCGCGCGCCCCTCGTGCTCACATTTTCGGTAAACGTAGTTTCGGTTCCCGGCAGCCCAGCATGCCCGCTGATCTGAACGCCTACTTCCATTGGTATCCTCGTCTCGCGACGCGGCGCGACTGCAGACTTCGGGACCCCCATCCCAAAAGCCATGTGTCCTCTCTTTTTTTAAAGTAAGGCCGCTACGCTTCCAAATCGCAACTTCTTGTCGACACGCCCCTTCATTCGGTACAGCGCTCGATCGGCCGCGCCCAAGAGCTTCTCGATCGAGGTTCCGTCCGTCGGATACACCGAAACTCCCACGCTCACCGAGATCGCCGGCGACTGTCCGTCCGATATCAGCCCGTCGCAAATCCGTTGAGCTGCTTGTTTAGCTTCCTGCTCGCCGGATTCCGGCAAAATCAGGGCGAACTCATCGCCGCCGTATCGCGCGGGAGTGTCAATCGTGCGGCTGCTGTTGCGCAGAGCGACGCCAAGTCGCTTGATGGCGCGGCTTCCCGTCAGGTGGCCGTACTTGTCGTTGATTTTCTTCAGGCCGTCGAGGTCAAAGAGGAGCACCGCAAAACTTCGCCCCGTACGCCGCGAGCGCTGAATTTCGCTTTCGAGAACCTCGAGCAGGCGGCGGTGATTCGCAAGTCCGGTGAGCGAATCGGAAGCAGCCATTCGGCTCACTTGATCGAACAGTTGCGCGTTGTCGAGGAGCGTGCCGCCAAGCACAGCCACATAGCTCATCACCATCAGTACGTGCGCAAGCGTGAATGGAGCATCCAATACGTGTTGCGATTGGCTGATCGTAATGTGGCAGACAACGTTCAACAAAGCAGCCACGAATAGCGCGCGGTCAAGCGCTGCGTCGGCGCGGCGCAAACGCAATCCGTATCCGACTGTCGCAATCGCATAAATTGCGGCGGGCGCCAAGTCCCACGGGCGGGGCACCAGCGAACCCGGATGCATCACCGGTGCATTCGGCAACATGAAATAAAAAACGCTCGTGAGGTACGCAATCACTCCCACAATAAGCGTCGCGCCTGCCATTTCTTTTGCCGGCTCCCGTGCGACTGGAATTCTTCGTTCCACAGCGAGCGCCGCAAGCAAAAGCAATCCGAGAAGCGTTCGTCCCGCCAGCCACCCTAAAGAGATGTGAGTTCCCTCGTAGCGCGAGATGAGCATTCCGCGGTAGAACGTCATGCTCGTGCCCGCCTCGATCAACCCTGCGAGGACAAATCCAAAAGCCAGAATCAGCGAGATTCGATCGTGCGTGCCGCGGAAACGAACGAGGGCATTTGCAGCGAATGTAAACGCGATGAGACTTCCTGACATTTCGAGGTAGGTGTCGAGCAGCGGGTCGGCCATGTACGCCGATCCGCGAAGAATCCACAAGAAGATGAGGTAGGCCCCGGCTGCGATCGCCCAAAGCAGGACGAGCCGAAATCTATGAACGACGCTCCAAATCCTTCCTGGTACAGCCACAAATTCCCCCGGTAGCCCCACTAACCCACAAGATTGGCAGCAAGTTTTGTGCCGAATCGGCACGTGGTTTTAGTACTATCTAAACTACTACGGAGTAGGGACTTAGGTACGAACTTGGGAGTAGAGGAATCCTCAGCGGACTACCAACTCAAGCGGAACAGGGTAGAAATGTTACGGCTCAATACCGGCTTTACCCAACGCCGGAATGCGAATTCTGGCGCCTACCCTCGCTATCCCTGCGGTGGTTTTCCTTCTTCTGCAATGCGGACAGCCGTCTCAGCGCCGATGAATCCGATCTTGGAATGCTGTCCATCGCAGAAAGGCTTGTTCATGCTACCGCCGCAACGGCATAGCGAGAACGCAGGCTTACCAGCAATGTCGAATTTGTTCCCGGCAGCATCCACGAGTTCTACGCTTCCCTCGGGAGCTTCCACGCGAAGCGGGCCATTCGGTCGTACCGTGATTTTCACCTGAGCCATGGTTTTCTCCTGAAGTTCATTCAGTGCTTCGTTCAGCACTTCGATTAGTATTTCGGGACCGTAGGATCCACTTCGTCGGACCACGCCAGAATACCACCCTTCAGGTTCAAAACCTTGCGGAAGCCCGCCTTGCGCAGAAAATCAGTCGCCTCGGCCGAACGCTTGCCGGTCCGGCAGTGCGCGACAATCTCGCGCGAACTATCGAGTTCGCTGACGCGCTTTGGGAGATCGCCGAGCGGAATCAAGTGCCCGCCCAGATTGCAAATTTGATATTCGTGCGGTTCGCGCACATCAAGAATATAAAGATCGTCTCCGCGATCCAGTCGCGCCTTCAATTCTCGCGGAGTAATCTCCGGCACCGTCGATTCGGCCGCTGGCGATTCTTCGCCGCGAACGCCGCAAAATTCTGCGTAATCGATTAGCTTTGTCACCGTCGGATGCTCGCCGCAAACAGGGCACTCGGGATTCTTACGAAGTTTCAACTCACGGAATTTCATCGCGAGTGCGTCGAACAGCAGCAGCCTGCCAATCAGCGGCTCGCCGTTACCGATGATGAGTTTCAACGTCTCTGCAGCTTGAATCGCGCCCACAATACCGGGAAGCACTCCCAGCACTCCGCCTTCTGCGCACGAAGGAACCAAACCCGGCGGAGGCGGCTCGGGATACAAGCATCGATAGCAAGGGCCGCCGGGATAACCAAAAATCGTAGCCTGCCCTTCGAACCTGAAAATTGAACCGTAAACGTTTGGCTTGCCGAGCAGGACGCAGGCATCGTTAACAAGATAGCGCGTGGGGAAATTATCCGTCCCATCGACGACAATATCGTAATCCTTCAAAATATCGAGCGCGTTCGCGCTCGTCAGCATCGTCTCGAACGTGTCGATCTGAATATCCGGATTCAAACCCCGCAACCGATCCGCAGCAGCTTCAATCTTGGGACGGCCTACATCGCTCGTGCTGAAGAGAATTTGCCGCTGTAGGTTCGTCAGATCCACTTTGTCGAAATCAACGAGTCCAATCCGTCCGACGCCCGCCGCGGCCAGATATTGTCCTAACGGCGCACCAAGTCCTCCCGTACCGATGCACAGCACTTTCGCGGCTTTCAGTTTCAGCTGACCTTCCATACCGACTTCAGGCATGATCAGATGGCGGCTGTAGCGGAGCACTTCCTCTTTGGAAAGAGTCGGTGTGGGCCGCGTGTTCGCGGCTGGCGTTGCTGTTGAAATTTCTGTCTTGGATGCCATTCAAAAAATCTCCATTAATTCCGTGTTACCTGCGCCGTCCGCCCGCAATTGAGGGCACGATGCTTACCGTGTCGCCTTCTTTCAACGGCGTCTGATCCTTTTGCAAATAGCGGATATCTTCGTCGTTCACGTACACGTTTACGAAACTCCGCAAGCGCCCATCGTCTGCGAATAAATGTTTCTTCAGATCGCCAAATTTCGCAGTGAGAGCGGACAGCGCCTCGCCAACGGTACCCGCCTTGAGCTCCACGCTCTCCTGCTTGCCCGCGTAGGGGCGCAGCGGCGTCGGTATGATTACCTTAACTGCCATTCGAGAATCCTCCTCATACGTACTCGCACCCACCTAAGATGATGCGGAGCGCGCTACCGATTCAATCGCCTCGGAATCGTACGATTCGCGGTCATCGCGCAGCCGCCATGAAGTTGTGTCTTTCGGCTCGCGCTTTTGAACGCTCACAATGATGTAGCTGTACCACGGCCATGCGTGCTCGCGATCATACTCACTCGGGCGCGCAGGTGCATCCGGATGCGAATGATACCAGCCGATCAATTCCAGTCGCTTATCGCGCGCCGTCTTTTCCGCGAGCCGCACATCCTCGGAAGTCACCTCAAACCGGTTGCGGGGCGAATCGTCCCGCCGGTTTGCGAGCGGTAAAAGATCCAGTACTTCGCGAGAATTGTCGCCATCGCGACCTAACAACGCTCCACAACACTCATGCGGATAAGTTTCCACACCGTGCGCATGAATCTGCCGTAGCAAGTCTTCTCGAATTCTCAGCGGTGCGATACTCATTGCGCTTCTAGTCCTCGCTCCAGAATCGCTCGCTCAGATATTTCTCGCCTGAGTCAGGAAAAATAGTCACGATCACCGCCCGTTCGCCCGCGGGAATGCGCCGCGCAACGTCGAAACAAGCGCACAACGCGCCGCCAGAGCTCACACCCGCGAGTATTCCTTCTTCGCGCGCGAGCCGCTTCACCATCCTCTGCGCTTCTTCAGTCTGGACCGCCAAATCCTCATCCGCCAGATTCGGATCGTAAATGCTGGGAACGATCGCCGTCGCCATATGTTTCAAACCTTCGAGCCCATGAAATCCCGAATCCGGCTGCATGCTGATGCAGCGAATCTTCGGATTGAATTCTTTCAACCTGCGCGTTGCGCCAACGAAGGTGCCGCTCGTTCCAAGCCCCGCGACAAAATGAGTGATTTCGCCGCGCGTCTGCTCCCATATCTCCGGCGCCGTGCTCTTATAGTGCGCATCGGGATTCGCGGCGTTACTGTACTGGTCGGGATAGAAGTACTTATCCGGCTCGGCCTTGTAGATATCGCGCACCCGGCGGATTGCTCCGTCGGTCCCTTCATCGCCGGGAGTCATTACCAGCTCAACGCCATACGCCTGCAAAATCTTGATGCGCTCAGGCGACGCGCTCGATGGTAGGCACAACTTCACTTTGTAACCTCGAGCGGCGCCTACCATTGCGTAAGCGATTCCAGTGTTACCGCTCGTCGCATCCAGAATTATTTTCCCAGGGCGGAGATCCCCTTTTCGCTCTCCTTCGCGAATCATCGAATAGGCTGCTCGATCTTTCACCGAGCCGCCGGGATTAAACCATTCAGCCTTCGCGAAAATCTGGATGCCGGACGGTATCCCCGCCGTAATTCGCTCGAAGCGCAGAAGCGGGGTATTGCCAATTTGCGCGAGCAGGTTTTCGCCGAGCTTTCCGTCGTGCGCCCGATGAGGTTCCGATCGCAGCTCCGGAACCACTGATTTATTCGCCGCACTCACATTGTCTCCAATGCCAGCCAAGTTCTGAACAGAACTACAGTTGACGCGGGCAGCGACCACCACTTCGGCAACGCCCGTAGTCGTATAATTTGAAGGAGTTTAGCAGATTCCCCCACGTCGTGACACCCACTGAACCCAACCCCTGAAGAAGCCGCGAATACTCGCTCCTTGCTCCCCTCGCACCATACCGCTTCCTTTGATGCGCAGGCCGTCGGCGCCGAAGCACATATTTGCCTTTACAGCGGACGGGTGAAGTTCTTATCCTGATTGCCTATGTGGTACGTAAATAATCTCTTCGACCAAGCCCAGGTGGAATCGCTTTCAGCGAAGGGCTTTCTTGTCCGCAGCTCAGGCGGTGTAGTTCGTATCGAGAAGTACGATTGCGGCGCAGAGCTTCGCAAGACACCCGAAGGCCGCTACCAAATGACGGTCCTGCCGACGATCATGATGTCCGGTCAGTTCACCCGGCTGTGGGATGCGGGCTATCAGAAATTTCTGCTTTCGAACGAAGGGAAAAAGTTTCCCGTGCTCGTTGCCCAGCTCGCGCACCTGCGGAAATTCAACGAAGAGCTTCGCACCGCGCTCGGCGTGCCCACCTATTACAACGAAGCGATCGGTTCCACCTGCCAGTTCAGCGTGTATGATCGCGTAAAAGGCCGTCCCGGTGCTCACGCCGACGAAACCGTCGGCGCCCTGGAAGAAGTCGAGCACTAGCTCTCGCGATCGGGCATTCTCCCTCCGGTAGCTGTCAGCCAAGCAGACTTCGCATCAAGCTTCAGCAGCCACTCGGCCCTGCACGCCGACGTTGCGATGTCTCGCGCCGTTCGTTCGCGCGCACGGCCCGCACACTCCATATAGTTCCGTCCGATAGCGCTCCACACGAAATCCCGCGTCCCGCACAGCGTGTCCCACGGTCCTCGGCGAGAGTTTTAGCCTCACGTCCTTCAGCGCGCCGCAACGATTGCAGATTAAATGATCGTGCCGCTCGACAATCGGGTCATACCGCGCAGCTTCATCCGCGAAATCCACTCGCGCAATCATGCCCTTGCGTTCGAGCCAGTTCAGCGAATTATAGATCGTCGCATAAGCGACGCCCGGACGGCGTCGGCGCACGATGCGGAATACTTCCGCAGCCGTAGGATGATTTTCGGCTGATCGCAACATGTCCAGAACCACGCTTCGATATCTCGTCAACCGCCCCGCTAGTCTCATCGGATTTCCTCGAATCGGGAGTTTGTACTGCTTGTCTGTGGTTTGATTCGCGTGGAGCCAAAAGGTTTTTCGGCAATTCGAGATTTCAGGAAGAATTAGGCAAATTCCAAATTTCGTACAGAGGAAATACCTGAAACAAGAGGCGTGCTAGATTTTGCGACGCTCTAGGAGCTGCTTCAGCCGAGTCAAGTCCACTCGATGTTGCCCCGCGATTTGCGCGCCGACGAAAATCACCGGCACGTCGTTCGTATAAAGATCGTGAAGAACAGGGTCGTCATCGATATCGACCTCGCGCAAGGTGGTGCCGAACTCTTTTAGAAGCGGCGTGATGGCAACCCGCGCTTCATCGCACAGATGGCAGCCTTCGCGCGTGTAGAGCGTGATTTGCCTTGGGTCGACCACCGCGAG
>Ga0210387_10003554_pt1 | contig 11979 bp, 10 predicted proteins | sample IncBWC7OmetaG_FD_160108 | JGI IMG/M metagenome (GOLD analysis project Ga0210387, IMG submission 160108) | Forest soil microbial communities from Barre Woods Harvard Forest LTER site, Petersham, Massachusetts, United States - Inc-BW-C-7-O ... | reverse complement strand
TTGTTCATGTACAACCGCTTCATTGCGGATATGACAGTCTCCATCATCCGACTGAAGCAGGCATTCAGTGGAGCCGAAGACGCGACGGCGAAAAAGTTTCCCGTCTAAAGCGCGCAGCGGCGGTGAAATACCGACGTGGTCAAAGCGCCGGATCGTTCCAGCTGTAGGAATCGGGAGAAGCTGGCAGATCCGTACGTCGGATTGACCGATGAGCGCTGCCGACGCGGCGGCCCATTGGCGGTGAATTTGGCTTGATTTGTAGAATCAGCTATCGATTTCTTGGGCGATCGTATCCGGTGCGACCGATACGCGGGAGGAAGACGTATAGCGGGCACATGAGACTAGCGCATGTATCGTGAGGCAATGCTAGCTATTCCCAGCGGGGAACATCTCAAAGTGTCGAATTTCCCGTGACCACTGGGTGTCGACCCGTACCCGAATCAAATAGATCAAGGTACGCGACAGCCTTCAGAGCGAATCTGACTCTAACGTTTTCGCCTTTGGGGATTGTGCCAGTTGTCCTTTAGGAGACGAGAAATACGTGCCACCACGAGCCCTGTGGGTGTATCGGCAGGCCGTATTTCTCGCAAACGCGATTCGGAGCCGCGTTGCGGGGAGATCGATCGGCAAATTTTCGTACATTGTCCGGGGTACGCTGGCGTCCCTGGGTTCTGAGTCGGAGGTCGGTATCTTGATGCGCGGAACTGCCCGAGGTCAAGCAAGAGCGGAGAACGACGCGCAGGGCGGTCTCGCTATTGCAAACAACCACCCTGGGGCGCCGTCGCGTGCCATATAGATATTGTTAGCCGTGCTCTGCCCAAGCAAGGCCTCGCTTTCGTCAGGCGTCTATTCGACTACGGTCGGACCGGTTTACCTCGATGTGGATTCCAGCACCGCCAGCGCCCAATCGACAGTCTCGCCGAAGCAACCAAGCATACGAGTACACACGCTCTTCAACCCGTTCCAAGCTTTCCTACCACGCAGCAAATCCATGCAGTTGGAATGTAAACGCTTCGAAACCGCATACTTTGGCCCCGAAGCACTGCCACCGAAACAAAGTGCTTACTCTGTGTGTGCAATTTTGATGTCTGCCTAAAAGTATGTGCTCAGTGCGCTAGCGCAATCAAAGCATGTGCTTGGTGTGCGAACTCGTCGAGCGCACATACATTGTCTCCGCTGCACTCCATCACAGCCTCCCGCGCCAGAACACCGGCGGGTGGTCAGGTTACGCTGCGAAAAAATGGACATTTGAACTTGGCTAAAACCGGACATTACAACTTAGCCGCTACAAACCATGTCGAGGCCAGATTGAAATGTCGGGGTCTGGGCTAATTAGAAATGTCTGATTTCAGGGGTTGGTGTGGGGGGCTGTCTTTCACGGGTTTCAACTCATGCAGTGTTGAAGGACTGCTTATGAACGGGCAGGGCGTGTCAGTCCGTTCAGTGTGCTCTTGCAGACCGACGGCCTGGTTTTGATGCTGGCTTTGGCTGTTCCGTGTGGTGCGTGGCGAGCTGCAGGATCGCTTCATTCACGTCGGCCTGCGTGAATGCGCGCGGCTTCTTCGTGTCGGGCAGGCGTTCCTTCGTGCGTACCGCCGCGCCGCGATTCGTACGTGACGGCGAGCCCGATTCACGACGATTGTCGCGCTGCGCCTGCAGCGCCCCAGCCTTCAACGTTCTCGCCCGGCAACTGCATCGGAATGTAGCGGCAAAACGCGCTCATCATTACGAGGCGACAAAATGCACCATTATGAGCATCAAACGATGCTATAATTGGTGCTCATACTTGCGGAGGTTTCCATGCGTACGACTATTGCGCTCGATGACGACTTGATCGCCAAGGCTCAAGCCTATACGGGCGTGGAGGAAAAAACGGCACTCGTGCGCGAAGCGCTAAAGGCCTTGATCCAGCGTGAAGCCGCGAAACGACTCGCGAATCTTGGCGGTAGCCAACCGGGCATCAAGGGCGCGCCGCGTCGCCGGCAGGACGTCGAATGATTCTTGTTGACACGTCGGTCTGGATTGACCACATCAACGCTTCTGATCCTATGCTGATTACCCTGCTTGCCGAGGAGCGTGTGCTGGCTCATCCATATGTGATAGGCGAGATTTCGCTCAGTAGTCTGCGTGACCGTGACGTCGTGCTTGGCGCGTTGCTCGACCTGCCGCGCGCGCCAGTTGCAACACCGGAGGAGACATTTTATCTGATCGAGCGCGAAGGTTTGTTCAATCGTGGAATCGGATATGTCGACACGTCACTGTTGGCGTCCGCGCGCCTACAACCCGGCATCACCATCTGGACGCGCGATAAGCGATTGAAGAAAGTTGCAGAAGAACTCAATCTCGGCACGATGCTCGCGCACTAGATAACGGAAAAGCACATGCATTCTCTTGACCTCAAGACGGACTTGTCCGCTTTTCCAGGCGTGTCCGATGTGACAACCGACTCCGAACGAGAACGCGTCGTTGTGAGCTTCGTTGACGATTCAAAGGCGACTGTTGAGCGCGATCCTCTGGACCTATTTGCGCGCCGCGAGTCGTACATCATGAGTCTTTCCGGGCAGCGTCAAGCCTCGCACGATCTGATATTCGTGGGCCGGCCGCGCGACAAGGTGATCGAGCACCTAGCGGATTTGGCCACTCGCGCGGCGGCGGCCGCTTAACCCTCGGAAAAGCCGATTGGTCAGATGCGGCTCATCGTTGAAGGTGTTGCGTCGCTCGCTGGTCGTTTTCTGTTGCACGAAACCGGGCCGCGCGCCTTGAACTATCTTCGCCGGATGCTCGAAACCGCAACGCCTGGGAACGGGCAGGGCGTGTCAGTCCGTTCAGTGGGTGTCTGCAGACCGCTGGCGAGGTTTGCGAACCTTGACTGCGAGCGTGACCGGTTCTGGCGCGACCCGGATCAGCGCGGCATTGACGTCCTCACGCGTGAACTCGCGCTGCTTCTTTGTGCCTGGCCTGGGCTGGTCACGTTCGACCGGCACGCCACGATTCGTGCGCGAGACGGTGAGCCCGACGCCCGCCGGTCGTCACGCTGCGCCTGCAGTGCCTGCGCGACCTGAAGCGCGTGTCCGAGCCGCTTGTGTTCGACGACCGCCCCCTGACCGATCACGGCGAGCCGGTAATAGGCGACGCAGGGCAGGGCAACACCATCCGCCCGGACCTCGATGCGCCCGTCCGGATACTCCCAGACGTCGATGTACCGGTGGATGAGCTTGCGGTTCGCCACCGTGTCCTCCAGCAGGTACATCACGCGGTCGTACTGCACGGTCAGCGAGTCCGACACCTTGCGCTGGACCCGCCACGTCAGGATCGTGTCCAGATCCTCATCGTCACGCAGCGGCCGGTGCGCATCGAAGGTGCTCCTGGGCACCTTGCCGAACTGGCCGTTAAAGTCAGCGATGAAGTGGGGCACGTAAGCGTTGGCCGCCTCCTTCGTGCTGATGCCGCGCAGCCACAACTCCTTCACGAGCCGGTCCTGCAGCGTCAGGTGCGCGCGTTCCACGCGGCCCTTGGCGGGGCTCGAGTTCGCGCAGAACGTGTCGATGTTCAGCTCGTACATGGCGCGGCCAAACTGCGTGACGCCCCGCGCGCCGGTGCGGCTGTACGTTGGCCGGAACACGCTGGCCCGGTCGCTGTAGAACGCCACCGGCTTGCCATAGCGTTCGAGGTACACCCGCGTCGCCTCAAAGTAACTGAAGGTCGACTCGGTCGCCGTGAAATGCAGCGCCATCAGGCGGCTGGTGGCATCGTCGACGAACACCAGCAGCGTGCAGGCCGGCGCCCGGTCCTCAAACCAGGGGTGGTCGCTGCCGTCGATCTGCACCAGTTCGCCGAAGCACGCGCGTCGCGCGCGCGGCTGGTGGATCTTCGGCGGACGCTGCTTGCGCGGCACCCACAGGCCCGCGTCCGTCATCAGGTGCCGCACGGTTTCCTTCGACACCGCCAGGCCATGGCATTCGCGCAGCTTCTCGCACGCCAGCGTCGGACCAAAGTCGGCGTAGCGCTCGCGAATGATGCTCAGCGCACGCAGCGCCAGGCCTTCGTCAAGCTTCCGGTTACCCGGGCGGTCACGCTTGCGCGAGGCCAGACCCGCCGCGCCGGATTCGCGATATCGCGTCACCAGCCGTTCGATCTGCCGCACCGTGAGGCCGAGCCGCTCCGCGGCACGTCCGGGTTTGAGTCCCATGTCCACCACGGCCTGAATCACCTTCAGACGGTCGAGTTCGCGCATGTTCAGTGTCACGAGTGTGGCTGGCTTCATGGGCGGCTCCTGCGGTCGCACAGAGAGCCACCAGCTTGCCAGCAGTCGCAAAACACGACATCTGTATCTTGCTAGAACACGACATTCTCATATTGCTTCTACACCAACAGAGGTGAATCTTGGTATGTATGGCTTGGTGTTGCGTTGTTTTGGTTTTTCGGATTTTCGTTATATTTCAACGGGTAAGGCGGCCGAGTTATCCACAGGCTATCCATTTTTTGGCGCGTTGCCTGTTGCGCACAGGCAGCCCCAGTTCTTGTTGCGATTCGACGCAACAGGATTTCACCTAAGATCGCTCTTTTGCAGCCCTGTTGTTGCGCGCTCGGCTGCCCGCTAGCCGACTTGCGTCTTGGGGTTCACGCCGAGGCGCCACAGCACGTCGATATTTTTGAGATAGACGGCGACGTCTGCGCGTGATGCGTGGATGATCGAATGGCCCTGACCATCGACGCTATCGACCTGCGCGGTCCACGGGTCCTCGAGGCACTGGCAGATGTCGTTGATGTCGTCGCGATACTGTTCCAGCCTGTCCGCTTCCCAGTTCCGCACAACGTCGGGTGCCAGAAGCACAGTCAGTACACCTTTTCTTTCTCCGATATACCGTACCGGGGGAAGCAGGCCGCCGATGTAAAGCACCATGACCGCGTCGATCACGCGATCATCGTGGTCTTCATCCCAGATAACGGCGAAGTCGAGAAACGCGCACCGCTCGGTCCGGTTCAACAACTCGTCATGCCAGACCGGTGCACGCAGCACGGAGTAGTGGGTGCCACGGCCGAGGTTACCAACTGGGTGCGCCTCGTCATGCAGCGTCTGGAAGAAGTGGCAATAGGACATCGGACGCTCCTTTCGGGAGGAATGCAGCTTCCGCTGCGAACCCCGGCCATTTCGTGGCCGGGCGGATCGGGCAAGAACTATCCTTTGATCTTTTTCCCATCGCGCTCTACCGGCATGGCCGAGACCGGTGCAGCCGGTATGGCGCCGAGTTCTGCCAGCTTGTCACGGGCGTCCCGGTGAGATTCATAGAATTTCGCCCACCTGCTGAAGCCGCCGAGTTCGCCGACCGCGCGCAGCATCGCAAGGTGCGAAGCAGTCAACAGTTGCACAGTGGCTTCGAGTTCTGCAATCCGGATATCCTTGTCGGCAAGCGATGCTGCGGTATCTGTGCCCGAGCGTTTGGCAACACGGACGCGCCAGCGTCGGTAGTCGGCCTGCCGCTGCTGATATTGAGCAATCAGCCTGCTGCGCGACTCACTGCGGGTGATCGACGATGCTGCCTTGATGGTCGGATGCGATCGTGCAACGGCGCGCGCCGTGATGTCTTCATCATCTGCCAGCAGCGTTTCGAGAATCTCGCGCATCTGGTCGTCGTCGCTGGACGGTATGGTTTCGTCAGGTTCAATCATCAAGTACTCCGCGTTGCCGGGGCAATGACAGGTCAACGCCATCCGGGAAGGGATGTTCGCCCGCTGGTGTTGCAAGAAGTTTCTGTACGCCGGCCAGCCGCTTCTCTGCGTGGTCAAGCTGGTTCTGCCAGCCGATGCTGGTCGATGGTCTGGCCTTGATCGACTCGAGGGCAAGCTTGAACTTGCCCTCGAGCCGGATCAGGTTCTGCCGGTTCTCGGGCAGATCGGTGGCCGACAGGTGGCGGCAGTCCGCGAAGCACTCGAGATGTTTAGGGCAGGGATCGACCGTAAACGAATTCAGGCAATGCCCATACGGTGTGGCATGGAAACCACCGGTTTCGGCACGAAGGTATTCATACGCGGCCGTGTCGCCCTCCGTTGCCTGAATGCGCCGGAACGCATCCACGATCGGGCCATTGGCCTTGCCGCCCTTGATGAGCCTGGCAACCGTGCCGGCTTTTTCACCGAGCATGATTTCGATATTCTGCGGAATCTCAATCTGCTCCAGATCCTCGGCGAGGCTGCGATGATCGTACTCGTAACTCTGGGCGACGCTGCGCCGGTTGAAGCGCTTCGAGATGATGGTGTCGGCGACGCCCAGCCGGAACAGCTCGGTGTTTTGCAGATGACGCAGCACGTGCGACTCGATCTTCAGGGCCCGGTCTTCGTCAGTCTGTCCGTATTTTTCGAACAGTGACGGCAGATGTTGCGCGTCGCCAAGCGCCTGTCCGATGAACGTCGGGTCTGGACGGTTGACTGCCAGATAGCGCGTCACGTCGCACAAGCCATCGTTGCGCTCCTCGGCGAGCGAGCGCTTGGGCTGCACGAATAGAAACTCCCATGGCTGCACGACACCGACCGCAAGCGGCAATGGGGTGATATCCGATACCTTCGTTGGCGTTTTGAGCCGGATATGCTCTTCAAGTTCTCCAACGTGCAGATGCGTCGCGTGCCATTCCATACGTTCAGGAAGACCAACGGGAGAGCCGTTCCCGTGGCGGAAGCGCATGCCAGTCTTGCCCTCGCGCATCGCCTTTACCAGACGATTTCCGAACTGATAGACAGCCATATTGAGCCTAACGTCACCACTGCGACGTCGTTCCAGCTGATGGCGGTGCAACTCAATGAGTACCGCAGGATCGAAGTCGTTACGGTAGCGTTCGATGAACGGCTCCTGCTCGATATCCAGCCAGAACGGGTTTCCCATCAACCGCGTATAGACTTCGATGACGGGCACGAGGCTGTCGGCCGGATACCACGGGAGCAGACGCCCCGTCTGGCATTGCAGCTTCAGCGTCGCGCGTAGCGGATCTGTGAGCTTCGCGACGTGGTCAAGCGTCTCGGTCAGCAGGGCCCGGAACATGTCGGGAACAGGCTGGGTGTTTTCACGCAGGATGCGGCTGTCTGACGCCTCGCCCTGCTGCTTTTCCGCGAAGTGCCGCGCCATCAGTGACGTCGAGATTCCACCGGCTTCGCCGGCAGGCCGGCCCTTTGAGTCCAGATACGTCCGCTCGCGCTTCCAGTCCACCGGCAGCAGGGCAGCTTCGCCCGCACGCATGCCCGTCACGATCATTGTCCGCACGACTGCGAACCGCAGATCGTCCATGAACGTACGCGGCTTCTCGGTCATCACGATTCGGGCCAGTTCCCAGAACGCCCTGCGTTCGGGTAGCCGCTCGTCGCGCTTGCGCGCCTCCAGGTCGGCGCGCAACTTCTCCCGCGACCAGGTATATTTCGCCTTGATCGCGCCCTTGCCCTTCATCCGCGGAACGGCCAGCGACGAGTACAGCGGGCCCGCATCGCAGAGGTGCTGGGCATCAAGAATCACCTTGACGATACCGATGACCAGATCGCCCAGTTTGCCGCTGGCCTGTATCGCCGCGCCGATGCGAATCGCGATGCGCAGATCATCAGCGGTCAGTTGCCAGGGATCCTTATCCACGCATGTTGCAACCACCCGGAGCGGTCGCGCGATGTGCTGCATGACGTGTCCGGCGGTGTTGCGTTTGAACAGCAACTGTTCGGCAACGGCCGCCTTGATGAGATCCTGCCAGGCGGCAGATAGCGGGCGTCGGGGCAGCGGCGTCAGGCCCAGCTCGGCGCGCTCCGCATTGACGATCGCCAATGCCTTCGCATCGGCTCCCAAATCTCGCAGGTAATGGGTCGGCGGCGGTACGTCGCCGGCAACGATGGTGATGTTCCAACCGACACCGTCGCATGCAGCGCCTGTTTCGTCGAGAGGCATGTCCCATGACAGGCCTTTGCCATGGGCCAGCGTTTTGCCCAGGTCGATAAATGCGGAGTAGTGTGGATTCATCGGGGTTCACGTTCCAGTTCCACGATGACCGCCTGTATCTCAGCGATCGTGCGCTGCAACTGCAGATATGCCGGCGACCGGGTGTCGCCGCGGGAACTCTGGTCGAAGAAGATCACCACTTCGCGCATCTCGGCCAGCACGCGCTCATGCATCGCCTTGTCGTGCAGGGGCATGAACTTCCTGCATCCATAGCAAGACGTGATCGGGTTATACGGGCAGGCAGGCTGTCCCGACGTACAGCCACCGATACCTGCAATCGGGATGCCGTGAGGCACACCAGCGATCTGCTGTTCGCCTTTGAGCAAGGTGAGCTCTTCCGGGGAGATGAACCGGTCGTGCGCGAGCTTTGCGACGCGCCGGTAGACGTCCGACGCACCGAGCGCCCGGTTGACCCGTTCCGCGTGGGTGGCAGATGTCGCGTAGTACACCAACCCCGTCTGTGTGTGCGAATGGCCCAGAAACTCGGCTAGCTCTTCGTGGCTCGCGCCGGCGTCGACGAGTCGTTGGGCAGCAGTGTGACGAAGGTCCGTAGGCGTACCGTGAACGCTCGAGCCAATCAGCTTCCTTACCGCTCCGGCAATCCGGCGTCCAGCATCCTGGGCAGATTCGATCGCGAAGAAGCGGGCTGAACCGGGCGCGCTTTCGGCCTGTCGTTTTGCGTACAAGGAAGCGAAGATCGGAGCCCATTCACGCTTGACCTTGCGAGTCAGAGGCATCCTCCTGGACTGACTTTTCTGCTTGGCCATGTGGAAGGTAAGATGGACCGTTGGCATTGATTCGGATACGTCCTGCCAGATACGCACATTGCGCATTTCCAGTTTCGCGATCTGAACGGGGCGCATGCCAAACTGGTAGGCGCACAGCAACATGCCTGCCTCATCCAATGCCGGAGGTAACGCTTCCGCTGCGTGTCCGGATTCCGTGGCAACCTGATCGGCAATGCTGTCCAGGTAACGAACAATGCACGCTTCCTCGTCGACTGAGAGAAACGCGTCTCCAGATCGAACGCCCGCATAGGCGTCCCCTGCTGGCCAGGGGAGTGCACTCAGGAACTCCAGATACGATTCAGACCAGCCGTTCAACCGATGGCGACATAGCATGCGGAGAACCGTCTTGACGCACGAGTAGGCCGTCGTAGGTATGTCCCGCGAGCGCAGGATCGTCCACAGCCGGAGGATTCCGGTCGGCGTTGCGCTCAGCACCGATGCCATCTCATCGCGGCTGACATGCAAGCCACCGCCTACGGCATGGAGAACCGTAGACATGCTGAGGTCCTCGCCGAGCACAAATACGAAGACGTGTTTTAGAAGTAACCCGTAGGCCTTCCCAAACCGGGCAAAGTCAAATACCCCTCTCGAGCCATCGTACATGTATTCGAACGAATCGGAACCTTCGGGATCGGGTATTGATCTCACACAGTCATCGAATTCATCGTAGTAGCGGATGACAGGAGGCAGAATGGGCAGGGCGGCCAACACCCTCTCAATAGGGTCGTTCTGCGCCGCGTCCAGAGAGCGAAACAGTTCGCTCGACATCTGCGACCCGCTCATGTCAACGCCCCTTTGGAAGGGCACGTAGGAGGGCAACCCGATCATCAAAGGCATCGTTCCAGACATTCGCAAGTCGATCCTCGAATACGGCACGGGCGTAGCGCGATGGCATGACCGATTTACTTGACCAGCCGAAGAAGGTCCGCATTTTTTGAAGGGCCACGTCCATTGAATCGCCTTGCTCGAGCAATTGATGAAGTCGAACGACCGCACACGAGTGGCGTAGATCGTGAGGTGTTACGGATTCCTTACCAGTTCGATTCTGCAGCTCATTCAATACGTCAGACGGCAGGCAGCGCGACACCTGAGCAAACGCCTTTGTCAGCGTTTCGGTGGCGAGCGGCATATTGGATTGAGCGTTCAGCAGGAACGGGTGATCGGGCCGGCCGCGATAGTTTTCTACGTAGGTCTCTACTATGGTGGCCGTTAGCTGACTGACGGGCACCTGACGGACGGAGTGCACAGTTTTGATCGAAGGTTTCGAATACCGTGGGTCGCCATCGTCATCTTCATACTCGTTTTCCTGAACATTGAGCCAGTACCGAGTCCTGTTCTGCTTCTGGTCATAGGCGCTTTTCACCGCGTCCGCAGGAAGCAGCAGGATCTCGCCTCGCCGCAGCCCCTGATGCAACATCAGCACAAATGCGACGTAAACACGCCAGCGCGTTTTCATGCGTAGAAACGGATTTTGGGGGCATTCTGGATCAAGCAGCGCGTACAGCGCTTCGACGGTACTCGCTGGAAGCGATCGGACCGCGTCCACGGCAGCGCTCCTGCGAACGTGCAACTGGCTGTAAAGCGAAGACAGCCGGTGCAATCGCTGCTCAATGTGCCTGAGCCGATCGTCGGCGCGCCGGGCGCTGGAAAGCCAGGTGATGACGTCTTTTACAAACCCGAGGCCAGTCTGCCAGCGATTTTCATCCGCACTGGTTACCGCCGGCTGATTGCGAATCGAGATGAACCACGATTCGAGAATTGCCGCCAGTGCCTCGTCGTCAAATCCACTCAGGGCATCGTCAAGCGCGCCGACGCCAATCAGGTTATCCGCATGTTGATACAGATTTTCAACGTACCGAAGCTTCTGCGTGAGCGTTGAATCGGCGAGCTGTGCTATCGACGTTGCCGACCAGATCGCAGACCAATAGCGTGGTATGCCAGATTTGTCGACCAACACCGGGCCACGAAGTGCAGCAGGAACAAGGTTGCTGTTGAGTTGATAAAACACGGGACGCTCGCGACGAATACGCAACGGCCAAATCTACCATTCAGTGTGTGTCAGATTGCTGACTCGGTGCGCTTCCATGCAACACTTTCAAACTGACCACATAAGGTGATAATTTATCTTATGTCAAATGATTACCGACTTGTCCACCTTAGATACGGATTCGTGGGCACGGGCACGTCCGGGATGTCGAGCTCGATAATTTTGGTCATCGGAGTGCTCCGGAGTAAAACTATGTTGAAAATACCAAAGTTGAGCTATTTCGGTATTTCGACACGCCATTGCTCGGCGGATTTTTTTCAACATGTTATTGCTCGGCTGTTTTGCTTTCCTACCTTTCAACATAGTTTTACTCCCGGCTGTTCTCACTCACACTCCAGCCTGTAGGCCGTTGCTCCGGGCTTGCGCCGGGCTTATAAATACTTCACTGCCCATCTTTCCATTGCTGCCACGCGTGCTTCATACGCTCGGCCGTCAATATGGTCTCGAAACCGAGCGCGGACGCAACCTCGCGTGTCGTATGACCCGACTCGAAGAGCTCGGCCATGAAGCTATTGCGAAGCGTTTGAGGACTCGACCGCTCCGCGCGCGAATCTGACAACCCGCTTGCACATACGATAAGTGCCGTATTCCTCAACGGTGTGACCGGGTGTAATCGTCCGCCACGTTGGTGCGAAGGAAAGAGGAACTCTGACTGATCGCCGCCGTCGCGAGCCAATTCCAATCCCGCCATCCGTTCAATCATCCAGTGCCTCAGGATCCTCACCGCAAACGGCACAGGCAAAACGCGACGCAGATACTGCGACCCACGCATACCGATCTCGAGCCATCCGTCTTGATCGGTTTCCGCCATACAGTGAACAGTTAAACCCGTGGCCTCCGCGACTTTCAAACCGGCTCCAAGAAACGTTGCAACTAAGGCTCTGTTGCGAAGTTCTCGCCATCTGTCGTCCGGTGCCATTTCTTCCATGGAGCTCTCCAGATACCGGATCAGGATCCCGCGTTCCGCAGGCGTAAGAAAGCTAGTCGGCAAGTTGCCGGCCACTCTCGTCCATTCTGTCTCCGTCTCCGGATGCTCAAAAGCAGCAGGATTTACATAGCCCGTGGGAGGATTTCCATCATGTATTGAGGCGAAGATTCGTTCGAGCAGCTGTCTGTACCTCTCTCTCTGATCTCTATTTTCCGAGTGCAGACTGTTCAGGAACGAACTCACGTCGGTG
>Ga0210387_10003552_pt1 | contig 11981 bp, 11 predicted proteins | sample IncBWC7OmetaG_FD_160108 | JGI IMG/M metagenome (GOLD analysis project Ga0210387, IMG submission 160108) | Forest soil microbial communities from Barre Woods Harvard Forest LTER site, Petersham, Massachusetts, United States - Inc-BW-C-7-O ... | reverse complement strand
TTCGATGGCATAGCCAGGACGAACCATCCGCACCCGCTCCAGTCCGGGGATCGAAGCGAGAATGGCTGATTGCACCTCCTCCGGCAGCGAGGTCGAAATGCCGTTCGGATAAACCGTCGTGTCGTCGAGGCCCTCCGGCTCAAGGAAAATCTGGTGCCCGTCCCGGTCCCCGAAACGAACAATCTTGTCTTCGATCGACGGACAATAGCGCGGTCCGCTGCTTTTGATCTGACCCGAATACATCGGAGAGCGATGCACATTGGCGCGGATCACCTCATGGGTCGCCGCGGTCGTTCGGGTGATTCCGCACTGGATCTGAGGCGTCGTAATCCGGTCGGTCATGACGGAGAACGGCTCTGCCGGATCGTCACCCGGCTGCATCTCGACCGCCGACCAATCGATCGTGGTGCCGTCGAGACGCGGCGGTGTGCCGGTCTTTAGCCGGCCCAGCGTGAAGCCGATGCGCTCGAAAGATGATGAGAGCCCAAGCGCCGGGGCTTCGCCGACTCGGCCAGCGGGCCAGTTCTTTTCGCCGAGATGGATCAGGCCGCGCAGGAAGGTCCCAGTGGTGACGACGACGGCTCCAGCCGTCAGCTCACGGCCGTCCGAAAGCCGGACACCTCGCAGCCGCCCCTCAACCACCAGCAGCTCGTCCGCCTCTCCTTCGACCACAACCAGATTCGCGGTCTCACGGATCGCGGCCTGCATCGCCGCCGCATAAAGCTTGCGGTCGGCCTGGGCACGCGGCCCCCGGACAGCCGGACCCTTGCGTCGGTTGAGAACGCGAAACTGGATGCCGCCAGCGTCCGCGACGCGGCCCATCAGCCCGTCCAGCGCGTCCACCTCTCGGACCAGATGGCCCTTACCCAAGCCACCGATGGCGGGGTTGCAGGACATCGCGCCGATCGTCGAAAAGCGGTGGGTCACCAGCGCAGTTCTCGCACCCATCCGCGCAGCGGCGCCGGCCGCTTCGCAGCCAGCGTGCCCGCCGCCAATGACGACGACGTCAAATGAATTGGGTTGGAGCGCCATGCGGCATCTTTTATACTGCAGCAGTCAAACTCGGAAGTGACAAAGGAGGACCTGTTTCACGTGAAACAGCGATCCCTCCCTAGTTAATAAATGAATTATAATTCATTATTTACCGATGCAAAATTCCCTGAAGATCGCGTCGAGAACGTCCTCGACATCGATTCGGCCCAGCAAGCGGCCCAGCGACTGAGACGCCGCCCTCAGCTCTTCCGCAGCCAACTCATCGCCTTGTCCGGCAATAGCCAAACAACGGCGTAGGCCATTGGCCGCATCGAGCAACAAGCGGCGCTGCCGCTCGCGGCCGATCAGGCCATCTTCATCCGTTCCGAAATAATCCCGCGCAAAGGCCGCGAGCGCGTCGACCAACTCCGAGATGCCGTCGCCGCGACCTGCCGAGATTCTGAAGGTCGCTTGAGCGCCCTGCCCCGGTTGAATTGTCGTTCGCGTGTTCGCCGGCTCAGCAACCGAATCGAGATCGATCTTGTTGCGAACCACCCACATCGTCGCTGCCGATGTTCCGACCTTGCTCTGCTCATGCTCGGCGTCGGTCACCCACAGTACAAGGTCAGACTCCGCTGCGCGCAATCGGGCGCGCCGCACACCCTCTTGCTCGACGGGATCTTCGGTATCGCGAATACCGGCGGTGTCGATCACCGTCACCGGATAGCCGTCGAGATCGAGTTGCACCTCGATCGCGTCGCGCGTGGTGCCGGCGTGCGGCGAGACGATCGCAACTTCCCGCCGCGCCAAGAGATTGATCAGCGTCGACTTCCCGACATTTGGCGGGCCTGAAATCGCAACCATCAGGCCGTCACGCAGCCGTTCACTGCGTCCCTGCGCCGCCAGGGTTTCGTCGATTTCGCGCAGCAAGGTTTTGATCGTCGCCAACGCCGGCGCGATCAATTCCGCCGGCACATCCCCTTCATCGGAAAAATCGATTCCGGCTTCGATCAAGGCCTGTGCCTCGATGATGCGCTTCCGCCAGTCCCGCGCCCGGTCACCGAGCAATCCCTGAAGCTGACGCAACGCCTGGCGCCGCTGTCGGTCGGTGTCGGCATGAATCAGATCGTCGAGGGCCTCGGCCTCGGTGAGATCGAGCTTACCGTTCTCGAATGCACGGCGGGTGAATTCGCCCGGCTCCGCAGGCCGGATATTTTCAAGCTCCGAGAGCGCGGTAAACAACGCGGCCTGCACCGCCCTGCTGCCGTGAATGTGAAACTCGGCGACATCTTCGCCGGTCGCACTCGCCGGCCCCGGAAACCAGAGCACGATGGCATCATCGATCCCCTGCCCTTCGCGATCTCGCAAAAGAACCCGCGTCGCCATCCGAGGCTGCGGCACCCTGCCCGCCAAAGCCTCGAGCGCGGTCCTGGCCAGCGAACCCGACACCCGCACGATCGCAATCGCGCTCGGCGGCCTGCCCGATGACAGCGCAAAAATGGTCTGCTCGCGTGGGTGCATGCCCTATTTGGCCGCGAGCCCTTGAAAAGGCAATGGAGTTTGAAACGACTGGCGTTCGGGACGAATCCTGCCGCGGTTTATGCTGCGGCATTCGTTCCGACCGAATAGCTTGTCGCGCTCTCAAATGAAAAGGGCGCCCCCATCGGAGGCGCCCAACTCGGCCAATGGCCCAGCTCTGATTCCTACGTATTCATCGATTCGAAGAATTCCGAGTTGTTCTTGGTGTTGCGGAGCTTGTCGAGCAGGAAGTCGATCGCATCCATCGTTCCCATCGGGTTGAGTATCCGCCGCAGCACGTACATTTTCTTAAGCACTTGCGGATCGGTGATCAGCTCTTCCTTACGGGTGCCGGAGCGCGAAATGTCGATCGCCGGGAAGGTCCGCTTGTCGGAGACCTTGCGGTCGAGGATCAGTTCGGAATTGCCGGTGCCCTTGAATTCTTCGAAGATCACTTCGTCCATGCGGCTGCCGGTATCGACCAGGGCGGTCGCGATAATCGTCAGCGAACCACCCTCCTCGATGTTACGCGCGGCACCGAAGAACCGCTTCGGCCGCTGCAACGCATTGGCATCGACACCGCCGGTCAGCACCTTACCCGAGGACGGCACCACCGTGTTGTAGGCGCGCCCCAAGCGTGTGATCGAATCGAGCAGGATCACGACATCGCGGCCGTGCTCCACCAGCCGCTTGGCCTTTTCGATCACCATCTCGGCGACCTGAACGTGCCGCACCGCCGGCTCGTCGAAAGTGGACGAGACCACCTCGCCTTTGACCGAGCGCTGCATGTCGGTGACTTCTTCCGGCCGCTCATCGATCAGAAGCACGATCAGGTAGCATTCCGGATGATTGGCCGTGATCGAGTGCGCGATATTCTGCATTAGCACGGTTTTGCCGGTGCGCGGCGGCGCCACGATCAGCGCGCGCTGACCTTTGCCGATCGGGGCAACGATGTCGATCACCCGTGCAGAAAGGTCTTTCCTGGTCGGGTCTTCGAGTTCGAGGCGGAAGCGCTCGTCCGGAAACAGCGGCGTCAGATTGTCGAAATTGACTTTGTGCTTGGATTTTTCCGGGTCTTCGAAATTCAGCGTGTTGACTTTCAACAGCGCGAAATATCGCTCGCCTTCTTTCGGGCTACGAATGTGGCCTTCGATGGTGTCGCCAGTGCGAAGTCCGAACCTGCGAATCTGCGACGGCGAAACGTAGATATCGTCCGGACCGGGCAGGTAGTTGGCGTCCGGTGATCGCAAGAAGCCGAAGCCGTCGGAGAGAACCTCGACAACGCCTTCGCCGATAATATCGGTTTCCTGGATCGCGAGTTGTTTGAGAATGGCAAACATCAGCTCCTGCTTGCGCATGGTGCTCGCGTTTTCGACCCCTTTTTCCTCCGCAAACGAAACGAGTTCCGCCGGCGTCTGGGCTTTGAGGTCTTGAAGTTTTATTTCCCGCATTGGGATGGTCCTGTGGAGTGCTTAGGGAGGAGGGGTGCAAGGAGGCTTTTTGGAAATGCGGACCTGAATCAGAAAGTCCGCAGGTCTGAGCAAGGAAAGCGCCGGGAAGGCTTCCTGATGCGGCGGCCGGTCCAATGAGGAAACCGGGACGCGATCACATCCGCCTGCGTAGGGTGGGAATACCCCCAATATAGAAAATCAGCTGAGTTTCCGCAAGATGGCGTCAGACGGCGCTATGGCCGAGAAACCCATTTAAAACGGCTTAACCACTACCAGGATAACGATCACGATCATCAGGATGGTCGGTACCTCGTTGATACCTCGATAAAATTTCTGTGACCTCTGATTTCGGTCGGCGGCGAAATTCTTCACGCAACGGGCAAAAAAGCCGTGGACGCCCGACAGCACGACGACCAGCAGCAATTTTCCGTGCAACCAACCGGCGGAAAACCAATGACCGGCCCAGGCCAGGTAAAGCCCGGCCAGCCACGTCACAATCATCGCCGGATTGATGATCGCCTTCAGCAGCCGGCGCTCCATCACCTTGAACGTCTCGGACTGCTTCGAACCAGGCTCGGCCTCGCAGTGATAAACGAACAGCCGCGGCAGATAGAGCATCCCGGCCATCCATGCGATGACGGCGATGATGTGCAGCGCCTTGATCCACTCGTACACCGTATCTCACTTTCATCGGAACACGCGAAGCGTGACGACGTTCATCACAAACGGCTCGCTCACGTCCGAATGATATCTTTCTCTCAGCTCGGCAAGACATATCCGCAAGCGACCCTTATCTAAACTAATAATTTTAGAATCTTAGAGTCTGAGTCTGAGTAGCAGTGGATTAGACCCGCACAAGAAAGCCGAGCGGTTCTCCAGCAGTTGCTCACATCTATCGACAGTCGCGGCGCAAATTTCGTTGGTTGTCATTACGCCAGACGTTTCAGTGATTTGGCAGGCCGGCCTATCGGTTTATAAAGAGACAAATCCACAAAATCTCACTAACGTTGGTGGTGCGGAATAGACTTATCCTTGTCGGGAGCTCTGTGAAGAAAACGGCAGGTTATCCCGGAAGGGGCGGGCCGGCCGAAAATCTCACCGATAAACTCCACAAGGATTCACAGATCACACAGGGTTTTACGTGCCCACGACCAGCAATTATTTCCATCTGCATCTCGTTTCTGATTCGACCGGCGAGACACTGATTACCGTGGCGCGCGCGGTCGCCGCGCAATATGCCAATGTGACGCCGGTCGAGCATGTCTATCCGCTGGTCCGCAGCCAGAAGCAGCTTGATCGGGTGCTGGCTGAAATCGAGGAAGCGCCTGGCATCGTGCTGTTCACGCTTCTGGAAAAGGATCTCGTTTCAAAACTTCAGTCGAAGTGCCAGGAAATCAACATTCCGAGTCTGTCGATCATCGGTCCGGTGATGCAATTGTTTCAGGCCTATCTCGGCGCACCGACTTCGGGGCGGGTAGGGGCCCAGCACACGCTGAATGCCGAATATTTCAAGCGGATCGATGCGCTGAATTACACCATGATGCACGATGATGGTCAGCACGTCGAAGGACTCGACGAGGCCGAGGTCATTCTGGTCGGCGTTTCCCGCACCTCGAAGACGCCGACCTCGATCTATCTGGCCAACCGCGGCATACGCACCGCCAACGTTCCCCTGGTGCCGGGGATTCCGATTCCCCATCAGCTGGAGACTCTGACCAAGCCACTGGTCGTCAGTCTGCACGCGACGCCGGAGCGTCTCATTCAGGTGAGGCAAAACCGGCTGTTGAGCATGGGTGATCGCGATAACGACACCTATATCGACCGGCAGTCGGTTACGGACGAAGTTGCGTATGCGCGGCGCTTGAGCGCCAAGTTCAACTGGGCCCAACTCGATGTGACCCGCCGCTCGATCGAGGAAACCGCCGCGGCGGTCATGAAGCTGTTCACCGACAGACAACGGCAACGGCTGTCCGAATGAGATTATGGCGAGGACAAGAGCCGCTGGTGCTGGCATCGCAGAGCAAGGCGCGGCAAACCTTGCTCGCCAATGCCGGCATCGAATTCGAGAGCGATCCGGCCGACATCGATGAGCGGGCGATCCAGGTTTCGTCGGGTCTTTCGAGCCCGGGCGACATCGCAAGTCTCCTGGCTCGCGAGAAAGCCCGCATCGTCTCGGTCCGGCGGCCGTCACGATATGTCGTCGGCGCCGACCAGACATTGGCGTTGGGGGCGCGGATTTTCAACAAACCGGCGGGCAGGGCGCAGGCCGCGGATCAATTGCGCGCGCTTGCAGGCCACTGCCATGAACTTCATGCCGCGGTTGCCGTGGCGCACGATGGAAAGCTTTTATTCGAACATGTCTCGATCGCGCGCATGACGATGCGGCGGCTAGCCGATGCCGAGATCAACAGTTATCTCGAGGAGGCCGGCGAGGCGGTAACTTCGAGCGTCGGCGCCTACCAGCTTGAAGGGCTAGGCATTCATCTGTTCGAGCGGATCGAAGGTGATCACTTCACTATTCTTGGTCTGCCGTTACTGGAGCTACTCGCATTTCTACTTAGCGAGCGTTTGCTGGGTATTTGACATGATCGTGCTTGGACTGACCGGTTCGATCGGGATGGGAAAGTCGACGACCGCGCAATTATTCGCGGAAGCCGGCGTTCCCGTTTACGACGCCGATGCCGCCGTCCATCGGCTTTATGAAGGCGAGGCGGTGCCGGCCATCGAAGCGGCATTTCCGGGAACGACAACCAACGGCAAAGTCGATCGCAACAGGCTTTCGGCCTGCGTGGTACACGATCCGGCCGCGATGAAGTGTCTTGAGGAAATCGTTCACCCGATGCTCGGCGCATCGCGGCAGAAATTTCTTCAGGACGCTGAAAACTCCGGCGCGCCCGTCGCGGTCGTCGACGTCCCCTTGTTGTTCGAGACCGGCGGCGAGAAGCGTGTCGATGCGGTGGTCGTTGTCACCACGACGCCCGAACTTCAGCGCGAGCGGATTCTTGCCCGCCCCAATATGACCGGGGAAAAACTCGCAGCGATTTTGGCGCGGCAGATGCCCGACGCTGAAAAAAGAAAGCGCGCGCATTTCGTGGTGGATACCTCGCACGGTCGTGATCCCGTGCGGGCGCGGATTCGGGACATTCTGGCCGAGGCTGCTAAGATGTCGCCCCGACGATCCTGATTCGTCCGCCGTCCTGGGTAGTTCACTTTCATGCGCGAAATCGTTCTCGATACTGAGACCACCGGCCTTGATCCGCTTCGCGGGGACCGGCTGGTCGAAGTCGGTTGCGTCGAGATTTTCAACCGCATGCCGACCGGCCAGACCTTTCATCGCTATTTCAATCCCGAACGGGACATGCCGGCGGAGGCTTTTGCCGTCCACGGACTTTCCAGCGAATTTCTTTCCACCAAGCCGCTGTTTGCGGAGGAGGTCGATGAGTTCCTGGCGTTCATCGGTGATGCGCCGCTCGTCATTCACAACGCCTCGTTCGATATCGGTTTCATCAACGCGGAACTGGACCGGATCAAGAGGCCTGCGATCTCAAGAGAGCGGCTGGTCGACACCCTGCTGCTGGCGCGGCGCAAGCACCCGGGCGTGTCCAATCGCCTGGACGATCTTTGCTCGCGCTATTCGATCGACAATTCACGTCGCACCAAACACGGCGCGTTGCTTGACTCCGAGCTTCTGGCCGAGGTCTACATCGACCTGATCGGGGCCCGGCAATCGCAATTGATTCTGGCCTCAGAATCCAGCGACACGCGAGCGGCGGCCTATGGCGACATGCCGCGGCGGCAGCGCGAAATGCCGCTCGCGCCCCGCCTCACCGAGGCCGACCGGGCGGCGCATCGGGATTTCGTCATGACCCTCGGCGACAAGCCGATCTGGAACGATTTCGTGCCGGCGGTCTAGCTTAAGTTCAGCTCGGCTTAATCTGCGAAGCCTGCATTTCCGCGGCTTGCCGTTCCATATTCTGGCGATACAGGCCGACGAAATCGACGGGGTCGAGCATCAAGGGCGGGAAGCCGCCGTCGCGAACAGCCGTTGCGATGATCTCCCGCGCGAACGGGAATAACAGGCGCGGGCATTCGATCATGACCAGCGGATGCAGATTTTCTTTCGGCACGTTGACGATCCGGAACACGCCGGCGTAGACGAGCTCGAAGCTGAACATCAGCTTGCCGCCATTTTCGGCCTTGCCTTCGACCGACAGGGCGACCTCGTAATCGTTTTCGGCGACGTTACCGGCATTGACGTTGATCTGGATGCTGATCGCAGGCTGCTGTTGTTGCGGTGCCAATGAGCCCGGCGCATTCGGGTTTTCAAACGACAGGTCCTTGGTGTACTGCGCCAGCACGTTCAGCTGTGGAGGAGGGGCCGCCTCGGGAGGCGTACCATTGCCGTTGGTCATGCGATTTCTCCTGGAGCGATCTGGCGAGCGGAGCCGCTTGGCACGTCCGGTTTCGCCTTAAAGGGAAGCAAAAAGCCTTGTCGGGGCGAGTGGCTATCATAGGCCTGCCTCTTTCCACAAGGATGACCATTCGAGCGGATCGCGAAAGCGGCCCGATTCGCTCAATTACAGCGGGCCGGGAACGACTAGCCCCCCTAAACAATTGAATAGGCGTGATTTCCGGCGGTTGTAGGGTTTCCCCTCAGGCCTGAAACGCGCTACAATTGAGTGTCAGGCAAACCGGTGAGGACCTTGGATCGGCCTGTACGCAACCCATGCGGCTTTTCTGTCGGCAGATGCCATTGGCCGGCCAAGGTTTCGTGCTTACATGCGGCTGACCCATCCATGATGTAATATCTGCTAGCGCCGCCTATTTGAAGTTCTTGCGCAACAAGCGGCTAACCCGTTCAGGAACTTCAAATGGAAAAGCGGCACTGGAAACGGTAAGTTTGCTAGTGCCCGCAATTTTTCGAAGGTCGTTAAAGGTGGTTGCTGAGCTGTAGGACGAACTTCGAAAGTGCGCACCAGCCCTCCAAGGGGCACTCTATCGCCGGATCCACCGCCGGCGCCTAGAACCAGAAAGCGAATTCGACGTGGATATTTATACCATTATCTTCCTGGCCTTGGCCGTATTCATCTTCCTCCGTCTGCGGAATGTTCTGGGACAGCGCACCGGAAACGAACGGCCGCCCTATGACCGCGCGGCGCGCAACGTTGTGCAGGGTGCGCCCGACAGCAACGTCGTTCCAATACCTGGAACTGTGATTGATCAGACGCCATTGGCGCCGACCGCGGACGTGGCGCCGCCGACGGATCGCTGGAAGGGGTTTGCCGAACCCGGAACGCCGCTGGCCCAGGGCCTCGACGGGATTGCCGCGCAGGATTCGTCGTTCGATGCCCGCCATTTCGTCAGTGGCGCCAAAAGCGCTTACGAAATGATTGTGTTGGCGTTTGCCAATGGCGACCGACGGGCGCTGAAAGACCTGCTGTCCACCGAGGTCTATGAGAGCTTCGAAGCTGCGATCAAGGACCGGGAGCGGCAAGAGCGCAAGACCGAGACGCGCTTCGTTTCGGTCGACAAGGCTGAAATCGTCGGGGCCGAAGCGCGCGACCGCAACGCGCAGCTCACCATTCGGTTTGTCTCGCAAATGATCTCGGTCACCCGGGACAAGACCGGCGCGATTGTTGACGGTAACCCGGATAAGGTCGCCGATATCACGGATGTCTGGACATTCGCTCGCGACCCTGGTTCGCGCGATCCGAACTGGAAGCTGGTTGGCACCGGAAGCGTCCATTAATCGCGCGCGGCGTATTGCCGCCGTGTTTGGTGTGACGGTTCTGGCGCTGTCGGCGATTCCGCTGACGGCGTGGGCGGCGCGTAAAGTTCATACGTCGCTCGCTTCGCGCAGCATGCAGCCGCCGGCTCCCCGCTCCATCCCCTATCCCAGTCTCGAATGGCCGATCGTGGTCAATGGCGGCCAATATACTCCGTTGGCCTGGGCCGACATTGCCGGTTGGGCCTCGGACGATCATGTCCAGGCCTACAAGGCCTTTCGCGTCAGTTGCGCTTCCATTGCTACGCAGCGAACTCCGCCGGAAGATTCCAAGGCGCTCGGAGCCTCGTTGCGTGAGCCTTGCCGCTCAGCCAAGGCCCAGGAGATCACCGAGGACGGCAAAGCGCGTGCGTTCTTCGAGGCAAACTTCCGGCCCTTGCAGATATCGCGGTTGGGTGAGGATGCAGGCTTTGTCACCGGCTATTACGAGCCGATTGTCGATGGATCGCGCACGCAGACCGACGTTTACACCGTTCCGGTCTATCGCCGGCCTTCCAACTTGTTTGTCCGGGGATTCAAGCAGGATTCCGTCAGCCTGCCCAACAAGGGACAGGTGTTTCGCAAGATCGGGCGCCGCAAGCTCGTGCCTTATTATGATCGGGGCGAAATCGAAGACGGCGCGATCGCCGGGCGTGGCCTCGAAATCTGCTGGCTGAAGAATCAGACCGATCTCCTGTTTTCGCAAATCCAGGGATCGGCGCGGATTCGTCTTGAGGACGGCTCGACCATCCGCATCAATTACGACGCCCATAACGGCTATCCCTATACGGCCGTCGGCCGTGTCCTGATCGACCGCGGCATCATTCCGAAGGAACAGATGTCGATGCAGAAGATCAGGGAATGGATGGAGCAAAACCCCGACGGAGCGAAGGAGTTGCGGCGGCAAAACCGCGCCTATGTGTTCTTTCGCGAGGTACCGCTCTCCGACAAGGATGAAGCGGTGGGCGCGCAAGGTGTCCCGCTGACGCCCGGGCGATCAATCGCGGTCGACAACTCGCTTCACGTTTACGGCACGCTGTTTTTCATCGAAGGCGAACTGCCGATTGAATCGTCGCAGTCGAAAACACCGTTTCGGCGGTTAATGGTCGCGCAGGATACCGGTTCGGCGATCACCGGGCCTGCGCGCGCCGACATCTATTACGGCGCCGGAAGTGAAGCAGGTCGCATATCCGGCCGTTTCCGGCACAACATGCGTTTTGTCATGCTGGTGCCGAAGAGCCTCGATCCCGCCGCTCGCGGCCGCAAGATGCCGCTGCCGGATCCACGGCCTTCGGAGAAAATCGCCAAACTATTCCCGCCGATCGATCCTTCGAAAGATAAACCGAAAGAGCCGGCGGATGCCGCCAAGCCTGCAACGGCTTCAATGACCACGCCACCGGTCGTCGAAGGCAAGGTGCCGCTGCCGGAGGTGCGACCGGTGATCGAACCCGAACAAACAGGCCGTCGTCATCGCCGGTCCTATCGTTATCGCCAATAGACCATGAAGCGACCGCCTCAAATCCTGGACCCGCCGCGCCGCAAGCGAGCCCTGAGCGAGGAGGAGCGTGCGTTGTGGGAAAGTGTCGCCAGGCAAGCCAAACCGCTGCGAAAGAAACACCGGGCCACCGATTCGCCGGCGCCTTCCCCAAACGCGGAAGTGCCCGTTGCCGCCAAGGTCGTCCCTCATCCGAAATCGGCGGTCTCCGTCGTCGTTCTCCCACCGAAGAAGCCAGTCGTGCCGCCGTTAGCACCGTTCGGTCGCCGCGAACGGTCGCAACTGTCAAAGGGCAGGAAGGAAATCGAAGCCCGTCTTGACCTGCACGGCATGACGCAGGCGCGGGCGCATCGCGCACTCTCTGGCTTTCTTCATCAGGCGCATGGTGACGGTCTGACCTTCGTGCTCATCATTACGGGCAAGGGCAAGATGGGCAGTGAATCTGAGCGCGGTGTGCTTCGCCGCCAGGTGCCTCAATGGCTGAGCCAGCCGGAATTTCGAACGTTCGTGGTGGGATTCGAAGAGGCCCATATCGGCCATGGTGGTACGGGCGCCCTCTATGTGCGTATCCGGCGATCGCGGATTTAAATCCGATCAAAATAAAAATCAAAACGGCCGGATCACCCCGACGCGCGGGACCAGTGTCACGATCCAGCCGAGTATGCCTGTCTTTTTGTCATCGCCAGCGATCGGCGGAACGGCGTGCGAGGACGGCAAAGTCTTGACCGCGTGCAGAATCAAAAACAGGCACACCGCCCAGTTCGAGATCCATCGCGAGTAG
>Ga0210387_10003551_pt1 | contig 11982 bp, 16 predicted proteins | sample IncBWC7OmetaG_FD_160108 | JGI IMG/M metagenome (GOLD analysis project Ga0210387, IMG submission 160108) | Forest soil microbial communities from Barre Woods Harvard Forest LTER site, Petersham, Massachusetts, United States - Inc-BW-C-7-O ... | reverse complement strand
CTGAGCGCGGTACGCATAACGAGCCAGCTCGCGCGGGAGCAGCGACGGAGAAGCTTCCATCTTTTGCCACAAGCCTTGCGCTCAACGCCTGATTTGTAAAGGGCGCCCAGCTCGAGCCGCCTTAGACAAACCCGTCAGCGTTGTGCAGCGTGCGACGTGCACCAAAAACGCCACGGGCAATCCGCCTCCCCTTCGCGCGCGCGGCGACAGCGCTTAGCTAGGTCACGGACGTGATGCTGCACTCGCTGACGCCTTGAGGCGTGCGCACGTCCAAGTCATCTCCCTCATATTTGCCCAGCAGGGCTCGCGCAATCGGGGCTTGCGGCGTGACCACGCGCACCTCGACGCCCGAAAGCTCGACCTTCATGCCGCCGCCGGCCGGCGCAATGAAATAGTGCACCGACTCGCGTCCGTCAGCCACGGCCACCAGCGCGCCGAGCCCAATCGCAGAAGCCGCGGAGAACTCGCGCAGCTCGAGCGCTTTGAGCTTATTGAGCGAATCTTGCAGCTCGACCACGCGCTGAGCCTGACCGCGCGCGAGGTAGCTCTGCTCGAGCGCGCGCGTGTCTTTGTCGTTCTCCGGGCGATTCTCTTCGTGCGTCGCGCCGTCCACGACCGCGCGCTGCGCGGCGCTCATGGTGGCGAGATCTGCTCCGACACTCTCGCGCAAGAGCCTCAAGATTTCCTTCTTGTCGACGACGCCAGGCATGACCAAGACAAGCTTGGTATCACGAGCGAAGCGGTTCAAGAGGCAGCCTCGCTCGTAGCGTCTTCCATGCCGCTGGGATTCGAGAGTAAGGTCCGGCGGACATGCAAAATATTCTCGTCACGGGCGCCAATCGCGGCATTGGTCTGGCCCTCACCCGGCGTTTTCTGGAGCTCGGCGAACGCGTGTTCGCGGGCGTCCGCGACCCCTCCAAAGCCAGCGCGCTCGCCGACTTGCCTTCCGAGCAGCGCGCGCGGTTGACGATCGTGAGCCTGGACGTGGGCTCTGATGAATCCGTGCGTCAAGCCGCCCGCGACGTCGCGGGCAAGACCGAGCGATTGGAAGTGCTGGTCAACATGGCCGGCATCTCGCCATCTCCACATGACGCGCGCCTCGACACGGTCGATCTTCGCACGTGCAGCGCAGCCTTCGAGACCAATGTGATTGGCCCGCTCCGCACGGCACAGGCCTTCGTACCGTTGCTCCGTAAGGCAGCAACGCCCGCCGCGCCCGCACGCTTGGTCAACGTCAGCTCGGGCGTCGCCTCCATGAAGGGCAAAGACAACGGCATCTTCTACGCTTACGGCGTGTCGAAGACTGCGCTCAACATGCTGTCTTTGACCGAAGCCTTCGATTTGAAGGACAGCCACATCTGCGTCGTGGCGCTCGACCCCGGTTGGGTGCGCACTGATCTCGGCGGACCCAATGCCCACTTGGCGCCCGAGGAGTCCGCCAAACCGTGCGCCGAATTGATCTTGGGACTCAGCATGGCCTCGACCGGGAAGTTCCTGCACTATTCGGGGGCCGAGATCGCGTTCTGAGGGAACTTCGGTTAGCGTCGAAAGCATGGCCACGGACGACGAATTTTCGGCGGCGCAAACGCGCGTCAAACAACTCTCGAAGACGCCCGCCAGCGACGAGCTGCTGGAGCTCTACGCCTACTACAAGCAGGCGACCGCGGGTGACGCGCAGGGCGATCGCCCCGGCATGCTCGATTTCAAGGGGCGCGCGAAATTCGATGCCTGGAGCGCGCGTCAGGGCATGTCCAAGCCAGGCGCAATGAGCGCCTACGTCGAGCTCGTCGCCAAGCTCGTCCGCAAGTACGACGGCTGAGCCGCGCAGCAGTGTCGGCCAAGCTCAAGCGCGCTTGGCGAGCAGCAAGGTCCAATCGTCGTCGTGACGCCCGGAGAACACTTCGACTTCGTCGAACACCGCGCGCGTCACATCGTCGAGCACTTTGCCCTCGGCCATGGCCTTAGCGATGACGGCGCCCAAGCGATCGACGTCGAATAGCTCGCCTTGCGCATTCTGCGCTTCCGTCACGCCGTCCGAATACAAACAGAGCACGTCGCCCGGTTCGAGCGTGACGACGGTCACGGGCACCTCTGGCAAATCGGCCACGATCCCGAGCCACGGACCCGGTGCCTCGATGGTCTCGCAGCGGCGAGTCCTCGCGCGATACACGAGCGGCCACTCGTGCGCGCCGACACACACGAAGCGACCCGCGCCGGTATAGGTGAGTAGCTGCGCCGTGACGTACTTGTTGTCGTGCAAGCGGTTGGTGATATTTTCACACAACAGCGCGTTGACCTCACGCAGCACACGAGCCGGCTCTTCAGCGGGGTCGTTCAGAAAGTGCGATGCGAACGCCGCCTGCGCCATCAACATCACGAGCCCGGCACCAACTCCATGTCCGGAGACGTCCCCAATGCTGATCCATAGGGCGTCACCCTTGGGGTCCGAGAGGACGTCGTAAAAATCACCACCTACTTCGTCGGCGGGCAACATGCGCCCTGCAAACTCGAAGTCTGGGTGCCGAGGCGTCGGCGGCAACATCGCCCGTTGGATTTGGGCAGCGATCTCCAGCTCGCGCGCCATGCGCGCCTGGTCACTCAGCGCCGCGCGCGCACGGCCCAGCTCGCCGACCATGTCGTTGAAGGCGCCGCCGAGCTGACCCAGCTCGTCCTTCACCGCGATCTCGACGCGCACGTCGAGGTCACCCGTGGCGATGCGCCGCGATGCGTCGCGCAGCACTTCGACGCTGCGCGTCACGCCGCTGCCGAGGATCCAGGCGAACGCCAAGCTGAACAATACCACGCCCGCTACGAGCGCGAAGCTGACACTGAGCGCGCGCTGAGTGCGCCGAAACTTCTCGAGCGCGGCCGACCGCAGCTCGTCGTTCAGCGAAAGTTCGATCCGACCGAGCATAGCGAGCTGCTGCTTACCGAGATCGAACCACTCACTCGGGCTGACGGTCAGGTCGTCCTCCGTCGTCTCCAGTGCGGTGCGCCGGAGTTGCAGCAAACGCTTGGCAGCGTCAGTCGTGATGACACGCCCGTAGCCCGCCTGATGCTCCACGGAGGCCGTCGTGCGAAACACGTCAGCGTAAATGTCCTGCTCGGAAATGATCGACACCAGATCGCGATAGCTGCCGGGCGGAAATTCTCCGATCGCAAAAACATGCACTAAAAGCGCGTGTTCTTGGCTCATGCGCTCTTCGAGCTGAAGCAGCGAGACGAGCGACGTGATACTGCGCAAAAGGTCCCCGTCGTCACTCAGATCCGTGAGGCCGGCGATCGCGCGGACGAACGCTTGCGTCGCGCCCTTGTACAAGTCGAACATCTCGTTGACGCTCGCCCTGCCGTCCTTGGCCTTGCTGCGCAGCTCGGGCAACGTCTTTAGCAAGTCCTGCGCCTCCTTCAGCGGGCCCGCCAAGCGGGGCGGCAAGCGCGACACGTCGCGCCCCGTGAGGAACTCATCGAGCTGCGCGAGAGCGCGGTCGCTATCGTGAATCTGCTTTTCGGTGTCGAGCGCAGTTTGCTTCGCTTCCTCGCTCAGCGCTTCTCCTGGCCCGCCGTCTTTGGGCTCCTTCGAGTCCCGCTCGTGAAGACCGAGCGACAACGCCTCCGACGCGCGCTCGAGCTGCAAAGCGTGTACGACGCTGGTCATTTGCGCCGACAGATCGGCCAGGCTCTCGATCGAACCGAGCGCTTCGGCCTTGCGCGCTTGCTCGCGGGCGCCGCCGATGATCTGGAGCGCCAAGAGCAGCGCGCCGACCATTGGGATTCCGGCTAGCAGGCCCAGCTTATGTCGTATCGACAGGTTCAATCTAAGCTCTTACGACTACCATGCTGAGGGTCCTAATGCGTTGTCGTCGGCCGCGAGCGCATCGAGACAGCGAATGAGCGCAACGCCTTTGGCGGCGCACATTCGCCATTTCACCCCGCTTTCGTGACAAAATGTGTCCAGAGATCCGACACGGATTGGCCATTTCCAGCTTTGTCAAAATATCGAATATTAAGTAAGTCAGACCCTGAATTTCCGACCTGAATTTCGAGGAGACGAGGCCGTAACCACCTGAGCCAAGGAAAGAACGTCGCTGACGAATTTCCCCGCGTGGCAGTCAATCTGACGTATTTTGAAATGTCCTGGTCTAAGCCGAGGAGCAGTCCGTGGAGAGCGCTGACACACCCCCCGAGTCGAAGAAACATCCGACCCCTTATCCGCTCGTCTTCATGCGCTTCCGTCCGGCCTGGGCGTACATCGACGGCATTCGCGAGTTCGGTCGGTTTTTTTGCCAGACCACCTTCGGCACGCAAGAGCTAGCTGACCGCGCCTGCGTCGTAATCCAGGAGACGCTGGAGAATGCGGTCAAGTACTCCAGCAACTCGGCCGACAGCGAGCTCGAGCTGTCGATCTTGAGTGACGGTCAGAGCATCGAGTTTTCCGTTTCGAGCTTGCCGGACGCCTCGCACTTGAGCAGCTTGCGCCAGGAATTGAACGGCCTCCAAACCCTCGATCCGGAGCAGGCCTATTTGGCGGCGTTCATCCGCGCTTCCAATGAGCCGGATGCTTCAGCCCGCTTGGGACTCGCCCGCATTCGCTATGAGGGGGGCGTCGAATTGGCCATGAAGGAAGAGTCCGGCGGTCGCATCCGCATCACCGCAACAGGCAAATTATGAGTCATTTTTCCTCGGTTCAGATTCCCAAAGCAGAAACGGTCGCGATCCAACTGACCGCTCCGAATCAGGTCAAGCTCTCCGGCACGATCACGCAGAAGGATCCGTCGAACGACCTTGCCGGGTTCTTCAAGGCGCTGCACACGGCTGCCCTCGCCGATAAGCTCACGGAGGTCCGCGCAGACGTGTCGGGGCTCACGTTCGTGAATTCTTCGGCGATCCGTTTGTTCGTCGATTGGGCGACGTGGGTGAAAAATGAACGCGGTCAGCGTTACACGCTGCGTTTCGTGACGAGCCGCAACGTCACGTGGCAAAAAACCAGCTTCATGGCGCTCATGTCGCTCGCGAAGGAAGTCCTAGCCATCGAACAGGTGAGCTGAGCACCGCACGGTGCTAGAGATAAGTCGTGAGCCCGTTCGATCGCTCCCCGCCTTCCTCGTCCTCGCCAAGCGGCGCGAAGGCGCCCGGGGCCGATCTGGGGCGCCCGGGCTTGCGCGCGGCGGATGCAAGCTCACGCAGCGGCTCCAAGAGCACGCCAGGCAGCGGCGGCAGCGGCACCTTTGGCGGTCAGGACAACAGCGCGCTCGCGGGCCGCTCACTCGTTCGTATCCTGTGCACTGCCGGGTCTGGCGCTCTCGAATACATCCATGCGTTCGTCACGGCTTACTCGGTCGACCATTTTCGCGGTGCCGTCGCGCAACGGCTCAGCGTCGGCGCCTACGAATTGCTCTCGAACGCGCTGAACTTCGGCTCGGTGTCGAGCGACATCGTGCTGGAGCTCATCGAATCGGACAGCGTCGTCGGCGTCCGGGTCTCGAACGAAGCTATTCCAGCGCGAATTTCCATGCTGACCGAGCACCTGCTTCGGCTTCGAACCAACGCGGAGCAGACCTTCATGGAAGAGCTGCGCCGCTCGGTCACGGGCGGTATCCCCCGCCCGATGCTCGGCTTGGCCCGCGTCACGCATGAAGTCGGGCTGACTCTGGAACTGCACGTCCAAGACCGCCGCATTTCGGTCACTGCGCAGTGCCGGCGCTGAGCGCGCCGGATACTAACGCTCGCGCTCACCAACTGGTTGTCACACCGACGGTCAAGTGTCGATTCTGAATCGATATCTGAGGCAAGAGCTCGAGCCGCGCGCTCGGGATACCGGAAAAACGTGGCTTGTCGAGGCCGGTCGGCTGCGTGAAGAGCTGCGCCTCACCCAGCACGAAGCTGCCCACGCCCTGCCCGACCCCGCTCAGGGTGTGATGAAAGCCGAAGGCAATGATGCCCCCCGCCAGCACGCTCACGCCGAGGTTGAGAGCGTGCCACGGGAGCGCCAATCGGTCGCGCTCGTCGTCCGCGTCGACGCGGAGTAGAGCTCGTAGCCTCCGACTGCGCTCTTCGGGCGACGAGCGCTCGGCTGCGTCGAGCTCGGCTGCGTCGGTCTCGACGCGCAGTGGGAAAACGAAGGTGGCAACCGCACCCAGCACCGAGCCGGCACCGCTCACGATGAAGTCGGGGCGCGACCCGCGCTGGATCACGGGCAGCACGGCAAATGAGGCCACCGCGAGCCCACCGTTGATGGCCGTCCAGGCGTAGCGATGCGTGTGGGCCCGCCCGGCTTGCTCGCGAAGCGCCGCGTCGATTGCGGCGTCGTCGACCGGTGCGGCTGACGCATCCGAGGGCAACGACTGCGCGAGCAGTCGCGCTGAGCACGAGCTCACAGCGCAGACCAAACTGAAGCAGAAGCCGAACCTCAAGAACCCTCGACTTCAGACTAGACCAGGCTTTGCAGCGCCTGGCACGCACCTCGGGCCGACGCCGGCACGCGGACATTGCTTGTCCGGGCAGTCCCGCAGCCAGTGCAAATAACCAAGACATTCCAATAGTTTACGCGAAGGCCAGGCACTGAACGACTGTGTAGATAAAGGATCTCCCCAGTGATACATCTAGATCCGTGATGACCGAGGCAAACGTCGAGCTCGCGCAACTGGACGCGGTCGCCTGGCTGCGCACCTTAGCCAGCGAGTCGGTCGATCTGCTGATCACCGATCCCCCCTATGAATCGCTGGAAAAGCATCGCGCCATCGGCACGACCACACGCTTGAAGGTCAGCGCGGCTTCCAGCAACGCGTGGTTCGCGGTCTTTCCGAACGCGCGCTTTGCAGAGCTCTTCAGTGAGGTAGAGCGCGTGCTCAAGAAGAACGCGCACTTCTACCTGATGTGCGATCCAGAGACCGCGTTCATTGCCAAGCCCATTGCGGAGAGCGCGGGCTTCAAGTTTTGGAAGCCGCTCGTCTGGGACAAATGCACCATCGGTATGGGTTATCACTACCGCGCTCGCTATGAGTTCGTGCTCTTCTTCGAAAAGGGTAAGCGCAAGCTGAACGACCTGGGCATCGCGGACGTGCTCCGCGCGCCCCGCGTACGCGGCGGTTACCCAGCAGAAAAACCAGTGCAGCTGAGCGAAACACTGATCTTGCAAAGCAGCAGCGCGGGGGACATCGTGGCAGATCCGTTCATGGGCTCCGGCTCGGTGGGCGTCGCGGCCCTCAAGCTGTCCCGGCGCTTCCTAGGCAATGACGTGTCGGATGCAGCTTTGGCACACGCTCGGTCACGCTTCGGTGAGGTCGGAGGCCAAGAAGGCCCGTTGCTCGCGCCAGCAAGCTTTGCTGATTTACCGGGTCAGCGGCGCCTGGCTCTGGTCCTGCCATGACCGGCAATGAATACGCGGATCTGATCGCCGCTTACTTGGTCAAGAATTTCTCGGCGCGCGGCGTCAGCGTGTACCGCGAGATTTCGCTCGGCAAGACCATCATCGGGAAGAACCGGCACGTGGACATTTTCGTGCTGCACGCGCAGTCGGATCGCGCCCTTGCCATCGAGTGCAAATATCAAGACAGCGTCGGCACGGTGGATGAAAAGATCCCCTACGCGATCCAAGACATGCAGGCGATGGGCATGCCGGTGTGTCTAGCGTACGCGGGTAGCGGTTTCTCCGATGGCATTTTGCACATGCTCGCGGGCTGTCCAATCGCCGCGGCTTGCTTGCCGCCGCCGACGCTCGAGCCGACACGTGAAACGCGCGAGCTCGATGTCGCGGTGGCGATGGCCTTCAAGTGGTGGGACCTCGCCGTCCAGAACAAGAAGCCGTTCGTGCTGCCGTCGCTCGCGCCGGTGCACGCGCACGTCGCTACTTCCGGCAACAACGGCAACGGCAAATAGTAACGGGTCCTTTCAGCGCACGAGCACCCGCGCATAAAGCAGGGCGAAACGCACCTCACCCAAGCTGAGCCCGGAGTGCTCAGCGAGCTCCGGCAACGTCGGGCGCCGGCCGCTAGCGGCCGAGAAGCTACGTGCGGTTGCGAGCACGCGAGCCAGCGCCGCGGGCGGGTCCTTGACCTCGGAGTCAACGCGTCGACCAGCCGCTTCGAGCCCGTCGAACACCGCCTCGATGTCTTCGAACGTCACGGCCGCGGCGCCAACGGCCTCGGCCACGTCGTCGAGTGACACGACGGACCCGTGCGTGGCCAGCAGCTGCTCGAGAATTCGGGACACGATGGGCAAGGACACGGTCGACAATGACCGAACGTTACTCGCTCGACATTCCGCGCGCCACGGATCGCCCGCGCTCGAGCAACGACGGCGTGAAGCCGCGCCTGATTTGGCGTACAGAGCGGGCATGACTCAGCTTCTCGACGCGCTCGGTGAGCTTTTGAAGGAAGTGTCGGAGCGCGAGATCCTGCCGCGCTGGAAGCACCTCGCGGACGGAGATATCACGTCCAAAGCCAGCGCGACGGACCCCGATGATTTGGTGACTGTCGCCGATCGCGCGGCTGAGTCGTTCCTGACCGTGCGGTTGCCCGCGCTGCTCCCGGGCTCACTCGTGATCGGCGAAGAAGCGGTCTCGCAAAACCCAAGCCAGCTCGACGCATTGCACGCTGACCGCCCGGTGTGGCTGGTCGACCCGGTCGACGGCACGAAGAACTTCGCGGCCGGCGAGGAGTCGTTCGGCGTCATGGTGGCGTTGGTCGAGCGTGGCGAAATCCTGATTTCTGGCATCTATCTGCCGGTCGAGGGAGACCTGTATTTGGCCGAGCGCGGCTCCGGAGCGACGTGGAACGGGCGCGGCCTCGTCGCACGTGCGCCCGGTCCGAGTGAGCTCAGCGGCACCCTATACACGCGGCTGATGCCGCCTGCCGTTCTCGCATCGCTGAACACGCGCCCAGAAAGGCTGACGCTCGCGCCGTCGCCACAATGTGCCGCCCTCGAATACACGCGACTGGCGCGCGGGGAGCGCGATTTCGCGCTCTATTACCGACTATTTCCCTGGGATCACGCGCCCGGCGTGTTGATCTTGCGCGAAGCGGGGGGCGTCGCTCGTCACCCGAACGGCGGCGAGTATGCTCCGCGCGACGACCGTCCCTTGCTGCTCGCAGCAGCAGACGAGCCTCGCTGGGAGGCCGTGCGCCGAGCGCTCGTGGGCCCCGCTCGACCTCCCGAAACGTGAGGGCTTGTATGCGGAGCAGCGAGGCGCCGTTGCGCGGGGGGACGCGCAGGTGAGTGGGCCGAGCGGACGAGCCAGTCAGCCAATGATGCCGTGACGCCGGTGACACCCAGACTAATCGTAGGCGTGCCGAACGTGGCATGGAGTTGAGCCCCCCGGCCGGCTCGCGCTCGCGCTATCATTAGCCGTTCGGCGTGCAGCGATGAATGCGTCGCGCACGACCCAGGAGGTTTTATGTCTGAGTCGAGCAGTGCAGAGTCGGTGGGTCCGTTCGTATCCGGTCTTGGCAAGGGTCGCGAGGCATTCCACGCCGAGGTGACCGAGTTCGCTCTGCGCTCCGGCGAGCGCACGCCGGAAGATTTCCTTCGCCACTTCTCGTGTCGCGCCATCATGCGCTCGCTCGAAGCGCGCCCCATGGAACGCGCGCGCATCGTCAGTCAGTCCACTGGCGTGCACGAGAAGGTCGCGCACAAGATGTCGCCCGACGCTTCCGGTGAAGCGCTGCAGATCGCGCTCGACGAATCAGTCACGAGCTCCGCAGCGATCGTGCGTCTGTTCCAACCGGACGACAAACAACGTTATTTGGAACGACACGCGCTGTGGGCCTTCGACATCGAAGGCCAACCGTGGAAGACGACGCCTGCGACCAAGACCTCTCACGACCGAGCCAAAGGGTACGTCGCGTACATCATCGAACGCGCGCTGGAGAATCTGCTCGTGTCGCACGAAGAGGTGGTTGCCGCGATCACGGTCGCGAAGCTTGCGCAATGCCTGCCCAAGGACAAGCTCGGCTCGATCATCGAGTCGGCCTTGAAGACGAGCGACAAGTTCACGGAAGAGGATCTACTCGGCGCGGTGCCACCAGTGAGCCTGGTCGAGCACATCGCCCTCGACTATCTGTGGGACCGCGTCGTAACGCCGCTGATCGCCGAGGCCCATGACTACGCGCCGAAGCCCGTCGTGCTGAATTCGGGCAAGCCCACGTCGTTCATCAAGGACGAGAAGAGTGCTCTCAACAGCGACGACAGCGACTGGGAACGCCGTAGCTTGAGTCCTCCCGTCGACAGCGCCGCCAATGACACCGCGGGTGGCATCGAAGAAGCTCCGCTCTCCGGCGCAACCGTGAGCGACGACGAAATCGTCAGCGAAGACGAGATTCTGGAGAGCGAGATGGAAGAGGACTCGTCCTCGCCCAGTGGCTCTCCTGGTATGCGCAAGGTCGCCGCCGGCGAGGGCAAGAAGGCCAAGAGCGGCTGAGGTAACCGACCTGGCGCTGGACGCCTCTCGCCCCCAAATATCGGCCCTTTCTGCGCTAAAACGCAACGACGGCCGGGACTTCTAAGCCCGGCCTATTCTCGGGCTCGATTCAGCCGTTGATTCCAAGGAATCCGAGGCTCGAGTGGAGTTCAGGTCGACCAAAGTGCGCGTGTTGTTCGTCGACGACGAGGCGCGCATCACGCAGATGGCCGAGCAGGTGCTTCACAGCCAAGGCTTCGAGGTGACCGCGCTGACCAATCCGCAACACGCCCTCACCGCGTTCTTGGCGGATCCGGAGCAGTTCGATGCGGTCGTGCTGGATCACACGATGCCCGAGCTCTCTGGCCTCGAGCTAGCAGAGCGCATCTCCAGCGTGCGCCGTGAGCTTCCGCTGCTGCTGCTCAGCGGCTTTGCCGAGAGCATTTCGAGCAGCGCGCTGCGGAGGGCGGGGATCGTCCGCTGTTTGCCGAAACCGTTACCGCTTTCGCAACTGGGTGAGCTGATCCATGGCCTCCTTCAACGCGACACGTGATTCACGACGCGCTGAGGGCGCCAGCCTGTCCGAAGCATTGCAAAGCTTCGCCGCAGGTATCGCTCACGAAGCGCGCAACCAAATCTTCGCACTGACGGCCACGCTCGACGCTTTCGAGGCGCGCTTCTCGAACGAGACGCAAGCTCCGCCCCACTTTGCCGTGATGCGCGACGAGCTGCAGCGCCTCACGGCTTTGATGCATGGCTTGGCCGAGCTCGGCCATCCGACGGCGCCGGTGCTCGCGTTCGGCCATGTGCGCGACGCGCTGCGCGACGCGCTGTCCGCGGCCAGGCCCAGCGCGGAACGCAAACAACTCGAGCTCTCGGCTCACCTCGACGACCCGCGAGCCACCGCCTGGTTCGATCGCGGACGCCTGAGCTTGGCGCTGGGCTACTTGCTCGAGCATGCGATCCGGCGGAGCCCGGACGGCGGCACACTGGAGTTGTCGATCACACGCGGTGAAGGTGAGGACGCGCTGATCACGGTAGCGATCGAAGATCGCGGTCCGGCGCTCGTTGCCGAGCATTTGGAGCGCATCTTCGAGCCGTTCTTTCTGCCCAATCGCGCGGGGCGCGGGCTCGAGCTGGCGCTCGCCGAGCGCATCGTCGAACAACATGGGGGCAGCGCGCGCGCGCTAAATCGCTCCGGGCCGAGCGGGCTCTGCCTTTCGGTCCTGATCCCCGGCTCGAGCGAGTCATGACGAACGGCGACAAGATCCTCGTCGTGGATGACGAGCCGGGAGTGCGCTTCGGTATCCGCGAGTTCTTCGAAACCAACGGCTACGCTGTCGACGAAGCGGCAAGCTTTGCCGACGCCGAGCGGCAGTGGGTTGCTGGGCGTCCCGATCTGGCACTCGTCGACTACAACCTGCCCGACGCCGACGGCATCGAGCTGATTCGTCGATTGGTTGCGTTCGACCCGTCGATCCCAATCGTGGTTCTAACGGCGCATGGTTCCATCGATCTGGCGGTGCGGGCCGTGAAGGAGGGCGCCGAGCAGTTTCTGACCAAGCCGGTCGAGTTACCAGTGCTGCTCG
>Ga0210387_10003550_pt1 | contig 11987 bp, 9 predicted proteins | sample IncBWC7OmetaG_FD_160108 | JGI IMG/M metagenome (GOLD analysis project Ga0210387, IMG submission 160108) | Forest soil microbial communities from Barre Woods Harvard Forest LTER site, Petersham, Massachusetts, United States - Inc-BW-C-7-O ... | reverse complement strand
CGCTGCAGAAGCGGTGCGACTGACCGAGACAAGAAACAGAGCGCGGATTGGAACGCTGCTGAGCCTGACCCTGGTGGCGCTCCTGGGGCTGATGTGGCTGGTGCTGGCATTTAGCACGCAGAGCTTCGCCACGCCTAATAACATTCAGAACCTGCTGCGGCAAGGGGCCATGACGGCGATCCTCGCCATCGGCGAGACGTTTGTCATCATCACGGCCGGCATCGATTTATCGGTGGGTGCTGTTGTTGGCTTTACCAGCGTTATCATTGCGATGTTGCTGACCAGCGGTTTCCCAATTTGGGCTTCCATCATCCTCACGCTGCTCATCGGGGTCGCGATTGGTGCTTTTCATGCCTTCGGGATCAGCAAGCTTGGTTTACCCCCGTTCATCATGACGTTAGCCACGCTGACGGCCCTGCGCGGCATCGGACTGCTGATGACCAACGGCGCGACCATTTCCATTACCAACGATACTTTCACCGGCTTTTCGCGGGGCGGATTTCTTTTCTTTCCGAATCTTTTCTGGATGGTCGTGGTGGTTGCCGTTCCCGCCTACGTCTTTCTGCATCACAGCCGCTTCGGTCGGTACATCTTTGCGATTGGTTCCAATATGGAAGCGGCCCGGCTTTCAGGCGTCAATACGACGCGGATGATCTACATCGCCTACATGCTCTCCGCGTTCTGTGCCGCCTTTGTCGGCATCTTGCTCGCCGCGCGGATCGGGATCGGGAACGCTACCTCGGCGGAAGGGTGGGAATTGCAGGCCATCGCTTCCTCCGTGATCGGCGGCACTAGCCTTTTCGGTGCGGTCGGCTCTATCCACGGCCCGCTGCTCGGGTCCTTCATCCTGACGACGATCAACAATGGTGCAAACCTGCTCAACGTGAATCCATTCTGGCAGCGAATCATCACCGGCGGCCTGATAATCGTGATCGTCTATTTTGACGGGCTGCGACGCAAAAAACGCTAAGAACTATCCGCTGCTATGAAAGTGCTGGTCATCGATGTCGGCGGGACGAACGTCAAGATTCTCGCGACCGGGCAAGAGTTGGCCCGCAAATTTCCCTCCGGTGCGACATTGACGCCGGATCGTATGGTCATCGGTGTCCAGCAATTAGCAGCCGAATGGTCGTATGAGGCCGTATCGATCGGTTACCCTGGCCCCGTTCTCAAAGGCCGTCTGGCAGCGGAGCCGCATAACCTCGGGCCCGGCTGGATGGGGTTCGACTTTGAAGCTGCATTTAAATGCCCTGTAAAGCTCATCAATGACGCGGCAATGCAAGCTCTCGGGAGTTACGAGGGTGGAAGAATGCTTTTTCTGGGACTGGGAACCGGTCTTGGCTCCGCCCTGATTGTTGAAGGTATCTTGCAGCCATTAGAGCTGGCGCACCTGCCTTACAAGAAAGGAACCTTCGAAGATTATATTGGGCTCCGAGGATTGGAGCGGCAGGGCCGGAAGAAATGGCGAAGCTACGTCGAGGATATTGTGGCCCGTTTGATTGCCGCCCTCGAACCCGACGATGTGGTTCTTGGGGGAGGCAACGTGAAAAAATTGAAGGACTTGCCTCCAGGTTGTCGAGCCGGAACCAACGCAAGCGCTTTCAAAGGAGGGTTTCGCCTTTGGGAACCACCCAGCGGATCGAGCGCTGGAAATCCCTCCGATCGTTCTCGTACGTGACCGATCCGGCGGCCGCCGGACTGCCGCGCCCCCGTTTTCATCGCAACCCTTTGGTCCGTTGACACAAAGCGCCAGGCTTCCATTGACTACCGGCAGCTGGCAACTGGCAACCGTATCTTATGACCATCCATGGGATCCACCACGTCACTGCTATCGCAAGTGATCCGCAGCCTAATCTCGACTTCTATATCGGGTTGCTCGGGCTGCGGCTTGTCAAGCGTACAATCAATTTCGATGATCCCGGTACCTACCACTTTTACTTCGGGGATGCCGTCGGGACACCCGGAACGATTTTGACATTCTTCCCTTGGCCCGGTGCCCGCCGGGGTACTCGCGGTGCAGGAGAGATCGACGCTACGGCGTTTGCGATCCCGGCGGGATCCGTCGGCTACTGGATTGAACGGTTAAAGGACTATCACGTCAGTGCCGAGCGCGTACCCGAGCGTTTTGGCGAGGAAGTCATCCGCCTGGCAGATACGGACGGGATGCTGCTCGAATTAATTGCCTCATCGCGTGACGGCGAATTCCAACCATGGACCGACGGCCCTGTCCCGGCGGAGCACTCGATTCGGGGAATTCATAGCGTTTCGGCGGCCTTAGAAAGCCATGAGGGCACGGCCACTCTGCTCACGGAAACCTTTGGCTTTCGGCTCGTTCAGGGAACGGGGAATCGCTTCCGTTTCGCTGCCCCTGGCGGAGGTGGGGCGGGCAGAACGATCGACCTGATCCGGAGGTCTGCGAGCCAGTCCGGCCGGCTCGGAGCCGGCTCCGTTCACCACATTGCCTTTCGGGTTCCTGATGATGCGCAACAGAATGCCTGGCGGGAAAAGTTAGTCACTCTCGGTTACGACGTTAGCCCGATGATGGATCGCGTCTATTTTCACTCCATCTATTTCCGGGAGCCAGGCGGCGTACTTTTCGAAATCGCCACCGATCCGCCGGGATTCACCACGGACGAAACGGTCGCCGAGCTCGGCGCCAGCCTTCGCCTTCCGCCCTGGATGGAAACAGGACGTCCGGACATTGAGCGAATTCTTCCAGGAATCACGCTTGTTTAAATTGCCAGGCTTGGTCCGAGCCGCGTTGGGATGTATTATTCCACAATTCGAAGAAAAGGCGCCGAGATCGAGTATTTCAGCCAGAGACAGGCTGGAAGCCTATCCTACATTGCTCCCCGGAGTGTCGTAGTGATGATTCGAGTGCACCTGAAAGCACCTTCTCGTACCGACCGCGACGAGACGACGGCGTGGTGTAGGATAGGCTTCCAGCCTGTCTCTGGGCTGAAATGCTCGATGTCGTCGCGCTTCCAGGCTGGAGCTGCTGCCTTTACTTCGATTTGTGTATAAAGCTCAGCTTTGCTTTATACACAATTTGTGGGCGGGCACAATGCATCGCTCGACGCTGTGAATTAATACAGTCTGGAAGCCTATGCTACATTGCTCTTCGGCGCGCCGAGCGATAGCTCGAGGTCATGCGATAAGACCATCACCGCGGCGACGCGACGGCGTAAAGTAGGATAGGCTTCCAGCCTGTCTCTGGGCTGAAATACTTGATGTTGGCGCCTCTACTTCGAATTGGGTACAAACTCAGGTTTCAGCCCCCGGAGGGGTTGGAGAACTCAGCTCAAGGTTTCAACCCGGGAAGGTAAGGCGGGACGCCTTACTTACTTCAGAAGGGCGGGACATACTGGGATAGAAGTGGTAATCAAACGGCCGGTTTGCCCGCAGCAGTAAGTAAGGCGTCCCGCCTTACCCTCTTTCGCAAGCTAAGCGTCCCGATTTGCCCGCAGCAGTAAGGACGGGAACGGAGGCTTAGTTAGAGCGGCCTACCCGCGTCAGAACAAGATGTCGCTAACTAGAGTCAGTCTGGAAAATGTGGGGACTATCCGCCACTAATTAGTTTGACGTTCCCGAGCAAGAGAAAATCGACTTCCTGCGAGGGAAAAGGTGTTTCAATATTCACTATAATTTCGAATAAAACCGCTTCCCGGCACGCCGTTGACTTGTGCAAAAAATGGTGTTCGATGCAGTCGCGTGGAGTTTTATTTTACAGGCTTCTAATGGCAGACAGTACAAGCTTGGCATTACTTCCCGCCGGCTTCGCATGGAAGAGGAGCCGTAGGACAGACCCTAACAATTTTGGCAACGGACTTATCTTGACCTACTAGTAACATGGCAAATAACCGCAACCACACCATCGACGTCATGCGAGCGTTTTTGAGCTGGGTCGTTGTTGTCGTGCATGTTCTTTGGATGGCAGGAATCCAGGGAGAAACCGACCAGCAAATGGGTGCCTCGGCCGTAGCAGGTTTTATTATACTTAGTGGCTTTGTCATCACGCAGCTCTTAGTCACCAAGCGGGAAACTTATGGCGTATTTGTCTTCCGGCGCTTTATGCGCCTTTTCCCAGCATTTGCTATCTGTCTAGCATTTGCCTTGCTGATCCGACCGTTGACGGTGGGCACTATCCAATCCGCGACTAACCCGCTCATCGAGGCGAGTGAAAACCAATTTTTTTGGTGGCATTTGGCGACTCACGCATGTTTGATGCACGGCCTGATCCCGGCAATCTGGTTGCCGAGGGGAGAGTTTGCTTTCCTGATACCCGGGTGGAGTATCAGCTTGGAATTCCAACTCTACTTAGTGGCGCCGCTTCTTCTGTGGTGGCTAGCGCGATCGGGCGCCAAGGGTTTGCTATTAGTGCTGATGCCCAGTGCATTATTAGTCTTGCCGCCGATAGCCTCTAAGGTGGCCATGATTTGGTCAGCGAGCGGCGCGTTCCTACCACAGCGATTCATTTTTTTTCTGATCGGTGCGTTGATTTATTTTTTCTCGACTGGCGGCCCCTATCGGCCTGCGATGTACCGATATTGGCCGGGACTGGTGCGGCTGGGGGAGGTCAGCTATTCAACCTACCTGGTTCACTACCCGGTCCTGGCTTTGGTTAACCGCTTCGTGCCGGTGCATTGGTCCACCATCGAGAAGGTGGCCGTGCTCTTCACGCTAGGGGCCCCGATCATCTTGGTTTCGAGTTTTCTGCTTTACCGGTATGTGGAGCAGCCGGGAATCAAGTTGGGTCGATATCTCAGTCGTGACGTCAAGAACCTTAGGCTTTCATCGAATAGCCAGGCGCTCCCCGGTGAATCCCTAATCCATTCGTAAGTACCGTTTCGATATGTGAGACGGTACACGAGGTCAGCCACACCGTGACTGCTTCACGGAAACCTCTGGAGACGGTATCAATTCGGCGCTTGGAAAGGCGCTCGATTCGCAGATATTCAAGCGAAATCCCCGATGAAAAAGACCTCGGTGCTGGCCTTCCTTCTGCATGCCCTCCTCGGCTTTTCAGCGCCGAAAACGGTATTGGGGCGCGCCGCTGAAGCGACGCTTACTCCCACGCTCGGAGGAAATTGGACGCAGGTTCTGCCCGACCGGCGCGTCACCTTCCGGCTCTTGGCGCCAAAGGCCAAAGACGTAAGTGTACTGATCGGCGTCAAAAGCGCGGTCTTCGATCCCCAAGGGACCACGATGGCCGAGATGACGAAGGACTCGAACGGCCTCTGGACGGTGACGTTAGGCCCCTTCGCGCCGAATCTGTACGAATATCAGTTCAACCTCGACGGGGTGACAATCACTGATCCCGGAAACGGCATGCCTGCGCCGCAACGGCAGGTCGACACGAGCCTGTTATTGATTGCCGGTACGCCCCCGGATTTCCTGGACCTCCAAACTGTTCCGCATGGAACGGTGCGCGAAGAGACTTACTATTCGATGACCCTCGGCGAGAACCGACAGCTGCTGGTCTACACCCCGCCGACCTACGACTCTTCCCGCGTGCCCTTTCCGGTGCTTTACCTTTATCACGGTTTAGGGGACACTCGTTATTCCTGGGCGACTCACGGGAGGTTACCCCAAATCCTGGACAATTTGCTTGCCCAAGGAAAAGCCGCGCCGATGGTTGTGGTGATGCCGGAGGCGCACGCCGTGCCTTTTGAAACGACGCCGGCAACCAGCTCCGATTACATCACCAACCTCTGTTCCTACTTTGCCAAAAACCAGCCGATGATCGACGAGGAGCTTTTCCGTGACATCATTCCCTTTATCCAAAGCCGCTATAACATCAGCAAGGAGTCTCGAGAGCGCGCCATTGCGGGGCTATCGATGGGCGGGCTTCAATCCATTGAGACCGGGATGGTCCACCTTGGCTACTTTTCTTGGATCGGCGCCTTCAGCCCGACCGTTTGGCCGCAGGTGTTCTCGAAGGATTTCCAGACCGCGCTGAAAGACCCCGATAAGATCAATCGGAGCCTGCTCCTGTTGGACATCGTGAGCGGCGATCACGACGCCACCACCGCAAAGGGCGTCAATGGGTTCGTGACTCAGCTCAATCAAGCAAATGTCAAACACGACTATACGGTTGTGCCCGGCGGAACGCACAGCATGTTCGTCTGGAGGGAAGCGCTCTACAACTTCCTGCAAAAAATATTCCAGCACTGAATCGACAGGCTGAGTCCTGCAGCCCCTGCGGGGCAAAGACCATCCGAATCAGCCCTGATTTTGGAATTCGTTGATCAAATCCTGGAAGGAATTTACGGTAATGATAGCTTTCAAAAGCATCATGCACTAGGTAGTCAGTTAGGCACTGAAAACAGCAAGGCGATCCCCGGCAATGAACTCTCGCTGAAAAAGTGCCTCCTACGATGCCAGGTTCGCAAGCAGTCACCCCCGTAACGGCTCTTTTTTGACAGAGAAAAGGAAAGGAATACGAATATGACGGCAGGAATCCAATCACTTACCGGACGCCCCGGATGGAAGGCTCTCGAGTCTCACCATCAGAAGGTCCGAGAGGTCCATCTTCGACGGCTCTTTGCGGATGACCCCAAGCGCGGCGAGCGCCTGACCACCGAGGCAGTGGGTCTGTACCTCGACTACTCAAAGAATCGCGTCACCGACGAAACCCTCAAACTTCTCTTTCAATTGGCGGAAGAATGCGGTCTGCGAGACCGGATCGACGCCATGTTTCGAGGGGAGAAGATCAATATCACCGAAAATCGTGCCGTCCTGCACGTGGCGCTTCGCTCGCCAAGAGGGACATCGATCGTCGTAGACGGCGAAAACGTCGTCCCTCAGGTGCATGCGGTACTCGACAAAATGGCGGACTTCGCGAACCGGGTGCGCAGCGGTGCCTGGAAGGGTCATACCGGCAAAAGCATTCGCAATGTCGTCAACATCGGCATCGGCGGCTCCGACCTCGGGCCGGTGATGGCGTACGAAGCGCTCAAGCACTACAGCGATCGCGCGATCAACTTCCGGTTCGTTTCGAACATCGATGGCACCGATTTCGCTGAAGCCGTCCAGGGTCTTGACCCGTCGGAAACTCTTTTTGTGATCGCCTCAAAGACTTTCACTACTTTGGAAACGATGACCAACGCTCACACCGCGCGTGACTGGTCGCTCAAGGGCCTCGGCGGCGATGTGAACGCCGTGGCTAAACATTTCGTCGCAGTCTCGACCAATGCCGCCAAGGTATCCGAGTTCGGTATCGACACGGCCAACATGTTCGGGTTCTGGGATTGGGTTGGCGGCCGCTATTCAATGGACTCGGCGATCGGTCTTTCGACGGTGCTGGCCATTGGACCGGACAATTTCCGTGCCCTGCTTGACGGTTTTCACGAAATGGATGTGCACTTCCGCACCGCACCTTTCGAGAGTAACTTGCCGGTTCTCCTGGGGCTTCTCGCCGTCTGGTACAGTGATTTCTTCGGCGCCGAAACCGTTGCGGTTCTGCCCTACGAACAGTACCTCAAGCGATTCCCGGCCTATCTGCAGCAGCTGACAATGGAAAGTAACGGCAAACATGTCACCCTGGAGGGAATCAAGGTCGACTATCAAACCGGACCGATCTATTGGGGCGAACCAGGAACAAACGGCCAGCACTCCTTCTATCAGTTGATTCATCAGGGGACACGGCTGATCCCGTGTGACTTCATTGCCTTCGTCGAAACGCTGAATCCTCTGGGGCGACATCACGATATGCTTCTGGCGAATGTTTTTGCTCAGACCGAAGCGCTCGCCTTCGGCAAGACACCCGAGCAGGTGAAGGCCGAAGGAACACCAGATTGGCTCGTTCCCCACCGTGTTTTCGAGGGCAATCGTCCGTCGAACACCATTCTCGCCGATCGGGTCACGCCGGAAATTCTCGGTAAGCTCGTGGCGCTCTATGAGCACAGCGTCTTTACCCAGGGTGCGATCTGGAATATCGACTCGTTCGACCAGTGGGGTGTGGAATTGGGCAAGGTACTGGCCCAGCGTATCGTACCGGAACTGGAATCCAAAACGGATCCCGAACTCGGACACGACAGCTCCACCAACTGTCTGATCCGCCGCTATCGCCGACTAAAAGAAAAAACGTCATGAATGTTCCGGGAGCCGCTGGTAGCTCTGCGGGACAAAAAAGCGACGCCACAGGAAGCCGTCGCCGAGATCGCCCGTCGCTACCGGAATTTTGTCGACCTCTTTGACAAAGCGCGTGCATCATGAGGAACTAGCGAAAAGGAAAAACACACTGTAAACCTTGCCCCGGCCTGCTGTAGGCAGGCTAACAACCACGTATTGATATTCATCGAAAAGAGCATGCAGCTCTGAAGAAAGGAACCCGATAGTGCAACTTGGAATGATTGGACTTGGGCGAATGGGCGCCAATATGGTGCGGCGCCTTCTCAAAGCAGGACATGAAGGCGTCGTCTTCGACGTGTCCCCGAAAGTGGTCGCAGAGTTGGTTCAGGAGAAAGCGGCTGGTGCCTCTTCGCTGGCCGATCTCATCCAGAAACTCACCAAGCCGCGGGCGCTCTGGCTGATGGTGCCGGCGGCCATCGTGGACAAAACCATTGCTGAGCTCGCGTTGTTGCTGGAGCCAGGCGACATACTCATTGATGGCGGCAACTCGTATTACGTGGATGACATCCGGCGAGCCAAAGAACTCGCAACCAAGGGCATCCATTACGTGGATGTCGGAACCAGCGGCGGCGTCTGGGGCCTGGAGCGGGGCTATTGCATGATGATCGGCGGCGAACCCGAGGTGGTGAAACATCTCGACCCGATCTTTGCGACACTGGCGCCGGGCATTGGCGACATTCCGCGTACACCGGGACGCGATAAACTCGGCACCACCTCCGAGTTGGGTTACCTGCACTGCGGTCCGAACGGCGCCGGCCACTTCGTCAAAATGGTCCACAACGGCATCGAGTATGGAATTATGGCCGCGTACGCCGAGGGGATGGGCGTCTTGCGCGACGCCAACATCGGCAAACAGGAACATGCGATTGACGCTGAGACGACGCCGTTGCGCGATCCCGACAACTACCAATACGACCTCGATCTTAGTAACATCGCGGAGGTGTGGCGCCGTGGCAGTGTGATCGCCTCTTGGTTGCTGGATTTGACGGCGATCGCCTTGGCCCAGGATTCCGATCTTTCGGGATTCTCCGGCCAGGTTTCTGACTCGGGCGAGGGGCGATGGACCATTAAGGCGGCCATCGACGAAGGCGTTCCGGTGCCGGTGCTTACCACCGCTCTCTACGAACGATTCAGTTCACGCGGCGAATCGGATTTCCAGGACAAACTCCTCTCGGCCATGCGGTTCCAATTCGGTGGCCATTTGGAAAAATCCGCGAAAAAATAGGAGCAAACGATGGCCGCCCCTCACTCGGATGCGCTGGTATTTCTCGGCGCTACCGGAGACCTGGCTTACAAAAAGATCTTCCCGGCATTGCAGGCCATGGTAAAACGTGGGCATCTCAACGTGCCGGTCGTCGGTGTGGCCAAAGCTGGTTGGAACCTCGACCAACTCAAAGCAAGGGCCCGCGATAGCGTGGAAAAACATGGAGGACTCGATGCCCCATGCTTTGAAAAGCTGTCTGGCCTGCTGCGCTATGTGGACGGCGATTACAACGATGCGGAAACGTTTCAGGCCGTCCGCAAAGAGCTTGGCCCGGCCCAGAACCCGGCCTTTTACCTCGCCATACCGCCCGTCTTGTTCGGGCTGGTTGTTGAACAGTTGGGGAAGACGGGCTGCACCAATGGGGCTCGGGTGATCGTCGAAAAGCCCTTCGGCCGGGACCTTGTCTCGGCCCAGGAGCTTAATCAGATTCTGCTCGGCACGTTCAGTGAGAATAGAATCTTCCGCATCGACCATTATCTCGGAAAGCGGCCGGTGCACAACTTGCTCTTCTTCCGTTTCGCGAACGCGCTGCTGGAACCGTTTTGGAATCGGAGTCATATCGAAAGCGTGCAGATCACCATGGCGGAAGACTTCGGAGTCCAGGGCCGCGGCGCTTTCTACGATGGGATCGGCACGATCCGCGACGTGATTCAAAATCACCTGTTTCAGGTTCTGGCCAACCTGGCCATGGAACCTCCGCCGAGAACCGATAGCGAATCGATCCGGGATGAAAAGGTCAAAGTACTCAAAGCGATTCCAGCGCTGGAAGCTAAGAACGTTGTTCGCGGACAGTTCCGAGGCTACCGAAACGAGAAAGGCGTCGCGCCAGACTCCCAGGTGGAAACGTTTGCAGCATTGCAGTTGGAGGTTGATTCGTGGCGATGGAAAGGTGTTCCGTTCTATATTCGGGCGGGAAAATGCCTTCCCGTGACGTGCGCAGAAATCGTCGTTCGGTTCCGTCAGCCCCCGACGATGTTTTCGGACTTCAATCTGCAGGCAAACTATTTCCGGTTTCGGATCAGCCCCGAGGTCACCCTGGCCTTCGGCATGAATGTAATCGCTCCGGGTGAGGATACGGTCAGCCAAACGGACGAGATGGTCGTCAGCCGGCACCCTCGCGCGGGCGAGATGGATGCGTATGAACGTGTCCTGGGAGATGCTATGGCGGGAGACCAGACCCTGTTTGCCCGAGAGGATTATGTCGAAGAGGCATGGCGAATCGTCGATCCAGTTCTAAAGGCGGGAACCCCCGTCAGTGAGTACGATTCGAATACCTGGGGACCGAGCGAAGCGGACCAAAAAGTTGTGCCGGTTGGAGGCTGGCAGAACCCGATTGTGGAAGGTTAAGCACATAAGGCTCATCAGCCGATGCGCTGGTGAGATTGCTATGGAGACATTTTCATGAAGATTGAAATTTTCGCAGATGCCGACGCGGTGGCTCGAGAGGCTGCCGCAATCATCGCTGCCGAGGCTCGCGCGGCAGTCGCCGAACGGGGGCGCTTTATCATGGCCGTCAGTGGCGGGCACACCCCGTGGGTCATGCTCAGTGCCCTGGCCGGAGAGGAGGTTCCCTGGGCTAACGTGCATTTGGCGCAGGTCGACGAACGGGTTGCTCCGGCAGGACATCCCGACCGGAATCTTACTCACTTGCGTGAGAGCCTGCTCGAGCATGCCCAGTTACCTCCAGGGCAAGTCTACGCCATGCCGGTGGAGTCGACCGACCTGGATGCGGCGGCCAAGGAGTACGCCGCAACGCTGACGCAGATTGCCGGTTCGCCGCCCGTACTCGATCTCGTCCATTTGGGACTAGGGCCGGATGGGCACACCGCTTCGTTGGTGCCCGGCGACGCGGTCCTCCAGGTCAATGACGCGGACGTTGCCGCGACCGGGATCTATCAGGGGAGACGCCGGCTCACACTGACCTACCCGACCCTCAACCGCGCCCGGCGCATCCTTTGGCTAGTCACCGGCAGTGATAAAGTTGGAATGCTCGTCCGCCTGCGCGAAGCTGATCCGTCCATCCCTGCCGGACGCGTCAATGCGGAAAGGGCTTTGCTCCTCGCCGATCATGCGGCGGCAGGATGAAATCGAGGGAGTTGCAGGATATTACCAGAGAGGTAGTCGGAAACTACGTTCTTTTGACCCGCTCGCTTGGTGGCGGCGGTATTCCGCATAGGTTGTTTCTGCGCGCGTCCCCAGTGAAACCGACTTCTGTTCCTTGGCGATTCTGATGGCTTCGCAGAACGAGGCCGCAATTTGCGCGTCGTCAGCACCCATCGCCGTGAGAAACACCCCACGGAGCCGGTGCAGTTCGGCACACCATTGGCGCTCTTCAGATCTTTCGACCACTTTTTCTGCCTCCTGAATTGTCTCCAGAGCGTCAGAGGGACGATCCGCTAGATACAGTGCTTCGGCCTTTAGTCCCAGGTAATAGGGCAGGGTCAGCAGCGGACCGGTCGCCCGAGAGTCTCTTATTCCGTGCTCGATCCACTGAATACCTTCAGCGGTGTCACCGGAAGCGCTGCGCGCCCAACCGCGGAGGATAGCTCCGAATGCTAGCCAATAGCCAACATTGTGACGCGTGGAGAGT
>Ga0210387_10003549_pt1 | contig 11988 bp, 17 predicted proteins | sample IncBWC7OmetaG_FD_160108 | JGI IMG/M metagenome (GOLD analysis project Ga0210387, IMG submission 160108) | Forest soil microbial communities from Barre Woods Harvard Forest LTER site, Petersham, Massachusetts, United States - Inc-BW-C-7-O ... | reverse complement strand
CTCGGCCCAGCCTTGCAACATTTCCGCCGCCCACAGCGTCAAATTGCCAAGGGTGCACGTATCCATTCGTACCGTATCATCAGGGGTAGGGACACTTGTAGAAGGACTTCCTAGTCATTGACATTGTCTGTATAATTATCTTCAACTATTTTTGCGAGCGACCCGGTGGGATTGTGGGTGCGTAGAGCTACGTAGCATACCCTGCATCGATCATATATACCTCTTGTATCATGGATAGTTGAATGTGGTACGGACCCGTTACTTGTAGTGTAGTCATCGCATGATTAATTGCGTCAAAGTGTATTCTTGATCTCATCCCCATGATAGACGAAGGATTACTATTGCTATTTTTGATATTAGCGCTTCAGGTGCATGTCTTAAACGCAAAAAGCGGCAGCTTCTATTTGATAGCGATAGTGTCATAGCCGATCCAATGTCAGGAATCTGGCTCGACCAGCCCCACCCGTCTCATTTGGCTGCACATTTAGAGCTTGCCCGCTTTGTGATGGCCTTGTGTATGCCCATGCAGTGGGAAGATGACCGCAATTCATGCACGTTTCTCAATCATACTATCTCGTCAACCTTGGACCGATTAATGCAGAATCCCTACGGGACGAAACACAGTCAGTAATTTAATACCCTATGATCAACCGTGAATGCGCACCGGTGTAACCCACGCCTTGCAACCACAACATACTCCTGCCCAATCGAAGTTCCCGAGCTTCGCCCCACACTTTTTATTGGGACAAATGATTTTCCCCGCCAACTGGCCCGATTCCAAAAAAGGCTCCATCCATTTCATCTAGAAGAGCAAGTAAACAAATTATCTACATGGCGGGGGATTTTCCAAACGTACTGGTTTGATAAAATATCCGGAACATTTTGGATTCGCGAGTATTGGGGGACTTATGGGCATCGACTTTCGTGCGGGCTGGACTGGGTTCGTACCCGTCGGAGTCATGTTCATCGGCGAGCGTAGTGCAGCCAATTTTGGGTTGGCATAAAGTTGCGCGGCCAAATCAGAAGCACTGGCGTATTGGGTCAATGCGGGAGGATGCGCAGTTGGTGCTGGTGGCGGCTCAGACACCTTGTCTGGGCTTGGCTCGCTGGAAGCACCGTTATGTTCTCCAGGCGAAGACACTACGACATCCGAGGGTCGACGGATTACTGCTTTTATAGAGGTGTTTGACGGAATGGTGCCTGATTTGTGCGTGGTGCCGCTTTGAGATGGGCCCTCCGAGTGGGGAGAAGCAGTCTTTCTTTCCTCGCTGTCGTCCTCTGTCGCCAGTGCTGACAAGGAATCCGTAAGCGCACGTGGCAAGTGGGTGAATGGATCAATCGCGGGCCTATCGCTGCCGGAAGAACCATGTCGAGAGCTTGGTGAAGAAGGCTTTAACTTTGGGGCAGTCTCCACGACTTCGTCGTCCTCCGTCTCGAGTGCCGACGTGGACAAAGATTCTGCATGTCCACTAAGTGACAAAAGTGAGGGTTGTCGCGGATGAGAATCGCTCAACGAGCTGAGTCTGGAGCGAGGCTGATTCACTAAACGTCGGAAACCAGGCTGAATTGTTGACGGTCGTCGCGAGCCTGCCGGAGTGGTCGGTGCCGGGGTGGGAGGGCCCAACTGGCCGTGATCTAACATGTGTTCCCGAGTAGCCAGTTCTTGTCTGGATAATCAATACGATTAGATGTCCAGTGATGGACGACTGCGCACTGACCTGCACATCTTGCATCGAATACGGCGCCGTGGCCTTCCTCCTGGAGTGGCGGGAGCAGAGTCTGATGGTGTGGGAGGAAATTTGGCGAACATGTCTGTTTCGGGCAAGGAGCCATCACCATCTGTGATGCCATGAATATTAGATTTTATTTTTCCCAAGAAATGTTATTCCGATCTTACTCATAACCTCCTCTACAGCTCTTTCCATGTAAAACATGCGCGTTACTTTGTCACGGTGCGAGATTTTGAACGAAGCTTTATGAAATATTTCCAGCTGTACCCGAAAACCATCGTTTGGTCTGTGATAAATTTATGGACAATATTCACCCGAAAGACAAGGCACATACTCGATGCCTGGACGCGACTTCCTGATGAGCTCCAATGCCGCTTCGCAATCCAGATTTTGGCTATACATGAGGTAGGCTGCAACGATGGTTGGACTGCGACCTAATGACGGGACCTGTCAAGCAGAGAAGTAGCGACAGATGATACGACTCACTTATACCAGCCTGGCAGTGCACTAGAACTCCTCTCCCCTTGTCCAGTTCTGCTTGTATAAATGTGATCGACGGGAGAAAATGAACTAAGACATCTTCCTCGATGTTGTCGTCCAGCATTATTTGGTAGTGAAATAAAGTCTTTAAACCTCACTGCTCAACATCACTGACTACCAGAGTCAGCAATCTGACGTACTTTGTGAATGGTGAATCTTCCTCGCATGACTGAGAGTATACTGTAGATGTTATTTGCCTTGAGTTGGTCGATATTGAGGGCGCTCGGAAAATCTCCTATCCAAAGTCCCGGAATGACTTCGTCCATGATGGTACAATTTTCAGGGAATGTAGAATGCCAGTGTAATAATAAATAATATGCCCCGTTGATGCTCCGTCAAGTTGCAGAGAACGGTAATTGGACGGAGACGGTTAGGGATGAGTTGCGGAACGTAGGGTAGAGTGGAGTAGGTGTGTGCGTTGAACAGTGTTGGAAAACACTAGGACTTCTGCAAGTATCGGATCGAGTGTGATCCACCGTGACAGTACTTGTATATGGTGACTAAGCGGCTTGAAGAATGATATCATATCGTAATCCGTACTAATCTACAACAGATACAAGTTTACCGGTGATGAGGAGAGGACCTTTCACTGAGAAGCCTCAGCGCTCAGCGGCAGTCACCTGATTATCTGGTTCCATACCGCCATATGCCTCCCTGAATCCACACTCACAGAGTACAAATTTGGGAAGAGCGTGTGCAAAAATGTGGTCACATCAGCTGGGTTAACGTCATCATCGATCCAGGAGTCGGCAAGCGCAATGTGTTTAATCTCGTGGTTTTTCTGTGAGTCTTCGATATCTCTTTGAAGGGATGCAAGATCACTGGAGGAGATCTTCAGTACGAGGTTCACCCTAGTCAGATCGCGCCAGTGTTTGGCTATTGCAACGAGGCCCTGCAATGTAATTTTCGGGTGATCTTCAGTTATAGGGAAATGCACGACCATCTGCTGCATGTCGGGCCAGCTGGCTGCCATCTGTTCCACCGCATTGTCATCTAAATCAAAGGGAAGATCGAGAGACAAGTACCACAACTTTCTGAACACAAAGAGATGTTTCAAAACGTGGGCTGGGAACGGAGGGGGGTCTCGAATAGGAAGGGTGAAAGAAAATTGATTCGAGGGATCCCTTGGAGTATCGAAAGAGATGAACTGGAAGGCATCGTGCGAACAGCAACTCGCAAGCGCAATGAACAGCTGTTCTGCGTAACGAGCCTGTATAGATTCAGTTTGCAGAATGAGAGCTATAAGCTTCTTTGGACGGCACATGGTGAGAAGGGAGACGACAGATGATAGATCATGCGTATAAATGGTAAAGACCATAAGAGCCGAGAACATGGGATGCGATGCATTCTTTTCATGCGCACGCACGAAGTCCACTGCATCATTCGCTACCTGCAGCACTTTGAGATTGGGAAGCATAGACAAATGCACAATGGCGTCATCAGTCAAGGGGACCGGGGAATAGATGGTTTCCAGACTCGGAAGATGCACAACCAAGTCGGAAAGAGATGGAATGAAATCGGGATCCGAGGGGTAGTTTGACCGTATATCCAATTTTCTGAGTCGAGTGCATGTCTGTTTTAAGGCTACCAGCATAGCTGGACGCGCTTCGACAGATGAAAACTCGAGTAGATTTGTAGTGAGAAACAGAGTAAGGGTAGGTTGGTCGAAGTCGTACGAATTCCAGGCAAGAACGCGGAGGTTGGGCAACACTGGAGTGTTTGGCTGGCAAATTCTTAGGGCATGGAATACTTTGGCATCAACGCTCGCTACCCGGGAGCCTGGATGGCTGCCCGACTTCACGAAAGGCGCATATCGCTGTATTATATTCCAGTCTGGTGCTAAAAGTTCCCGTTTGAGGAACTGGAATTTGATGGGTCAGTTAAACGCACACCTGCTATGAAAAACGCACCAGTGTTGTACCATCATTTCTAGACCCCCATGCATCCTCTGGTAAGCACATAATTAATGGACCTAGTGATGGCAAGTCAAACCATAGGATTTCCAGCGATGGACGCAAAAATGTGCGACAAGTAATTGCCAGGTTGACAATCGATTGTCGATCTGGCTCATGGGGGTTTCCATAGAGAAACTCCAAAATGTAGCGCAGAACTTCCTCGATTTCAAGGGAAGGATGCATTACGCCGATGTGGACTAATAATCCCGAAATATAGTGGCTAAGCCAACGAAGATTGTTTTGAAATATGCCGAGATTTGTCGAGGGTCTTTATTACCAATACGAACGCGAAGTCTATGCAGAATTCGACACCGCTCAGGCTCACCCAGGCTGCTTGAGTAAGCTGTCGTGTTAAATAAAACGTGTTTGCAAATTTGGGGCTAAGGGTGAATCGAGTAACTTTATTATATTACATAATAAGTATAGTGACCGAGCGGAGAATGAAAGCGCAGGCAAAAAGGAAGTTTGGCCGGGTGTGCCGCGGCATCATTAATGCATTAAATGACAATGCATGTCAAGTGGTGAACCTGCGGTGCTTGGTGCTTGGCGTTGAGGCGGATTCTGATGCACATTCATGTCCCCTGCAGGTCCGTCGATAATGGTACCGATTAGTATATGAATGCTTCTGTCCTATTGCCAGAACAACCCTGATCATGGCTGTCCCAACATCTTCTCACTGGTACCGCCTGGCAAACACATTCACGGGCACGAGCGTTTCTCTGGACGTCGTTAACGATGGCGGTCAAGCTTCATCTGGGAAACTGCAGATGGCACCTTCCGGGAACTACTCCAACACTGGCGGCTGGTGCATCACCCTTCCCCTACATCCTCCACGTACGCCCTCTACACGCAGTTCCTTGGCGCCAACAAGCGCCTTGACGTATATGGCGATGACAAGACAAAGCCGCACTTAGCAGATGCAGGGAATTACTCGGGGCAGATCTGGACTCTTACTCCGTGGGGTGATGGGACCTGGAAGTTGACAAATGAATATTCGGGAAGTGGGTTGCATTTGGAAGTCTATAGTGACACAAAAGAGCCGTTTTGGGGGGACGGGGATCATTCTGGCCAGCATTGGCTTGTTAGTCAAATCGGAACAGGAGGTCTTTAGGGTGGATGGCCCTGGTGAGCTACAAGTTTTCTGGGTACGTCGGTTTTTGTTGTATCTTTGACACCTGGTTGATCCCAAATTATTATAAATCTTCTGTTGGTTGAGGGTCTTTTCTTGCTTATTTTACCTATGCCCCAGTTATCATTACTTGTGGATTACTGTAAATATATTTTTGACCGCTCATGGAGCACTTCATCATTGGTTGCCTTGTCACGGTTTTCTTTTTCCAGACTTACGAGGAGAATATATACTGCTGTACAGCTCTGGGAAGCCCCTGCATGTTTATTGGATGATCATTTTCTTGTCTGACAACAGCCTTTTTGGGCCTTAGTCTGAGGAGAAGTAAAACTTCGACCTAACAGCGAGATGTGCATGCCCAACAGTGGGAGCAGTTGGATACATGCCTAGTGTAACGGCTTGTGGAAGTTCGGTGGCGGCAGGTATTATATAAAACATGGGCGAGGAAGCTTTGGATAATCCGTGGATATAATTAGCGGATTCTGGACAAGTCACATTTGTTACCTGTAGAAAAGCTATTTTCTGAACAGCCCTTCAGGGCCACAACTGACGACCGTAACCACACGAATCTTCGCAGCAAAGGCTGAGGAGGACACAAGCATTAACGACGAGCTCAATTGACATCACCAGAATAAGTACACCCCGCAGAAAAGTTGGAAAATGGTATATAGTGTGATTGCAGCATCATGAATACTTCTGACGCGTTCCTGCGTCATTTACCCTGTCGCCATCCTGGAAAACGTTACAAATGAGGAATGGGACACGATAAAGATGGATGTTCACCTTTGCAAGCCCGCCGCATCGCCGTTGAACAAGTCTTGATCACCCGGGTTCGGGCCAGAGTCTGCATACTGCCAGAATGTGGTATACCTAGAGGCACAATGAACATGTTGGATGGCAACTTGGAGACTGTAGAATTAAGAGGCATACCCCCATCCAGCAGGAAGAGCTCCAATGCTCGAAGCGAAATGGGCGATCCATAATGGATTGGTGGAGCCAAAGGCGGCGCTGTTACCCGTGCAGGTTTTCCACCAGTCCGTTGTGGTGTAGATGACTACCAATAGCTAGATAAACGTGAAATCGGAGAGGGGAAATACAGACATACCGGGATAGCTGTTGAGATGCAAATGCCTTTGAGCTGTTATGCGCGATCAGGGATGAGCTTTGAGGACGTACCGGCCAGTGTGAGAGAGGTAAGTATTAGAGAAGTCTTGAATCCATGCAACCATAGCCGACGCAGAAAGCCCGTAACAGGTGGCTCCGGAAGGGTTGTCTATAAATATGCTATACGTGAGATAATAGATTGTTTTTAACTTCGGCGATAGGGTATCTACATTCGATGTCGAGCGCCCCTGGAAGAGTCCTACCATCCGCCGACCAGCCACCTTTCAATGAATAATATTAATACCCGATTCGGACGTTCCAAATATACGGGAATTCACCTCCATGAGCTAGGAAGTAGTTGGCTTGAGCGGCTCCCGATGACGAGGCTGGCTGTGCAAAGTGGTATCCACCGCGAATAAGACCTGCGTTAGTGGCTCCAATATACTGGGATGAGAACGATGGATTGATGTAGCCTTTTCAATATAGTGTGTCAGAGATAATCCAAGAAAGAAATCAAACACGGGTATATCAGTCACTACTTACTTGTCCCTTCGGTCGCTTTGATGTACGCGAAGGTCACGCCACTAGCTTTGACGGCGTTCCAGTTAACGTTCGGTTGATAGCCAGAAACATCAATGCCTTTGGGGTTGGCGCGTTTCTGGAGGACAGGATCTGCAACGGTGGCAATCGCCAAAGAAAGAACTGCGAGCCACTTCATTTTCAAAGAGAGGAATTGTAGGAGTCCTTGCTAGACACGATAGGCATGCAGCGCAATTTATACATGGTGAGGAATTTCAATCTGTCAAAGTCCATATGTCGGATTTGTTCGCCAGGTGGTGCAGTGACATGAAAAGACAGACGAAAGACAGCAGCCATCGGTGGTGGTGTCCAACTTTCGCGTTAATTAACAGTTCCACAAGGTCCTACATGTCAGTTCGTAATTGAGTTTGTGAGTTTCGCGAACTCAATCGAGTGGTCGTCATGACACAGGTAGTGCGAGCACCGCTAAGGTTACACGATGACTCAGCGATACAACTGTTTATTTAACAAACTCAAACAAACTGAGCTAAAAGCATGGCTTGATTGGGCATCCATACTAGTAGCCCCTTTAGTTCAAATTTGTTCTACTCATGTAAGTTACTTCGACTATCCCAATCAAGTTTCCGTTCATACAGCGCGTAAGTAACCTCACAAGTGACAACCCTAGGAGATGTCCGAAGATGAATGTTTTCGAGTTTACTGAATGCAAAGGAATAATCGAGATCACAAACACGAAAAAGCGTCAATTCCAGAATTTTGATAGACAAACTTTAACCTCTCCAACCCCTACCCATCAGTGGAGCTTCCACACTATCCACAAGGACCCTCCTCAGTGCACCTTTCCCAGGCGGCTGCTGCTTCACCATTACCCTCCCCCGCACCTCAAACTCAGGACACCCCCGAACTCGTCCCCACAGCATGCTGCGCCGAAAATACCTTGCTACCCCCAGCATTCTTGACGTTCTCACAGCGGAGCGAACGCGAGCACGCAACTCTAGCCTGAGAATGGTTACAGAGTGGGCTGCTGTCGGGTTTCACCAGCATAATCCAAACGGTGGAGATGGTGGGTGCACATATCATATAACAAGCTTTCAGGCTCACATCATTTACAGAGCTCCCAAACGTCTGGTCCCACAAGACTATGGGGAAGGGCAGCTCTGATAGACTCATCAATAGCCCCCAACTCTTTTTTCTTCAGCCTCTCCTCGTCGTTGTCGACCTCCAAAGCAATGACCAGTGCCAAATGGCGCTGCCCATCAGGACTCGGTGGCTCGTATCCTGCCACGATGTCGATGTATGCGGATCGATTCAGTTGTTCCACGACTACACGGATACCGGCATCGACTACGGGGTCACCTCTGGGTGCTCCAATCATGTCTGCAACCTTTTGCCTGTCAATCTTAAAGCCTTTCACATAAAGCGTCATGGTGACAACCTATAAAAAGATCTAATTATTGGTTTGCGTACAAGAGAGAAGCGCTAGTGAGTGCCTTGCGTCGGAGACAAGAAGATCAAGAACAGCACTGTAGGTTGACTGTAGGTGCAAAAGCGGCAAGTCGTACGGTCGTAGCGACAAACTTGTCCTCAAAATCAATTGTGTCCGAGCCACGCCGTCTGACTCACATGCGAGGTCGTAATTCCCGCTACCTTTACTTAGGTAGGATGTCTTATTATGGTCGTGGGTGGGATTTTTGGAAGGCCAGCAATATTCAAACGTTTTTCGGGCGATAGCCTTTTCGGCTTCTGTGAGGATGGTGACCGTGACGATGATGAGGTTGAGGTTGAGGTTCTTGAATGAGTTGACCAGACACCCTCGGCTAATTGTCCAATGTTGTCATCCATGGAATCCAATTGCGAGAGTGTGTCGAGATGGTTTGAAACCTCATTGTCTGTGTTGTCAAGATCAAACAGAATTGTCTGGTTTGGAAGCGAGTTCGAAGATGCAACAAGCGAAAGTTCGCTCGGGTCTGTGCGAGAAAATAGGTCTGATGGTGTTATAGTGTGCTGCCAAGATAGCGTATTGTATAATGGCTGCGGGAGTTCTTGTAGTAAGGGCTGAAAGGCGTGTATGACTCGGAGTGGAACTTGTATTTCGAATGGTGTGGGGGACACAGGTGTTGCACTTATGCCTTCTTGAACTCGAGCTGCTTCCACGATGTCAGCGGCTGTCCTTGGCCTTTGAGCAGACACCGAGGAAGAGGCCAGCAGTATGAGTTGAGAAGACAGTAATTATTTGTGTAAACTTAAAAACGATCACAAAGAGCTTGAAGGTGATCACAAAAGTTTACTGACTGCTAATTAGGGCAGGCTTTAAAAACGTCTCGTGACGTCCTAATTGAAAATCCGCTCCAATACTGAATTCAAACTCAGATTTACCAGTCCTTTTATCGAAGAGCATAGAAGGAATGGTTACGAGTCTACGCGTCAGGCTCTTCCAAGTCGACTTGAAGTAACCTGTTGTAACTTGTAACGATAACTGTGACGTTCGATGCGTGGTGAACTTGTTGGGCTGAGTAAAACCTGTCCCGGGATGGCCAAGGGCTGGCGTCAATACGTCCCGTACCGGGCGGTGCGGCGCACAGGTCAAGCACAGGTCCGTATAATTTTGGCTCGTCCCTGCCACAACTTGATGGTGGCAAAATGTCAAACAGTCGCAGTGACTGAGTCAGCCCGGCAGGGATCGCTCAGCATACGCTGCCAAGCTCGAGGAATAAGCGACCAGTCGAATACACATATCACGCGGACGTGTAAAAGGACCCCAGAATCCCGCCCTCCTGGACCTGATGGAAATTTGGTTGTGTTATGGCTGCGAATCCGTATGCGCAAATTGATTGAAATGGCACAGTGTCGTGTACCCCGCCTACGAGTCTCTGGAGTATGTTATGCCAACCAGTACAAGTCCTGGTACCCTTCAAGTTGCATCCTCGTGCCTGGGACAGCCATTCGAGTCAAAGCGCCCATACGCGCAGCATACACGTGGTACTTGTCAGGAGCACAGATGCTGGAAGGGTTCCGAGCGCCGGCAAAAGAGACGAAGAAAAGCAGGGAGTCTCCCTAAAAGCTGAACTGCGAGCGGTCGACCAGTGTCCTCTGTCGTAGCGAGAACACAACCCCATCGGTACCATCTCTTCTACGCACTGATATGCTTGTTCTGCACCCCTCTAGTTCGTGCGACATTTGCATGGAAGATTATGAACTGGATTCTCTTGCCAAAACTCCTCATGTGATTGATTGCGGTCATATTCTGTGCCTAACGTTCGTATTCATTTCAACTGACGAAGATATATCTCCTGAAACGGAAGTGAACCTAGATGTATTTGTGCTCTCGCTACGCAGACTTGCCCACTTTGTCGCGGCGATTTCCAGAGACAAAATGTTCTAAAACTGTTCATCGATACTGCACCTGTTGGAAAGGACAATACCCCGACCATCCCAGATACACATGCGAGTTTTCTTATAGAGGAACTGGCTTCAGTTTCGGATGCCGAGTCGTCTCCAGGCGATGTATTGGCAGCCATGGATGACGTGAAGGACTGGCTCTCTAAGCAGCCAGGTGCTAACAACGTGAACTCAGTGAGTGTCGCATTCTGATCTTGATGGCGTCTTCGGAGATATCTCGGCTCTATGCCTGCGCACCAGCTCCACTCCTGTTTTCCTTCATCATTATAGTTCTTTAAATACTAAAAAATGCGACTTTTAGATTGTGACATTAACTTCGGCTCTCCTCACGCTTGCCCAAATCAAGGTTTATGAACTGGAAAATTACCCGCCATTATCTGAAGAATTAGAGACGTTACGTGCAATAGAGCAGAGCTTGCTCTCGCAGTTAGCGGAAGAACGGACGGCCTCGCAATCATTACGCAAGGACCTCGAATCTGATCTCCGCCGTGCACAAGATAACGTCCAAATCTTGCGAGTCGACAACGCCCGCCTGAATACATCTTTACAAGAAGAAAGAGCAGAGTTAAATACTCTCCGCTCCGAGTTTCATGCCTCTCAATGCAAGGCAGCTGAGGCCCTGCAGACCACCCAAGTTGTGGAAGACAGTCTCCTCGCACACGTCAGGGACATCGAAATGAAGTACACCTCGTCAGTTGCAAGTTGATATGCTATTCTCGAATTATAGTACTGATCTACGTCAAATCTCATTCTAGGAAGGTGAATATTTGTACACCTCCTTCAGATCGCACTTACTGACGATTTTGTTCCGCACTGCTGTTGCTGTATCAATCCTGCAAATCGTTAAACTTAACAGCTTGGTGTGGCGGAATCCGAAATTGCGTCGCTTTCCAACGAGGTCTCGCGTCTGCGTAATTTGGTTGATGTTCTTCCCCCTTCTCCACCGATGCCGCCGTCTCAACAGCTCCATACATCTTTGGATGTGTTGCATGCTGAATTCACTGCTTTGGTAGCACAGTCGATGCTTACTGCCGACACTCAAAATCAATATCCAGAGATCGGTTTTTTCGACAACAGAAAATCTACTATTCAGCCCGCGGACAACGAAACACATCTATCCCCTGCTACAGCATTCACGCAAAGCAAGCTATTTCCTAACTTGCCTTTGTTCTCGGAACCGCCATCAGACGTGGCTGACACTGTCATAAGATCGCCAACAGAAACATGAAGGGCACAGTGCATGAGGAGATTCGGAGCGAATGATCGTGGACACTAGGAACGACCCTAACCACGACGACGTTCTGCTGCTCTGGTATTGTCAGAGGTCGCCTACTCTGCTCTCGAGTCCACCAACTCGTAAAGGGAGTCTCGCCAACCCATCTGTGGGTGACAGGCGCTGACCCGCTCCTGTCGATCCACAGGCCGCAGGATTTCCGGATATGGTGGCAAGAGCTTAATTCAACAGTCAACTAGGGTGAAAGACTCCATCCACGAAGAGGAGGAGGTGACACATGAAGTCAGATCTGACAAATCCTCCAGGGCTTGGGTGGTCAGCCTCGAACCGACCGTGTGGATTTTGTCTCGCGCAAAG
>Ga0210387_10003548_pt1 | contig 11988 bp, 8 predicted proteins | sample IncBWC7OmetaG_FD_160108 | JGI IMG/M metagenome (GOLD analysis project Ga0210387, IMG submission 160108) | Forest soil microbial communities from Barre Woods Harvard Forest LTER site, Petersham, Massachusetts, United States - Inc-BW-C-7-O ... | reverse complement strand
GGCAAGAACCGGGTACACGTCGCCAGGCTTTTTACACCAGGCTCGCTCCCGGTAAGTACCGCTTTCGAGTGATCGCGTGCAATAACGACGGCGTTTGGAACGAGGCAGGCGCATCCCTGGATTTTTCCATCCTTCCCGCGTATTACCAAACGGGTTGGTTCCGCGCTGTATGCGGGGCCGCATTGCTGTTATTGCTGTGGTTCGTCTATCAATTCCGCCTTCGGCAATTACGACATCAGTTCAACATAGGGCTGGAAGCCGAGGTGCATGAGCGTACGCGCATCGCTCGCGACCTTCACGATACCTTGCTGCAAAGCTTGCACGGACTTATGTTTCAATTTCAAGCGGTTCGCAACCTGTTGCCTCGCCGACCTGATGAAGCAATGCAATCACTCGATAATGCGATCCATGACACCGAACGGGCGCTGGCCGAAAGCCGAGATACGATTCAAGGCCTACGTTCTGAGGCGCTTGCGAGGGGTGATCTCGCAGAAGTCCTCATGGCTTCGAGTCGGGAATTAGCGAGCTCTGGATCCGCGGAGCAAGAGCCGCCGCTCTTCGAGCTTATCGAGGAGGGCGAGCGGCGAACCCTATCTCCCACCGCCAAGAGCGAGGTTTGTCGAATCGCACTCGAGATCTTGCGGAATGTCTATCGGCACGCGCACGCTAGTCGAATTGAGGCGGAGATCCGATACGATGACCTCGTGCTTCGGCTTCGGATTCGTGACAACGGCAGAGGTATTGATCCCAAGGTCCTGAAGGAGGGCGGAATAGGCGGGCACTGGGGATTGCGCGGCATACGCGAGCGCGCTCAGCGAATCGCGGCCCGGCTGGATTTCTGGAGTGAGGTTGGAGCCGGCACTGAGGTCCAGCTAACCGTTCCCGCCGACGTTGCTTACGAGACCATGCGTTACCGTGTCGCGTCAAGACTACTTCGTAAGGTAAGAACTCGTGCCCGACAATCATAATCTAATTCGAATCCTTACCGTCGATGATCACCCTCTTTTGCGAAAGGGCATCGCGGCGTTGGTGAACGCAGAACCCGACCTCAAATTGGTCGCGGAAGCATCGAATGGGAAAGAGGCCATCGATGCGTTCCGGTCCCATCTGCCTGATGTAACTCTAATGGATCTTCAGTTGCCGGAGGTAGATGGGCTCCAGGCAATTGAAGCTATTCGGCGAGAGTATCCCGCGGCGCGGATCATCATTCTCACAACCTATAGTGGTGACACGCAAGTGCTGAGGGCTCTTAAGGCAGGCGCTAGAGGGTACATACTTAAAGGTTACGTGCACAAGGAGCTGCTCGACGCGATCCGCGCCGTCTATGCGGGACAAAAGCGAATTCCGCCAGAAATTGCCGCGGAGCTGGCGGACCATGCGACTGATGAGGCGCTGACCGACCGTGAAATCGACGTAGTGCGGTTGATTGCCGCTGGCAACTCGAACAAGCAGATCGCCGATCGGCTCTTGATTGGTGAAGCGACGGTGAAGAGCCACGTGACGAATATCCTGTCCAAGTTAGGCGCCAATGACCGTGCCCACGCCGTGACAATCGGCCTGAAGCGCGGCATCATCGACTTGGATCTCCCCCAAAAGTAGGATTGCTGCCTCCAACCTTGAGGCGTCTCGGTCTTACTGTGATTTCCTTACTATCCGATTTGATCGGAGGGGGTTTTGCAAAGACTATTTTCGAACTTCGCCGACGGCTGGCCTGGGGCGGGTCTGTTGCTTCAGCGCATTCTGACCGCCATCTTGCTTGTTCGCTTCGGCATCATTGATCTTACAGGCGAATCCTCCTTTTCGTCCAAGATTCCACAGGTGGTCGGCGCTTGTGCCGGGATACTATTCCTCCTCGGTCTCTGGACACCAATCGTGGGAGCGTTGATCGCTGTGACCGAGTTGTGGATCGCTATCACCCTCGTCCGTGACCCGTGGATCTCCATCGTTCTGGCGACACTCGGCGGAACCGTGGCAACGATTGGGCCCGGAGCATGGTCCATTGATGCGCGGCTTTTTGGCCGAAAACATATTGAAGCCTGAGATAAACAACGGCAATTGCCGCCGAAAGTCGAGACGCCATCCCTGCCCGGAGATTGAGGCTGCGGGTGAACGATCTGCGGTTGTCGACTCGCTTCAGGTGGGTTCACACTTTCGCCACAACATGCGATTGAGAAGTGACGTATGGACTCATTGAATTCATGGCGTCCTCGGTTCGGGAGTTCATCGCTTCCGAACGCCACACTTATCTTCTTCGTAGTCGACGACGGTTGAGCTAGGTCTCAGTGACACGACGTCTCGATACATGCGACCAAGATCGCGAGCCTCAGAGGGAGGAGCACGGAACCCCCGACGCTTACGCGGTCGGCGGCTCGCCCCGTCCCCGAGAAGAGGAGGATACCGCGGTCGGCTCGTCAGCCTTGCGGCGAAAGATCCCCTCCTTTGGTCCGTTTCGCCTGCATGCGGCCGAGAGGCTCCTAGAAAAGAACGAGACTCCGCTAAAGATAGGCAGCCGTGCCCTTGACATCTTGATCACGCTTCTCGAGTACGCGCCGGAAGTGGTCAGCAAACGTGACCTCATGCGGCGTGTCTGGGGACAATTGGTCGTCGATGAGGTCAGTTTACGCTTTCATGTTGCCGCTCTTCGCAAGCGACTCGGCGATGGGGAATCCTCTGTCAGCTACATCAAGAATATTCCCGGCCGGGGCTACTGCTTTGCCGGTCGGGTCACCTGGGCGGAGGCTGAGGCGAAGCCGCGAAAGACCCGCGCGGCTGCGCCGCAGCTGCCGCGGAAGCCTTTGCTTGTTGTGGGGCGCGACAAAGTGGTCCGTGAGCTCACCGTCCAGCTTACAAAACAGCGGTTCGTATCGATTGTCGGGGCAGGTGGGATAGGCAAAACTACGATCGCGCTATCACTAGCGCACCGAATGCTTTCGGAGTTTCAGGGGGCCGTTCACTTCCTCGATCTCGGGGCCGTCGAAGATTCGCAGCTACCCGCAAGTCTACTCGCGTCCCAACTGGATCTCGTGGCGGTTTCGGAGCAACCGTTGCCGGTTATCCTGACGGCTCTGCGCGAGCAGCGAATGCTGCTGGTGTTCGATAGCTGCGAGCACGTCATCGCGGCCATCGCGGCGCTGGCCGAGAACATATTCCGCGAGGCCCCACAGGTTCACATTTTGGTTACAAGCCGGGAGGCCCTGCGCGCGGAGGGCGAGCAGGTGCATCATCTGCGGCCCCTTGAATGCCCGCCGCCGGATACAGAATTGTTGACAGCGACCCAAGCCCTGGGCTTTCCTGCGGTGCAACTGTTCGTCAAACAGATTGCTAATAACGACCATGCGTTTGAGCTGACGGATACCGATGCGCCGACCGTGGCCAAGATCTGCCGCCGACTGGACGGTATCGCCCTCGCCCTCGAGCTCGCTGCCGCCCGTGTTGAAGTGCACGGAGTTCAGGGCACGGCGGCATTGCTCGATAAGCAGTTCGGGTTGCTCTGGCGCGGCCGCCGCACCGCACTGCCGAGACATAAAACGCTCAGCGCCACGCTCGACTGGAGCTACAACCTGCTTTCCCCGACCGAGCAACTGGTGTTACGGCGCCTCGCTGTCTTCGTCGGTGGCCTTTCTCTCGAGGCGGCGCTAGATGTCGTCGCTGACGGGCTCGGTCCTGCCGAGCTCACGGAAACGCTTGATACGCTCGTTGACAAATCGCTGCTGATTTCAGATCGGACCGCCGCGATGCGCTATCGGCTGCTCGACACGACGCGGGCTTACGCTTGGCAAAAGCTCACCGAAAGTGGAGAGTGTCTGAAGATCTTACGACGCCACTGCGAGCACATGCTTCACGCGATCGGCCGATTCCGAGCCACGATCTGGGCGCTTCCGAGCCCCGAGAGTATCGATTTCTTCGTTCTGAACTTAAGCAACCTGCGAGCTGCGCTGGAGTGGAGCTTTTCGGATCAGGGAGACACCAGGCTCGGAGCGAAGCTCGCGGCTGCGTCGGCGTGTTTGTTCCATAACGCGGGTCTTTCGCTCGAATGCGCGACGTGGAGTGAACGCGCAATGGACACCCTTGACACCATTAGCAAAGGCACGCCGCTCGAGTTGGAGATTCTCGTCTGCTTTGCCTCATCGCTCATGATCACGAGGGGCAATGTCCGCACTGCACACACAGCCCTCGTTCGCGCATTAGACATTGCGGAGCGCCTCAAAGCCGCTCCAATGCAGCAACTATATGTGCTACAGGCACTTTACAAGTGGCAGATTCGATGCGGTGATCTTCGCGGCTTCAGGGAACTCACAAGTCAGATCGAATCCGTAACCAAGCAAATGGCGGACCCAGTAGCCGACGCTATCGCACATAGCTCCTGGGTAGTTACGAGTTATTTCACCGGCCACAATCTCGATGTTCGCAGGCATGCTCGGATTGCACTCGCCGCCCCGATTCATCTGTCGAAACTTAACCACGCGAGCTTTGGGACCTTATATGGGACAAGATCCATTCTGGCGCGCAACTTCTGGGTATTGGGATATCCCGAGCAAGCGATGGCAACCAATGAAGAAGCTGTGCAAGAGGCAGAAAATCTGAATCATCCTGACGCTCTTTGCCCCGTACTCATGCTCTGTGTGATGCTCCCACTTGAGATCGGGGATTGGAAAAGAGCGGAAGAGCTGATCCATCGCCTGTCGACTACTGCGACCAAACACCACCTCCTTAGCTACGCCCGGGCTTCGGTTGGTTGGGAGGGCACTATGGCTGTCTGGCACGGCGACCTATCGCGGGGAGTCGAGTTACTCCAGACCGCCCTTGCGGCTCTGCATGAGGACGGCTACGAATTGTACCGACCACCGTTCAGCGCAACGCTTGCAGACGGTCTTGCGAAGACAGGACGGCGCGAACACGCATACAGCACGATCTGCGAGGCTGTCACCTGGGCGGAAACCCGTGGTCGCCGACTTCACCTGATCGAGCTGTTGCGCGTAAAGGGCGAAATCCTAACGTCAATGCCACAACTGGACGCCAGTGAGGGCGAAGCATGCTTGCTGCAGGCGCTGACGCGCGCGCGCGAGCAGGGACTGCTCTCCCTCGAGCTGCGTGCTGGCATCGTGCTCGCAAGACTTTGGGCTGATAGAGCGCAACGAGAGAAAGCGCTCGGACTTCTCGATCCAATCTTCAACAAATTTTCGGAGGGCTTTCAGACGCGCGACCTCGTTGCGGCGGCTAACCTCTTGCAGCAGCTTCGATCGCGCAACTGAGCTGCCAAAGAGGCGCCCGTGTCTGGCTTATCTCAAATCCGTGCCGGCGCCCTAGAAAGGATATCGAAATTTGACCAGTGTCAATGTTGGACGATGACGTGCCCGCCCAGACTCTCCATCTCACCACATGTTTATCTTTATACACAAAGGAACAATAGATGAAATTCAATTATCGCCGAGTCTTGATCGCTGCAACGTCGGTCGTTCTTTGGAGTCCTGCGTTTGCGCAGACATTAGCTGAGAATCCCCCAACACCACCTCCCGCACATGAGAAGCAAGCGCCAGGGGTCGAGCGCAATTTGAAGGTCTTCGACACCCTGGACTTCGACGTCTTCAGCAATCAGAAATGGGATCGGCTCGGCGAGAGCCACGCTCAAGACATTGTTGTGACCTGGCCGGACGGTCACGAAACCAATGGTATCAAAAGGCACATTGAAGATATGAAGGGGCTGTTCGCCTTCGCGCCGGACATCAAGATCAAAGTTCATCCTATACGCTTTGGTTCGGGAACATGGACGGCCGTTACCGGCGTGATGACCGGTACATTCACAAAACCGATGCCAACTGCCGACGGCAAGTCCATCCCGCCCACCGGTAAGCGCTTTGCGATCGGCATGGCGACGATCGGACATTGGAAGGGGAAGACGATGGATCACGAGTGGCTGTTCTGGGACAACCAAGACTTCATGCATCAGATCGGGCTGGGCAAGTAGCGATGTCTCGCAAGGTCGGCCGCATCCAGCGATCGATCGAGCCTAAGGCGTCCGTTGCAGCTGGAGTGTCGCGCCAGCGAGGTCGGCGACAGCCGAAGGACAGCGCCAAATAAAAATTGAGCGGCCGAATTTTTCTCTAGGTGCCGCGTGTACCGTAGTCGGACTGCTGGCAAGTTTGTCGGCCTACGCCGATCCAGCGGACGCGGCTATGGACAGCGATCAGCACGCGGAAATCACCGTGACCGCCCAGCGCCACGTGGAAGATGCCCAAAAGGTTCCGATCTCTCTGGCTCCGATCACCCCGGATGCCGCCCTTAACGCGGGAGCCGTCAGCACCGATATGCTGGCCCAACTTGTTCCCGGCGTGCAGATGGGCCACGAAATCGATTCGGCCACCACGTTTATTCGCGGCATCGGACCCAATTCGAACGGAACGGGTGAAGAAAGTTCGATCGCCGTGTATCTGGATGATATTTACATTCCGACTGGCGATGCGTCCATTTTTCAGCTGAATGCCATTTCCGGCATCGATGTTCTCAAGGGACCGCAGGGAACTCTGTTCGGCCGCAACGCAACCGGCGGCGTCATTCAGGTCCACACCAAGGACCCGCAATTCGACCCCAGCGCCGATTTCGAAGGCGGCTATGGCAACTACAGCACATTTGCCGGCAGTGCTTACGTGACAGGCAAGGTCATCGAGGATGTCGCGTCCAACTTGGCGGTTTACATCACCGATCAGCAGAGCGGCTGGGGCCATGATGTCGTGACCGGCCAGGTGGCGTTCAGCGCGGAGGATTGGGGCATCCGCAACAAGTGGTTGTGGACCCCGACGTCTTCGACGAGGATTCTGCTTGCGGGAAATTTCGCGTATACACGCGGCGAATCTGGCCTAGGATTCAATCAAATTCCCCAATTCGTCGCGGCGGGCGGCCACGGCTATTGCCCCGGCGAAGGCGGAGCCGACGGAAATCCGCAGACTTCGCCCATCGCCTTCAGATGCCGTGGCGCGCCCGGAGCCACCTATGTCGGGTGGTACAACACGTCGGACGACGAGAATGACGTCTCCGTCAACAAGCACACCACCCTCGAGCTGAAAGTCGAACAAGAGTTCGGCTTCGCCAACGGCGTCAGTATCACCGGCTGGCAGAATATGAGCGGTTTTGCGCGGTTCAATCAGGACGGCTCGCGTTACGGCGACATTGATACTGACCTGGTTCAGAGGGATCGCAATCTCAGCCAGGAACTACAGTTGATCAGTCCGGATGACGCCTCCTATGCGTCGCGCTTCAACTGGATCGTTGGCGCGTTCTACATGGACGACAACGCAGGCTACGGTCCGACTGCGAAATTGGCGGGAATCGCGGAAGGGTTTCCCACGGCGTTAGTCCCCCCGAGCTACTACTTGAACCTCACCGACAACGTCAGAACAACCTCCATCGCAGGGTATCTGCAGGGAACCGCACTCTTCGCTGCGGATACGCACCTGACCTTGGGTGCTCGTTACGCGGTGGACAAACGCCTGTTCACCGGCGGCGTTTGGTTTTCCGATGCGATTTCAGAACTCGGCGGACTGCCCGCATGCGACTTGGCTCCGATTGCCTGCCCGACCACACCCGCTACGCCCGGCGCTTCCCACCGCTGGCCGATGGGAGCCTACCGGGCGGCATTGGATCATGAATTCACCAACGCTGTCATGGGCTATGTTTCATGGAACCGCGGTGTGAAGAGCGGCCAATTCGATACGTTCGGCACCGCGGCCGGCGGTCCGGCCAACAACCCGCCGGTCAATCCCGAGGTGTTGAAGTCGGTCGAGGCCGGCATGAAAAGCGAATGGCTCGAGCATCATCTGCAAGTCAACCTGAGCGCATTCCACTACAACGTGCAGAATCTTCAGATGGCCATCATCGGGGCGGGCGGCACGAAGTTGATCAATGCCGCGTCGGCCGAGGTCAACGGCGGCGAGTTTTCGATCAAAGTGATTCCCATGAATCACCTGACGCTTTCCGGTGGCCTATCGATCCTCTACGGCCACTATGAGAGCTTCAACAATGCACCGGACTACTTTCCGCCCAATTCTTATTATGCCGGCTCCAACATTGCATCGCCTTCCTGTACACCCAACGGAACGTACAGCTGCAATGCATCCGGGCTGAACTTGATCCGCGCCCCACACTACGGTGCTAATTTCGCGGCTGACTATGTGATTCAAAGTTCCGCCGGCGATTTCGACTTCAATGCGAATTTGTCGTATACGGACTCGTTCTATTGGTTCCCCGATGAGAGCGCGAGGCAGCCGGTTGTCAACCTGCTAAACGCATCGGTTAAATGGACCAACCCGAGCCGCCGATATGATCTCCGGCTTTGGGGTGCCAACCTGATCGGCGCCGAGTACTACTCCTTCGGCGCAGAGTCCATCGCCTACGGTCAGCAGTTCTCGCCCGCGCCCCCGCGCACGTTCGGAATCACGGCCGGCGTGCACTTATAGAAACTGGGAAAATCTCCATGAGGCCCCACGCCCGGCATGCCTCCCGGGCTAGACATTCTTTAGCTCACTTGGGTGTCGTCGAATCGAATGGGCTTGCGTCGCAACTCCGCTCGATGTTTCGGATTTCCATTTAGCCGCCAACAACAGCATTAGAGCCACTTCGACTACGAAAGGAAGTTGGCCCAAGAAATGATATCAAATTTGACCAGAGTCATTGTTAGACGACGGCGTGTTCCGTGAGAATCACGACTATCCACTGACAAATCATGTTGCCTGTTGGTGATGAGATCTTTTGAAGCAACGGTTGGAGGGCTTTCTATGACTGACACTGCAAATGGTCAAATGAAGATTATCGCGTTTGAGGAACACTACGGGCTTCCAGCTATACACGAAGCGGCTACGAAGTCGAACGATCCTTATGCGATGGTGTTGGAGAGAATGAAAAAATCGGGACAGTTCTCCGGGGACTCGAAAACCGGCTTCCCGGCGGGCATCTTTGATCTGGGCGCGGGGCGGATCGCTCTTATGGACGCTGCCGGTATCGATGTTCAGGTCCTCTCGCATGCTACGCCGAGCGCGGAGGGCCTCGATCCATCGCTTGCAAGGGGGCTAACTAGCCAGGCGAACGATGCCGTGGCGACTGCGATCTCTAAGTACCCGGATCGTTTTCTCGGATTTGCCACACTTCCGATGCTCGACCCGGCGGCGGCGGTCCGCGAGTTCGAGCGTACGGTCCGCGACCTGGGCTTCGTGGGTGCATTGATCAATGGCCAGGTCAACGGCCGTTACCTTGACGACAAGTTCTTCTGGCCCGTCTTTGAATGCGCCGAATCGCTCGGCGTGCCCATCTACCTGCATCCCCAGATGCCGCCGAAGGCCGTGGTCGACGCCTGCTACAGCGGCTTCGCTCCCGAGGTGTCTACATTTCTGGCAATTGCGGGAAGCGGTTGGCATATCGATGTTGGGATTCACTGCCTCCGCTTGATCCTGGGCGGCGTTTTCGACCGGTTTCCCGGGCTGCAAATCATCGTGGGCCATAACTTCGAAATATTGAGTTGGATCGCGTGGCGAGCGGACTACGGATTTCCGCTGAACAAGAATGGCGGGCTGAAACGGACCATCAAGGAATATCTGCGGGAGAACTTCTACGGTGGAATCCTCGCCGGCGAGTATGTGAACCAGGAGCCCGGCGCGATCGATAAGAGCTGGAGTTTGTCGTACCAGGCCTATCTGAGCATGGCGAACACGATTGGTATCGACCGCGTTCTTTTCACGACCGACCATCCCTATGGCAGCATGAAAGCCGCCCGGCAATGCTTTGACCAAATGCCCGTCAGCGCAAGTGACAGGGAAAAGATCGCGCATCTCAATGCCGAGCGTCTGTTCGGTCTTAATAAGAATTCAGCCGCGGCGGCGGCTAGAAACGTTGAACTCCAAACGGCTTCTAAGCAGGCACGCTCTGCCTAAGATGCTCGTGGAAAAAAAGCGGCCGGAGGACAAGATCATCTAGTCCACGGCCGATCCGAGCGCTTTGAGTTCTCTTAATACGAATCCGCCTCGCTCAAGATGGCGATGACGCGGTCTAACAACGTGTAACACCTCCGCACGACGCGCGGTCTGTCAGATGTAGCCCGATTCCATACTCGAAACGATTTCCAAAACCATTTGCACGCTTAAGGAGGAGCAGGCGCTTGAGGGCAACCGCGGCCACTAACAGAACCTAACTACGAATCACTTCCTTAACACACGTAGATTGACACAAGCTGCTCAGCATCGACTACAGGCAATCAAACGGAGCAGTCCAATGTTGAGCTCAACATCTGACGCTACCAACGGCGCACTGGCCAGTCTTCTGGCTACCGCGACTGTCGCGCTGGACACCGACCGTCACGCGGCAAGGAGCTGCATCCAGCGCGTCGCGGCACTGCTGGGAATCGAACTTAACTTGGTGGGCAACTGCGCTGCAGAGCGATTGTGTGCGCAGGGCGGTCTTGCGCCGTGGCAAGCTAAGCGGCTCAAATCCTATATCGACGACAAACTTGACTCCAGTATCCGTGCGACTGACCTTGCCGGCGTCGTTCAACTCAGCAGAAGTCATTTCTCCCGCGTCTTTCGTGAGACCTTTGGAGAAACACCTCTCGCCTACATCACGCAGCGGCGCGTCTGTCGAGCTCAGGAGCTGATGTTGGCGTCGCGGATACCTCTGTCGCAGGTGGCTCTCGAGTGCGGCATGAGCGATCACGCCCATTTCTGCCGCACCTTTCGTAAGATCGTCGGAGTCACTCCAAATGCTTGGAGGCGTGAATTCACTGTGGGTCCTGCACCACGCGGATTAGTCGGCAGGGAAATCCCGATTCGGTCAGTACGATGAGTCCTGCTATTGAATTGAAAGGTTTCCGTGGGCGCCCGCCAGGCGAGCAACATCTCAAAAACGATGGCGGAGGGGTATCGCACATGAATTCTACAGCGTGCTCGCGCCGACGGAGAACAGGCATCAGACTAATAGGAGCAGTCCCATGTTGAGCTCAACATCTCCGGGAGTCTTGGCCGCCGCGGCATTCCATGGGCCAAGCCAGTCCTTCGACGCCGAAATGCTGTCAAAGCTCATTGCGACGGCTTCGGCCAGCTTGGACACCGACCGCGCGACTGCGAAAGATTGCATACAGCGGGCAAGCGATCTTTTGCAGGTCTTCCGTAAGGAGCGACTGCAATCGATAGCGCAGCAAACGGTGCACCGGGCACAGAGCTTTCACCAACCAAGCGGTGGGCATTCGCGCATCGAGTCCAAACTACCGCAGGGCGGCCTGGCACCCTGGCAGTTACGGCGCGCCAAGGAAATTCTCAACGCGCACATCGTGGGTTATATTTCGATTGCTCATCTTGCCGCCGAATGCGGGCTTTCCACGTGCCACTTTGCGCGATCTTTCAGGCACAGCACGGGGATTTCACCTCACCGCTGGTTGATGCACCGTCGCGTAGAGAGAGCCACAGAACTTTTGAAGCAATCGCGCCTCTCGATCATAGATATCGCGCTCTCTTGCGGATTCGCGGATCAGAGTCATTTAACTCGGGTTTTCACGTCAGTGCACGGTTCAGCCCCCGGTCGATGGCGCCGGGCAGCAAAATCGGACCGATCGCCAGCGTCCTGCTGAGGGCTAAACCTGGCGGTTTCGACGATGATGTTCCGCAGCCCATCGAACAGCAGCCAGCATCTCGGTCAGCTGACAAATCAATTGCGTACCGCCGAATGGCGACAGTACGCGCGTTGGGGTTTAGCCTTTTCGTGACTGCAAGGGTACTTTCGGTGCTTCCCACTCAACATTCGCGCGTGCCTTCAATGCGGTGAAGCTCTCCGGGGTTTTTCCGTGCCCAGCAGCAGAGCGGACCGTACCAATGTCGGCCACCAAAGCAACCAATTAACAGTCTCGTAAGAGGAGCAATCCCAACGCCGCCGCGATATTCGTCACCGGACCGCCGAGCAGAGTCGACACGAACCAATTCCGAAACACCGTGAACGATACGATGGTTGAGACGGCAT
>Ga0210387_10003546_pt1 | contig 11991 bp, 6 predicted proteins | sample IncBWC7OmetaG_FD_160108 | JGI IMG/M metagenome (GOLD analysis project Ga0210387, IMG submission 160108) | Forest soil microbial communities from Barre Woods Harvard Forest LTER site, Petersham, Massachusetts, United States - Inc-BW-C-7-O ... | reverse complement strand
CGCACCCACCTTGCATCGCCTCGGCATTCAGGCTTTCGAGCCCGTGCTGATCGAAGGCAAGGCGATCCAGCTGCACCCGCTGGTCTGCACGGCGTTCAACGCCGACTTCGACGGCGACCAAATGGCGGTGCACGTGCCTCTGTCCATCGAGGCACAGCTCGAAGCGCGTGCGCTGATGATGTCCTCCAACAACATCCTTTCGCCGGCGAATGGCGATCCCATCATCGTGCCGTCGCAAGACGTGGTGCTGGGCCTGTACTACATGACCCGCGAGCGCGTCGGCGCCAAGGGCGAGGGCATGGCGTTCAGCGACGTGGCCGAAGTGCATCGCGCCTACGAGAGCCGCAATATCGACCTGCAGGCGAAGGTCAAGGTGCGTCTCGTCGAGCACATCCGCGACGCCGGCGGCCAGTTGGTCAAGAACATCCGCGTGGTCGATACCACGGCGGGCCGCGCTTTGCTGTCCGAGATCCTGCCGAAGGGTCTGTCGTTCGACGCCATCAACCAGGATATGACCAAAAAAATCATTTCCGGAACGATCAACGCGTGCTACCGCACCGTCGGTCTCAAGGAAACGGTCGTGTTCGCCGATCAGCTCATGTACACCGGCTTCCAATACGCGACCCGCGCAGGCGTGTCGATCGGCGTGGATGACATGGTTGTGCCGCAACAAAAGATCAAGATCCTGGCGACGGCCGAAAAAGAGGTGAAGGAGATCCAGGAGCAGTACTCCTCAGGTCTCGTCACCAACGGCGAGCGCTACAACAAGGTGGTCGACATCTGGTCGAGAACCAACGACCAAGTGGCCAAGGCCATGATGGAAAAGTTGGGGACCGACGAGGTCACCGACACCAAGGGCAACAAGGTTCGTCAGAAGTCGTTCAATTCGATCTTCATGATGGCCGACTCGGGCGCTCGCGGTTCCGCCGCGCAGATTCGCCAGCTGGCCGGCATGCGCGGCCTCATGGCGAAGCCGGACGGCTCCATCATCGAAACACCGATCACGGCAAACTTCCGCGAAGGTCTAAACGTACTGCAGTACTTCATCTCGACTCACGGCGCTCGTAAAGGCTTGGCCGACACCGCGTTGAAGACGGCGAACTCCGGTTACCTGACGCGTCGCTTGGTCGACGTGGCCCAGGATCTGGTGGTCACCGAGATCGACTGCGGCACGGTCAATGGACTGTCCATCACCCCCATCGTCGAAGGCGGCGATGTGGTTGAAGGCTTGGGCGAGCGCGTGTTGGGCCGCGTGGTTTCCGAGGATGTGGTCGTCGCCTCGAGCGGCGAAGTGCTGGTCAAGGCCGGCATCTTGATCGACGAAAAATTGGTCAAGCTTCTGGAAAAGATGGGAATCGATCAGGTCATGGTGCGTTCGCCCATCACCTGCGAGACCCGCTACGGTGTCTGCGCGCAATGCTACGGCCGCGATCTGGGCCGCGGGCATCGCATCAACATGGGCGAGGCGGTCGGCGTCATCGCGGCGCAGTCGATCGGCGAGCCGGGCACTCAGCTGACCATGCGTACCTTCCACGTCGGCGGCGCGGCTTCGCGAGCGGCAGCGGCCAACGGCGTTGAAGTGAAAAGTAAGGGCACGATTCGCCTGCACAACATCAAGACGGTGCGCCACGAGAAAGGGCACTTGGTCGCGGTGTCGCGTTCCGGTGAGTTGGGCGTCGTCGATGAGTTCGGCCGCGAGCGGGAACGCTACAAGATTCCCTACGGCGCCACCATCACGGTGAACGATGCGGACATCGTCACCGCGGGACAAGCGGTTGCCAACTGGGATCCGCACACCCATCCGGTGGTCACGGAAGTGGCCGGCATGATCAAGTTCTCCGATTTCGTCGACGGCATCACCGTGACGAGCCAGGTGGACGATGTCACCGGTCTGACCAGCACGGTGGTGCTGGATCCGAAGCAGCGCGGCTCGGGCGGCAAGGACCTACGTCCAGTGGTGCGCCTGACCAATGCCAAGGGCAAGGAAGTGACCTTCGCAAATACGGATATTCCGGCGGTGTACGCGCTGCCTGCGGGCGCCATCGTCAGCCTCGAAGACGGCTCCAAGGTGTCGGTGGGCGATGTCATTGCACGTATCCCGCAAGAGTCCTCGAAGACTCGCGACATCACCGGCGGTCTGCCGCGTGTGGCCGACTTGTTCGAAGCCCGCAAGCCGAAGGATTCCGCGATTCTCGCGGAGCGCTCAGGCACGGTGAGTTTCGGCAAGGAGACCAAGGGCAAGCGCCGCTTGATCATCACCAACGAGGGCACCGACAAGTACGAGGAACTGATTCCCAAGTGGCGGCATCTCAACGTGTTCGAAGGCGAACAAGTCGAGAAGGGCGAGGTCATCGCCGACGGCGAGCCGAACCCGCACGACATTCTGCGGCTGCAGGGTGTCGAAGCGTTGGCCAACTACCTGGTTCGTGAAATCCAGGACGTGTACCGCCTGCAGGGCGTGAAGATCAACGACAAGCATATCGAGGTTATCGTGCGCCAGATGCTGCGCAAGATCGAAGTGCTGGATGCCGGCGATTCGGCGCTGCTACGCGGCGAACAGATGGATCGCGGCAGACTGCTCGACGTGATCGCGAGGCAAAAGACCGAGGGCAAGCACCAGTCGACTTGGGAGCCGCTGTTGTTAGGCATCACCAAGGCGTCGTTGGCGACGGAATCCTTCATTTCGGCGGCATCGTTCCAGGAGACCACCCGCGTGCTCACCGAGGCGGCGGTACGGGGCTTGAAGGACGACCTGCGCGGCCTGAAGGAAAACGTCATCGTTGGACGTCTCATCCCTGCAGGAACCGGGTTTGCATATCATGCGCGGCGTCGACGCGCCTCGGACGACAGCCGTCGCCGCAGTTTCATGGATGTCGGCGGCGGAATGGGCGACTCGGACGACGCAGTACCGGCGGGGGACACGGAAGCTGCAGAATAGAGCGATAAGAAGCATTTAAAAAATATGGCCTCGGACTTCAAGGGTTCGAGGCCTTTTTTTATGGGTGCGCTGGGAAGTTTGACAACCGCCGGACGGCGGTTTCATATCCCAACGTAGTATGGCAATTGAAGGATCCAAAATGGGCGAGGCCTCGGAACCGGTCGGTTCCGTCGAAGTTGCTTTGGCGCACGCCACGCGTCTATTGGAGAGCAATCCCGTTCTTGCGGCCGAGCAGGCGAATGAGATCCTCAAGGCCGCTCCGGCTCATCCGCTGGCAACGTTGTTGCTGGGCGTCGCGCATCGGACCGGCGGCGATGCGGCAGCCGCAGCGGACGTCCTGGGGCCGCTCGCGGCCATGCATCCCCTGTGGGCGCTGGTGCACTATGAACTGGCGCTGGCGCAGAGCGCCTTGGAGCGCAACGCTGCCGCCATCGCTGCCTTGCAGCGCGCCGTGACACTCAAGCCTGACATGGCGGACGCGTGGCGGGCGCTCGGCGATGAGCTGACAATCGCGGGCGACGCGGCGGGCGCCGATTCTGCGTATGCGCAAAACATCAGAGCGTCGACCAAGGATAAGCGCCTCCTCACCGCAGCCGCAGCGCTGTGCGAGAACAATATCCCGGTAGCCGAGGCCTTGCTGCGCGCGCATTTGAAGAAATACCCCACGGACGTTGCTGCGCTGCGCATGCTGGCGGAAGTCGCTGCGCGGCTCGGCCGCTACGGGGACGCCGAGATTCTACTCACGCGTTGTCTCGAGCTTGCGCCGAGCTTTGCTGCCGCGCGGCATCATCGCGCGATCGTCCTACACCGGCAGAATAAACCGACGGCCGCGCTGCGTGAGGTGACTGAATTGCTGGCGAAGGATCCGCGCAATCCCGGATACAACAATCTGAAAGCGGCGATCCTGGCGCGCATCGGTGACCTACAGGACTCGATTGAAATCTACGCAGACATACTCGCCGAACATCCTGCGCAGCCGAAGATCTGGCTCAGCTACGGTCACGCGCTCAAAACGAGCGGCCGCGAACGCGACAGCATCGCCGCGTACCACAAAAGCATTGAATTGCTGCCGAGTCTCGGCGAAGCCTATTGGAGCCTGGCGAATCTTAAAACCGTTCAATTCTCGAACGAGGACGTGGAGGCCATGCGATTGCAGTTGCGACGCACGGATCTGGCCGTGGACGACCAACTGCATCTGCATTTCGCCATGGGCAAGGCGCTCGAGGACAAACGCGAATATGCAGGATCTTTTGAACATTACGCACTGGGAAATCAATTGCGGCGGACACAGCTGCGCTACCAGGCCGATGAGATGAGCGCGCATGTCAAGCGGGTAAAATCGTCATTCACCGCGCAGTCTTTTGCAGAGCGCATGAGCCATGGCGCCGCGGCGCCGGATCCCATATTTATAGTCGGTTTGCCCAGATCGGGTTCGACGTTGATTGAGCAGATTTTGTCGAGCCACTCACAGGTCGAGGGCACGATGGAACTGCCGGATATGGCGGGCATTGCCCGATCATTGTTCGATATCGGCAAGAAGTCCCAGATTTCCGGGTATTCGGCAGTACTCGCGACCTTGAATGCGGATGAGTGCCGAGAATTGGGCGAGCGATACATTTCGCAGACGCGAATTCAGCGAAAAACCGCTGCGCCTTTCTTCATCGACAAAATGCCCAATAATTTTGCGCATATCGACCTGATCCAACTGGCGTTGCCGCGAGCGAAAATCATCGATGCGCGCCGTCATCCGCTTGGCTGTTGTTTTTCCGCGTTCAAGCAGCACTTTGCGCGTGGCCAGGCGTTTTCCTACAGCCTGGAAGACATTGGCCGGTATTATGCCGATTACGTTGAGTTGATGGCTTTCTTCGATGCGGTTCTGCCCGGCCGGATTCATCGGGTCATCTATGAGTCGATGATCGAAGATACGGAGTCTGAGGTGCGCAGGTTGCTCGAATATTGTGAGCTGCCATTCGAGGACGGCTGTCTGCGCTTTTACGAAAACGAACGGGCGGTGCGTACGGCCAGTTCCCAGCAGGTCCGTAAACCGATTTTCCGCGAGGGCGTGGACCATTGGCGCCACTACGAGCCCTGGTTGGATCCCCTGAAAAAATCGTTGGGGCCGGTCCTCGAGGCATATCCGGCTGTCCCGGCATTTTGACATTTGGCCGGAATGGCTTAGTCTCCATCCAAGATCTTTAGAAAATATAAGGGGATGATATGACGCGAGGCCGCCAGCGGAAACTCAAGCGCGTTAAGGCTAAAACCTGCGCCAAGACGGCGTGGAGTGTGTTGCCACTTGCCTCGGCGCTGCTGGCATGCATGCATCCGGCTCATGCCGCCGACACGAGCGACACCCCGGTACTGGAAGAGATCACGGTTACTGCGCAGAAGCGATCAGAAAATCTGCAAGACGTGCCCTTGAGCATCCAGGCTTTCAGCACGGCGAGGCTCGAAGAGCTGAATATCGGAAGTTTCGACGATTACGCCAAATATTTGCCGAGCGTCTCCTTCCAAAAAGTCGGCAACCCGAGCATTGAACACGTTTATATGCGTGGCGTCTCCAGCGGCGGGGACGGCAATCATTCCGGCTCCCAGCCCAGCGTGGGCATGTATTTGGACGAACAGCCGGTTACGACCATTGACGGCAACCTGAACATCCATCTTTACGATATCGAGCGTGTCGAAGCACTCGCCGGTCCGCAGGGCACCCTATACGGGGCCAGCTCGCAGGCGGGAACGATTCGAATCATTTCGAACAAGCCGGATCCAAGCGGATTCAAGGCCGGTTACGATTTGGACTTGAATAAAGTTGATCACGGCGGCACCGGCTGGGGCATTGAGGCGTTCGTGAATCTTCCCCTCACCGATTCCGCGGCCGTCCGCCTGGTTGGTTGGGACGAACACGATGCCGGCTACATCAACAATGTGCATGGCGCGGTAACCTTCCCCACATCCGGGATCGTTTTCGATAACGCCGCTCTGGTGAAAAAGGACTACAACACCGTCGAGACCAAGGGCGGCCGCGCGGCCCTCAAGTTCAATCTGAACGACAGTTGGAGCATTTTACCCACGGTGATGGGCCAGGTGCAGCAGACCGATGGCGACTTCGCCTACAACCCGGCAGATGGCGACCTAAACGTGCAGCATTGGTTTCCGCAAAACATTCACGACTCCTGGGTTCAGTCGGCGCTCACGGTCGAAGGCAAGATCGGCAATTTCGATCTGGTTTATGCGGGCGCGTATTTGACCCGCAACACACACGAGCAGCAGGATTACACCGACTACTCGCTGTACTACGACAACGCGTACGGCAAGTATTTCGTGGACAACGCCGGCAATCTGATCAATCCCGCGCAAACCATTATTGGGCGTGATCACTACACGAAGTACAGCCACGAACTGCGCGTCTCTTCACCCAAAGAGTACCGCGTCCGATTCGTCGGCGGCTTGTTCCTCGAGCGGCAGGTGCACGAAATCCTCCAGGATTACGTCGTTGATAACGGCGACCCCTTAGGTTCCGTGCCGCCTAACGATGTTTCCGTTCCCGGCTGGCCGGGAACGCTATGGCTCACCGATCAGGAGCGGGTCGATCGCGACAAGGCTGTCTTCGGCGAGGTTACCGTTGACATTATCGGTGGCCTCTCGGCAAGCGCCGGGCTGCGGCACTTCACCTACGACAATACCTTGCAGGGATTTTACGGGTTTAGCTCGAATTTCAGCTCGCATACCGGCGTCGCCATCTGCTCCGTACCGTTTGTGCCTTTTAACGGCGCACCCTGCACTGATCTGGACCGGGGAACTTCGGGCTCGGGCAACTCGCCGAAAGGCAATCTGACCTATCGGTTCGACAAGAATTTGCTGGTGTATGCGACTTACTCGAAAGGCTTCCGTCCGGGCGGGGTCAATCGCAATGGCGGTGGGACGATCCCGCCTTATCAGCCCGACTATTTGAAGAACTACGAGATCGGTTGGAAGACCACTTGGTTTGACGACCGCTTGCGCTTCAATGGCGCGTTCTTCAGGGAAGACTGGTCGAATTTCCAATTTTCCTATCTTGGGCCCAATTCGCTCACCATCATTACCAATGCAGGGCAGGCGAGGATTGATGGATTGGAGACAGACTTGGAATTCGCGGTGACTCAGAGCCTTACTCTGACCGCCGGGCTCTCAGCCCTGGACGCCAAGCTCACGCAGACATTTTGCGGCGATCCGACCATCTGCAGTGCGCCCGGATTCGATCCCAGCACTTACGAGCAGTATGCAACGTCTGGAACCCGGCTGCCCGTCACGCCAAAGTGGAAGGGCAATATCACCGGGCGCTACACCTTCCCGATCGGGTCTTACAAAGGAAACGTCCAGGCCTCGGCAGTGTATGTGGGCGAGCGCACGAGTGACTTGCGCACATTGGCAGCGAACGCGCTGGGCGATATGCCTTCGTACACGGTTGTCGATCTTTCGGCAGGGGTCGAAATGAACAGCTTTCACTATGGCATCTATCTCGACAATGCATTCGATAAGCGCGCCGTTCTCAACAGATATGCAGAATGCGACGTGTTGCTGTGCGGTGCGATATCTCAATACATTGTGCCGAATCAGCCGCGCACCGTCGGTGTGAAGTTTGGGCAGAAGTTCTGAGCTTAGCCGGCCCGTTTTAATCTGGCGCGCATGATACTGGGCGCGGTCAGGGTTTTGCCTTCCTTGACGACGCCATGCTCGTCGAGGATGTCCCAGCCTGAATTGGCGATGTAGTAAAAGTAATCGCCGACCACGACGCCGTGCGTGGGGTCGCCGAGCGTCGGCGTTGCGCGCTCGATAATGGACTCGGATAGCACGCGGGTCTTGAGGGTAGTCGAGGCAAATCGCACCACCCTTTCAGGCGATGTGCCATTCTGTGTCGCGATCAGCGTGTTGCCGACCGCATACAGGCCGTCGATGCCGGTCAAGGCGTGCTTACCGTCCGTGGGAATCCACACCACATGCTTGGTATCGAGGTCGAGCAGGCCGATGCCGCGCACGTAGTCCGGCACGAGGATGTGTTTGCCATCCGCCAGAACCGCGGGCGTCTGCGGCGATACGAAGTCGCCGGCGTCGATGCGCACGACGCTCATGGTCTTACGATTGACGCGGTACACGCCGCCATGCTCTCCATCGGACACGATCGGATCGCCGTTCGCCAGCGCCATGTCGCCCAAGGCGGTCTTTGGCGGACCTTCAATGCGGTGTAGAAGTCTTCCCGAACGCAGGTCGTATTGCAGGATCGCGGATCTTCCCCAATCCTCCTTGGAGACTGCGGCAAATCCATCCAATGCCACTTCTGTCGCCCAAAGACTGTGCCGGCGCGAGTCGACCTTCAGGGCCATCACGGGCCACTGATCCGGGGCATCGGCGAACAGCTTCGCAAGCCCGGTCATGTTCACCCGAAGAATCTGCCTGCCGAGGACGGTGCTGATATAGAAGTGCTTGGTTTCGGGATCGTAGTCGATGTCCTCGGGAATACGCGCCGCGCTCTGCAGCCGAAATGCTTCCTCGGCGGCGGACTCGCCGGCGGCGTTCGCAGTCATGTCGGCATGAATGGCGTGGTATCCGGGCAGCTCGCGCAACGAATCGAATGATTTGCCCTTCAGCACTTCCTCATCCGCCTGTCCCATCGCCACGAATTGAGCAAAGCTTTGCAGCGCCTCATCGGACCTCCCAGCGAAAGTTTCCGCGCTCATCAGCTGCAGCAGGGACCGAGGAGAGCCGTTGAGAAAGGAATACATGGACTGGGAAGCTGCCAGGTATGCCGCGGCGTCGCCGCTCTCATGCGTGCGGCGCAACTCCCCCTGCAGCCGCGCGAATTGATCGGTTGCAGCGGGCTGTCGCCCGGGTTGCAGGGGTTGCGCGAGGAGCGCGACGGGCCAAATGGCGGCAACGGCAACGGCAACGGCAACGGCAACGGCAGCGGTAACCGCGATCATTCGTGTAAGAGCGTTCACCGGTCAAGTTTCCCCATCGTCTGACAGACCATCGGCATGATATAGCGCATTGTCTGCACGAACGCTCATCCAGGTCGTCGCCATGAAAGTAGAGGATCCCGAATTGCTCGAGCTGCCGCCCTTTCAGGAGTTGAATTCAACTGCGCCGCATTCCACCGGCACGGTGGACGATGACGACGAGCCGGAGGATGAACAGCCGGAAGAAAATGAGGCGCCGATTCGCGAGACCAGCGACGAAACCGAAACGCCGGAGGAATTCGAGCTCGACGACGAGGACGCCCTCGGCCATCCTGAAGACGATGGGCCGGATGACGAGGAAGGCTGATCCCAGTCCGCAGTTTTCGAGGCTCAAGCCCTTCCGACTGAGGAGACGTGATTCGGATCACGTTTTTATCCGCCGGCGCCACTATTCTTGGGGCATGCTGTTTCTTTCCGCCTTTGCCCGCCTAATCCCCCGGGAACCCGAGGCCAATGACCTGCTCGCGGAAGCGCACGCTGCCTTGGGTCATCTGGGTTTGACCATCATCGCGATCGTCTTCGTGCTCGTCACCTTCTGGAAAAGCTGATCCCAAGCTAGAAATTCGCATTGACGCGCCGGCCTGCTAGGCTAGGCATCCGTCCGGCAGGCCCGTGTAGCCCAAGGTTCCAGGGAAGGCAATGATCGAATTCTTAGAACTGTCCAAGAGCTATGGCACGTTTCGCGCGCTTGCGCCGTTGACTCTCACGGTACCCAAGGGCGAGATGTTCGGTTTTCTGGGGCCCAATGGCGCGGGGAAAACGACCACGATCCGCATGATGATGAGCATCCTGGTGCCGAGCGGCGGCACCGTGCGGATCGCGGGCCTTGATTGCCACCGGGATGCCGCCGAGGTCAAGCGCCATGTCGGCTACCTGCCTGACAGTCCGATTTTCTACGACTATTTGCGCGGCCGCGAAATTCTGCAATTCATCGGCGAGATGCACGGTTTGGCACGCGCGGAGTCCTCGCTGCGCGCGGAACGACTGATGTCCGAGTTGGGCCTGGATCAGGTCGGCGAGGAATTTGCCGTCAATTATTCCATGGGAATGAAAAAGAAGCTGGGTTTGGCGTGCGCGCTGATTCACGAGCCGTCGGTGTTGATTCTCGACGAGCCCACCAACGGTCTCGATCCTCGCGCCTCGCGGGACGTGCAGTTGCGCTTGCGCAAGAGTGCGGACGAGGGCACGACGATCTTTCTGTCGACTCACATACTCGACATGGCGGAGCGGCTCTGCAGCCGCATAGGCATCATTCATCACGGCGAGCTGGTTGCCACTGGCAGTCCTCAGGAACTCAAAGAGAACGTAACCTCGGGAGGTACGCTTGAAGAAGTGTTCTTGGCCGTGACGGCGGAGGCTGAGGACGCATGACGGGCGGTCCGGCGGCGAGTGCCGCATCCGGGAGCCGGGCGGTTTGGCTGCTGACGCATTTGCGCCTGCAGCGGCTCGCGAACCAGATAGCGCTGGTTTACAACCGCCGGGTCAGCGGCAGGGGCCGCCAGGCAACTGCGGGGAAAAAGCGCAATCGCTGGGTCGTGAGCGCGGTGGTCGGATTTTTCATGTTGTTTGCCTACGGCAATATCGCCCGCCAGAGCATCATCAATCTGCATCGAGCATTGGATCCCATTGACGGCTCCCGTTTCGCAACGCCTTCGGGGCCGCTCACGGAAGCGATGGTGCGGGGACTGGCGATGGAATGGTCGCTGCTGTTTGTGGTCGCCATCCTCGGTGCATTGGCCACTCGCGAGCTTTCGCAACCGGATTGGGATTTGGAATGGCTGGTCACGTTGCCGATGCGGATGCCGTTGCTGCTGTGGAGCCGGCTGATGGAACGGGCGATCGCCAATCTCATCGGGCTTCTCACGCTGCTGCCGGCCGGGACGTTGCTGGCATGGATTGCCGGATACCGCTGGACGGCGCCCTTGGTGGGCGCAGTCGGCATCGTTCCCTTGCTGTTGCTGGCGGCCGTGTTCCGAACTTTGATCGACACGGGCCTGCGCATGTCTCTCGCGCCATCGAAGTTGCGCAACCTGCAGGCCGTGCTCTCGGTGCTCAGCATCTTGGTGCTGTACTTGGTGATTTCCATCGGACTGCCGCAACCATTGGCCTTCGTGATGAATTGGGCGCGGCATTTCCCGGCATGGGCAGGTTGGCTGCCGCCCGGCCTGCTGGTCAAGGCAATGAATGCACCCGATTTTTCAACAGGTGCGCAATTGGCGCTTCTGTTGATCTTTGAGGTGGGAGTAGCTGTGTGGATCGGGCTCGCAGTGCTCAGCTTTCAGTTGCGCAACGGCGTCGTGGCGGCGAGTTCGCGCGAGACCGGCCGCTCTGCCGCGCGGGTGGCCATCAGCGAAACCCGCTCGCGGCCGGGTTTCCTGCTCGGCACCGTCGTGCAACGGCGCGAGCTTAGATTGCTTGGCCGCGATCGAAGCTTTCTTGTGCAAACACTGGTTCTTCCGGTGATCATTGTCTTCAGCCAGATCGTCTTTCAGGGCCGGATTCACGGCTCGACCATGGCCGGCGTCAGCAACGCCACGATTGCGTCAATCGCCTTCGCCATTGCAGCGTACACCTTGATGATGTCTGCGTTTCAAACCCTCAATGCCGAGGGCGGCGCGCTGTGGTTGTTGTTTACCGTCCCGAGATCCATCGAAAGCATCTTGCGCGAAAAGGCGCAGCTGTGGGCCGTGCTGGCCCTGGCATATCCGCTCGCCGTCTTCATCATCGCCGTTATCCTCAAGAGGCACGCGGACATCGAACTGGCCGGATTCGCCGCAATTGTGTTGCTTGGCGTACCCATTTACGCGGCCATTGCGGTGGCGCTGGGAGTCTTTGGCTGCGATCCGCTCGCCCAAGAAGTTCGCACCAAGCTTCGCCCGACCTATGTCTATCTCTACATGATGCTGGCCGGGCTTTACACGTACGCCATTTTTGCCAGTGAGTGGTGGCAAAAGATCGTCGTGATCGTGCTCAGCGGATTGCTTTCCCTGGCGCTGTGGCAAAAGGCGCGCGACGAGCTGCCGTACTTACTGGATCCAGCGGCATCGCCGCCGGCACGCG
>Ga0210387_10003545_pt1 | contig 11993 bp, 12 predicted proteins | sample IncBWC7OmetaG_FD_160108 | JGI IMG/M metagenome (GOLD analysis project Ga0210387, IMG submission 160108) | Forest soil microbial communities from Barre Woods Harvard Forest LTER site, Petersham, Massachusetts, United States - Inc-BW-C-7-O ... | reverse complement strand
GGATTGGGACCCCAGCCGAACGCCGATGCCTGCTCACACCGTCGACACCTTCCTCGAGCACGTCGTCAGCGAGGGACGTTTCTCCGGTGAGGCAGAGGCATCGGCCGCCGTCACAGCGGTCACGGACGTCTTGCGCCAGCGTCTCACACCGGATGAGATCGACGTGATCGTGACGGTTCTGCCCGAGAAGTTGCGCGGGTACTGATCAAGTCTCCCGTTCTCAGGCGGGTCGCGCACGCACCGTCTTATGGGTACCAACCAGCTCACGGGCACGCGCGAGCACAGCGTCGATCATCGGCTCTGTCAGCCTGCCCGTGAACGTGTTCTGCTGGCTCGGGTGGTAGCAGCCAAGCAGCACATAGCCGGCTTGCAGGGACTCCGCGCCGTGCGCAAATCGCGGTCGTGGCCTCGGCATCGCCGCGACCGCCGCGTCCCCAGTCGGCGATGACGCGCCGCCGTCGCCACCGCCAGCCACCGCAGAGCTCAGGCGCAACGCGGCGTCCCATGCAAACGCCCCGAGGCACACGATCACCGACACACGACTCAGCAGCCTCAACTCGCGCACGCTCCACGGCAGGCACGCGTCGCGCTCATCCGGTGTGGGCTTGTTCGCAGGCGGTGCGCACCTCACCGACGCGCTCACCCACGCGTCGGTCAGTCGCAGGCCGTCGTCTCGTGCAGTTGAGGTCGGCTGGCTCGCCAGGCCGATGCGCCACATCGCCGCGTAAAGGAAGTCTCCCGAGCGATCCCCCGTGAACATCCTTCCGGTTCGGTTCGCGCCGTGTGCCGCCGGGGCGAGCCCCAGTACCAGCATGCGTGCCCCCGGGTCGCCGAACCCAGGTAGCGGCCTGCCCCAGTACTCCTGCTCGGCAAACGCCACTTTGCGCTCGCGCGCCACCTGCTCGCGCCAATCGACCAACCGGGGGCAACGCCGGCAAGCGATGACGTCCCGCCGTAGTGCCTCCAGATCCGCACTCACATCAGAGACAGGTCCTGTCATGGCGTGGCGCCAAGGCAGATCTCAAACATTCGCAAGTCGCGGTAGTAGCATCGCAATCAGTATGTCGCTGTGGATGGTGATCGTCCTACTCGGTCTGGTGAAGCTGCCGGTCGCGGCGCTCATGCTGTGGCTTCCGTTTCGCAACGATCAGGCGATGAGCATCGGCGCGGTCGATCCGGAGACCGACGCGTCCGGCAACTCCGAGGAGGACGACGGCGGCAGTATCGCGCTGGGAGCATCGCCAGTGGATCCTCACCCGCGCTCTCCCCTCTCTCGTCCGCGCCGTCGTGGGCCGCACGGATCGGGTACTCCTTCGGCGCCGCTACGCGTACGACCGCCGGCCGTCGCCGCGCGGCTCGGAAGGACGGCCACACCTGGGCGTTGACACGCACGACCTCGGGATCGCCCGATGCGATCTCAGCGGGTGTGTGCGCTGGCGCGCGCAGTCATCTCAGCGGGTGCGCTTGCGTTGGCGGCGTGCGGCCTTTGCTTTTGCGCGACGCTTGCGCATCATCACGGCGGCGTCGCGCGCGGGACGCCCTTCGGCGCTCGCCTGACCGTCGGGGACCGGCGCGACACGATGCGCATCGCGCAGGATCAGGAAGGCGATCCCGGCGAGCAGCGCTCCCGCTGAGATCAATCCCAACAGCAGCACGCTGCCCGTGTTCGAGTTCGACGTCGAGGTCGAGGCCGTGGTTTCGGTCGTCTTGGTCGTGGCGGTCGGAGTCGTCGAGGTAGCCGTCTGCTGGCCGCCGTTGGCCAGTTCGCTGAACGCGCTTCCGCTCGCAGCGCTCGCAGTGCTCGCCGCCGGAGCCGAGGTGGCCGCCGAGGCTGCTGCGGACACGACCGCGGGAAGCAGGACGATGATCGCGCACACGCAGCCGAGGCCAACCCGCAATCGCCTTGTGAAGCCGACAGACATGTAACCGAGAATATCGCCTCGCGTCTTCGTCGCGGCGATCCGCCGCCGGTCACCCGAGCTCTCGCACGGACTAGACCCGTGCGTAGAGCTCCTCGTCCACCACCCGTGATCGCCGCCGACGCGCAGACCGTAGAATGATCGCGCGATGGCACCCAAACAACGTCAGGTCCGGATGGAGCAGCGTGGCGCCCAGGAGGCGATCCAAGCACTCGAGCAACGCTCGGACGAGGAGCTTCTGAACGAGACCAAGTACAAGTCCGCAGCGTTCGCGATCCTCGGCGCGCGCGCATCCGAGCGCTTCGATGCCGAGGAGGCGCGCGGCTACTTCCAGCGTGCGATCGCCGCGGCCCGTCCGCAGGAGCGCATGCAATTGCGGCGGATGGCCGATGCCTCCCTGGCGCTGGCCGAACGGCGTGCCGGCGATCTCAAGGATGCGGTCGAGCGTCTCGGGCAGACCCCGCCGACCGGTCGGCAGATGTTCGCGCTGCGAGCCATGGGACTGCTCATCCCCCCCGCTTCGGCCGGCATCCTCGCGCGCATCCGCGGGATCGCGCTGATCGTGATCCTGATCATCGTGCTGCTGGCGATCGGCCTGGGCATCGTCGAGCTCATCTCCCTGCCGTTCGGCGGTCTGGGGATCGCACCAGGCGTCCTGCTCGGCTTCTTTCTCGTGGCGGCCGCGATCGCCGTGGTGGCCACCATCGGCCGGCGCCGGCGCAATCGCGCGCAGGCCGAGGCCCGCGGCAGCTCCTGAGCTCACGCTCGGCGAACGGGTGCATCGGGGAGTTGCGCGAAGATGTCTCCGATGGCCAAACAAACGCATCACAAGCACACCTCGCGCAAGGACTACCGCCGCCTGCTGGACACGCTCGCAGAGCACGATGCGGTGCACCGCGTCGCCACCGGCCGCGTCAAGCCGCGGATGGGTGCCGGGCGTCCCGTCGCCGCGATCTCAAAGGTGCGTCGGGTCGAATCCGGGCTGTCGATCACGATCAACTCTGCGGGAGCCATCATCGACGCCTATGTGATCACCGACCGCCCAGACGAGGTGATCGCGTTCATGCGCTCACAGAACTGGACGCTCTGAGTGCCCGCGCCGGTTTGCCTGCTCGTGAATCCCTCGGCCGGAGGCGGCCGAGCGCGTAAGGTCGCTCCGGGGGTGCAGCGGCGGCTGCGCGAGCTCGGTCTGCAGGTGCGTCGCGAGGACACGCGCGACCTCGAGCATGCTCGTGCGCTGGCCGTCGCAGGAGCCCGTGCCGGCGAGACCGTGGCGGTACTCAGTGGCGACGGAATGGTCGGCGCCGTTGCCGACGCCCTGCGAGAGGTCCCCGGTGCCGTCGTGGGCGTGCTCCCAGGCGGACGCGGCAACGATCTCGCACGGGTGCTGGGGATCTCACGGGATCCGCTCGAGGCTTGCACCACGATCGCACGGGGAGTTCCGCGTGCGATGGACGTCGGCGAGGTCAACGGGCGTCGCGCGTTCGTCGGGATCGCCTCGGTGGGGTTCGACTCCGACGCCAACCGCATCGCCAACCGGGCGCCTTCGTGGCTCGGGAACCTGGTGTACGTCTACGGTGCGCTGCGGGCTCTGATCGCATGGCGACCGGCCCGTTTCGAGATCGAGCTCGATCCGCCGGGGGAGCGCGTCAGCGTGTTGGCGTACACCGTCGGCGCCTGCAACTCGCAGGCCTACGGCGGCGGGATGCGCGCCGCCCCGAACGCTCTGCTCGACGATGGCCTGCTCGACGTGCTCGCCCTGGAAAGCGTCAGCAAGTTCAGGTTCGTGGCGAAGATCCTGCCGCAGGTGTTCAGCGGTGCGCACATCTCAGAGCCCAGCGTGCGCGTTTGGCGAGCGCGTGAGATCACCATCAGCTCCGATCGCCCGTTTGAGATGTACGCCGACGGCGACCCGATCGGAGAGCTGCCCGTGCGGGTGCGCGCCCTGCAAGGGGCCATCAGGGTGCTCGTACCCGACGACGAGGCGGCTGCCCGTACGGTCTTCGGCTCTCCAGCGTCACGAGGTACGGGTGTCGCCACGGCCCCCTCCCCCTCGCAGCTCTCGCCGGGTGCGCCGACGCCCTCTTTGGGACGCGCGCCCGGAGAGTCCTGATGTCAACCCTGCTCGCACCGAAGCTCGCGCTCGCGCGGGCCGCCGGTGCACTCTCGCGCCTGCGCGGAGGCGGAGCGACGAGCGCTCCCGGCAAGCTGCTGCTGAGACTGGAGCCGGACGCGATCGGCGCGCTCGCGTCGCGCCTGGATCGCGGCAGCGTGCTCATCTCCGCGACGAACGGCAAGACGACCACGGCGGCGATGGCCGCCTCGATCCTCGAAGGCCACGGTCTCGATCTGGTACACAACCAAGCAGGCGCGAACATGGCGGGGGGAATCGCCTCGACCCTCCTGTCGGCCGCTCGTCCGCGCGGTCGGATCGCCGGCGAGCTCGGGTTGTTCGAGGTCGACGAGCTATGGCTTGCCCCCATCGCCGCACGGTTGAGCGGACTGCGGGCTGTGCTCCTGTCGAACCTGTTCCGCGACCAGCTCGACCGCTACGGCGAGCTCGAGACGATCGCCGACAGCTGGGTCTCGGCGCTGAGCGACGGACCCGCCCGGACGGCGGCCCTCGTACTGAACGCCGACGATCCCCTCGTGGCCGATCTCGGACGAGACCGTGAGGGCATCGCGGACGACAGCCGCGACGGCGACGGCAGGCGGGTTGTGTACTTCGGTGTCGAGGACGACGCACTCGCGCTGCCCGGCATGGCGCACGCCGCCGACGCCAAGCACTGTCGCCGCTGCGGAAGTCCGTACGTCTTCGAGGCCATCTACCTGGGCCACCTTGGGCGTTATCACTGCCCGAGCTGTGGACAGCGGCGACCCTCCCCCACCGTCCGCGCGAGCGCGGTCAGGCTCGACGGTGTGCGCGGGGCCAGTTTCCGGTTGGCCATTCCCACTGGTGAGGCCGAGGTCAAGCTGTCGCTGCCCGGTCTCTACAACGTCTACAACGCGCTCGCCGCGGCCGCGCTCGCGGTCGCCCTCGAGGTGGAGCTCGAGGAGATCGTGGACGGGCTGCAGGGCGCGACCGCCGCATTCGGTCGCGCCGAGACGCTGACGGTGGAAGGGCGCGAGACGCAGATCCTGCTCGTGAAGAACCCGGCGGGCGCCAATGAGGTGCTGCGCACACTTGCCTTGGAGCCCGGCGAGCACGATCTGTTGGGCGTGCTCAACGACAACATCGCCGACGGTCGCGACGTCTCCTGGATCTGGGACGCCGACTACGAGCTACTGGCCGGGCGCGTTCGCAGCGTCACGTGCACGGGAACTCGCGCATCCGAGCTGGCGCTGCGCTTGAAGTACGCAGGAATCGATCCGCCCCGCATCAGGGTGGTCGATGACCTGGAAGAGGCGCTCACGGTGGCGGCAGCCGACCGTCCCGCCAATGGTGGAAAGCCGTTGTATGTCCTGCCCACGTACACCGCGATGCTGGCGCTGCGCGCGCTGCTCGTGCAACGCGGAGAGGCAGGCAGCTCATGGCGGTGAGTCAAGCGACCGGACGCACCCTGCGCGTGTGCGCGCTGTATCCGGACCTGATGAACATCTACGCCGATCGCGGCAACCTGCTCGTGCTCCAGCGCCGCTGTCAGTGGCGCGGAATCGGGTTCGAGTTGGCGGGCAGTGGTCTGGGCGAGCCGCTGGATGCGAACGCGCACGACCTCTTCTACATCGGAGGGGGTCAGGACCGCGACCAGCGATTGTGCGCCGAGGATCTCCTTCGGTCAAAGCGCGCGTCACTGCATGAGGTCGCCGCGCGTGGAGCCGTCGTCTTGGGGGTGTGCGGCGGATACCAGCTGCTCGGCCACACCTACACGCTCGACGAGCAGGAGATCGAGGGTGTCGGCCTACTCGACGTTCATACCGTCCGCGATCCCGGTCCGCGGCTGATCGGCAACATCGCGATCGAGGTCGCCCTCGGGGACGGGCCCGATCCGCGGGTGTTGGCAGGGTTCGAGAATCACGGCGGGCGCACCCGCCTGGGCCAGCGGGCCCAAGCGCTCGGGCGGGTCGTCAAGGGGCACGGCAACGACGGGCGCTCGGGTCAGGAGGGCGCGCGCCAGGGCGCCACCATCGGCACATACCTGCATGGCCCGCTGCTGCCCAAGAACGCCTGGTTCGCCGACTGGCTGATCGCCACGGCGCTGAACGTCGACCGGGACGATCTGAGTCCGCTCGATGACGGCCTGGAGCGTGAGGCGCACGCAGGCGCGCGCCGCGCGGCGGGGATCTGATGACCGGTCCTGCGACGAGCTAGTCTCGCCCCTCGCTCTCGCGGCGGTTGCCCACGCGGGAGGAGATGCGGTCAGCGGTCGAGACGAGGTGTGGGCCGAGCGCGTCGGCAAGCTCCTCGACCGCGATGCCCTCGGCGCCCGCCGTCAAATCGATCGCCGCCGCGATCTCACCGGCCTCGTTGAACACCGGGGCGGCGATCGCGACCCTGCCCTGCACCAGCTCCTCGTCCTCGACCGCGAGACCTTCCTCCAGAATCTGGGTGAGCTCGTCGCGCAAGGTGCTCTTATTCACGATCGCGTTCGGACCCTGACGCTTCAGCTCCAAGCGCGCCACCACCTCGCGACGCTCGTGGTCGGGCAGGTGCGCGAGCAGGACCTTGCCGAGCGCCGTGCAGTGTGCGGGCAGCCTCGACCCGGCCTTCACCGCCGGTCCCGGGACAGGCTGGCGACGACGAAACCCGTGCACCTGATCGACATACAGGACCTCGTCGTCGTCGAGCACCGCGATGCTCGACGCGTAGCCCGCCCGGTGTGCCAGCTCAGCGAGATCGGCGTGGGCGTGATCGCGCAGACTCGTCTCGTTCAAAGCGGACATCCCGAGAGCGGTGACGCGCAATCCGAGCCGATACTTGCGTCGCGCCCCCTGCCTCAGGTACCCGAGCGCGAGCAGCGTCGTGACATAGCGGTGGGTCGTCGAGCGACTCATCCCAAGCTGCGTGGCGACGTCGGCGATCCCCAGCACCGGTGTCTCGGGCGTAAAGCACTCCAGGATCGCGAGACCTCGCTCCAGCGACTGCGAGTAGCGCGGTTCGGAGAGGTCGGGGATCCTCCAGGTATCCGGATAGCTCGTGCCTGCGCGCGGGGGCATGGTCAGCGGGCCGTTCCCCGTCGTACGCTCAGGGGACCGCTGAAGACCGTTGCGCACGCGCTCGCAAAGGGCCGGACGTCGTATGACGACGCCCGGCCCATCTCTGGCGAGACGGAGGTAAGGGTGGGGTGACACCACGACCGTGCCGTCCGGTTTTGCCGAACAACGCCTGGCCCTCTGGGAAGGTCAAGTGAGGCACGGTCGGCGGCATCAATCCTTACCACCGCCTCGATCATGACGGGCTCAGGCGCCCGTGTATAGCGACATGTCGCTATGTCGCCATCTATGGTCCACGTTCGGCAAGATCGGCCGTGGGGATCGAGGCTGGACAGGCGCCGGTGGCCGTCCACCGTCGGCGCTCTGCCGCGCTCGTACGTCGCTCGCGCGGGTGCAGCACGACCCGTGAACCGGCATGTGGAGTCACGATCACGCTGCGCCACTTCGGGCGCTCCATGTGCCTGCTCGCAGGCGCCACGGTCGTCGCCTCGAGCACTGCTCGGAGCACCGTCTTCATCTCGAGCATCGCCAGATGCGATCCCGGGCAGCGTCGCCGTCCGCCGCCCCACGGCAGGTACGTGTACGGGCCCGGCTGTCCTTCCAGGAACCGCTCGGGCCGGAACTCCTCCGGTTCGGGATAGACGTCGGGATCGTGATGCAGCAGGTATATGCACCCGAGCAGGTGCGCCGGCGGGTGGTACGTCCACCCGCCGATCTCGATCGGCTGCTTGACCGCGCGCGGGATCGTGAACAAGAACACCGGTCGGTGACGCAGCACCTCCTGGATCGTCGCCGTCAGGTAGGCATCGCCGGCGTCACGATCGATCTCCTCGATCAGGAGCCGTTGCGCGCGCGGATTGTGCGCGAGCAGCTGGAATGCCCACGCAAGCTGCGAGGCGGTCGTCTCGTGCCCAGCGAGAATCAGGGACATCACGTTGTCGCGCAGCTGTGCTTTGGTCATCGGCGCGCCGTCCATATCGCGTGCCGCAAGCAGCATCGTCAGCGCATCATGCTCGGTTCCGTCGGATCCCCCGCGCTCGTCGATCAGCGCATGGATCAGTGCGTCCACTTCGGAACGGTGTCGAACAAAGCGCTTCCACGCGATCCATCCCGGTCCGCGACGAAGGATCGGGAGGGGAAGCACGACACTCCCGGTGACCGTCAACATCGCGAGCACTCTGTCCATCAGCAGCCGAAGCGCGGTGTTCGATCGATGTTCCCCATCGGCGAAGATCCGGCGCAGGAGGACTTCCAGCGTCAGCGCACGAAGGCGTGGATGCAGAGCCACCGGCACGTGTCGAGGCCACGATTCCGTCACGCTGCGGGTGATATCGACGAACCGGTCGGCCTCTTCCTCGACCGCGCGCTTCTGTAGTGCTGGGAGCACCGCTCTACGACCGAGCAAATGCTCATCCTCATCTAGCAGCATGAAGGATCTCGTGCCGACGATCGGAGCAATCGTTTGTCCCCCCTCTCCCGGATGCAGCACCTCGGGTGAAGCCGCCATCATCGTTCTCACCTGGTCGGCGTCGGCGAAGAACACCATTGGCGGATGACCCGTCGCGCGGAGCGTAAAGCGACTGCCATGACAACAATGACAACGCCTGTAATAGGCAAAGGGAGATCTCCAAAATACAAAGGTCTGAATTGCGCTCGGGTAACGGGCTCCTGGCGGAAGGGCGACATCCGCCGTCCGTGCCATAGGCGCTCGTATGCGCATCGTGCGCCAGATGTAGGCGGCCGGAAGCAACAGCGTGGTCAGCCATCCGCCGGCGCGAACCAGCGAGCGGGTCTGTCTGCGCAATCGCGCTGTGTTGACGCTCTCTTTCGCGAGATACATCGCCACCATGCTGGCCACGATAATTGTGTGACGTCGGCCATTGCGGAGATGCGTCGTCTGCGTTATGGCCTGCCTGATGATCGTCTTGAGACGCTCCACGGCAAGGATCTCGCTTGCGTAGTGCGAAATGTAGCTGTGGTTATCGCCGACCTCGTCCTCCTGGCGGTCAACATAGCTGTCGAGCATTGCCACCGCGAGTGAAATCCACGGGAAGTAGGCCGAGTCGACCGCGATCGCCTCGGAGGAATCGCACGAGGGCTCTGCGGCCAGGGCCAGCAAGGCGTAGGGCATATATGCACTGGCGGCCGCGGTCAACTCAAACCAGGGAAGACCGTGGTCGCTTGAGAATGTGCGACGGGCCCACGTCTGCAGAGTGGCGTCGCGTTTACGCGGATCTGGTTCGTGGTTAAGGCTCTGAACCGAACACCCTTCCACACCGCGTATCATCAGCTCCGATACCTGGCGATAGCACGGCAGCTCGACACACAGACGTCGACAGGTCTCCACGAGCTGCAGCAGAAACCCACCGTCGTCCTGACACGTATGGTGTCTGTAGTAGTCGGATATCGATGCCTCCGGGTCGAGCGCCTCCACGAGCGCGCGATGCAGTTGACGTCCGTTTCTTGGTCCGTTGCACGCGCCGCGCTCGCTAGCGCTGTCCAAGAAATCCCACATCACCTGGTAGGCAACCAACAGCTTGAGCAGACTGTCGTTCCGGTGTCTGGGAAGCACGGAAAACAACGCCGCGCCCTCCGCGTTGTCGCGCTTGCTTACGATCGCATCGAGCGCGTCCGCTCGCATCGCAGCATCAGGGATGGTCACTGCCTGCGCATGCCAGGAGCGCAGCTGACGCGATGTTGCTCGTCGGCTCCACAGCACGCCGCGAGATATCGCGGAGATGAGCGTGATGATCTGTGTCGGAGATAGGTCCCAGATACCGGTAGCTCCAACGACACCAATATTTACGAGCGTAGAAGATCGACACGAAAGACCCCGCGGCATCGGTCTCTAGACTCAAGAGAAGCCCGCAAGGAAGGTGCGAAGCCATCCGTGATCTCCGGGCCGATACTAGATGAAGATCATGGACGCGCCCCCACGTCAGCCGCGCGATAGCCCGGTATCGCGATACAGGTCGCCGCCACGGTCGTCATCAGGACAAAGCTGCCGAATGCAACCAAGACGTTCGCAGAGATAATTACCGGAAAGCCCGTGACCGTCACGAGCGCATGGCTTAGAAGCAGTTGCCCGTAGACGCCGAGACATGCGCCGAGCAGGCAGCCCGCGCCGATCAGAAGCGCGCTCTCGCATACAAGCGCGCGCCACAGTGTGCGAGTGTCATAGCCCTGGACCTTCATCCGTGCGAAGCGACGACGCCGCTGCCATATAGCGGCCCCCATCACCGTTGCCGTGGCGAGCACTCCGGCTACGAGCACGAGTATGGCGATCTGGGTGAGGCGCCCCAGCCCCTGACGGCTTGCGGCCTGTTGGGCCTGTTCGCGGTGCGTCGCGGTTTCGACCGCGAGGCCCGTGCGGGGTCCCAGCATCCGCTGGATCTCATCGCGAACGGCAGTGGGCGAGGCATTTGGTGCGAGCATCACGTTGAACGCGCTCGGATCGCTGCTTTCCCACGCGCGCGCATAATCTTCGCTGTTGAGGACGATCGCTCCCGGCGGCCACCCGAGATTGGTCGTAAGGGCGGCAAGCCGGAGGGTGGTCTCCCTGGGTGCGGGCAACGTGAAAGCCTGACCTATATGCAGGTGACGCTCGTTCGCCAAGACCTTCGACATCGCCGCCCAGCCGCCAGCCCGGAGACGCGCATTTGCGCGCGTATCGTTACCGACAACGAGCTGGCTCGCCGGCAGTGGCGATGACGCCGTCGATGGTGGGGCCAACACCCAAATGCGACGGTTGTCATATTCTAGAAATCCAGCCCGGTATTCCCCGACGGCCTTGACACCCGCAAGCCCGCCAAGGCTCGATGCGGGCAGGCCGCTGAAGGAGGTGGTTGACAGCAGGTTCTGTTCTTCTCGGGGAACGACCCACAAATCGGTAACGCCGCTCACACCATGAAATACCCGATCCAGTCCCCTCTGAAGATTGAGATGAGACCCCTGGATAGTGACGCATGCGAATACGGCAACAGCCGCCGTGGCGGCGATCGCAAGTGACCGGTTACGCGTCTGTGCAGAGCGTAGTTCGACGATCGCGATATTGAAGGCTCCAAATCCGAGGCGTCGTTGCAAGCGTTCGGAGGCGACCACGATCAGGTCGAGCAGCGGTGGCAGCAACAGCAGCAGTGCGAATATCAGCGCCAGGATGCCGAGGACCGCCGACTGAGGTGCGATGGCAAGGATCAGAGTTGTAATCCCCAGGCAAGCGGATCCTCCCGCCAGCATGCCGACTCTGGAGGCAGGGAGGGCGCGGCGTCCGCCGCCGGTGCTCTCCCGCTCTCTTGCTCTGAAGATGTCCTGCATCGGAATCAGCACTCCCACGCAGGCCGCAAGCGCTCCGGCTGCCACCGCGATCAGAACACTTGCCCACGTGACGATACGCTGCGATCCGATCGGGAAGGCAAACGAAAGAAACCCGGGTGGGGAGTTGAATATCGCGATCGACAAGAGATCGCCGAGTACGAGCCCGATGACCGACGCGATCGTGGCGAGCACCATCGCGTCGAACAGGAGCGTCTTGACGGTCCCCGAACGAGTCGCGCCGCCGCGTCTCAGCTCACGCACCAGGCCTCGGCGCAGGTCGGTCGTCAGCAGCATCGCGCAGTACGCGAACATGAACCCGACCAATGCGCAGATCGCCGCGAACGTCTTCGTGGACTGGTTCACCGGAGCGGCGGCTTGGTTGAACAGCGTCGCCTCATAGGCCGCCGGCTTGACGTTGATGTGGCCGGCGGCCAACCTGATGAGCTCGGCGTGTACGACGCGGTCGGCCCCGGGTCGCACCTGGACGAGAATCCGGGTGATCCGACCTTGCATATTGGTCAGTTTTTGTGCGTAACTCAGGGGTGCGAGCACGATCGGGCTGTTGACGAGCGTCCCGACGCTACGTTGCGTGAGTTCGGCGCCCAGTAG
>Ga0210387_10003544_pt1 | contig 11995 bp, 6 predicted proteins | sample IncBWC7OmetaG_FD_160108 | JGI IMG/M metagenome (GOLD analysis project Ga0210387, IMG submission 160108) | Forest soil microbial communities from Barre Woods Harvard Forest LTER site, Petersham, Massachusetts, United States - Inc-BW-C-7-O ... | reverse complement strand
CTCCCTTGAATTTTGGCGGTTTCGGCTACATCTTCTGGTTTAGAGATTTCGCCGACCAAAGCGACATGTCCGCGTTTTGGCACGTGGGGAACGATCGGTCGCAATGCGTGAGCTACGCTGTTGCGCCGGATTGTTAGCGACTTGTGTGCTTTTATACCTAGGGTGCGATGATCGGAAGACTGTCGGTCAGAACACGTCAATGAATGAAGTCGAGAGTTCCATGTGCGCTGACAAGCTCATTTAATGAAATCAGGCTGCGCTGCTGACCCATCTGGCAGATCAACGCTGCGCTTCGCGAAGGGGAGATAGGCAACGTGGCCTTGGCGAGGCAGGGGGGCGCGGCGGGCCTGGCACTGTCGGCGGGCAGGGACGTGAAGATCGCGGCAACCCTGTCGCTGGCCCGCGCTGGTGATACTCCCCGAGCCAAGGCGCTGGCCGAAGAACTAGAGAAGGACATCCGGCCAACACCCCTGATAAGGCTTTACTGGCTCCCGACCATCAATGCCGCCATCGAACTTGGCAAGAATAATTCGTCTCAGGCACTGGTGGACCTGGAGCCCGCCACTCCTTATGAACTGGGTCTGGCAAGAACATACATCAACTACTTGTACCCAGCATACTTGCGTGGCCAAGCGTATTGTCTTGCGCACGATGGAAATGCCGCAGCCGCCGAGTTCCAGAAATTACTGGATCACCCGGGCATCGCGTTGAACTTTGTGACGCAAGCACTGGCGCATCTGCAAATCGCCCGGGCCTGGGCGATGGCTGGTGATACAGCCAAAGCGAGCGTAGCCTCAATTCTCTTCCGTACTGTATCGACCCGGTGGTGACTGGCAGGGCTGTCAAGGGCGCCGCCGAAGGGCGGCGTTCATCTTGACCCTTGACAGCCCTGCCAGTCACTTCACAATCGAGCTGGGAACGGAAGCGAAACGCAGTTCAGTTGAGCTTCGTTCCGTAGTGGAGTGGTTTTCGAAATGACCTGATTCGTTATGCGCAAAGCGATTTCGAACCTACTCTTCGCCTTACGTAGCGCGGCCTAAGTTCGACAGGAGGTTCTGAAAGGATGCGGTTGTCTGGGTGGCTGGCGAGTGGCCTCCTGGTTGCGCTAATTCAGTCGATCCTGCCAGACCGCTTTGCCGTCCACCATGGTGAGCAAGACCTTGGTCTGACCGACTTTATCGGCTGGGACTTTATATAAATCCTGGGAAATCACAATGATGTCGGCAAGCTTCCCCACCTCGAGCGAGCCCAACTTTGCCTCCATGAACTCAGCGTAAGCGTTGTTCCGGGTGTATCCAGCGAGAACCTGATCCAGAGTCAAATCCTGGTTCGGGAAAAAAGCTCCCTCGCCGGAGTTTCCCTCGCTCGATTGTCGTGTAAGTGCAGTCTGCATGATCGGAAACGGGTCGAGAGATTCGACCGGCCAGTCGCTCCCCAGAGTGAGCGTGGCACCAGCCGAAAGTATGCTCTGCCATGGCATGGATTCCTGGAGACGATCAGGGCCAAGCGATTTGCCCTGCCCACCTTTAAGGCTGGGGCAGCACCAGGGCTGGAACGCGGCGATGACATCTAACTTTCCGAATCTTGGCCAGTCGGCAGGAGCCACAGCTTCCATGTGTTCGATACGCCACCGGCGGTCGCGTGGTCCATTTTGTTTCTGGACCGCCTCGTACGCGTCGAGCACGGTCCGCACCGCGCCATCGCCGATGGCGTGGGTCATGACCTGGAAGCCCCGCCGGTCCAGCTCCAGGAAATCTCGTGTGAATTCCTCCGGCGTGTACAACGTTGCACCCTTATTGCCGGGTGTATCCACATAGGGTTCCAGCATTCCAGCGGTGTGGGTTTCGATTACGCCGTCGGCAAAAAACTTGATGATCCCCGCCCGCACCCAGTCGTCGTGATACAGCTGACGGGCTTTCTCGAAATCTGCCAACTCTTCGGGTGACAGGGTATGACGCACGCCCACGTCTTCGGCAAACGCCGTGGTCATGCGCACGGTGAGTTCACCGCGCTTGTGGAGTTCGTTGTAGAATCCCATTTCCGCCAGATCGCCGGTCGCATTCACTACCGATGTCACGCCGTGTTGGCTGGCGAAGGCCAGTCCCAACTTGAGGCGCCGTAACTTCTCGTCGTCGCTCACTGGCATCACATGCAGGACCAGAGATTTTGCTCCCTCTTCCAGGATTCCCGTCGCTTCTCCGGTTTTGTCGCGCAAAATGGTTCCGCGCGCGTTCCCGCTCGGATTCGGGGTATCACGACGGATCCCGGCCAGCGCCAAGGCCTTCGAATTGACCCAAAGATTGTGGCCATCACCTGAAAGGAGGGAGACAGGACGATCCGGGAAAGCGCCGTCGAGCAGCGCTCTGGCCTGACGGCCGGACGGAGTCCGGAAACCATAACTCCCCCAAATCCACTTCTCGTTGCGATGTGCCTTCGAATATTCGCGCGCGGCTTTCTTCATTTCTTCATCGTTTTTGGTCTCGCGAAATTGAAGCCCGGCCAAACCGTAACTGGCCCAGAGAAAGTGGGTGTGGTTGTCGATGATTCCGGGCATCGCCATGCGGCCGCTCAGGTCGATGACGTGCGTCTGAGCGCCCCGGTACTTGTCGAGGTTCTTGCTCTCTCCCAGGTCAAGGATTTTGCTGTCGCGGATGGCGACTGCTTCGACCCACGGCGCCTTGGGATTGGAGGTGAAGATGTGACCGTTTTTCAGAATCGTATCCACGGGCGTAACCCGCGGTTCGGCTGAACATCCTCCGAGTTGCAACGTAGCCAGAGCGAGGCAGGCCACCGTGCCCGACCGGAATACCACGGATTGCAAGATCGCTTTGCTCCACATTCCTGTGCCCTCCAACCTTGTGTCTCAACAGAGAAACGTCGTGTCTCAACACCAACCTCCACGAGCAAATCAATGCTTGATGCCTGGTGCGCACAGGGCATTTGTTTTTCAAGATTGTGGAATCGTTTATTTTTTCTTGACAGGCGTAGGCACCCATACTAGCCTCCGTGCGTCTACAGGGTTGCAAATTTATAGTAGGCTTACGCTCTTTGTAAAGCGTTGTCATGTACGCGAACTTTGCGGAAGGGGAGTCACCACGCAAAGCCCAGGGGCCCAAATGGATCAGTGCCTGTTTTCTCGGAATGTTCGAGACTGGTTGCTGCCTCGTTCCTGTGAGGGAAGTACACTCGCCCGCCTTGCCCCAGGAAATTCAAGCCCGCCCGACTCTTTGAAACCACCCAGGAGTTCGTCATGAAATGTCTAAGAGTGTTTTTCATGGCAGCTTTTGTTCTAACCTTCACCAATCTTGCTTTCGGTCAAGCCGCGGTTACTTCCTTGCGCGGGACTGTGACCGACCCCACCGGGGCGGTCGTGGCAGGGGCGCAAGTCGAGGCGAGTGACAATGCAAAGGGCTTTCATGCGAGCCGAACCACAGGCGGTGACGGGACCTATGAATTCCCTCAGCTCAGTCCGGGGGGCTACACGATTACCGCCGCTGGAGCGGGGTTTGCAAGACAATCCAGGACCGCGGAACTGCTGGTCAGTCAGCCAGCCACAATCAACTTCGCACTTTCCGTCAATGCATCAACGACGACGGTCGAGGTCAGCTCCGTTGTCCAGACCTTGAACACGACCGACGCGACGATCGGAAATGCGGTAGGCAATTCGACCATTCAGGCCTTACCCATGGAAGGCCGCAACGTTCCCGACTTGCTGAGTTTGCAGCCGGGCGTGGTGTATCTCGGTCACCAGTCGAATCAAGATCAGGATAGCCGCAGCGGTTCGGTGGCAGGGGCGCGGTCGGACCAGACGAACGTCACCCTGGACGGGATCGACAACAACGATCAGCGACAGGGTTATGCATTCACCGGCGCGCTGCGCTCGACGCTGGATTCCGTGGAAGAGTTTCGCGTCACTACTACGAACTCGAATGCGGACAGCGGGCGATCCTCGGGCGCTCAAGTCAACCTGGTGACCAAGAGTGGAACCAACAGCTTTCACGGCAGCGCGTACGAATATAACCGCAATACCATCACCGCGGCCAACGACTGGTTCAACAAGAAGGCCCAGTTGGCTTCAGGCTTGCCCAACAAGGCAGGACAGTTGAATCGCAATACCTATGGCGCTTCGTTCGGAGGCCCAATCAAGAAGAACAAGCTGTTTTTCTTTTTAAATTTTGAAACGCAGAAGACCGCGGAAAATCAACAGGAAACCCTAGAAGTGCCTACAGACTCATTTCGGCAAGGCATCATGAAGTATGTGGCGGCCGACCAAAGTGTTGTGAGTTTGAGCCCGGCACAACTGGCCAGCATGGATCCGGACTGCTTCGCCGCCGGTACGTGCCCGTGGGGCGGTGGCGTGGATCCCAATGTTCTTGCGGTCCTGAACCAGTACCCTGAGCCAAACGGCAGCACCAGGGGGGATGGCCTGAATACCGCGTCGTTCACCTGGTCGGCGCCGAATCCGGCAACCTTGCACACCTACATTGCGAAGATCGATTACACGCTCTCCAACTCGAACCACATCTTTGTGCGCGGCAACCTGCTGGGGGATCGAATCCTGGAGCCGCCGCAATTTCCTGGTGGTTTATCGAGTTCTGCTCAGGTCAACAATTCCAAGGGCCTTGCTGTCGGTGACACTTGGTTCGTGCGCAATAATCTGATCAACAATTTCAGGTATGGCTACATTCGGCAAGCCCTAACGAATATAGGCTCGGGAAATAACTCTTTCGTTGACTTCGCCGAAATCAGTCCTCTGATCGCCGAGACTCGCACCAGTATTCTCAATGTCCCAGTTCACAACTTCGTGGACGATGTCACCTGGGTCAGGGGCAAACATTCAATCCAGGTTGGCGGAAATTTCCGGATCATTCATAACAACACGGCCTCAAATTCTACTTCCTACAATTCGGGAGGAATGGGCGCGGGGCTGCTCAATCCGGCTAGTGTCGCGAATGCCAGCAATTCGCAGCGCACTGTGAACCTGGATCCAGGCGGCTACGGGTTCCCGGCAGTGGATCAGGGATTTGCAACGTCCTACGACAATCAGGTTCTGACGCTCTCCGGGATCATCAGCGGGGTCACTGACAATTTCAACTATAAAGTCGCGGCTGACGGAACCTCATCGTCATTGCTGCCGACCGGCGCCTTGATTCCTCGCAATTTCAAGAACAATGAATTCGAGTGGTACGTACAAGACTCCTGGCGGGTGAGGCCGAACTTGACGCTCACCTTCGGAGTGCGGCACACGATACTGCAAACACCCTATGAGGTCAACGGCCAGCAAGTGGCACCCAACATCAATGTCCATGATTGGTTCGAGAATCGTGGAATCGCGGCAGCAGAGGGGAAGATCAATCAACCCAGCTTCTCGTTTGTGCCTACGGGACAGTCCCGTGGTGCGAAACCCTACTGGGACACCAACAAGGCAAACTTCGCTCCGCGCCTGTCGGTGGCCTATTCGCCAAGTTACGACAGCGGCTTTATGCATTCCATCTTCGGTGGTCCCGGAAAGAGCTCCATTCGGGCTGGAGCGGGAATGTACTACGACCACTTCGGTTCCGGCATCGTCGATTCCTTCAGTCAATTCGGGTCGTTCGGGCTGACCACCGGTTTGAGCATGCCACAGAACTCCTACGGCATTGGGGATGCACCCCGGTACACGGGGATCAACGACATCCCCAGCGATGCGGCCACCAGCATTACACCGCCGCCCGCGACCCAGCAGTATCCGGTTACTCCTCCGAGCAATGTGTTTGGCTCGGGTTTCGCGATCAGCTATGGCGTGGACGACAAGATCAAAACACCCTACTCGATCGCCGCGGATTTCTCGATTCAGCGCGAGTTGCCTGGCGGATTTACCTTCGAGTCGGCTTACGTTGGGAGATTTGGCCGTCATCTCTTGCAGCAACTGGATCTGGCTTCGCCCACGGATTTTCGAGATCCCGCGTCGGGCATGGACTACTACACGGCGTCTCATATCCTGGACGCGGCATTTGATGCGGGAGCCACTACCGTTCCGGCTGTACCCTTTTGGGAGAATGTATTCCCCAATGCAGCTGGAAGCGGTGTGAGTGCCACGCAGAACATTTACAACAATCTCTTCATGTTCGAGCACGGGAACGACATCGCCAACCCGTTTTACCTGGATGTGATTTGTCAGTTCCCGAGCGGGGCGCCGATTACTACCAATTGCCCCAGAGGCCTGTTCTGGTCCAACCAGTTCTCTTCGCTGTACTCCTGGTCCTCGATCGGGAGCAGCAGTTACAACGCGGGCCAATTCATGCTGCGGCACGGGATGAGTCACGGCCTGCAGATGGACTTTGGCTATACCTATTCAAAATCGATCGACCTGGGCTCCGATGCGGAACGCACCAGTACGTTCGGGACCACATCGACGACGTCGAGCATCAGCCAAAAGACGACCTTCAGCCAGATCATCGATACTTGGAATCCGTCAAAGAATCGTGGTCCCTCGGATTTCGATTCCCGGCACCTGGTTACGATGGACTGGGCCTACGAACTGCCGTTTGGAAAAGGTAAGGCTATCGCCAGCGATTCTCACGGTGTGATGCAAGCCGTGATTGGCGGGTGGCAATTTTCCGGCCTCACGCGCTGGACCAGCGGTTTTCCGTTCAGCGTGCTGAGCGCACTGAACGGCGGTTGGCCCACGAACTGGAACTGGCGCAGCTGGATGGTGCAGACGGCGCCCATCTCCACCGGCCTATTCCATAACGCGCAGGGAGCCCCAATGGCGTTCAAGGACCCGACCGCTCTGCAGGCTGCGATTCCGACAGGTACGCCCTGGCGCACTCCCTATGCAGGGGATGCGGGCACGCGCAATAATTTCCGCGGCGACGGGTTTTTCGGCATCGACACGGGACTTTCTAAATCGTGGACGCTCCGGGAAAGCCTGGCTCTGAAATTTGCCTGGGAGGTTTTCAACGTAACCAATTCAGTTCGTTTCGACGACAATCCGAATACGTCCCTCGGCACTTTATCCAGCAGTCAGAACCTGGGGGTTTACAGCAAACTACTAACTAGTCCCCGCGTGCAACAATTTTCATTGAGGCTATCCTTTTAGGCGTTTGTCTCGCCGACTATTTACTGTCAGGCTCAGGACTTTTGTCGGATTGATCTCACGAGATCGCGAAGACACCGCCCACATTCGTGGGAGCAGAATCATGTGGAATCGCGTACCCAGCGGCATACTGAGGAGCTTTCTCTGCGATTAAGAAGTACGGACGAACCGATTCCTTTATGAGCGTGAACGACATAGTTCTGGGAATGCATCGGAACATCACACGACGAGATTTTCTCAATGGAGTCAGCGTTGCCCTGGCGGCGTCCGTCTTCAATCCGGCGCGGGCACTGGCGTTTGAGGGCAGTCATGCGGGAAAGATAGAAGCTGACTCCTACCCGCCTGCACTCACAGGAATGCGCGGCGATCATCCCGGCTCTTTCGAAGTTGCCCATCAGATGCGAGATCAGGGCGGATGGAATCTTTCCGGCGCGATCAATACTAGTGAGGCCTACGATCTGATCGTGGTGGGTGGCGGCATCAGCGGACTCTCTGCCGCTCACTTCTTTCGCCAGAGCGTGCCCAACGCCAAAATTCTGATTCTTGATAACCACGACGACTTTGGCGGACACGCCAAGCGAAACCAATTCGTGTACGAGGGCCGCACTCTGGTGATCAACGGCGGCACGCTCAACATCGAATCGCCGGAACGCTACAACGCTCCGGCTCGGCAGCTGCTCGACGATATCGGAATCGATCTCAACGCGTACTTGAAGCAAAACGAGAAAAATCACGGATTGTACAAATCGCTGGGACTTGGCCCGGCGTACTTCTTCGACAAGGAGAGCTGGGGCGGGGATCGGCTGGTGAAGGGCGGTCGGAGTTACGAAACGGAAACGCGTGGCTTCACGGCAGAGTTTCTGGCTCAGACGCCGCTGAACGAGCGGGCCAGAAGGGATGTGCTGCGGCTTTACGATCCACAGCAGCCTGACTACCTGCCCGGTTTGAACTCGGCGGAGAAAAAGGAGCGTCTGGCAAAGATCAGCTACAACGACTTCCTCATCAACCTGGCCAAGGTCGATCCGCAAGTGATCTGGTTTTTCCAAACCGGCCCCACTGGAGTCTTTGGCGTCGGGACGGACGCCACTCCCGCACTGTTTTGCTGGCAGATGGGAATGCCGGGTTTTGCTGCCATGAATCTCGAGCCCACGCCCAAGGGCGTGCTGGCGAATCTGCCGGGTGGGCAGCATGGGCGCCAACTCGAGGGCGAACGGGACGTTCACTTTCCTGACGGCAATGCGACGATTGCGCGATTGTTGGTTCGCGACCTGATCCCAGATGCCGTGCCAGGCAAGATGATGGATGACGTGGCGCTGGCCCGAGTGAACTACTCACTGCTCGATCGCTCGGGGCAAGCGGTTCGAATTCGTCTCAACAGCACGGTGGTCAACGTTTCGCACGACGGGGACGCAGCCAAAGCGAGCGGTGTCGTCGCATCCTATGTGCAGGCAGGGAAGACCTTCCAGGTCCGCGGCCAGGCCTGCGTCATGGCGTGCTGGAACATGGTGATTCCGTATTTAGTTCCCAGCCTTTCCCAAAAACAGAAAGACGCTCTCGCCTTCAATGTGAAGGCTCCGATCGTCTATACGAGCGTCGCGGTGCGGAACTGGAAGGCATTTCAGAAACTAGGAGTTAGCCACATTGAATCTCCCACCATGTACCACACTAGCGTGAGCCTCACCGAAGCGGCCAGCCTGGGTGAGCTGCAACATCCGCAGAGTTCGGATGAGCCTATCATTCTGCACATGGTACGCACGCCCAATTCGCCGGGCAAGGCACGCAAGGAACAGCATCGTTTAGGGCGCTATGATTTGCTCAGCACTTCGTGGGAAACTTTTGAGCGCAACATCCGCGAACAATTGGCGCGCGCTTTGGAGCCGGGCGGATTCGACCCGGCAAATGATATTGTGGCGATCACGGTGAATCGCTGGCCGCATGGCTACTCCTACACGTACAACAGTCTTTACGACCCCATGGAGTGGGTGTTTAGCGACTCGCCGGACCGTCCGTGTGTGGCGGCGCGCCAGCCGTTTGGACGGATCACCATTGCCAATGCTGATGCAGCCGCGAGCCCTCACACAGATGCGGCTATTCTCGAAGCGCATCGTGCGGTCGGTGAAGTCATGAACCGGCGGGCGATGCCGCTGCTTTCTTGAACGGTGTTGCGCATAAGCAATGCCAGGAAATCATGAAACTCTCGGATGAATATCGCTTGCTCGGCATGGGACGGGAGATCACCCGTCGCGACTTCCTGAACGGCGTGGCCATCGGGGTCACGGGCGCATATCTGGCCGGTGCCGGATCAGGTTTGGCGGGCGCGCAGAACGCGCCTTCACCGGATGGCGCGACCGAGTATCCTCCGCTGCGCTCGCAGCTGCGCGGGAACTACCCGGAAGCGGTCGCAGAATTCGACAACGTCCGAGCCGGACGCTATGCGCAATTTCCGGTTCCCGCTGATGAGATCAAGGAAGAATATGACTTGGTGATTGTTGGCGGAGGCATCTCGGGCTTATCGGCTGCGCATTTCTACCGCACAGCGCTTGGGGACGACCAGAAAATCCTCATTCTTGATAATCACGACGACTTTGGCGGCCACGCCAAGCGCAATGAGTTCCACTACCAGGGGAAAACCTTCATCGGGTACGGCGGAACGATGGCGGTCGCTACGCCCTTCCCCTACAGCTACACCGCGAAGTCTTTGCTGAAGGAACTTGGCATCGACGTCGGGCGTTACTCCGAGTTCGTCAATCATGATTTGGAGACGAAGTACCATCTTTCCGCGGCGACGTTCTTCGACAAGGAGCGTTTCGGGGAGGATCGCGTAGTTACGGGAATGGGCCGGCGTCCATGGAAAGAATTCTTCGCGGACGCTCCTTTGACAGAAGCGGCACGCGCTGACCTCATTCGCCTGCATGGCAAGAATCCTGATTACATGAGCGGCCAAAGTGTCGAGGAGAAGAAATCCAAGCTGGCCAAAATCAGTTATCAGGATTACTTGCTGAACATTGCCAAGATCAGCCCGAACGCTTTGCCTTTTTTCCTTGGCGAGGGGCAGCGCAACAATAAGCGTGTGGACACCCTTCCTGCGCTGGAAGCCGCGGAGCACGGCTCGATCGGCTTCAATGGCTTGGGGTTGGGGCTGGAAGAAAGTTACAACGAAGGATCGTTCTTCTTTCATTTTCCTGATGGCAACGCCTCGATTGCCCGGCTGCTGGTGGGTAAGTTAATCCCTAAGGCAATGCCGCCGCAGCAGACCATGAACACGGTGATCCAAGCTTCGTTCGATTACGCGCAACTGGATCGGGAAGGAGCAGCGACGCGCATCCGGCTCGGCAGCCCCGTATTGCGGGTTGAACATGAAGGCAGCCCGGATTCAGGGGCGCGGGTACGCATTGCCTACCGCAAGGCGGGGAAAGTTTATGGTGTGCGCTCCCGGCATTGTATTTTGGCTTGCTACAACCGACTCATCCCCGCGCTGATGCCGGAAATTCCCGCGCGTCAGAAGGAAGCGCTGGAGTATCCCGTCAAAGTTCCGATGATGTACACGAATGTGTTGCTAAAGAAATGGACAGCGTTTCAGAAGATAGGCGCGTCCCGATTCTCTGCTCCCGGCATGCCCTACACCTACGCGTATCTGGATCCGGGAACCACAGTGGGAGGGTATAGCGGAGCCACCGTGCCCGAGGAGCCCATCCTTGTCCACATGATGGCCAATCCGAACAAGCCCGGATTGCCCCGAAAAGAACAGAACCGCATCGGCCAGGAGGAGCTGCTCTCGATGACGTTTGAGCAGTTCGAATTGCAAGTCCGGCGGCAGCTCTCACGGATGCTCGCGACAGCGGGATTCAGTGCCGCTGAAGACATTGCCGCAATCACTGTCAACCGTTGGCCGTACGGCTACGCCTACACGTACGATACCCTCGCCGATCCCGAGATGCCGCCGGAGCAGCGGCCGCACATTCTCGGCAGACAGCGTTTCGGGTTGGTATCGATCGCAAATTCAGATGCGGGAGCGGCCGCTTTCACCAATCAGGCGATCGACGAAGCGAACCGTGCGGTACAGGAGATCCTGGTGGCACAGGGGCTGACCTAGGTCATCGGTGCTGATGGGACAGAGCAAGGAAATATTCGGCAACATTCTTGTGCTGGCCGTTCTCTGTTGTTGCGTTGCTGCGGTCACGGTCTTGCGCGCGCAGCAAGACAAGAGTCCTGAGGAAAAATCTTCTGTAGATGTGACGCAACCCATACCTTTCAGCCACAAGCAGCACGTCGGCCTCGGGCTGCCCTGCAACTTCTGCCACGAGAACAAAGACCCTGACGCGGATATGACTCTGCCTTCCGTCGCCCGATGTATGGGCTGCCACGCCAAAGTCGCGACTGAGAAGCCCGCTATCAAGAAGGTCGCCGGCTATGCCCAACGGAACGAAGCCATTCCGTGGGTGCGTGTCTACTCGGTTCCTGGCTTCGTCTATTGGAGCCATCGCACCCATCTGGACGCCAAGATGAAATGCGAAATGTGCCACGGCGATGTGAGTGAGATGGAAGTACTAAGAAAACTAACGGGCGTCACGACGATGGGCGGGTGTGTCCAATGCCATCGACAACACGAAGCGAATACCGGGTGTCAGACTTGCCACGAGAGCCAAAGTCCTTAACGGCCAGTCTTTCTCGTTTCCACAATGATCATTGCACACTATTCTTTGCCAGCGGCGGAGCAGTAGCCGGAGCCCGGCGATGCTTTGTGGCTTGTTCGTATGAATAAGAGAGCTTGATCAGCGTGGCGTCTGACCAGGGTAGGCCGAGGAACTCCAGCCCGACGGGCAGTGACCCGTGCACGTAACCCATCGGAACCGTGATCGAAGGATACGAAGTGGGGGACGCCAGACGTCCGCTGTTCACACCGTCCGGCGTATTCAG
>Ga0210387_10003543_pt1 | contig 11996 bp, 10 predicted proteins | sample IncBWC7OmetaG_FD_160108 | JGI IMG/M metagenome (GOLD analysis project Ga0210387, IMG submission 160108) | Forest soil microbial communities from Barre Woods Harvard Forest LTER site, Petersham, Massachusetts, United States - Inc-BW-C-7-O ... | reverse complement strand
TTGTCGAGGCCGTGTTGCTCGATCGATTTCATATGCGCGAGCTGCTGAGCGGCTATGACAACGGATTCGGCCGCGGGCGCGAGGGCGATGTCGAGACGCTGCGCGCCATCGGCGTCCGGCGCGGGTTTCGGGTCGAGGTCGTCCCGCCGATGAGTGGCGACGATGGACGTCCGATTTCGTCGACGTCGATTCGCCGCGCGGTCGCCGGCGGTGATCTGCGAAGCGCGGCTGCCGGGCTCGGCCGCCCCTATTCCGTCAGCGGAGTCGTGTCGCGCGGCCACCAGCGCGGGCGTACGATCGGCTATCCGACGATCAATCTCCCGTTACCATCGCCGCGGAAACTGTTACCGCCCGAGGGTGTGTACGCCGTTCGCGTGCAGACGCCAGTCGGGCCGTTCGGTGGCATGATGAACCTTGGGCCTCGACCCACGTTCGGGGAGACCGACGTGACGCTCGAGGCGCACTTGTTCGACGCCAACGCCGACTGGTACGGCGCGCACGTGCGCATAGAATTCATTGCACGGCTCCGCGACACGCAGAAGTTCGATGGCATCGATGCGCTGAAGGCGCAGTTACGGCGTGACGAGGAGCACGCGAGGCGGGTCCTCGGGTGAGGAGGTATGTCGATCATGCGATTTGGCACGTTGGCCCTCGCGGTGCTCGCTGCTTTCGGGTGCTCGGACACCTCGGGGCCGAGCAGCGTCGCGCACCATCTCGACGCGCTCTATAGCCAAGCGTGCGCTCGCGCGTCGTATCCCGCGAGCGGTAACGGGCTCAGCGCGGGCTACGACACGGCGAGCGTGTACTGGCAGCGATGCCAGCTCCTGTCGATCCTCGTGGCGGCTCCGGCGTCCGGCGCTGAGCCGTCGAGTATTCGCGTGACGACGGCGGCGGGTACGAGCACGTGGCGAGCTCTGGCGATCTACGAGTACGACACGTTGAACACCGGCCTGCCGTCCTCGACGACCAATGCCATCATCGCGTACAGCGACGCCAACGTCACGAATGCGGTTGTGCTCCTCGTGACGAGTGGTGGGAATGCCAGCTATATCATTGCGAGCGACACGATCACCGAGAACGGCGTCTGGATGAGCGGCGCCGCATCCCGGTCATCACTCGGCGGCCAATGTCGGGACGTGTCGGGTCTGTCGAATCCTCTCGGCGACACGCTCACCGGGTATCCGCCGATCGAATACGGCGGCAGTCTGTGCCACCTCGCGACATTTCAGGTTTCGGTGAGCACCACCTTCCCCGCGACGCCGGGGCTCGATCCATCGCTCGAGTCCTTCACGATCGATCCGCAATCGATCAACGGGATCAGCGTGATACCCGCCGAGTTCTATTTCGACAAACGCCGATGACGCTTCGGTTGGTGCACCCTGCGCCCGCGCTCGGTCTGGCCATTGCGCTCTTTGCCACGATCGGCTGCACGGACAGCACCGGTCCGAGCGGCATCGCCCACCACCTCGACGCATTGTACCGACAGGCGTGTGCGGCGGCGTACGATCCCACCGGCGGCTACGCGAACGGCGCAGGTTACAATACGGCCAGCCCCTATTGGTATCGGTGCCAGATGCTCTCGGTCTTGCTGGCGGGTCCGGCCTCGGGCGCCGAGCCGTCACCTGTGCGCGTCACGACGGCTACCGGCGTCGAGACGTGGCAGGGGCTCATCATCGACCAATCCGACTCGGGAAGTCACGGGGCGGTGAACGACTCCTTGATGTTCATGATCGTGTACAGCGATGCGAACGTCACGAACGCGGTTGTGACGATGCTGTTCGATGGGAGCTGGAGCTCTGTGATCTACGCGAGCGACACGATCGTGGCCAACTTTACCTCGGGGAGTGTGGCGATGTCTCCCGCGACGCTCGGTGCTCGCTGTCGAGACACGCGGGGGCTGTCGAACCCGCTGGCTGATACTCTGACTGGCTACCCACCGATCGAGTACGCCAGCGGCATCTGTCAGCTGGCGACGTTCGAGGGCTCGATGAGCGCGACATTTCCGAACACGCCAGGGCTGGATCCTGCGCTGAGCTCTGTGACGATCGACCGCCAGAGCTTTAACGGTATTTACGTCCTGCAGTGAGGAGATCGATCATGCGATCTGGTGCGTTGGCCCTCGCGGTACTCGCTGCCATCGGGTGCTCGGACTCGAGCGGCCCATCCACATCGAATAGCCCGTCCGCGCTCGCCCAGCACCTGGACTCGCTGTACGTGCAGGCGTGTGCGGTCGCCGACACCGTGGGGCCGTACGGTGAGCTTCCGTACTACAGCCCGTATTACCCGCGATGCCTCCTCCTCTCCGTCCTGCTGGCGGTGCCGGCCTCGGGGGCGGAGACATCGCCCCTCGTGGTCCAGGGCCTGCCCGGCAATGGCTGGCGAGGCGCGGTCATCGATTACACCGATACGTCGAGCAATGGCGCGCCGCACGATTCCAACTTCGTGTTGATCGCGTACGCGGATCCGGACGTGCACACGGCATTCGTTACGGATTTCGTGAACGGCCAAGCCGGCGGGCAGATCGTGATCAACGACGATACGGTCGCCCTGGCATACGCGAACTCGCTGCCGATCTCGACGGTGTCGCGCGGCGGCCGTTGCGTCGAGACCGCGGGCCTCACGAATCCGCTCCTCGATACGGCCGGATTCCCGCAAATCCAGTACAGCGGGTCGATCTGCCAGCTCTCGACATTTTCGGTCGCGTGGAACGGGGATTTCAATGTGCTGACCGTCGATTCCGTGTACGCGCAAGTGAATATTCCGACGCAGACCGTGAACGGCATCACGCTGACCAACTCGCCCTGGGGCTTCTATGCCCAGCGAGCGTCAGTGGCGTACAAACGGTAGAGATCATGCGACTCAATTGTCTGGCACTCCCGACGATAGCATTGGTCACCGCGACGGCCTGCTCGGACTCGACCGGTCCGTCCGCCGTCGCCCGTCACTTCGACGCGCTGCTGAGCCAGGCGTGCGCCGCAGCGGATTCCAACCCGACCCCGGGGGTGGGATACAATACGAACAGCGACGACCTGCAGCGATGCATCTTGCTGGGTGTGCTGATCACCGCGCCGGCGTCCGGAGCGGAACCGTCGCCGCTGCGAGTGACGACCGCGACGGGCACGGCGGTTTGGCAAGGGTTGGTGGTCGAGTATACCGACACGGACCAAGTCGGCACGCCGGTGGACTCGAGCTTCGAGGTGATCGCGTTCAGCGACGACAACGTGACGACCGCGGTCGTAGGGAGCGAGTTTATCAGCAGCGACTCCGGGATGTATCTGGAGGCTAACGACACGATTACGGTCAATGCGAGGTACCCTTCGACCTTCTCCGTGTCGACGGCGTCGCGCGGCGGCCGATGCTCCGACACGCGCGGGCTCCCGGACCCGCTCGACAATCAGTACGACGATCCGCCGATCGAGTACAGTCCGTCGATATGTCGGCTCTCGACGTTTGCCGTTTCGATGACCGCCACGTTTCCGGTCGCCCCTGGTGTCGATACCGCGCTGGTTTCGGTGCGAGTCCCGCCGCAGACCGTCAATGGCATCACGGTGTTCAATTCGCCCACGGGCGTGCGGCTCATGCGGAGCTTGCGACACTAGAGATATGGCTGCGCAAGCCAGGCGGCGCCATCACGCAGGCGGTGCAGTAGCGGGCGGCGCTCCAGGTCTTGGATCGTCAGCTGCTTTCCCGTGGCGATCTTGTTGTCGAGGATCGACGACAAGCGCTGCGCGAGCGGACGCGAGTAGCACTCGACGTTTAGCTCGAAGTTGAGGCGGAGGCTGCGGGGGTCGAGGTTGGCCGAGCCGATCAGCGACCACTCGCCGTCGACGATCAGCAGCTTCGAGTGATCAAAGGGCGGCGCTGAGAGATACACGCGACATCCCCAGGCGAGCACTTGGGGGAGCTGGGCGGTCATCGCCCATTGCACCATGCGCAGGTTGCCGTGCTGCGGCAGCACGATATCGACCTGGACGCCGCGCAGTGCCGCGACGCGAAACGCGTCGATCAGCGGTGGGTCGGGCAGAAAGTACGGCGTCGACAGCCGGATCGATCGCGTCGCGGCCCCGGTCGCGCCGAGGATCACCATGAGCAGCGTCTGAAAGTCGGTGTCGGGGCCATCGGGGATCGCGCGAGCCGTGACGTCGCCGCCGGCTGCGGCGGTCTCGGGCGCCCACGTCGACTCTGGCAGATGCTCGTGCGTCGTGAACTCCCAATCGACCGCGAAGGCTTGCATGATCTGGCGCACCACGGCTCCACGCAGGCGAAAGTGCATGTCCTGCGTGGCGTCCGGGCGGTGCAGCGCCAGGATGCATTGGTCGCGGACGTTCATCCCGCCGCAGAATCCGATCGTGCCATCGACGATCATCATCTTCCGGTGATCGCGCAGGTTCACGTACGGGTGCGGGAAGGGAAGCACCGACGGAAGAAAGCGCGCGACGGTCACGCCGCGGCGTTTCAGCTCGTCAACGATCGGGGGATGACTATATCGTGCGCCGACGCCATCGATGAGCACGCGGACGGCGACCCCACGCTTGGCCGCGCGCGCGAGCGCGTCCACGAACTGCTCGCCCGCCTGGCCCCGGTCGAAGATGTACGTCGCCATGGCAACCGTTCGCTGGGCCCCATTGATCGCCTCCAGCATCGCGGGATACGTCTCATCGCCATTGAGCAGCGGCTCGATCGTACATCCGCCCGCCAGCGGCAGTCGCGTCACCGTTCCGGTGATGCGCGCGACTCCGTGCATCGCGGGTGACGCCGCGGTCAACAGCGCGCTCTGCGCCGGCTCGGCGCTCGTCCCGCGCATGAGCGCGGCGCGGTCGGCCGGGTCGAGCGGCGGTCGCTTGCGCATCGGGCCCAGTTGGCGGTTGATCCGGTTGATGCCGAACACGAGATAGAGGGCTGAGCCGAGGATCGGCGTCAGCCAGACGAGGCCGATCCAGCCGATGGCCGAGCGGACGTCATCCTTGGTCAACAGGATGTGCGCGGTAACGCCGACGGCCAGGGTCACGTGAACGGCCGTGATCAGTCCCGCAATGACTGAAGGCGTTGAAAGCATCACCGTCCGAAAGTACAGCGATGATGTTGCAACGGCGCCCCCCCGCTATGTAGTATCGGCTTCCGCGAAAATGCTCCACTTCGCTGCGCAAGAAAGAAACGGTCAACCACACCTGGTAAGTGTGGTTGTATTTCTTGGGCGAAGGGGAGAGTCGCGCCTTCTCGCAGTCCCGCCCCAGAAATATCGGGAGAGTAGTTCAACGGGAGAACACTCGACTGCGAATCGAGAGATGCCGGTTCGAATCCGACCTCTTCCACCGTTTCGTGTGCAACGTTGCGCTGATGTTCGCTGGTGCGTATTGTTGATGTGTCGAGGGCGACGGGGGGCAACGCAAGCCCCTGCGCAGCGCGCAACGAACCCCTGCGACTGGTGGATCAATGCCCCGAGAGGCCGCTGAGAGGCGGCCTCTCGTTATTTATGGAGCGCAGAGCCCGCCTTGCGGGGTTCCGCCCGGGACGATAACCTACAAAGCTATGTCGAATTTGAGGATACGTATCGCCATCGTCCTGGCGCTCATCGGCTTGTCGCTGTGGGCTTTATGGCCGCGCAAAATCACAGAAGCGCGGCTATCAAAGGAAGGAGAAGTGCTGGTCGACCCGACCACGGGTCTCACGCTACTCGACACCGTCTGGCGCATCCCCATTAAAGAAGGGCTCGACCTTCAGGGCGGGATTCACATGGCGCTCGAGGTCAACCAGGACCACGGGACGGTGCCCAACATCAGCGATGCGATCGATCGCGCCAAGACCGTCGTGAGCACGCGCATCGACCAGTTTGGCGTAGCGGAGCCCGTGGTGCAGAAGGTCGGGACCGATCGCATTATCGTCGAGTTGCCCGGCGTGAGCGATCCCAAGCGGGCACACGATATCGTGTCGCAATCGGCGTTCCTCCAATTCCAGATCACCGACAAGACCGAGGCGCTCGAAAAGGCGATCCCGCGGATCGACGCGGCGCTCAAAACCGCGAAGGTCGCGAATGTGTCGGGTGCACCTCAGGCGCCGGGCGCGGCGGGCGGTCAGCAGCAACAGCAAGGGATTCAGGGTCTCTTTACTGGTCCCAACGATACGACGAAGAAAGGAAAGACCGGGGACGCGAAGCACGATTCGACGGCGGCCGACACCGGGTCGCTCGCCAATACGCTGACCGGTGGCGCATTCGCGAAGCTCGTGCAGCCGACGGGGCAGATGCCCGGCGAGTACTACGTCCTGAGGTCGGATGTCCAGGTGGTCCAGCATTACTTGGCGGTACCCGAGGTGCAGGCCGCGCTGCCCCCTGGCAAGTCCATCCGGTGGTCGGCGGATACCGTTGTCCTCGGCGGGCGCGTTTATCGTCCGTTCTATGTCGTGGACACTCGTCCGATCATTACCGGCGAGTATCTGACGGATGCGAACCCCGCGAGTGATCCGGTCGAGGGCACGAAGGTCGAGTTTACGCTGAATCGTGAGGGCGGCCGTCGGTTCCAGACGGAGACCGCGCGGCACGTGAAAGACTATATGGCGATCGTGCTCGACACCCTCGTCATGGGGCGGCCGCCGATCATCGAAGGCGCGATCGGCACGCGCGGACAGATCACCATGGGTGGGCGTGATCTCCAGGCGGCGCAGGACTTGGCGCTTGTGTTGCGGGCTGGCGCGCTCCCTGTGCCGCTCAAGATCGTCGAGGAGCGCGCGATCGGCGCGAGCCTCGGGACCGACTCGGTGCACGCGGGGATCGAAGCGGGCATTATCGCGGTGGCGCTCGTCGTGGTCATCATGCTCGTGTACTACAAGTTTTCTGGATTCCTGGCGGTGTGCGGCCTGACGTTGTACATGCTGTACACGTTGGCGGCGCTCGCCGGATTCGATGCCGTGCTGACCCTCCCCGGGCTTGCCGGGTTTGTGCTCTCGATTGGTATCGCGGTCGATGCGAACGTGCTGATCTTCGAGCGCATTCGAGAGGAGCTCGATCACGGGAAGACGCCTCGCCTCGCGATCGACGAAGGCTTCCGGCACGCGATGAGCGCGATTATCGACTCGAACGTGTCCACCGTCCTCACGGCGGCCGTCCTGTATCAGTATGGCAGCGGGTCCGTTCGCGGGTTCGCCGTCACCCTGATCGCGGGCATCCTGGCGTCGATGGTCACGTCGATCTTCGTCGTTCGGACGTTCTATATGATCTGGCTGACTCGCGCCCGCGGCGCCCAAACGATCAGCATCTGATGCTGCGCATATTCTATAACACCCACTACGATTTCATCCGCCCCTGGCGGATCATGGTCGCGCTGACCGTCGGCTTCATCGTCATCGGGCTGGGCAGCCTGTTGTTTAACGGCATCCGCTACAGCATCGATTTCACCGGCGGGACGATCATGCAGTTGCGGTTCGATCAGCCGCCCGATGTGTCGCGGCTGCGGTCGCTCTTGGACCAAGGCGGTGTCCACAACGCGGAGATCCAGTCGTTCGGATCGAATCGGGAGTATACGGTCCGAGCGCAAGACCTGGCGGCCTCGCGTGGCGGGGGTACGGATTCGGTCGCGACCGAGGTGCGCGGGATTTTCGACAAAGTGTTCGGGAAGCAATATCAGGTGGTGCGGACCGAGAGCGTCGGACCGCGCGTCGGGAATGAGCTTCGGAACGGGGCCATCAAGGCGATCCTCCTATCGTTCTTGTTGACGCTGATTTATCTCGCCTGGCGGTTCGAGTGGCGGTTTGGTGTCGCGGCCGTCATCGCGACGGCGCACGACATCTGCACGACGCTGGCGTTCATCAAGCTCATGAACATCGAAGTGTCGCTGACCGTCGTGGCCGGCATTCTGACGGTCATCGGATACTCGTTGAACGACACGATTATTATTTTCGACCGCGTTCGTGAGAACCTTCGCCGGCGACGGCGCGAGCCCCTGTACGATACGATCAACCGATCGGTGAACGAGACGCTGCCGCGGTCCGTCATGACACACGCGACTGCGCTGGCCGCGACGATCGCGCTGCTCATCTTTGCCGGCGAAGTCATCCGGCCGTTCGCGTGGGTGATGGCGTTCGGTATCTTCACCGGAACGTTCTCATCCATCTACGTCGCCGCGCCGGTGCTGCTCTGGATCGAGCGGCGGTGGCCGCGCGAGATCTCGAACGCACAAGGCGGCCCCGCCGTCAAGAAGCCGGCGCCGCGATCGCAAAAGCCTACGGAGGCCGCCGGCGTTCGTTGATAGTCACGCACACCTGGCCGACGCCGCGTTTGTCGACGACGTCGATCAGGTGATCGAGGCCGCGCGTGGTGCTGGCGCGGCCGCTGTCGTATGTATCGGCGAGTCGCAGGCCGCCACGACTGGCGCGCTACGACTCGCGGCGCGGTATCCCCTGTTCGTGTTCGCCACGGCCGGGGTGCATCCCGGCGAAGCCGGTACGTACGACAGGCAGCGGGACGAGCTCTGGATACGCGACGCCGTGTCGGCTGGCGCCGTGGCCATTGGCGAATGTGGGCTCGACTATCACTACGATCACGTCGAGCCCAAGCTGCAACGAGCCGCCTTCGCCGATCAAATAGGAATGGCCGCGGCATTGGGACGGCCGCTGGTCGTGCATACGCGCGACGCCGAGGCCGATACGATGACTGCCGTGCGCGAGGCTGGGGCGGCCGGGGTGCGCGGTGTGCTGCATTGCTATACCGGGTCCCACGCGCTGGCGGAGACCGCTTTAGGGGTCGGATGGTACGTCTCGTTTGCCGGCATCGTCACGTTTGCCAAATGGAAGGACGACGCGTTGATCCGGCTCGTGCCCGAGGATCGCATCCTCGTCGAGACCGACGCGCCGTATCTCGCGCCGGTCCCCAAGCGCGGGCGGCGCAACGAGCCCGCGTTCGCGCGCTATACCGTTGAACGATTGGCCGCGGTGCGGAATACGACGAGAGAGGCCCTCGGCGCCGCGGTCACCGCGAACGCACGGCGCCTGTTAAGTTTGCCCATCCCATTGGAGTGACCATGAGCGTCCCCTCCGACATTGAGATTGCACAGCAGGCCAAGCCCCGTCCGATCGTGGATGTCGCCGCCGATCTCGGGCTCACTCCGGATGATCTCGATCTGTACGGGAAGTACAAAGCGAAGATCCCGCTGGAGCTGACGGCGCGTGCTCCGCGCGGGCGGCTCGTCCTCGTGACCGGGATCAACCCGACAGCGGCTGGCGAAGGGAAGACGACAACAACAGTTGGGCTCACGCAAGCTTTTCGGAAGCTCGGCACGAATGCCGTTCTGTGCATCAGGGAGCCGAGCTTGGGGCCGGTGTTCGGCGTCAAAGGGGGCGCGGCGGGTGGCGGGTATGCGCAAGTCATCCCCATGGAGGATATCAATCTCCATTTCACGGGCGACTTCCATGCGATCTCGAGCGCGCACGCGCTCTTGTCGGCGATGCTCGACAATCACTTGACGCAAGGGAATCCGTTGTCGATTGATCCGCGGCGCATCACGTGGCCGCGGACGATCGATATGAACGATCGGGCGCTCCGGGATTGCGTCATCGGGCTCGGTGGTGTCGCGAACGGCGTCGTGCGCGAGGAACGGTGGGTCATCATTCCCGCGAGCGAGGTCATGGCCATCCTCGCGTTGGCGACGAGTCAGGCGGATCTCGAAGCGCGGCTCTCGCGCATTATCGTCGGTGGGACAGCCGGCGCCGACCGCAAGCCTGTGCGGGCTGGTGACCTCAAGGCTTCCGGCGCCATGGCGCTCTTACTCAAGGACGCGATTCGGCCCAACCTCGTTCAGACTCTCGAGGGTGGGCCCGCGTTCGTACACGCCGGGCCATTCGGCAACATCGCGCATGGGTGCAATAGCATCTTGGCCACGCGCGCGGCTCTCGGTCTCGCGGACATCGTCATCACCGAAGCGGGGTTCGGGTCCGACCTCGGCGCCGAGAAATTTTTCGACATCAAGTGTCGGTTTGGCGGCCTGAAGCCTGAGGCGGCGGTCTTAGTCGCGACGGTGAGGGCGTTGAAGCTCAACGGTGGCGCCAACAAGAATGATTTGAAGCGCGAGGATATTGGCGCCTTGGAGAAAGGGCTGCCGAATCTCGACCGCCACATCCAGAATGTCCAGCAATTTGGCATGCCGGTGGTCGTTGCCGTGAACCGGTTTATTACGGATAGCGATCGCGAGTTGCAGATGGTCGCGGATAGAGCCAGAGCACACGGGGCGCAGGCTGCGCTCTGCGACGTGTGGGAAAAGGGTGGCGCCGGCGGCGAAGAGCTCGCGCGCGCCGTGCAGGGGTTGCTCGACGGCAAGACGGCCAAGTATGCGCCACTCTATCCTGCGACTTTGCCGATTCGCGACAAGATCGACACCATCGTGAAGAAAGTGTACGGGGGCGACGGGGTCGATTATACGGCGAAGGCCGAGCGATCGATCGAGTATCTCGAGTCGATCGGGCTCGGCGAGACGCCGGTGTGTATGGCGAAAACGCAGTACTCGTTCACCGATGATGCGACCCGACTCGGCGCGCCGAAGGGATTTCGGATTACGGTCAACGAAGTGTATCCGGCGGCCGGCGCCGGGTTCGTCGTGGCGCAGGCCGGGGATATTATGACCATGCCGGGATTGCCGAAGGAGCCGGCGGCGGAGCGCATGGCGGTGCACGCCGATGGCTCGATTGTGGGCCTCTTTTAACTTAACCCCTCGGGTACATGCATACGGTTGAGACGAGCAAGGCGCCGAAGCCGGTGGGTCCGTACGCGCAAGCGACCATCGCGCATCACTTCCTCTTCACGGCGGGCCAGGTAGGGCTCGATCCCGCGACCGGTCAGATCGTGACGGGCGGCGTCATTCCACAAACGCAACAGGCGCTCGCGAACCTCACGGCGGTACTGGCCGAACGGCAGCTGACGTGGGCGGATGTCGTGAAGACGACGGTCTATCTCTCGAACATGGCCGACTTCGACGCTATGAACGAGGTGTACGCGAAGGTCATGAATGGCGCGCGGCCCGCGCGGTCGACCGTGCAAGTCGCGGCGTTGCCCAAGGGCGCCGCGGTGGAGATCGATGCGGTGGCGGCAATGAAGAAGGACAAGGGGAGCGATTCCTGAAGCACACGCGGGAAGAAATTTTTCGGCTGACTGAATTCGCGCGGTGCGCGGGGTGAGCGTCGAAAATGGGTCCGGGTGACCTGTCGCGGGCGCTCGCTCCGCTCACGCCGAGCGAAGATCCACGCCTCATCGTCGGTCGAGAGACCTTCGATGACGCGGGGATCTTTCGGCTGTCCGACGATCTCGCGCTCGTGCAGACCGTCGACTTCTTTGCGCCGATCGTGGATGACCCGTTCACCTACGGCCGGGTTGCCGCGGCGAACGCGCTGTCGGACGTCTATGCGATGGGTGGCGAGCCGCTGACCGCGCTCAACATCGTCGGGTTTCCCGTCAAGAAGCTCCCGATCGAGGTGCTGACCGAGATTTTGCGCGGCGGGCAAGCGGCGGTGCAGGAGGCTGGAGCCGTCATCGTCGGCGGGCATACCGTCGAGGACGAGGAGCTCAAGTATGGGCTCTCCGTCACCGGGCGCGTGGATCCGCGGCGCATCTTGACCAACGCCGGGGCTCGCGTTGGCGATCGGCTTCTGCTCACGAAGCCCATCGGCACGGGGCTCATCTCGACCGCGTTCAAGAAATGGCGCGGGAAGATGCCGGCCGAGGTCGAGATGCGCATGATCGAGGTCATGACGACACTCAATCGTGACGCGGCGCGGGCGGCCGTTGCGCTCGGCGTATCGTGCGCCACGGACATCACCGGGTTCGGGCTCCTGGGCCATGCGTCGCATGTGGCGAGAGCCAGCCACGTGGGGCTACGCATCACGGTCGATCGCGTGCCTGTGCTCGATGGGGCCGGACAGGCTTTTGAGCGCGGCGCGCGTACGGCTGGGGGCGAGCGGAACGACGCATATCTGAAACCCCTGGTGGACTGGGGGGTAGGGCGAACGGCGTTCGAGAT
>Ga0210387_10003540_pt1 | contig 11999 bp, 15 predicted proteins | sample IncBWC7OmetaG_FD_160108 | JGI IMG/M metagenome (GOLD analysis project Ga0210387, IMG submission 160108) | Forest soil microbial communities from Barre Woods Harvard Forest LTER site, Petersham, Massachusetts, United States - Inc-BW-C-7-O ... | reverse complement strand
TCCTCCAGACCTAGCAACATCTCAATTGACAAAAGCGTTTGCTTATAGGCCTTCGCATAAGCCCCGTCCTCCCCCTTTCGGGTGCCTGTAAAGACGTACATGACATCTACCCCGAGACTCTCGGCCATCGTCATATACGACCAATTTGGCTCCCGCTCACCGCGTTCATAGGTGTACTGGGCCGTCTTCCCCACGCCACAAGCCTCCGCGAACGCTGCCTGACTAAGGCCAAGCCGCTCTCGCTCGGCCTTAAGCCGTTTCCCGAAGTCTTCCATATTTTCCCGAAAATGTTGACGCTATCGCAAACGCGATATACACTCTCATTTGCGATACTATCTCGCGAACGCGATATGGAATCTTAACAGGAGGTTGTATGCAACAGGATATCGAGAAACCACTGGAGACTCGCGAAGAAGTCCTGGAGGAGTTTGCACGAAAGGGGCGCATGACACGCAATCGCGGAATTCGCATTGGTGCGTCCAAAATCAGCTTGGTCCACATTGCTAAAACCCAACTCGGCATGGACGACGAAGCCTATCGCGCCATGCAATCGCGCGTGATCTGCGTGCAGTCATACAGAGACCTTGACGAACGGAGTTTCGTGGCTGTCATGCGGGAATTCGAACGTTATGGATTCATGCGCGAGGCTGTTCCGGTCAGGCGGGTGGCCCGTCGAGAAGGAAGGTCCACCGAAGCACAATGGCGGAACATGGAGACGCTGGCAAAAATGGTTAGCTACGACGGCCTGCTCGAGCCGCGCGTTGTCCATTGGATGAAAGCGCGTGGCAAGGTCTCGCATCGGCAGTTTCTAGACCCCTCGGGCGCTCAATCCGTGATTGCCGCACTGACGAAGTGGTCGCGGCGAAAGGCACGAAACACGACGAGAAATTCGTAAGGGGCGATTGCTATGAAACGAACCGCAGCCAATTCGAATAATGTAGGACACCATACCACTATTGATCACCCTATGAGAATCATAGATTCCACTATGAAGACCGAGCGTGACAAAGTCGTCGATGCTGCCGCTGCCATTCCTGGCAAGACCAACGAACAGCTAGAGGAGAGGTGTCGCTTGGAAGAGGACCGGGAATGGGACGTGAATCAGGCGACGGCGGCCCTTAGGGCAATCTCAGGACTTTGTACAACATATAGTCGTGCCGCGCAGGATGAGGCGCTGGATTGTGTCGGGCGCAGCGACATGGCGGCACTTCTCAGCCTGATTTCAGACCGGCTTGAACGGTCTGCGATATGAAGCGAACGCAAGCCGCTAACCGTGCTATAGCGGCTTGTGGAATACTATTGTGCAAAGGCATCTTGTGCAAATTTGTTCCCGCCGAACCGACGAGCCTCTCCTTATCATGGACAGGCAGGAACAAAATTCTGCAGGCCGGCGCATGCTCCGACGGTTAATGGTAGCAGTTAGCTACTAACCAGATACCAACAAGCTACGGCATTGCCCGACCAAGCAGTCTCTTCGGTTGACGTCGAACCGTATGTCCGAGCGAATGGATGACCGAATGTCTTCCGCCCGGATAGACGTGAAGGAACGAGCGAGCTGGCTGTAGTCCGCGATCAGTTGGCTTCTGAGTGAAAAAACATCTATCGTCCCGTTCCTTGCATTGCTCTTCGCTGATCGTCACTGACCTTGTTACACACTTAAATTCAGTCAAGATTTCGATGCAGACATTGCGCCTACTTCCAACCCTAGGCGTTGGGCACCCAGAATTTCAACTTTGCTTTGTCACCAAGGAAGCTCGCCAAGGTCGCCGGCGGCAGGATCGGGGATTCGCTCTGGTCCACTTTACCCACCCCTTACGGCAGCTCCCGCACCGCTTTCCGGTTGATACGCCCACTGGGGCGTGAAGGCCCTGAAAAAGGTATCCTCAGGCCCAAGGTGCGTCAGGATCATCCCGTCGAACCGCTCGCAATAGAAAGCAGATATGAAATCACCGCTTCCGTTTTACCCGCCGACACCAGTTGCTCACCTGTCCGGTGCTGGAATTCTGGGATCGGCGTATTTTTATACCAATACATCGCCTGAGCCTGATCCGGGTTGATCTCCATCGCGGCCGACAACACCCGGAGCGTGTCGCGCATGAACTGTTGCAGTTTCACGTTCGCGGGGGCCGCCGATACCGTGGCGCGATGCACGTGAGCGAGCTCCGCCAAGTCTTGCTGGCGCAAATGAAAGGCTGCAGCAAACCGTTCCGGCGCGATAAGCGGCCGGTCTGCTGCCTGCAAGCCTTGGGCGAATTGCTGAAAATCAACTACAGCCGACATAGAACCTCCGTCGATTTATTGGCTATTCTACGTCGTTTTTCTGTCGGTTTCAAGCTGGCGCCGCACAGCACCTATTGCACGGCCCGAAGGCGCGGGTATCTGCCCCCGTTAATCCAGCTCGACCATCTGTTTTTTTTGGGGCTTTACTACCTTATCCCCGGGGCGGCTGCGCTACGCTTTCGCGCTCTCGGCGTCGAAGCTGCAGCCCCAAAGCCGGTCAGTTTGCTGGGCGGTTCCACGTCACTCAGTTCCCCGAGAGATCGGTCACTGCGGCGGCGATGCCAGGACGTTGCCCGATCGGCATTTCCTGTGCGCCGCCACTGCCGAATTGATCGCTTTTGGAGCAACTCTGATCAAAGTGGAACCGCATCATCTAATCGCTATCGCTTCCTCGTTCGATACCTGCCCTCATCGGCACGCTTGATTACGTTCGGAGCAATTCGACTAAGGTCATGAAACGTAAATTAGATGGGGGATGTTACCGACAGGGCATATCGAGTCGCAAGCAGGACAAACAACCGCGCAGGGCCCCATCCAGAAGTTCTTCTGGAAGGACGATGGCGTACCTGAAGGGCTTGCTGGGTACAGCCGAGCGCAAGGACGGCTGGTGGTTCGCAGAATAGATCGGCAAAGCGACACCCGGTGGCGTGCAGATCAGGCGAATCAAGCGCCGACTGTATCGCCGGGTGGATATTGATAAAGGAAGCGCTCGACGCAAGGCCCCGTGACAAGATTGGACAGACGCCGTCAAACAGGGAGCAGCGCGTCGGAAGCGTCGGTCGCAAGTCGTTCAGCCCACACGGCGATGAAAGCGGTGAATTCTTACTTCGTCCCAGACCCCAGCTACGAAGAGAGGGTCATCGCGATTGAATGCCTCGACTTCCTCGCGTGTCTGGGCCTCCACCAAAAAGAAGCTGCCGATTTTCTTCTCGCCCCCGTCGTCCAATAACGGACCGGATGTGACAATAGCGATCGGCCCGCTCTCCAGATACGCGCGATGCTTCGGGGTATTGGCCTCGCGAAGCCCGAACGCACCAGGCTTATCGGTGCAGTAAACGATCCAGTTCATGTTTTGCAACTCCCAATTAAAGTCGGACAGGACTGGTGCACGCCTGCTAAGCGCCACAAGAATCCTGCCGGGTTTATAGCTTCATTGACCTGAAGCCGGTACGGTAGTGGCTGGATTGGCTGCCGCCTTGTGCTCGGCGTTTTGCAACTTCTGTGGATAGTTGATCAGATCGCCGCCCTGCTGATAACCGTTCGTTTCAAGCGTTTTGAACTCAACATTCTTCTTCACACGAGTAGCCTTTCGCTGTGCCGTGCGAATCTGCTGCGGCGTTGACGCACCCGACCTGTTGGAGACCGTCGTGACGGGCGCATCGGACGTCTGCGTGAGAGCAACGGTCGCGTCAAGCAGAGCAAACGACGCAGATACATCGTCGGTAGTAAACTGCCGACGCGCGAAAAACCAGTTGTGCAGACCTTCCCTAGATCGATGACATGGCCAATTTATTGGCCATAAAACGAATGATTTAAGTTCGATCATTTAGATCAAGCCACTCAAGGGTTTCCGCTGACCCTCGCCATGAATAGAATATATAAGGCGTCGAACCGACGCGCTTCAGGTCAAGCGGAGGGAATCATCATGAATGTCACTGCGTTTTTCGAGGTCGTGGTTTTAAGCGTGTCCTTTTTAACGCCGGCATTTGCCGGTCAGCATCTGCATGTGAATCACGATCACGAACACACCCCCTATCAACCGGCCCTCGCGGACCAAGGCGGCACGGATCAAAACACACCGGCTCAGGTGCCACAGGACAATAATCAGACCGTGCCGGGCAGCAAGTAAGATCGAGCAGCGCGTGTCTCGTCTTAGCGTGCATAGCGAAGCAGGAAATCCCGTAACGGCGGATTCACAATATCCGCATGGGTCAAATTCGGCGTGTGTCCCGCTCGGTCGATCAGTACAAGATCTTTGCAGTTCGGCAACCGGGCGGCGAGCGCCTCTGCACAGTCAGGGCTGATGGCGGCGTCGTCGCGTCCGTGGAACACGATCGAAGTATGCGTAATTTCAGCAAGGCGCGCCGTGATGTCGTCCCTCGAGACAAGGGCATTGACCGGATGTTCGAAGTGATCCGCGCTAGCGTTCATCCACTTCCGGATCCATGCCGATGCCGCGTACTCCGGACCGAACAGAAATGCCGACAGATTCTGCGCGACATTTTTCGCGCCGTTACGTGCCCACTCCGCTTTCAGTTCTTCGAAAGATTGCCGGACCGCTTCCGAGTCGACATCGCTTCTTGTCGATATCAGGGCAATCGCCCGAAAGCGGTCCGGCTCCAGCAACGCCGCGCGCATCGATATAAATCCGCCTTGCGACATGCCGACAAGCGATGCAAAGGCAACCTCCAGATGATCGAGCAAGGCAATGAGATCCTGCGCGGAGTCCCAGTAGCTAAAGGCCTGGGTCGTGGCTCCGGTAGCACCGAATCCCCGCTGGTCCCAAACGACGCAACGGAACGCGTTCTGGAGTTCCGCAATGTTCGGCTGGAACATGTCGCCGTCCATCAGGAAGCCATGGCTGAAGACAACAACAGGTGCCCCGGAAGGGCCGAACTCATCGTATGCGAAGCGTATCCCTTCTCGTTCAAAAAACGGCATGCCTATCTCGACTTTTGAATAACACGGTGGATTCAATATAAGCTGACCTCCGCTGGAACACCTGACCGAAAGCGCCAATTGCTTGTCAAATCGTCCTGACTTTCCAAAACCTCGATACATGTCAGAACGCGTTTCTACCCATTGACTGCATTCCTTACTTTTGATTAAGTGACGTACACGCGAGTTGTCAATCGACTGGCTTGCCGCAAGATCTCACCGCTTAGTGAAGCGTTTTTTGTATTCGTGGAACCCGGCAAGCGCAACGCGTCCTCGTTCCACCAGGAGAAATGTTGGGTATGACGACTGTACCAATTGATGGAGACAAGCCCGTCTGGATTCTGCAAGGAAGTTTCGGGCGAGCAACGGTGAACTTCATTAGCCGTCCGCTTGTCGCTCACGCTCACTCCCAATACCAGTTCCTTTTCAAGCTGGGTGGAAGCAACTGCAATTTCCGCATCGCCGCAGACGATTGCGTGCTTACAACGGAGCGCGCAATCTGTCTGAATCCCTGGCTCGAACACTCGAAAAGCTGTAGCGACGACGGGCCTTCCCTTATCCTTTCCCTCGTCATCGAAGCGCCCTGGCTGCGTCAGCAATTGAAACTTGCTGAAAGCGGCACCGCGAGCATCTTCCCGAAGGCTGAGGTCGTCGTTACGCCGGACGTGCGGCACCACGTGGATCGTATCGCCGCGGCGATCACCAACCACCTGGTCGTCCACGACGACAGTTGCATGCCTATTCTTGCTGATCTGGTGACCGCACTCGGTCGGGATTTTGCCGATCCCGCGTTGACAGCCGGCATCATGTCGTCAGGCAGACCGATCGATTTTCGCATCCGCAAAGCGGTGGATTTCATCAAGCATGCGTCAGTAACGAATCCCACCGTCGCCCGAGTGGCGGCTCAAGTCGGCCTGTCCCGGTCGAGATTCTTTCAGCAATTCCGACTTTGCATGGGCATTTCACCGCAGCACTATATCGATTGGGTCCGCATGTCGCATGCGATCCAGCTGCTTGGCGCCAGCGATAAACCGCTTTCTGAAGTAGCTGAAGAGTTGGGGTTCGAAGAACACAGCCACTTCACACGCTTCTTCGCACAACACATGGGTGTACCACCCAGTGAGTTTCGCAGGCATTCAGTGACGCTGAACAATCAACGAGGCTAAGCCCTGGTGTGGAGTTCAGAATGATCTCCACACCACCTGAAAGCCGAAATCCGCCACAACTGGAATCAGGCTGCGGACTTCTGTACTGCGTAACCGCTTTCACTGATGGCCGCATCGGCAGCTACCGGATTGCCAAGGACGCCCAGTCCATCGATCTCGACCTCGACCCAGTCTCCCGGCCGCATATGCACCAGACCCGGTGTCGGAAAGGGACCGTACTGACGCGAGAGGTCGTTGCCTTCGACATCATCCGGCTGAGGCTTCAACGCCCCCGGCGTGCCCATCGCAATCAGGTCGCCAGGCCGCAAACAATAACCCTGACTCAGATAGCTGATCACTTGCGCAACGCCCAACAGCATATCGTCAAGCGGTGCGCTCTGACGAACGACACCGTTGATGCGAGTCTTGATCTTGTGCATGGCAGGATCGCCAAATTCGTCACAGGTCATCAACCACGGCCCATAAGACCCGGATGCTTCGAAGTTCTTGCCGAGCCCGAATTGACGATTGTGCATCTGGAACTCGCGAACGGATCCTTCGTTAAGGCAGGTGTAACCCGCCACATGTTCCAGCGCTCGCTCCACTGGAATATAACGCCCAGGTGTGCCGATGACGACACCCAGTTCACCCTCATAGTCGAACGCGCGTGCAACGGATTCCGGCGGTGCCAGAATCGGCTCGCCGGCGCCGACATAGGATGCAGCCGTGCGCATGAAAAGGTGGGGAAACTCCATCGACGTTTGAAGTCCCGTCTCCGCTATATGGCTCTTGAAGTTCAACGCCAATGCCCACATCGCGTTCGGGCGGCCCAGGAAGGGTTTGAGTTTGACGTCGGCGAGCGCCCGATCGCCTTGCCGCCCTTCCGACGCTAGCCGCAGCCGCGTTAGCCCATCCTCCTGCTCCAGGATTGAAATTAGGCTGGATGGAAGGTCCGGGGCAATGTCGGAGACAGCAACGAAATGGGTCGGGCTGGTGACGATTCCGAGTGCGATGCGGCCACCGTCGGCGTAAGCAATAATCTTCATGATCGAGAATGTCTTTGCGTTGGATTAAAAAGCTGGATGTGCAGTCTGGATGTAGGCGCGCGGCCCCATGTGCATCGTTGGCGCCAGCAGCGCGCTGGCATTTTTGAGCGTTCGCGAGTCCAATTGACGATGTGTCAGTGAGGAAGCGTGACGTGGCGAGTCTCAGTTCTCCGCCACGGCGCTGTCGGGAAACTTTTGAACCGCTCTACGACCGACCAACGATAGGGCGGCGAGCGCGAGGATCGCAGCGCCGGCGGGCACAACGGAGGTGAGGACGATATCGCGTACCGGCCAACCGAGCGACAACAAGCCCCCTCCAATCGCCGGCCCCACGAAGGAACCGACCCGCCCGATCGCATGCCCCCAGCCCACTCCGGTTGCACGAATCTCCGGCGGATAGAAGGCAACTGCGAGCGCGGTTTGGCCCATGATGCCGTTGACCAGCCCGGCACCGATCACACCGATGCACAGCAGCACGATGGCCGGCGTCACCGCCACCTGGCTAAGGCTGCCGACGCTGAGCATCACCAGCGTCAATCCCACAACCAGAGCCGATTTCACCCTGAGCCTGCCAGCAAGCGTCATCATTGCGACAGCCCCGGTCATCAGGACGTTGCCGCTTAGACCACCGATACTGAAAGCCGCCATGCCGACCGACGCATGGTCCGCTGAGAAGCCGAAATCCACCAGCAGCGTCGGCACCCAGAACAGCAGTGCATAGACGTCCATGAAGATCAGGAATGAAAACAGCCACAGCAGGCACGTGTAAGCGCCCAGACCATTTTCGAACAACGCCTTGAGCGGGTTAGACAAACGCACGGCGGCGGCATCGGCTATCACAGGACTGCGCGCCGGGAGGATGCGAAAGAACGCGGGAACCAGCAGGAAAGGAAGGACACCGCCGGTCACGAAGATGGACTGCCAGCCGAAGTGAGCCATCAGAGGGCCACCGGCCACGCCGCCCGTGACCGCGCCAACGGACATGCCGGTTGTCACGAGCAGGGACGCCGCCACCTTATGCCTGGCACCAATGATGCTGGCGGCTGCCGTAATGGCGATCGGTAACGCCGCGCCCAAACCGATGGCCGCCGCGAGGCGCATGACGGACAAGCTGGCGATATCGTTCGCATACATGGTCAGCAGCGTGCTCCCGGCGAACAGCACAACGCTGGCGACACCCGCGGAACGGTGTCCGAAACGTTGAGCGAGCGGACCGGAAACCATGAAACCGATCGCCGCGCCAACGTTCGTCGCCACAAAAACGGTGGTGAAGAGCGCCGGCGCCAGGTGCCATTCATGAGCGAGCTTTGGCACGACAAAGGAGATCGATGTGGTGTTGAATCCGTCAACGACGATCACCAGGAAGCATACCAACAATGCCAACATGGGCCCTGCGCGGCGTGTTTTCTCCACGCCGCCTTCTATAGACGGTTTCGGGTCTTTCGCATTCATCGAATCATCTCCTTCCAATACATGCACGGGCACGCGGCCCGGCCGAAATGCTGTAGCCAGGCATGACCAAACGCCTGTTGAACTGACGCACCACCATCGACTCAGGCCCGTATGGACGTTGCGATGCGCTCTTGCAGCGCGGGGGAAAAAATGCGCTTGGGAAGCATGCAATGAATACCCTTTGGCGGAATGGTCGAGTAGACCGTCCCGGTCTGATTGGCGTATTGCGTCACACGGAAGCTGCCTGCCACGCTATAGATTCCGTAACAATCTTCCGGTGCAATGCCGGAGGCGGCGGACAGCCAGCTGATCATCTGACGCAGGCAGGCAACCAGTGAATTCTCGAGAGAGTCTGAGAACCCAAAGCCGATCCAGTGGTCAGGCGTCTCCGCCATCGGCACATTCAGTGCAGCGCCCTTGTGCAGGATGTACTGGATACGCATCTCTTCGAAGGCCGTCTCAATCGAGGTCTGATCGACGTTGCCTTCACCCGACGCTCCCATGGAGCCGCCCGTCCACACCCGTGCGCCGCTCACCTGTACAGGCAGGAAGATCGATGTGTCCACACCCAGCACGGCACAGTCAAGATTGCCGCCATAATTGCCAGCCAGATTCGCGCTGATGGGTTTGTCGCCGGCCGGCTGCGCGGCGATATACGCCTGAAATGGCTTCAGCGGAATATTGACGCCTGGCACATACGCGGCGGCGGTCCTGTCCTTGTCGAATTTCAGATAGCGCAGGTAAGGCTTGAAATCGTGCGGCAATGCGCCGACGCCGGGAGGCGCGGAATTCCAGCCCCAGTCGATCGGCCGCATCTTCAACATACGGCATTCGACCAGATCGCCCGCTTCGGCACCGATAATCGAAACGGGCCCAATCAGCGAGAAGGGACCGTTGGGGTACTTCTTGCGGATCGGCTCGCGCTCCTTGAAAGTCAGCCCGTACTTTGCCTCATTGCCCCAATTGGTCCACGTGCCGTCATACCAGACGGTATCGCCCGACTTGATCGTTACCGCTGTCGGCGCGCTGGGCTCGATCTGCCCGACCTTGACCGTGTCCAGCGACGGCACCAGTCTGATGGTCTGACCTTCGCGTGAGGCGGCCGCAACACCCGCCTCCTGCGACGTGCCGCTTTGCGCGCGAACTGCCCCGGACAAACCTAAAGCGCCCGCCGCAAACGCACCGAAACCAAGCCTCAGAATCGACCGGCGGCAAGCGTCAGTAGCATCACATGTCGAGGCATGCTTGGAGTCCGTGGCGGCTGCTACGCCCGCGGTATCGCGTTGTTCTGTTTCGCGTTTCATGAAAATCTTCCTAATATCGTTTCAGTAGGACACGACGTGTCACCGCACAGTTTTTGCACCGATTGCTTCAATCGCACCCTTGACGACCTGATCGTCGATCTCCGAGGGCGCACCACTCGCACCAACGGCACCTAACAGATGCCCATCGAGAAATACAGGAAACACACCTCGTGCTGGCAGAAACGGGGCGAAATACCCCGCACCCGAAACATTGCTGTACTCCGAAGGATCGTCCTTGAAGCGCTGCTCCAGCGTTGCACCGGACTGGCCGCCGAGCGCAACAGAGGCGAAGGCTTTGCCGCGGGCGAAATCAACGCTCGCAAAGGGGGCACCGTCCATGCGCACAGCCATGATGAGGTGGCCTCCCGGGTCGAGCACGGCGAAGCTCATCGCGAGATGGCGGCTCTGAGCGGCTACCGTTGCGATCTCAACAAGCTTCATTGCCTGCTTGATGTTCAGCGAATAGCTTGCAAGCGAGGGGGCTTCCTGCTGCGCTTGAGTCGTGTCGGCGACGCAAACGTTGCTCAGAAAAACGAGACACGCCGAACCCAGAAATGTGGCTAATACGGCCCTTTTTGACGGAACTGAACGACAGAAGCTCAAGCGGCTCTCCTTTTCATGACACCTCGAGCAGCGCTCGATGGATGAAGCTTATGCTGGGGGGCGCGGGTCGCTATAACCCGAAAGATTGCGCGCTTACCAACGAGTCCGATAATTTTTTGATCGGGCGTCTCGCTGAGGACGCAGCCCCAGCGCCACCCTTGAAGTCAAGCGTGTTATTGACCTGATCCGGACGCCGGCGCAGCCTGTTTCGATGCAGCTGCCTTGCTCTCCGCGTTCTGGAGATTCTGGGGATAGTTATCCTGATTGCCCGACTCTCTATAGCCGTTCTTCTCGAGCGCCTTCAATTCGGCGTTCTTCTTTTCCCGTCGGGCTTTGCGCTCAGCCTTGCGCTGAGCTTTGGCGACCTGCTTTGGCGTTGAGGCGCTCACGGAGGCGGACGCCTGGTCCCCACCAGCCGGTTGTTGAGCCATCGCCACAGGCGCCTCGATGAGCATCAAGGCAAGCGATGCGACGAGTGCAGCTGAAACTGCACGAAACTGGACCATGGTTGAGTCTCTTTGATAGTTGGATTACTGGGAGCAGAGGGATGGTGACTCAAGGTGCCCCAAGACCGCTGGACGAGGTCCTGGGGCAACGGCAGCCGTTCGACTGCGAGTCACACTCATCAAACGACTGCCGGGGCGCTTACTCGGTCGCGAATACCGCTACGCCGGCACCTGCGAACTGCTCCGAGTGGCCCGGGCCGTGCGGCACGAAGACACGATGAGACTCACCGTCCACCGCCACCGAGTGCGCGCCCGCCGTGGTCGGAACAATCGCGACGATGCTACGCGTAGCGGCGTCGATAATGCCGAGCGCCGGGTCGAACTTCGCCGTCTTGCTGCCAACCTGCGAGACGTTGTCAGCCGAACGGTGGCCGGCGGCCAGGAAGTAGCGATTGGACACCGGGTCGTACACGACTTCGTCCGCGCCGCCAAATGGCAACTCGGCGACGGTTTGGCCGCTTGTACGATCGATGATCACCGTGGTCTGCTTGCCACCCTCGTCCGGATCACATCCGATCAGTGCATCGTTGCCCGGGCCCATCGCGAGGCCTGTCGGACCTTCACAACCCTTCAGCGTGAATACGTTCGCGACGACAGGCTTGCCTTGAAGAACCGATGCGACCGGGATCACATCAACCTCCCCTTTCGGATTGGCCTTCGTACCATCGTTATTCAACACGAAGTTCTTGCCCTTCGGGTCATACCCGCACGCTTCAAGACCGGTCGAGTCCTTCAACGTGAGCTTGCCAATCACCTCCTGGGTGTCGGTATTGATGAAGGTGGCAAAAGGCGGCTCCTCCGCGCCACTCGAGAACATCACGACATGATGCTCAGGGTCCAGACAGCTCTCATCGGCGCGAATACCGGAACTGCTGACGGTAATGGACTTAACCAGTTTTTTCGTCGCGACGTCGATCACCTTGACCGCGTTGACGTCCCCCACGTACACCAGCGACGTGCCCGGCACCGGCGTGACCCCCGACGGCCCCGATTTGTCATGGTTGG
>Ga0210387_10003538_pt1 | contig 12003 bp, 12 predicted proteins | sample IncBWC7OmetaG_FD_160108 | JGI IMG/M metagenome (GOLD analysis project Ga0210387, IMG submission 160108) | Forest soil microbial communities from Barre Woods Harvard Forest LTER site, Petersham, Massachusetts, United States - Inc-BW-C-7-O ... | reverse complement strand
GTCGGCGGCCGTGCGTTCTTGGCCGGGTTGGGCTGCATCGTGTCGACGGGATCGCCGGTGGCGGCGTCCTGGCCGACGTTGTGGTTGAAGCCGCGCACAGGGAGGCTTCGCTCGTAGTCGTGGTCGTGCCCGCAGAGCACCAGATCGACGCCGTAGCGATCGAACAGCGGCAGCCAGCTCTGGCGCAGGCCCAGGTCCGAGCCGTTGCCGGTCTTCGATGACGACAGGGCGTCCTGGTGCATCTGCACGATGATCCAGTCGATCTCCTCGTCCTCGGAAGCCTCGCGCAGCGTCCGCTCCAACCAGCGGGTCTGAGCGCCTCCGCTGTAGCCGCGGATGTAGAAGTCGCTCCCGGGCGGGAGCGACGGATTTCCCGTGCTGGCCGCCGGCACGAGCGGAGAGGGACCGCTCACCAGGGGGCCGCCGTCCTGGTAGATGACGTCGTCGGCCGACAGCGAGATGAAGAGAGCGGTGCCGACGCGGAAGCTGTACCACCGGCCCGGGAACTCCGTTCCGTTGTGGGGGAGCGTGTAGCGGGTCAAATAGGAGGTGAACCCCTGCGGTCCGTTGTTGAATTCGATCTCGTGGTTGCCCGGACACGGCATCCACGGGCGCAACGCAGCCGAAGCCTGGGCGTTGTTGCCGAAGTCGGCCCACACCGAGGGCTGAACCGTCGGGTTGAGGTCGGCGTAGCAGAGGTCGCCGTTGAGCAGGTGGAAGAGCGGTTGAAACCGCTCCACGGCCTGAACGGCAAACGGGCTCTGCCCGTACGAGAGCACCCAGGCCGTGTTCGGCGTGGCCAGGTCGCCGAAGCTGGTCCAGCGGAACGGCGCGCGGCCGCGCGGCGCCGTCCGGAAGGTGGCCGCGAACGGCTGCGCGGCGTTGGTGTCATTGTCGGCGGTGACCGTGTAATGGTGCGACGAATCCGGGTCCAGATCATCGATGTGCGCGTGGTACGCGAACACCGTCTGGCCGTTGAGGCCGTCGGTGTACGTCCGCTGGACCGCCGGGATCGTCCGGCCGAACCTGGGATCGTTCCCCAGGTGGACGCGCGGGTGGATCGCCTGGGCGGCGGAGGCCCAGGAGACGACGACCGAGCGGGTCGGGTCTTCACCCCAGGTCAGATGGATCTGCTCCGGCGTGCCGTCCGGCGTGGCCGCCTGCGCGCGCGAGCTCGCGGTGAGGGGCACCGCACCGGCGGCCAAACCCGCCGCACCGGCGCCAACCAGGAAACGGCGGCGCGAGACCGGCAACAAAGGCAGGCCGGACTTCGATTGGTCGGATTTTGGTTTGTCGGCCATGCTCGCATCCTCCTCACGTCTGGCGTTCGCCGTGCGTCGGCCAGTTTGACGCGATAGGCGCATGCAATGCCGTCGCCAACCCGAACCCCGCGTCGCTTCGTGGAGACGGTCGCGCGCAGCTCCGATTTTTGGAGTCAGCCTCCGGATTTCGAATCGCTCAGCGGCCGTCCCGCTGACCGGCTCCGCGCGGGGACCGCTTCGCCCGTCCTGCCGTCACCCCCCTGCGCCGCGCGCCACCGACGACCCCCTCGAGCTCGGCGTGCGCCGCCCGGACGTGGTGCCCGAGGTCCCTCTTCTTGCCGTCCTCGATCCAGGACTCGAAGGCCAGCTTGAAGATCGTCATCCCCGCTTCCGCGGCGAGACTCGCGGCGGTGGCGGGAACGCCGCGGCGGCGCAACGCCTGGCCGATCGCCGAGGCCAGTGAGGCGAACTTGATGAGCTCCCGCTCCTGGAGATCGGCGTGGGCGACGATGAGGGCCTGGCGGTGGCGGGCGAAGTCGCGGCGCTGTTCGAAGAGCTGTCCCGTTTCCGCGACCGCGCGCGCAACGACGTCGATCGGGGGCAGCGCGGCCGGCGCCTGGGCGACCTTGTCGACCAGGAAGTCCTGCAGCGTGCCGGCGCCCGAGAAGAGGACCTCCCGTTTGTCGGCGAAGTAGCGGAAGAACGTCCGTTCCGTGAGCCCCGCCCGCGCGGCGATGTCCGCCACCGTGGTCCGGTCGAACCCGCGCTCGCGGTAGAGCTGCATGGCCGCCTCGACCAGGCGGCCGGAGGCGTCGGGTTCCCAGCGTGCCATGGCGCACAGCCTACGTCAGTCCCTGTCATGACGCCATTGCAGTCACTGACATCAGGTGCTAGATCGAAGGCAGAAGATGTCAGCGACTGACATGACGGTCGCGAAAGGAGCATTCCTATGCGGGTATTCGTCACTGGCGCGTCTGGATTCATCGGCTCGGCCGTGGTGCCCGAGCTCATCGCGGCCGGCCACCGGGTCTTGGGGCTGGCCCGCTCGGAGGCCTCGGCGAAGGCCCTGGCTGCTGCCGGCGCCGAGGTGCTGCGCGGCGATCTCAATGAACCGACGACCTTGCAGGCCGGAGCGGCCGAGGCCGAAGGCGTGATTCATCTGGGGTTCATCCACGACTTCAACAACTTCGAGGCCTCGATCCAGACCGACCTCCGCGCGATCGAGACGATGGGGGGCGCCCTCGCGGGCTCCGGTCGGCCGTTCGTGTTCGCGTCCGGGGTCGTGGGGTTGGTGCCCGGGCGGGTCGCGACCGAGGAGGTGCCGTTCGATCCGAAGGCGCATCCCCGGGCCGCCAACGCGGTGGTGGCGCTCGGGTTGGCGGAGCGTGGGGTGCGCGTGTCGGCCGTCAGATTGGCGCCGACAGTCCACGGTCCGGGAGATCTCGGGTTCATCAAGAGGCTGGTCGACATCGCCCGCGACAAGAGCGTCTCGGGCTACCTCGGCGACGGGCGAAACCGCTGGCCCGCGGTCCATCGCCTGGACGCCGCGCACCTGTTTCGCCTGGCGCTCGAAAAGGCGCCGGCGGGCTCCGTCGTTCACGGGGTCGCGGACGAAGGCGTGCCCACCCGGACGATCGCGGAGATCATCGGAAGGAAGCTGGGGCTGCCGGTGGCGTCAATCTCCCCCGAGGCCGCGGGCGCCCACTTCGGCTGGATCGGGCGTTTCTTCGCGATGGATCAGCCGGCGTCGAGCGCGCTCACCCGCGAAAGAATGGGATGGACGCCCACCCACCCGGGCCTGGTCGAAGATCTCGAGGCCGGCCACTACACGGACTGAGCCGGCGAACCCCGTCTCTGGTGCGCGGCGGTGCTATCGTTCGTGGCCGTGGATAGCAGCACGGTGAGCCGGTGGTTGGGTGAGTACCTCGAGGCGTTCGCATCGTGTGGGCGAGGCGAGTCAGAGACCGCTTCCCTGCTCGCCTACTACGGCGTCCCGCTGTTGCTCACCACCGACGACGGGTTCTTCGCGCTGACGAGCGGCGAGCAGGTCGTGGCGGCGGTGCAGCGACAGGTTGATGGGATGCGCGCGGCCGGATATGCCCGCAGCGACACTCTCAGCTCGGAGGTCACCGTCTTGAACGCCACCTCGGCTCTGTATCGGGGGACGTTCTCGCGCCGCAGGAGCGACGGCGGCGAGATCAACCGGCTGACCGCGACCTATCTGGTGACCGTCGGGGCGGTGGGCCGCCGCATTTCGGTGCTTGCCGTACATAGCTCCTGATTTCGTTCGAAGCCGACCGCCCGCCGGCGTGGCATCTTTGCGACCCATGAACAGCCAGAGCGATCTCGAGGGGCGACAGGTGGTGGTGACGGGCGCGGGAGGCGGCCTCGGACCGACGGTGGTGGACCTGCTGCTGGCGGCGGGAGCGACCTGTCACCTTCCGTTGTTCGGCCACAGCGACCAAGCTCCGCAGAACGCCCGGAAGGACGCGCGGATCGTCAGCGTGGCCAGCGTCGACCTCACCGACGAGACCGCGGTGCGTGCCTTCTATGCCTCGCGCCCGCCGCTGTGGGCCTCGATTCACCTGGCGGGCGGGTTCCGCCCGGGACCGATCCTCGACACGACGCTGGCCGACCTGCGCACGCAGCTCGATCAGAACCTGACGACGGCGTTTCTCTGTTGCCGCGAGGCCGCCCGCAACATGCGCGCCGGCGGGCGCGGCGGACGGATCGCGAACGTCAGCGCGCGCGCGGCGGTCGCCCCCGCCGGCGGCGCCATCGCTTACACCGTCGCCAAGGCCGGCGTCGCGGCGCTCACCCAGGCGCTCGCCGACGAGCTGCGTGGTGACCGCATTTTGGTCAATGCGGTCGTGCCGTCGATCATCGACACGCCGGCGAACCGCGCGGCGATGCCGGCCGCCGATCGTGCGCGCTGGCCGAAGCCGGCCGAGATCGCCGCGGCGATCGCCTGGCTGATCTCTCCCGCGAACGCCCTCACCTCCGGCGCGCTGGTGCCAGTCTACGGCGAGGCCTGACCAGTCGGCGCAGGCGTCGCCAAGCTGACGTCGCCTGCGCAGTTCACCGCTTCCCGTATTCGGTAAAAACGAAGTCTCTGGCCTGCGCTTTGGTGTGGCACGCGGCGCCGCACTTGGCGTCGTTCCCCTGCGGCGGGTGGGCAGCCATGGTGGCGGGCGCGAAGGTATCGGAAGCGGCGTCGTGCTCGAAGGCGGCGTATCCCCAGCCGTTGCTGTCCGCGAACTTCTTGCTGTCCTTCACCATGAAGTCCACGTCGTGCTGGATGCCCGGCACCGTCGGCGGGCCGGGGGCATTTTCGTTCACCTTCGGGATCCAATGGATCTTCGCCATCTTCGAGCCGTCGGGGAAAGGCTTGCCGTTGCCGGGGACGCCGGACCGGAAGGCATCGATGATCTTCGGATTGCCCAGGATGGCAGCCATCAGTTTTCCATTTTGACTGATGGAGACGAGCTGCCAGTTTTCGTATCCCCTGAACTCGGAAAATGCCAGGCCCCCCGGCACCTTCAGGCTGTACTTGTCCTGTGCGGAAGTGGCCTTGGTGCCTTGGACGGACACGACGATGAGCACCACCGTCGCAATGCCGATGATCAACAGATTCTTCCGGTTCATCGCTCCACCTCTATCCCCGCGCCAGCGCGGGCCTCAAGACAGTGAGTCGCGCCGCGGGCACCGCAAGGGGGCGCGCGAAAGCTCGGGTGCGAAAGCTCGGTACGGAAGTTTCGGTACGTTCGGAAACGGATGCCCGGCGCGCCCACGGCCGCGGCTGACGCGAATATGACGGAAGGATCGCGAGGTCCTGACGGGCCTCGCTTATCCCTCCCTTATCTTGGAGGTGTGAGCACCGCCGGCATCAGCGCACCGTCGCGTACGGCCTCGGGCATCGGTGCCTCCCCGCGTCGCGGTCGCCTGCGGGACTACTTCCGACCGGCCACCTTCGTGTTCTGGGGCTTCCACCTGGCCGCCATCGTGGCCGTGATCCTGTCTGGCTTTTCCTGGCGCGGCCTCGCGCTCGCGGTGGGCGTTTACTTCGTCCGTATGGTGCTGGTGACCGCCGGCTACCACCGCTACTTCTCGCATCGCGCGTTCAAGACCTCGCGGCCGTTCCAGCTGCTGCTCGCGCTCGGCGCGCAGAGCTCGCTGCAAAAGGGCGTCCTGTGGTGGGCGGCCAACCACCGCTTTCACCACAAGCAGTCCGACACGACGCTCGATCCGCATTCCGCGAAGCAGCGCGGCTTCTGGTGGGCCCACCTCGGCTGGATCACGGCCGAGGACTACGACGGCACGAACCTCGACCTCGTCGGCGATCTGGCGAAGTATCCCGAGCTGCGGTTGCTCAACCGCCCGGGCGTCCAGATGCTGCCGGCCGTCGCGCTCGCGCTGGTGCTGCTCGCCGCGGGAGGCCTACCGGCGCTCGTGTGGGGGTTCCTGGTCTCGACGGTGATGCTCTGGCACGGCTCGTTCTCGATCAACTCGCTCTCGCACCTCATCGGGCGACGCCGCTACCCAACCCCCGACGACTCCCGCAACAACTGGGCGCTGGCGATCCTCACCACGGGCGAGGGCTGGCACAACAACCATCACCACTACCAGAGCTCGGCCAATCAAGGATTTCGCTGGTGGGAGATTGACGTGACGTTCTACGTGCTGCGGCTGCTCGAGCGTTGCCGGCTGGTCTGGGATCTGCGCCGTCCGCCGGCCGAAGCCTTGCGTGCGCCGGGAGACGCCCCGCCCCACGCCGCGCTCCCCAAGGCTGCCTGAGTCCCCCCCGAGCGGAACAATCAGGCGCCCAAGGCCGTCGACGTGGTCGTCCCCTCTGCGACGCCCGCGGATCTCACACCCACCCGCCGGACGTGTGGCGCCCTCTGGTGCGGGAGAGCCGCGAGCTCGGCATCCGCGCCGTCCAGCATTCCGAGGGCAGCCAACTCACCATTGTCGCTGTCGCTCTCTCCGTGGCCATCTGCGAAGTAGGAGCGCGCTCTCTCCGCCATCGCCTCGGTGAGCCGGCGGATCTCGGCGGAGGTGATACAGGGAGACCTGATCGCCTCGCCGAAGTCGTCCAGCTCTTGCGAGCCGATCTCGCCGAACACGTAGCCGCTCCAGTGGTGAATTTTCCCTCGGTCTTTCATGCCCGCCGCCTCAGATGAGGAGGATCAGAAGAACGATCAGCAGAATCAGCACCGTCCCGCTGCCGATGAAGATGACCGCGCTGCCGCCCTTGAAGTCCTGAAGGTTGGACGCCTGTCGTTCACGTTGGGCCAAGCCCGCCGACTGCCCGTTGGTCGACGAAGCCGCCGACGAAGCCGCGTTGGTCCCGGTCTCCGTCGTGCCCATCGCCACCAACGCCGGAGGCGTCACCGGCGCAGGGGGCAGAGCCTTCGCCGAGCTCAGCGCCGGAAAGCACCAGACCGCCAACAAAACCCCCACCACCAATCCGCGTATCTTCTTCATGTTCTCCCCCTCTGCTTGTGCTGTCCCTAAGGCAAAAACCTAAGCACGTCCGCAGAACGAGGAAGTGGCTGATCTGGTGCGCGGCCCGGCGCGTCGCTACGCGCCCGGAGCCGAGAGAAGCGGAAACGCGCCGCCGCCCGACGGTTGCGGCAGCTGCTTGGCGATCTCGACCAGCGCGGTGCGCAGGCCCTCCTCGACGGTGGGGTGATAGAAGGGGGCGCGCAACAGATCGAAGACGGTGCTGCGCCGGTGGATCGCCAGGGCCAGCCAGTGGGCGAGGTGCTCGCCTTCAGGGGCGAAGAGCTCGGCTGCCACCAGCGCCCCATCCTCTCGGTTGGCGCAGAGCCGCAACAGGCCCGCGTTGCGCGACATCATTCGGGCGCGCCCCTGATTGGCGAAGCGGACCTCACCCACCACCACGGTACGCTCGGAATCGCAGCTGTCGAAGCGCTGCCCCACCTGCGCCAGGTTCGGGTCGGTGAAGACGATCGACAGCGGCGTTCGTCGTGCAAATCTTCGGACCGAAGAGGAAACGGCGTTGAGGCCGGCGATGTGGCCGTCATCGGCGGCTTCGTGTTGCAAGGGGACTTCCGCGTTCGCATCGCCGGCCAGAAAGATCGGCAGGCCGGCCACCTGGAGGGTGGCGCGGTCGACCTCGGGCAGTCCCTTTTCATCGAGGGGAACGCCCAGGGTCTCGAGACCGAGGCCCTCGACGTTGGGTGTGCGGCCCATGGCGACGAGCACGCGGTCGACCACCACGCTGGCGGAGCCCGCCGTCACGCGTATGCCTTCCCCCGCTGCCCCCTCGGCGGTCAACCGCGCGGCCGTCAACTGCGCGGCCGTCAACTGCGCTTGGTGCCCGAGGTGCACCTGCAGCTCGTGGCGAAGTATTTCCAGCGCCGTGTCGTTGACGGGTCCCGCGCTCAGCCCGCCGATCGTCTGCTCGGCGTGGAAGCCGGTGACCTGCACGCCGAGCCGGGCCAGCGCCTGCGCCATCTCGAGACCGAGCGGGCCGAGGCCGACGACCGCCAGCCGCGACGGCAACGCGCGCTCTTCGAAGAGGGAGTCGGTGGTGAGCAGCCGATCGGCGAAAGCGCTCCAGGCGTCCGGAACGGTCGGCCGCGAACCGGTCGCCAGGACGATGCTCCCCGCCTCGAAGACGCGCCCGCCGACCTCCACCTCGCGCGGCCCCCGTAGGCGGGCGCGCCCGGAGATCGCCCGTTCACCGAGATCATCGGTGAGCTCTCGGGTCTCGCTCACGAAGCTGTCGCGCACCTTGCGCACGCGGGCCAGGACCGCGCCCGCGTCGACGCGCAGACCGTCGCCCCCTGACAGACCGAGCTCGGGGAAGACCAGGCGGCGGTGAAATTCCCCCGTGGCTTCGATCAACGCCTTCGAGGGCATGCACCCGACGCGGGCGCAAATGGTGCCCCAGGGACCGTCATTGACGATGATGAAGCTCTGGGTGCGCTTGCGGACCTCGCGCAGCGCGCCGAGCCCGGCCGTCCCCGCGCCCACGATGATCACATCGACTGTGCCCATCGCGGTAGCTTGCACTCAAACGTCGGCGGCGGCGCGCCGCAGCGCCGCGCGCGGGTCGTCGGTGACGGGACTGCCGTGGCCCACCAGCACCATGCGGACATCGGGACGCTCTGCCAGGGCGCTCAACCAGGCGCGGACGCGCTTGCGATCAGAGACCTCGCGCCATCTCACCACGCGCGCCACCCCCAGCCCGCCGCCCGGAGGTCCGAGCAGGCGCAACAACACACCCATCACGCCGGGAAGTTTGGGCAGGTTTCCCAGGAGCTCCGTCGTACAGAGGGCGATGCCTGGCATCGCACCTTGGACAGGGAGCTCCAGAACGACCTCGTGATACGTCGTCCCCGGCAGAACGTAGGCGTTGATTCCCAACGCTGCGAGCTCGCCGAGGTCACCGTCGACCGGGACCTTTCGTGGGTGCCGGGGGTCGGGCGCCAGGATCCGGAGGTCCGGGTAGCGCCGCTTGTAAAACGGCGCGTCCATCTGATGACGATCGTGGGGCATCACCATGATGGCCGGACGGCCCAGCTTTTCGAGCGCCTCCATGTCGGCCGCCTGCATCGCCACCACGCTGTAGAGCAGGAGCCCCCCATCCGGCAGGCGGCAGACCGTCATGTTGCGCGGAAGGCCGTTGGCCAGTGTCCCTTCGACCTGCCAGAGGTTGGCGGCCAGAGACTTGAGGGGGTGGTAAGGGTAGATCTCCATCGTCATCACGCGGCTGGACCCACGCAGTTCGACCAACGTATGCACCGATCGGGCCCCCCGTAAGGAAGATCGTTGGGAAGATCGCTAAGATCATCATCGTGATCACCCACCCCGAAAAGCTTCTGTTTCCGGCCGACGGAATCACCAAGGGCGACGTCTGCGCCTATTACGAGGCGGTGGCGGCGGTGATGGTGCCGCACATCGCGGGGCGGCCGGTGACGATGGAGCGCTTCCCGGCCGGCATCGACAAGAAGGGCTTCATTCAGAAGGACGTCTCGAAGGGATTTCCCGCCTGGCTGCAGCGGGTCGAGACGCCGAAGCGCTCGGGGGCCGAGGAGGACGACGCGGTCCACTACCCCCTCGTCGACGATGCTCGCGCGTTGGTCTGGCTGGCCAACCAGAACACGATCACGCCGCACGTCTGGACGTCGCGCGTGCCGAAGCTTCACCACCCCGATCTGTGCGTGTTCGACCTGGATCCCTCCGACGACCAGCCGGCAGAGCTGCGCACGGGGGCCCTCGCGGTGCGCGACCTCTTGGCCGAGCTGGGCCTGCCGAGCTTCGTCAAGACCTCCGGCTCGAAGGGTTTTCACATCGTCGTCGCGCTCAACGGTGAGGCTGACTTCGAGCCGGTGCGGCGCTTCTCCCAGGGCGCCGGCGCGGTGCTGGTGAAGCGACACCCGGCCCTGTTCACGCAGGAGTTCATCAAGGCCGATCGCGGCGGGCGCATCTTCGTCGACACCGGACGCAACGGGTACGGCGCCACCTTCGCGGCGGTCTACGCCTTGCGCCCGAAGCCCGGCGCGCCCGTGTCGGCCCCCTGCACCTGGGCAGAGATCGAGCGCGGCGCGGTCGGCCCCCAAACGTTCACCCTGCCCACAATGGCCGCCCGCCTCGCCGAGGTCGGCGACCTCTGGCGGGCGCTTCACGAAACGAGGCACTCGTTGCGCGACGCCACCACCGCCCTCGAGCGCCTGCTCACCGACGCGGATTGGCAGGAATCTCTGGCCGCGACGACCCGCCGGCCCGTCTCGCGCAAACGGACGCGCAACCGGTCCTGAATCCGCGCGCCTGGATTCGGACCAAAGAGTCGCCCGCGCGGCACCTCCCGTCGCGGTCATCTGTCGTGCGCCGTCAGGTTTCTGAGGGGCGCGGCGGAAAAGGCCGCGGCCCGCGAGGACTTGTGCTGGTCCGGGAGTTGCTTTCGTGACCGGCTCATGAGAGCTGACCGGCTGGCGCTGGCGTTCCTCGTTTTTGGGGTCGGGTGTGGCCAGACGTTGGGGAGCAACCATCCGGGCACGGGCGGCGCCGGCACGGGCGGGCTCAGCGGCGCGGGTGGTGCCCCCGGTCGCCTTGGGCCCGACGCCAGCTCCCTCTGCGAGCTGCTGGTGAGTCAGTACAGCGCCGCGCTGGCGGCCGCGCAGAGCTGTGACGTCGGCAGCAAGGGCGAGTGCCAGCAGGCGGTGGCCTGGAGCCTCTCCCCCTGTGGCAGCTGCCCGACCTTCGTGCGCGATGCGAGCCTCCTCGACGAGATCCAGCAGAGCTGGACGAACGCGGGATGCGCCAACGCCGACATTCCGTGCGCGTTGATTAAATGCCCGGCGGCCATGAACGACGTCTGCCTCCCGACGGATGGCGGTTACGGCGTCTGCTCTTACGGTGGCAATCCGCCGGCCGACGCCGGTTCGACCAGCTGCGAGGACTTGCAATCTCAGTACGCCGCCGCGCTCACCGTCGCGCAGAGCTGCGACGCCAACGGCAGCGCGCAGTGTCAGCAACTGGTCGGCGCGTCGCTCTCCCCTTGCTCGAACTGCACGACGTACGTCAACGATCCGTCCGCGCTGAGCGCGATCGTACAGAGTTGGCAGCAGGCCGGATGCGGCAACGTCGCCGTCGCCTGCCCCGCCATCGCCTGCCTCTCGCCGTCGGGCGCGATGTGCGTTCCGGCTGACGGAGGCGGTGGCGTCTGCGTGCAGGCTCCAGTCTTCATCGAAACTCCGAGCCGCTAGACCGAAGTCATCGCAGCGCGCTACCGCCCGAACAGCGTGGAGACCGGAAATCCACGTTTCCACGTATCGGGAGACCAAAAAAAATGCGCACACGCCCCGGCCGTCTCATCTCGGAGCTTGATCCAGGTGAGCAGACCCGGGAATGCTCAGATCACGATGAGCCGTCGAGGTCGGTCCATGAGGTCTCTTGGCGCCATCGTCGGTTGCCTTGTCGCGGCGGCCCTCGGAGGCTGTGCCACCGACGGCGGGACATCGACTGGCGGATCAACCGGAGGGAACGGGACCGGCGGCGTCACAGGGTCGGGCGGCGTTAAGGGCTCGGGCGGTCTCACGGGCTCCGGCGGCGTCACAGGGTCTGGCGGCGTCACAGGCTCCGGCGGCTCCACGGGGACAGGCAGCTCCACCGGCACCGGTGGCACCAGCAGCACCGGTGGCGTCACCGGATCGGGCGGCTCCGCGGGCGCCGGCGCTCAGGTCAGCACGGGCGGCTCCACGGGAACCGGCGGCGCCAGCAGCAGCGGTGGTGTCACCGGCACGGGCGGCGCGGCGGGCGCGAGCGGCGGCCACACAGGCACGGGCGGCTCCGCGGGCGCGGGCGGCGCAGCGGGCGCCACGGCAATCCCTTGCCCGACGGCAACTCCTTTGACCGGAGGCAAGCAGTACTGCTCGACCTCGGACGGCAGTGCGGGGGGCAGCTACACCTACGATCTCTGGTCGGACGGACAAGGCTCCGGTTGCATGACCGTCTACGGCGCCGGGGCCGCGTTCAAAGCCAATTGGACCAACGTCGGCGACTGGATCGCCCGGGTCGGTCTGGCCTTTGACAAGACCAAGACCTACTCGCAGCTGGGGACCTTTTCGTCGGACTTCGCGTACACCACCACGGGCATCACGACCGGCGGCTTTGGAAACATCGGCATCTACGGATGGTCGGTGAACCCGCTGCACGAGTACTACATCGCCGAGAACTGGCTCGGCAAAAAGCACAACTTCACGAAGGTGGG
>Ga0210387_10003537_pt1 | contig 12007 bp, 20 predicted proteins | sample IncBWC7OmetaG_FD_160108 | JGI IMG/M metagenome (GOLD analysis project Ga0210387, IMG submission 160108) | Forest soil microbial communities from Barre Woods Harvard Forest LTER site, Petersham, Massachusetts, United States - Inc-BW-C-7-O ... | reverse complement strand
AGCCAAAAATTTGCCAAAAGAAGGGTCTAAGTTTGAAAATTTTTCCTCAGATCAATTTGGCGTCTGCACAAATTAGGTGGTGACTAAGTGAACCGCACCATAGCTGAACACGGTGGCTTATTACTAAAACCAAACAGGTGGTTTCCGTGCTGAGGAAAATATGGACAAGCAGAAATGGTAGGTCTACACGATTATCAAAGTGACTGAAACTCTGAAAACAATGATGTTCCAAATAGGACGGACAAGCGCGCTGCCAATTTTTGTTTATATACACGCCTCCAATGGATACTCGAGGTTTCTCGCACTGATGGGACGGCAAATGCATATGGAACAACATAAATGATAGTATAGGGATCGAGGCTGAGGATGACATGCCTATTACTCTGTCACCATGTCCAGCGGAATATGTACCTTGGACGTCTGGAACGGGATAAGAGTACCGTACCCTTGGGGTGCTGCGAAATCCTTATAGTAGTCCTTGTTTAGTTCAGGTTCCAAAACATCATGTCTACGGCCAGAAATAGTCAGGTTTTACAAGAAACCCAAGACAGTCAAGAAGCGATCGCCTACTTTTCCTTAATATGACTTCTTACTTTACCCAAGGATGTAGGTAGTTTCTCAGAGGGAAGGTCACGACAGTGCACACACAACCAGACTACCATGTCCGGTGGTAGGTTCCCGTCGTCATCCGATGATGTGGCCGACGTCTGTTCGAGGAGACGGGCTTGCTCGACTTGGGGAGGGGTAAGAATGCACCATTCCGCTTTACGGGAATGGTTCTCGATCTGGTGTTTGACCTGAAGCAAGAACTGTAAGACAATGAAAACACCCGCATTAACGAGATACCTACCGCACTTCTCCATCCAAAAGCGCTCACTTTTACGTACCCAAATTGGTCACTTATCTCTGGGCATGATAGACAACCAAACCGAGGATCAAGCTGGTCCATATCCTCAGCAGTTGTCGTGGTCGGATCCAAGTCGAGCGCATCAACGATTTGTCGTACAACTTTTCCAGTATGTGTGTCCAAACGAAGCGAAGAACAAGCCCATTTCTCGCGATCTCTCACATCAAAGATGAGAGCCTTCGAAGGATCCGAATTGGTTTCGTATGTCCATCTTTGACGCAGACGGGTCAGGCAACGGTGGCCGAGTACTTTGGGATAAAAGAGCGGCATGACGGTTGGCTGAAAAACGAAAAATTCGTCATCATCAGAGTCACTGGAAAACGGATCAGAAATGGTAGTGGCAGTGGGGCACGCGTAGCATTTGAAGACGGTGGTGGCAAGTTTCAACTGCTCCGCCATTTTATCATCATCCAGAATGGGGAGTCCAATGTCTTCATCATCCAATAGCATCATAAAAGTACCCAACCGAGTTGCTCTCCACTCCTCGTCATCATTGGCTTTCATCTGCCAAATTAACTGTTGGTGTATGTCTGCCCGCCACTTCGCGATTAGGTCAGGTAAGAGAGGTACGATTTCCGCAAAACTTGATTCGTCAATGTCAATATCTGCAGGTTGGTCAAGTACGGCTTTCACAAGGGGAAAGTCACAGAAGTCGACGGCCTCAGGCATGATTTCAGTATATGGCAGCTGGGAGTTTTTATATTGGCGGAGGACATCGATTGCGATGCGCTTGCGTTGGAGAATAAGAGCAGCAAGCTCGCGAGTTAATCGTTTCACTTTCATTTCTTCCATGAATTCGATCATGGGATCTTTGATATTGTTCCAAACTTAAACGGTAAAAGTGATGTCAATTCGGGCCAGGGATAGTCAAGAGAATGTACCAACTGCGTTCCGTAAGGCGTTGCGGCTGTTTCACGAGTTTATGGTCTTCGAAGGAATCGGGATACTGAATGCTGTCTATGTCTTTCCCATATCCGAGTGCTGTGAGTTTTTCGATGATGCTGAAAGCAGATGCTTCTCAATAAATGCAAAACAGTGATTCACTGTATTTACATACCCTTGCTTTCTGTTGTCCCTGATCTCCTGAAGCTCCTTAGATCGATCTTGCGTTTGTCCTTTGGCCCATTCTTCGCACAATATCGCATGCTAAATGGCATTAGCGGACTCAAAACATCACGAAGGACATGTATATGTACCCTCTCGATTTCTTTAACCAGGGCTTTTCTCTCCTGAACAAACACCTCCCGCGCATCTGCGTCGTCAATCGAATGATATTTGGCTTTCACGGCATCATAGTCGCTTAGAAGGAAGGCATAATGTCGTCGCTCTGGGAATGGAGGGATGAGTTCAAATGCCGCGGTTAACACCGTAACAATCACACTTACTCCCAGGTCGCGTGGGTATCATTGTTTCATATAATGGCTCCGTTGTTAAATATTCCACATCGTCAACCACTTCGTTATCCGGATCGAAGTCAAAAAAGAGATGCCGTACACCCCAGGATTCGTGGATACTGAGATAACGCGTCACGAAAGCTGCAAAGCTCACTTTACGAAGAAAACTCACAGTTGTTTAGCGCATTTAGCGCAGATTCGCACCCGAAGTCTCCACTCCACGGAACGAACGCCTGTTGTAAAACAAAACTTATATATGCGCGTAAATTGACGGGTCTATTATATCGAATAATCATGACTGACGTGGCAATGCGGATCAAATGCGAGGTTGGCCCAATGAGGCTCAGACAGATCGGGAGGGATATCTGGATGTCCAGGTACATTTGCACGGGCTGCCTTCCAAACTGAAAGAGATGACCGATGCATGAGAACGCGTCTAAATTCCTTCGTCATGCGAGCAAGTCGTAGAAGGTCCAAGGGTCGCAAGTGTCCAAAAATCTAATACCTCGAGCTTGAGACATTGCCAGCCTGGAACATGCAAGGGTTATAGACTGACCTCGAAAAGAATGTCCAAAGGCATGGTCAGAAGACCTGATAGTTTTCCGACCTTTGCTTTTTTCGCTGATTTCATTGGTTTGGTGTGCGTTGGGTTGCTCTTCTCTTCTTTGTCCTCCTCAGCATAACTTGAGTAGGGTTTGAGCTTCTTTCGAGGCCTCAGCGTTCTGACCTCTTCGGCACCCATCGCGCTCGACTCCGCTTGCATAGACAGTGAGAGAGCTCTTTCCTGGGGAACAATGGAATAGTTTGTAGAAAGGACGGGAGAAACTTCAATTGAAGGCAAGAGTCACTTCCTGATTTGGTTGGTGTTTCATATATTAGCCTGAGGGTTGACCAAACGTCGCCAAACGCGACTTCAATTGTAAACGGCTTTGTCCTCAACAATAATGGCGACCATCACGAGTATCGAGGAATGTCTGGCCGCAACTTTGAGTCCCAATACAAACACTAGGATTGCTGCCGAGTTGAAACTGGCGGAATATCTAGCTTTTCCAGGCTCGTTCACAAGCTAAATTCAGCATCTGACTCTATCTCACTGGTGTTCCTTGTCGCGTCTCATAGACGCAGGCTTGGCCCTATCGCAGCTCATTCTTACTCAAAATGTTGACATGTCGTTACGACAGATGAGTTTATCGCGTTTTTCGGGCAGTTAACGCGTCTTGATTTCCTGTATTCCGACCAGCACTCGGCAATCATTATCCTTAGAAAATACGTGACGGAACGATGGTCTCCATACTTTCCTTCGTTTAAAGGATCTGCGCCTCCGGTCGAGGTATGTATAACCCTTCCATCGCGTTTGACCGTCGACCACTGATGTTATCACTAGGTGAAAACGCAAATACGCCAAGCTGTCTTTCAAGGTCTCTCGGACTCAAATCGAAAAATTCGATCTCTTTGTGTGAGTTTGGACAAGGATTCGTGGAAATTGTGCATACTGGCTCCTTACTTCTGTTTGTGACAGGCCCACGCGCTGTCTGCAATAGCGAATTGTGATTGGCCCGACGAATATCCAGACCTCTTATCTTCCCTGATCAGCCTCCTTTCGTCCAATTCACCCGAATCGGTGCACGGGGCTATGCAATTATTTACTGAATTCATTAAATCCGATTTGACAGAAGATCAGATTCTTCCTGTGCTGCGGCAGCTGTTGCCAGTCCTGCTCTCTATCCTCGGATCGACAGAGGTACTCTTCCACGCTTGTGACGCATTCCGAGTGTTTATGAACGTATTGTATTTCTTGAACGACAGCATCATACACATTTAACTCGCGCCAGAACTATTTCAGTCTTCCGCCAATGTGTCACTGCGTTGTTCATGGTCAAAGACCAGCACCCCCAGGCCGTCAAAGAAGCCATCGCATCCGTTCTTCCTGTATGGTTGGAGGCTTTCAAGGTGCTGCTGAACATCGACCCTCAACAAGATATCGGAACCTCCACGCACTGGGATGGTCTGTCCGTTCGGATTCAAATTTTCAAGGTATTATACATTTTTTTATTGCGACACGTTTACCGATACCTTGATTTCCACCGGGATTGGTAGACTCTAGACACAATCCATACTTCGTTCCCTCGCGCCATGACTCCATACCTCAAAGACCTCCTCACAGCTTCTCTGCTTCACTTTCACGTCCTCTACCCAATTTTCGCTCAATATTATCTCTCATCCTCTCACTCCGTCCCGCGTTCATCCGAGGACGAATCCATTGAACTGCCACAACTCATATGTCCAATCACCGATTTCGTTGCGGCCGTCACACGAGGAAGCAAAGCCAAGGAATGGTTCGATGGTGCAAATTCATCTGCGTTAATTTCAGCCGTATTTAACTATGTTCAGATGACGGATGAGGATGTGGGTGTATAATTTAATTATCCGTTCACTCGTACACGCTAACGTCTGCAAATCGAAGGAGGAAACCTGGGCAACCAACGCGAATGCCTTCGTTGCTCAGGAGGAAGATGAAACACAAGCATATAGCGTCCGAGTCGCTGGCTTTGATTTGCTTGCAGTATGTCCTGATATCATTGAACAAGCTAATTTTTCACTGGAATTATCTTAGTGCCTCATCGATCGAGCTCCAGCTCAGACAGCAGCCATTTTCCAATCGACCGTCCAAAAAGTGGTTGATTCATCTCGGCAATCGCGTGATAGTGGAAAAAGAGACTGGTGAGCTTCAGCATTTTATACCTTACATCAGAGTTACAGCTGAATCCTCCACAGGTGGCGACCCCTGGAGGCGGCATTGGCAGCTATTGGTTCTCAAGCGGAAGCTGTACTCGACTGCATTGAGGACGAGCAAGATTCTGGACGCCCGAAACCCATCGACATCGAGTTCCTACTTGCGGATGTTATACCTTCCGTGCTGAGCCTTACAGGTATAGTCTTCCTTTGTCCATATCTCGTCCGTACGTTGATCACAGTCATCGATGCGCAACCCCTAGAATTCCCATTTCTCCAGGGCAGAGGCTTCGTTTTTGCCAGCCAATACACTAAATTACTCCCATTGCAATTGGCTGGTCAATATCTCGACGCGGCTGTCCAAGTTATCGAAGCCACTGAAGCTGGAATTCCCATTAAGATTTCCGCTGTGAAAGCTGTTCACAAGTAAATCCATTCTTATGCCACCTGTCTCTGAGACATGTATTGAACTTGCACCTAGTTTTTGTCAGGGAGCGGACGATTCAGCTCTGAGCCCCTTTGCGCCACGGATAGTGAAAGACCTTGGACCCTTCTTAACGATGACCTCTGACGATACATTGTCTCTGGTTCTGGAAACGCTGGCCGTCGTTGTCGACGTAGAAAAGAGTAAATGGCTGACTCCCGACTTGGCGAATTCTTTGGTCCTCGCGACTTTGGAGGTGTGGGCCAAGAACAGCAAAGGCAAGACATCCATTTCCACATATTGAAATAACCGTAATACTAATTCTATCGACCAGATCCCATCTTTCTCTCAATTCTCACAGAAATCCTTACATCCATGGCATCATCATCAGCGAATGGCATCTATGAAACTGTCGTAAAACAAGCGTTACCCACATTGTGCAACTCGATAGCAGCTGCGACACCTGAAGAATCATGGATCACGTCATCAGCCATCGATTTGGTCAGTAGTCTTGTGCGAGGATCGCCAGAGAGTGGTCTTGGTGAAGGGTTCTTCGCCCTTCTAGCGCCTAACCTGTTCAAGTGCTTGCAGGAAGCAGAAGACAGGGATGTCCTTCAGGTAAAGGTTTTGATTTCTGATCAAATCAGTGACTGATAATGCCTGCAGAACGGGGTGATATGCCTAATTCTTATCATCCGCAAAGACTGTGGTCAACTTCTCTCATGGCGTGAACCTACAGGCCGCAGCGGCCTTGATTGTGTCCTGACGGTTGTGGCTAAATTGTTGGAGAGCCAGGACGAGTCAGGCGGACTTGTTATTGGTGATTTGATCATTCACTTGCTCCGCAGGGCCGGCGAAGCGGTCCTTCCCGTTTTGCCAGAACTGCTACAAGCTATGGTCAGCCGCATGACCAGCGCGAAAACGGCCACATTTCTACAGGTCAGTTGCTACCTTGTATTTCTGATGGTTCGAGAATTTCATCGTTTATCTTTAGAGTCTTGTGATTCCATTCGCGTTCTTGATAAATAATCAACGGGATACAGTACTATCACTTCTCGAATCCACTAATATTCGAGGCCGTTCGGGACTCGATATTCTTATCCAAACATGGTGTGAAAATGCGGAAACATTCCAGGGCTTCTGGCCTTCGCGAATCAGCAATATGGCACTGTCCCAGCTCTACGTGTCAGAACGCCCAAGTTTGCAGAATCTTATGGTCAAGGGGGACATCATCGTAAAACCGGAAACAAAGAATGGTGAGCATAGTTTGTCTTTTACCTTCGCCTGTTGTGCTCAATCTTCACCGGTGGCGTCAGTCATCATGACACGGTCGCGGACGAAGACGAGTGCGCAAAACCACCACATGGCTTGCATAATGAAATCTGATCAATCTTATTTTATATTACAGCGCCCCACGAATTCACATCGATACCGTTCCCTGTGAAGGCGCTCAAAATCCTGTTGCATGATGTACAGTCGGGAGGAGAGTCAGCAACCATCACTGCCCAGGGCGAGACTTACGACATTGACTCAGACGATGGCGTGAGTGAAAATTCTTCATTTCTTGAATTTTAATCATTATATCGATAATTAGGACGAGGAGTGGACCGAAGAAGAAAGGTTGAATCAAGGTTTCAAGGAAGAAGAATTCGCCTTCCTCTCTGAGATGATCGGGCCCAAGGGAATGGCTTTCGACAATGATGATGTCTTGGACGATAGTGATGATGAGGACCTCAAAAGTGATCCCATTTCTCAAATGGATATGCAGGTGCTTCTGGTTTTCTTCAATCGTGTCTGGGCGATGCTGACGCGTCATCCAGGCGCATCTCGTGTCATTCTTCCGGGAATGTGCAGCGCGAAACACCAGCAATTTTTCTGTTGTTATTAAGCAGATGACCGCGGAGGAGATTATGGTGGTTCGCAGAGTTGTTAGCGAGCAGTGAATAATGAGCGAGGGTCCGCTGACCTGCATAGTGAATAGATTTTACCTCTGGATTTCATCACATATTAGTAAGTAAACCCATGACATATAGTTCCTCTGTTGCGATAGTGTAGATGTAAAGAACATCTAAAAGCCCTCCTTCCCCATATCCCATTCTCTCACTGACCCTCTCTTCTTGTATTCGATCTCCATGACACTTACACCGTCTCCAGTCCATCTGTCATTAACACTCTTCGAGTCTATCGCACCTTTTCTCTTGAGCTTGTCCTTGCTCAACCCTAATCTTTCCATTCTTTTCTTCTCTTCCTTGTCCTCTCTACGTATACGTAGGAGCTCCAGCATGGCATCCCAACCCTCGAACTCAGCATTATTGATGAGACCAGTTGTCGGGACTGTCGGTGGCGCGAGAGGAGCAACGTCGAGGCGGGGGTCATATGATTCTTCAAAGTATTTGTCCATTTTAGATGGAAGTTGGATGGCTGGGTCTGGACCTGGGGATGGGGAACGGGACCGGAAGTCGTTGGGAGTTATCATCGCGGTTCGAGACGGTTGACCATGCTGGGGTCTCGACTCTAAGGAGGTGGATCGACTGCGAGTCGTACTCCGATTACGCTCTGGTGAACCCGCAAGGAAATTATTATTGGTTTTGAGTTTACCACGCAGCTCTGCCTCTCGATCTGAGTTCATCAATGAATCTGTGGTTCGTCTCGAATGACCTCTGGACTGATAAAGGTGTTCACTATCAACGCCCCCTGATTGACGCGTTAGCGAACGTGGTCGTCTCGTCTTGCGCGGCCCAGAGCCTTCTGTCTGCGCTGTGGATGGAGATCGAGAGCGGTGTGTTGGAGATGGAGAACTGGGGGATAGATGTCTTCTATGTGGACGGTGGCGATCATTATGGCTATCACTTTGGCGTGATTTGCGGTCATAATAGTCTGAGAAACCGTCCGTCTCGTCCGAGAGCACTTCTGATGGCGATCGACCCCGTGACCTGCGTGATTTGCGTTTCGACGAGGTTAGTTCCTTGTCGCGTGTTCTTCGATGTCGTGAACTACGCCCGTCTTCCGTCCGACTACCTCCGTCGTCAGAATGTACTCCCATGGGTGATCGACTCCTCGTCCTAAACCGTGATCGTCTCTTAGACAAAGAAAGACCACCATCAAGGGGTTGTTCAGACCGCTTGTCCTTGTCCCTCCGACGACGCCCCTCACCAGACCTAGACCGGTGCCTCCTCCTCTGCCTCGGCCTATCCCGATCCCGCTCCTTCCCATCCCCGTCGTCCTCGCCGTCCCACGTCTCCCAGGTCCTCTGTTTTCTCTTCCTATCCGCTGTTCTCCCATCCCACCTATCCCAATTCTCTTCTTCTTTGATTCTCCGGCTACTCCCCCGACTACTCCCCTCGCCCATCAACCTTCGTAGTCTCTCAGCAGCAACAGCCTCTTCTGCTCGTGCCCTCCTCTCCCTCCTCTCCATCTCATCTCTCTCCCGCTTCACCTCCTGCGCAGCGAGAGCTTGTGCCCGCAAAATCGTTTTGTTATGATCATCCGTACTGCGAATGATAGAAGAAAGGAAACGCTTGTTCGTTTTGGGCGCGTTGCTGTCTGACCTGTATTCGCAATACTTAATAAATTAATCTGAAAATGTATTTATCTAAGCCACCTACATTCCACCGTTCGGTAAATAAGCTCGTATGCCATCCTGGCCGTAGCGTTCTGCTTTCTTCTTGGCTTCCTTTAGGATGAGGTCCGCGACATGGCGGTCCAAGTCTTCGTCAGTAACCGTGTTGGAGACCGCCGACCCCATCGAGGCTCGAACTAAATTAGAGACCACGGAAGATAATGAGGAGGACATCACGGAGAACGTACACAGCAATCCAACACTGCCAAAAGACTCAAATTTGGGGGGCTGGCCACTGGCAGTGGCCACAGTGCTGGGGATTTGGTCGTATTTATGCTGTGGCAGATCAAGCGTACATAAGCCGAAATGCTTCCGAACTTGTTTCAACTGACTTTCCGTTTGGTTTCGAACTTCGCTCTAACTTACTTTAAAGAACAGCCGGGACAACAGTGAACGCCAACGAATGCCAATCCCGATCAGAAAATTTTTCAAGTAAATGTGGAAAAGCGAAGATACAAATCGATATAAGTTTATATAACTGCATGCCAGTACTGGATAAGCTTCCAACGTCGCAGCCTGCCTGCCCAGCCCATGGCCGTGGCCATCCCCACACATATCTACAATAATAAAAAATATAGACCAATGGATAGGTAGAAGAAATTGGTCTGGTCGATCCATCCGTCCGAATGGCAAATCCAAGGCAAATCCGAAATCAGGGAACTTGTGATGTTAGATGTACATTGTGGTGATGTGAGTGAGATAGGGTACATGTCGTTATGGGAGGATAGATGGGATGCAAATCGAGTCGTCGTGTGATGCGATGGCGATGTACATGGTAGCGTAGTTTGCCGTGGATGTGGTCAGAATTTGCAGTGGGGTTAACTATGATACATCTGCGTCAGAGGATTCGAAGCGCATAACATACAGGTTCTCAAGAGTTTTGGCACGAGGAAACGTTTGTTGGGGAACCGAGTCGCCTCTCTAAAAAATGATGAAGAGAATTGTTAGGATAACAAGGAGAATACCAAAAACATCGAAAATACGTACAATCAAGGCACGGAATATCTGAATATCCGTTGTCATCCTCAAGTCAAGCCCCCGGTAGGCACATGCAATTTTAAGAGCAGGAAGTTGTGGGTGATGTTCGCCGCCATCCCAGAGATGCACGGTAACCACCCTCAGCGACTCCCTCGACTTGACGGTCTCCAGTACCGGCTGGAGTGCCGTGTTCCTATCCAAACCCAGGGCAATATGCTGCAACACCTCTGGGAGTTTCCTGTACACCATAGGCGATGCCCAAGGGTTCTCGATCCTGAGTTCCCTCAATCGCTGACATTTCTGTACTGCAAGTGCCTGCTCATGCGAACCACATGCCGGCAGAGCGAGCGAATGCAAGACAGCGCCGTGAGCACTGACCAAGTAATCGAGAAGGTCAGGCGCAGGCTCCCTTTCGAGCTCGAGGATACGGAGAGTGTCGACAGAGTTGCGGAGAAGCCATTTCATAAAGTCTATCGAAGGGGGTGTTTGGAAGTTCATGCGAAGTTCCTCGAGCGCGCAGGGGAACGGTTCAGATGATGCGGAGGGGAGTTTGGGTGGAGTTCCGCGGATTACCAGGGACTTGAGCGTGGGCCAGACATCTAGGAACTGGGTGATAGACTGGCAGTTCTCAGACCAGTTGCTGAACTGAAGTGATGTAATACGGGGACCGGATTTAAGCAAGGCGAGGGTAGGTTTATCGAACGAGGGTGCCGGTCGTCTCATGCGTGAAATGTCAGGGACGCCGACAATGTCCTTATCAGGATCAGCACAACCGTACAAAGCGAGTTTCAGCTCGTACAAATTTGGACACAAGGTGACAGCGTGTGCGAAGCAATGAGGGGAAAGGTGGAAAGGTTGGTTGTGGTCCAAGACAACCCGCATGCGAACGACGGCATCTCCGAGCATACGTCCGCGCTCGCTATTGCGATCCACAGCACGCCGAAACGCAAGATATGCGGTTTGCGTTCGAAGAGTGACATTGCTGAACAAGAGTTTCTGAGCGGGTGCAGACCAATCCTTACAGACAAGTGCGCAGGCTTTCAGGAGTGTGTCATTGGCCTCCAGATCGTCATCATAGTACGCGGCCTCGATGATAGTTAGCACCACTTCCAAGGGCATGGGCACAGCCCTTGGCACTTTCGAGGTGCGACAAATCGACATTTTACGCGTGGCATAAGAGCCCGTAAATTCCAACGATATGTGATGCTCGGTGGCCTTTCGAAAGGGAAAAAAAAACATGGGTATTCAACTGAAGAAGTGTGGATGATGAAACGTACTCGTGCAGGTGAAAAGTCCAGAAAGTCGAAGAAACCCATCACAGCGGTTGACAGGCGTAAATGCGACCCAACTGTGCAGCGTGGATGGGGCCAGGAGCATACTGGAATTGAATGTGGGGCGCACTTATAATAACTGACCAATTTGAAGATCTGAGATCTTGCAAAACAAAAAGCAGGAAATAGACGCCGTCACCCAATTCATTGATCGTGTGTATATCCACAGTACTGGTTCACTCCTTCCTTTTTCCTCCTTCTCTCACCGGCCGCGATCTTTGCACAATCTAAGAATCTACCTGGAAGACAACCATCTCACGAAAATCGCTCAAAATGCTCGCTGTGAAGACCTCGCTGAGATTCAATTTATCCTTTAATCGATACTATGAGCTTGAGGTGAGCTTGATTGAAGCCGGCTCTTACGTTTCACCGAGTCGTTACGGGAAGCAGTCGACAAGCATGTCTGTACTGACCGGCATATGTGCCTTTGACTCAAGTTCATCGTCATGGTAGCGATATCTTCACCGCTAGGTACCTCTGTCTAAACCTGAACGTTAACCGTCGCCAGGACCGAACGACTTGAACGAGATACTTGCTTCAAGTTGACAAAACAGGAAATTATGGCCGTGACTTGGGTGACAACTGTCAGATCTCCATTATATCGTAAATAGTGGTATGACA
>Ga0210387_10003536_pt1 | contig 12008 bp, 14 predicted proteins | sample IncBWC7OmetaG_FD_160108 | JGI IMG/M metagenome (GOLD analysis project Ga0210387, IMG submission 160108) | Forest soil microbial communities from Barre Woods Harvard Forest LTER site, Petersham, Massachusetts, United States - Inc-BW-C-7-O ... | reverse complement strand
ACTATGCGGGTGTGGAAAGGTGGATGCGGGGGGAGGCATCGAGCCGGGAGCAGAGTTGATTCCGAATGGGAGCGGGGTGGTGGCACTGGTGAAGTACGGATGGGAGAGGGCTTCTGCGGCTGATATGCGGTCGGTTGGGTCGAACTTTAGAAGACGCTCCAGCAGGTCGATTGCTGTGAGAGCGGTGAGTAAAGTTTAGGTACGGTTGCTACCGTGAAATATAAAATCTGGGCTTACCCTGCGCTGACGCCTTAGGGAGGACTTGCTGGAAAGGCATCTTTGGATACCGGGGGTAGGTCTTGAGCATTATTTCGGGCTACGGGGGTGCGTCTGTGTCAATGACATATTTAAGGCAAAACTTTGGAAAGGGACTTGCAGAATCCTTAAAAATCTTTGCGAAAAGAGCTTCACTTGGGGTCCCGATTATACGCATGATGTGAAGCAGCTGGTCTTGGTTATCTCTTCCACGGAAGAGAGGGACACCGGATATCATCTCGGCAAAGATGCAGCCGCAGGACCAGACATCGATGGATGTACTGTATGTCCGAGAGCCGAGGAGGACATCAGGTGCACGATACCACAGTGTCACCACCTATCACGGAATAGATCAACGGAAAGAAATAAACAGGCATCGAGGAAGAAGCGGACCTCATTTGAGAAGGTATTAACAGGAACCCCAAATGCCCTTGCCAACCCAAAATCACCCAATTTCAACTCCATTTTTCGATTAATGAGCAAATTCTGGGGTTTCAGATCCCGATGCAAGACCTGGTTTTCATGACAGAATGCCGTGCCCTTGAGCAACTGAAACATGAAACTGCGAACGGTCGATGGATCGAGCGCGCCTCTATCACCATGCTGGTCCATGTACTTCTTGAGGTCTTGTTCGCAGTACTCAAAGATGAGAACAAGTTTGGTTTCGGTGTGGATAACATCGTGAAGGCGGACGATGTTGACGTGTTTGAGTTCCTTCATGAGGGAGATCTCACGGATTGCTGTCGAAGGTGTTCCTTCTTCGGCATCGAGGTGAATCTCTTTCAATGCGACGATCTCGTTGGTTGTCCGCGATCGTCCCTGGTTAAATGGATAAGTCCGATTAATCTAGAAAGAGAAGAAAATCGCAAACCTTGAATACCGTTGCATAAGTCCCCTCGCCTGCAGCAAATTTAACAAGATATGAAGATGTGTGGAAGTAAAAAAAACTTGCCTAATTTCTCCAGCTGCAAAAAAGGGTGAGATAAATCAATAACTGTGTTAGAAGGATGACCTGCCTGGATGTAGTTCATGTTCCGTCAGTCTGACGTAGGTGTGGATCGGGATAATAGCAGAAGAGAACGGAGAAGGGAGCTTCGCTACCCAAAATCTCAAAGAAATAGTCTCGTCAGGTCACAAAATATCGCTGACGGTGATAGGGCGACTGAGAACACGAGCGAGTCAAGCTTGGACTGGATACGACCTCATCGGGAAACGCGCCCGTAAGATGCTCACGTGACACCTCTGGAAAAAAAAGTGTTGAGCCTCTTTAACTTGAAGTTGGTCCTGTCAAGCACGAAGTTTTCGGTGAGTATTTACAAAAGATCTCTCCTTCACATTGTTCCTCGACTGGTACCGAGCAGCAAGCAGAACAATGGCGTCCAAAAAAACTCGCACAAAACCACCTCGAGGTCGACCGGTATCCACTTCTACCCTCTCCCAACCTGTGGTCGAAGATGCCTCCTACCTTACCGCTCTTTCCTCCTTCTCCCCAAAGGGAAATCTATTCGCTTTTTTATCCCTCGCTGTAGACAAGCACCGCCTACGCGTTTACGACACTATTTCAGGGCAGTCTGTAGGAGAACATGTACTGGACTCGGCCCGTGTCACAGCTCTAACCTGGAGCACCTTCGAACCTTCAAAAGGACCATCCCTTGATGACCCAGATGCACCCCCGAATAAAAAAAAGAGAAAGAAGCGGAATAGCGAGGCTGCCGAAGAATCCTTACAAAACAGAGGAATCGATATAGTTGTCCTGGGACTGTCGGACGGGACTGTTTTATTATTCTCCCCCGCTCACGGTCGGATTTTACGCACCTTATCTCACTCCACCAGTGCTGCTGCAATCCTGTCGGTAGTGGTGGTGTGCGAAAATGGGGATAAACAAAATGTTTGGACCTCGGGCGCGGATGGTACTATTCGTCTCTGGGATTCTCAGAAAAATGACTTGTTGGGCAGTTGGAAAAATGACGACCGAATACCTTATTCATCAATGGCTGTTCGGCCTGGGCCTTCGGGAGACCCGGTAGAAATGTTGGTCGCGAATTATGGCATCCGACTACTTTCTACATCATCGTCAGACGCCAGCGAGAGTGTATTTGATTCTCAAAAATACAAACAACTGGCCGCTTTCACCGGACATGCATCCTCGATCAAACATCTCCAATGGGACGTCTCTCAAGAACCAACTTCGAGTCGGTTCCTGTCCATCGCTGAGGGAGACCGTTTCGTGTATATTTGGGAAGTCCCAGATACCTCACAGAGTAGATCCTCCTTTCCAAAAGGAAAAATTGTCGCCTCCATCCCACTGGACTCGGACGCACGATCTATTTCATTGTCGATTTCACCCTCCACTTCACCCACCTCCCCGTCCACCTCCATTACAGAGAGGCAAACTCTACTGACCCTCGCTGCGTCCGGAAAAATATCAGTATTTCCAATTCCAACTGAATTGGTACCCCCAGCGAACTCTAATCGGACACAACACAAAGTCCCCACACTCCTTCCGCGCTCGAATCTCTCTGTTGTGTCCAGGAAAGGATCCTCTTCTGCTCAAGTGGTGGGTGCATCCTTTGCGCTTCGGGAGGAAGGGCATATACGCATTGCCCGGATTGTGGCGGGTGTGAGACCTGTATTTGATCTTGTTGTACGTGATCTCAACACTCATCGCGGTCACTCTTCATAAAAGTCTTGATTCTCTTGCAGCAATATCTCGACGGCTCGGGTGATTTCATTCAAGACGTGATCATCGACGATGTCAAGGCTGGACTAATCAATGAATCGCAATTGGTCCATCTTATCCATATCTTCATCATTTTGCTGCTAATCAAGTTTCCAGGCTGCTCCAAATAAACGATATGTAGAATCATTGTCACTAGCAGTCCGCTCTGGAGCAGAGCTCGGACAGGACCAAGAGATGGATGACCTAGTTCTCCGCACTGTTGATGGAGATTTGGACGTTGATCTGGCAGAGCTTAGCCTCGGTCAACGGTTGACGGCGCTCTCGGGTGTGAATGTGCGACCCACTTCAGATGATAGCGGCGACGAAACACCTCCAAATACCAAATACACCAAAAAATCCTTGAATAATAAAACCCAAAATGAACCCTCAGTGGTCCCCGCCAATTCATTGACACGGACCCTCATCCAGGCGCTGCATTCTTCCGACTCTCGGCTCCTAGAGACGTGCCTAGCGCATTCGGATCAGTCATTGATACGCAATACGGTAAGGAGGCTCCCGTCGCAATTGGCGGTGCCCTTAATTACTGCATGTACGGAACGCTTGGGAAGGGGTGCGAGGGCGGGGAATATGAAGGGTGGTGGAGGCGGAGCCAGTTCACAGAGAGGGAGTGCATTGATCGTCTGGGTGAAGACGGTTTTGGCTGTTCATAGTGGACACCTTATGACGGTGAGTTTCGTTTCATTAGCTTTTCTTTTAGCTATCTGGCAGATGACTGATTATTGTTTGTCATAGATGCCAGACCTTGTTGCACGGCTGTCAGGATTACATGCGATTCTGACGACTCGGCTGGCGCTTCAGGAGAGTCTGCTTTCATTAAGTGGGCGGTTGGATATGGTGCTTTCACAAATTGAGATGCGCTCGTCGGCTGCTCCAGCACCTTTGGCGCTTCAGAAGGGAAAACAGCGTTCAGGGGCACAAGGGAAGGAGGTGAAAAGATATGTTGAGGGAGAAAGCGAGGACGAGCAGATGGATGTGGAAGTTGAGGTAGACAGCGGGGAAGATGGGGGGAGCGTGGAGGACGTGGAGTTGGGTGGGGATAGTGTAGACGAAGAGGAGGAAGACAGCAGCGAGGAAGAGGACGAGGACGAGGATGATGAAGAGGACTCAGAGGAAGGTGGGCCGACTATGAATGGATTTATTGATGATGAAGCAGAAGAGTATAGCGACGATGAGGAGGAAGACAGTGAATAGATCTTGTCTTTCAGTTTGAAAAACACGATCAGAATTCTCCTACCCGTTTATTTTTTGTTTGCAGACCCGGCCTTTCTTCGTCTCTTACTGCCACCGGGGGTTGTAGGTGTTTCCTCCTTTGCTATTTTTCGACCCTGTGAGCGAGCAGACGTGTGGGAAATTGCCTGCGATGATGTCTCGTCACTGCTTAACGATAAATCCTGAACACTCACTTTTCGTTTACTTGTGCCCGTTGGCTCTGTGTCGGATTCAGCCAGAGCAGTCAATTCGCTCTCATTATCCTGAAATAATCCTAAGCGATCGCCTTCGAAAACCAGATGTGAGTTTGAATCATACCTTTGAACTGCGTCGCGCGATGCGAACCTTTTGAACGACGTTAGTAAGATGCTGGAGTTCAACTACATATGCCGAGGTGCGTCCCCCGACGGTTGACCACTTGATAGTTGCAGGTTCGCCGGATGGCTATGCACATTTCCACATTAAAATGTGCAGTATGGGCATGGTGAATTTGTTACAAACCAGTTTCAAGGTGTGTTTCTCCTTCTTCCCCTTTCCCTGCGAGGTAATAATAGTCAGTAAGAAAAGGAATGCAATGTGAAATCTAAGGACTTGCCCAACGATGCTTGAACAGCCAATGTTCAGGGAATTTGGAATCATCTGCGTTGACTGCAACAGCCACCCGAGGAACGTCAGCTGTGTGGTGGTGTAGCGCGGCTAACTGGTCTGTCGTTAGAGTGTTACATTTTTGCTCAGGATGAACCCGGGCATTGTATAATATTTCGTCTAAAATGTGTTATCCGTTGAGAAGGTGGAAATAGAATACGGAGACCAAAGGTACCAGCTACCCAGTTTCCGACACCTGCACTGAAGGACTGGTCCAGTAACAATGCCTTGATTGGGCATGATCGTTTCAAGACCAGTTCTTGAAATTGCTCGAGAGATGGCATCGACAAAAGTGGATCAAAGCCGAGCTCAGATATCGGGTGCTCAGCGAGAGGCGAAGCACAGAGCCGAATACGTCCGAGACGACGAGCATCCATGAAAGCTAATTGCGTTGTGGAATCTGAGGCATCGTTGCTGAGGTGGAGAATGAACTATGGAAACGTTGGATATGAAACAGCGGCAATGGAAAAGGTGGGGAGGTGGATTTTTTACCTTCATGAAACGAGGCGGCCAGTCCGTAGAAGCTGATTTCGGTGTTTCCTTGTAATATGTCGCCAGTTCACCTTTTACCTGGGGGCAATCATGGTAAACAAGAGGTGAATTCCACTAGACCCACCCGCTTTACCTGAAGCATTCCGGTCATCCCGAAATGAAGGACGGGCATTTTCCCTTTACCATCAAGTTCCAAATAGAACACCTTTCCTAAATTCCAGCAGCTTGATTATCACTGGGGGTAAAAAAATTTTATAAGGATAACATACCAAATCTGCTTGCATTCACAATTGTTCGCCCAGTGATTTCTGTCGCCTTCGAAGACACCAGTTGTCAGAGGGCCGAGTCATTTGCGATAAAGAAACATACAAAATCCTCATGCGTCATTCCCGAGAACACAATAGTGTCGGCAACAGTCTCAACCTTTTTGATTCTCTTGCCTGTCCCAATGGACCTGATGAGAGCAGCGGCTCTTTCCACCTCTGACACGATAGATGTATGGTGAGCACTACATTTGTTAGACTTGGGAGTCAACTCACCAGGTAGTTCTGGCATGATGAACTTTTGCACTGGTCGGTCGACTTGGTCGTCCTTTGTGTATTATGTAAAACTTATGTAGCCTATGTAGTATCGAAATCGACCCCGAAATCGACCCCGAAAAAGAGTCTCGACTTGAAGTATGTACAAGTTCCGACACGTAAGACACTTGGTAAGACAAACTTCTTGTTGACTTCTTGAACTGTCGACTTGTGTGGCGCCTATGAATTGTGCTGACTAAGCTGAGGTCATCAGTAAGATCGCCAGCTCTTCCAAGTCACCTTGAAGTCACCACCATTCCACCACCACCGTGACAGTACTAGTAGTTTGCCCAGGCTGCGGACAGCGAGTGATATCAAACTCCCAAAGTGACCGAGTAAGACCATGGCTTCTCTTCCAGCGCCTGGGCCACGACGCAGGAGGCCATTGGGGCTGAGGTGGAGATCTTCTTATTGGTTTGCTACATTCGTGGTTGGTTTAGGTCAGCTAAATAAACCAGCCAAATTTCTGGAGCTTCCACTGACCTTTCAAGCATACAGGGGTTGCTACTGATCTTCTTGTTTACTCCATTATTATTCCGGTGATGCCTTTTCAACTTCAACGTCTTGGGTACACCGGAGTTTCAGCATTAATAGGCTGGCTGCTTTTTGGCTACGTGAATATTTCTCTCTAACTGTTTCATTATGCTGGATTAAACCTTCGATTGTCCTAAGTCTGCCGGTCTCGCAGTAGGTATGCATTTATAAATAGTTCTCTACGACAATTTGTTCTGATTTCGACACCCAGCGACCATTCCCGTCGCTATGTTTTCTGAACGGTACAATACGCGAAGAACGCCGCTGATCATTGGCCTCGTTGTTCTCGTTGCCTCACAAATCATGTTAATGAAAGCACCGAAGTATTCGGTGATGTGTATCGCTCGTATTTTACAAGGGGTTGGCTCTTCTATGGTTTGGGTTGTTGGGTTAGCTCTCGTGTAAGATTATTTTTTCGTCCAAGCTTTGGCCTCGTGCCCTCACCTAGCATGCTCTATCTAAATGTTTTAGGTGTGATTGCACACCCGAAATATTCATTGGTCGTATGTAGCAATGCTTAATATTTTACTCAATTTGCTGATATGTCTTCTTTTCAAGGACAGCTCGGCATCACGATGGCTGGTGTGTCTATTGGGTGGGCTCTTATCCACCGCACACAACTCGATTAAGATCTGACAGTTATAGAGTCCTCATTGGACCCCCAGTTGGCGGAGCTTTATACAGTCACTTAGGCTTCCGTGCTCCTTTTATCTTTGGCATCGGTGCTGCGGTTCTTGATCTCATTGGTCGACTCCTCATAGTTGAACGGAGGGAAGCCTTGTACTGGGGTGTCGATCCAGCAGCTCTTCCTGAGAGTCATGTTGAAACAGTAAACAACACCGAGGATAACTTCCATCTACGAGAGACTGGCTCTGGAATACAAGAAATTGTCCAGAAGGCTGAAGTTAGATCTATTGACCCCTCGCCCCAGTCGCTTGAAATTCGGCCCCAAAATGGTAATACAGCTCCCCCCGCTCCTCCTAAACCACTGTCTCTTGTGGCCGTTCTTGTCCAGCTCTCCAAATCTCCAAGAGCCCTTGTTGCTTTGGTCGTCACATTTATATATGGGTCAATCGCTTTTAGACTGTTTCGTTTCACTTTCTGACTCATTCTCTTAGAGTTGTGTACAGTAGCCAAGAGCCAGCTCTTCCCTTACACCTCCAAGCTGCGTGGGGCCTCGACTCATCACAGGTGGGTTTAGTGTTCCTAGCCGCCGTCGTTCCCACTCTTTTTTGTGCGTATTTTCAGTTCAATGCATTCGAGATGGGCAGTTTTAACATTTTCAACTCGTTAGCCTCTCCCTTGGCTGGTTGGTACGCCGATCGCAAAGGGTCAGAGTGGATTGCTTTCTGGTCACTCGCCCTTGCGTTGCCGTGGTGGGTCATTGTGATAATTCAAGGCCCTCTAGCACTTTTTGTCACCTCATTCGCTGTTGAAAGTACGTGCCCAGTTAGAACCGCCTGTCCAGTCATATTGAGAATCGTGAAGACTTCTTCACCTCTGGCATAATCTCGCCTTTGACTGCTGAACTTGCTACTGTTTCACGGGGTATTGAAGGCGTTGGTTGTGAGTTTTTATTGAAAGCACGGAGCCTGATTATCTGAGGAAATTTATCACCATTTAAAGATGGTCATGTTTATGGTGCCTTCTGTTTTGCTTATGGAATTGGTACATCAGGTAAAACAACTTCTTACTCCTGTCGTACAATCTGATGCTTCCCCAGTCGGCCCTGTTATCGGTGGTCAGGTAACTGACCGTCAATTATACCATTGATAACATTCGTCTGACAGTTTTCCCTGTATTTTAGGTATATGACCACGTAAAGCATGGGTGGACAGCTCTGTGTTTACTGGCAACAGGGTTACTTGTACTAAGCGTTGCGCTTGCATTCCGTTACACTGGGGACGACCCCTTATCGGGAAAGCTAACACGTCGCCTGAAATCGCTCAACGAGCGAAGGAGTTTGACGTCCCTTCACTGATGCAGCTTTATTTAATCCATCACTCACCATTCCACTCATCTACATGACTTGATCCCTATACTCATTATCATAATTGAATCGTAAACCCTATATATGGGATGGCCCGTTAAAGTTGCGTTAAAGTAGAAAACTGTTTGACAGATTCAGACTCGATTTGCACCGCCACCATAGTCGATTCCCCATTAGGTAACCGACGCTTTCAAGTTCCGAGTCCGGGCTTTGGGATGCCAACTTTTTCACCAGCTCTAGCTATAGTACCAGTCTTGTAATTGGCCTGGTGTGCGGATATCCCAGTAGTAGGAGCGGCTTGAACTCTCCATCAACAAAGTAAGTTTCTTGTTCTCCATCCATGTTCAACATCTTGATGTCAACCTAATGATTAGACCATGGACAGGAACTCACATCCGTCACCAGTGTTCTTGACAGGGGCGCCTAACCTGCACGACAACTCAGGGCAGATGCCCAGACCTTGAATTGGGCTAAAAAAGCGTATCGAGCGCACTACAAGACCTCTTCCCGATCTCTCTGCTCGGGTCATGGACAGAAACAAATAGCTTGCATCAGGCGTCTGCTGCGCTAGAGGCTGCATACCGTCGTGTCCGGCGTACTCTTCTGGAACTATCAGACACGTTTCCCCTTTCCGACTTAAACAATAATCTTGGTCCTGTGACTCTTGTCCATGATACTTGCGGGCTCGCCGATGGAAGATCCAACGGATTCTGATTAGGCCACAGACCTGGTATCACAGGGCAAGCTGTCTGGCGCAAAAAAGCACATACGAAGTCCTCGTCTGTCATTCCCGAGAACACAATGGTGTCCGAGTCGTCCCACAAATACAGTATGATATGTACATTGAGCACGTGATGGCCAATTAACTGTCAATAATTATTAGCAGAGTGTACTTAAAGGTTCGGGCCTCCGACGGTAAATAGCTGGTGAATATATCCGGAAATCTTTAAGCCCGGTGCTCTAGGATGGACAGCGACAGATACGCAAGTGATACCCAGGACCATGACAATGACATATCCTCCGAGTTTAGGCAAGGCTCCTGTGTCGCAATGCATCGTTGGCTCGCCTTTGGGGCTGAGATGGAGATCTTCATATTGGTTCGTTACATTTGTGGTGGGTCTAGGTTAGTTAAATGAGTTAAAGTTCTGGGGCTTTCACTGACCTTTCAAACATCTAGGCATTGCTACTGACCTGCTTGTCTACTCTATCATTATCCCGGTGATGCCTTTTCAACTTCAGGACCTTGGGTACACAGGAGTATCAGCATTAATGGGTTGGTTGCTTTTTGGCTACGTGAGTATTTCTCTGACTGCTTCGTGATGGTGCGATTGAACCTCCCGTTGTCCTCAGTCCGTTGGTCTCGTAACATGTTTGTATTTAGAACTAAATAGAAGTCTACAGCAAGTTTTTTCTGATTTCGATACCCAGCGACCATTCCCGCCGCCATGTTCTCTGAACGGTACAATACGCGGAGAATGCCGCTGATCATTGGCCTCGTCGCTATCGTTGGCTCACAGATCATGTTAATGGAAGCACCGAAGTATTCGGTGATGTGTATCGCTCGTATTTTACAAGGGGCTGGCTCTTCTATGGTTTGGGTTGTTGGGTTGGCTCTCCTGTGAGATTTTTTTCTGTCTACGCTTTGGCCTCCCGTTCTCACCTAAGATGCTCTATCTCAGGTGTGATTGTACACCTGAAATATTTGTTGGCCGTATGTGGCAGTGCTAGATATTTTACTCAATTTGCTGATGTGTGTCTTCTCTGTAAGGACAACTCGGCATTGCAATGGCTGGAGTACCTGTTGGGTAACGTCTTCCCCATCAGTTATAACTTAATTAAGATCTGACAGGCTTACAGAGTCCTCATTGGACCCCCAGCCGGTGGAGCTTTATACAGTCACTTCGGTTTCCATGCTCCTTTCATCTTTGGCATCGGTGCTGCGGTTATTGATCTCATTGGTCGACTCCTCATAGTTGAACGGACGGAAGCCCTGCGCTGGGGTGTTGATCCAGCAGCTCTTCCTGAGAGTCATGTTGAAGCACTAAACAACACAAATAGCGCTGAAAATGGGGATACAGCTCCAGCCTCTCTTCCTAAATCACTGTCTCTTGTGGCCGTTATTATCCAACTTTTCAAGTCTCCAAGAGCCCTTGTTGCTTTGGTCGTCACATTTATTTATGGGTCAATCACTTTTAGACCCTTTTTCGTTTCACTTTCTGTCTCATTCCCTTAGAGTCGTGTACAGTAGCCAGGAGCCAGCTCTTCCCTTACACTTACAAGCTGTGTGGGGCCTCGACTCGTCAAAAGTGGGTTTAGTGTTCCTAGCTGCTGTCATTCCCACTCTTGTCTGTGCGTTTTTGCTGTTCAATGCATTCTTGATGGTGGGTGTAACATCTTCAACCCGTTAGCTTCTCCTTTGTCTGGCTGGTATTCCGACCGCATAGGTTCAGAGTGGATCACGTTCTGTTCACTCGCCCTCGCCTTGCCATGGTGGGTGATTTTGATAATTCAAAACCGCCTAGCGCTGTTTGTTACCTCATTCGCTGTTGAAAGTATGTGCCTAGTTGAAACCCTCTGTTCCGTCATATTGAGAACAATTATGAAGGCTTCTTCACCTCTGCGATGATCTCGCCGGTGGCCGTTGAACTTGCTACTGTCTCGCGAGGTATCGAAGGAGTTGGTTGTGAGTTCATTGAAAAGACCATGTGACTTATTATCACTCAACAACTTGACCCCTTTGAAAGATGCTCATGTTTATGGTGCCTACTGTCTCGCCTATGGAAGTGGTACATCAGGTGAAACTTCTTGCTCTCTCTTGTCATACAATAATCATACTTTCTCAGTTGGCCTTATCATTGGTGGTCAGGTAGTCGACCATTTGTCATACCATCTATAACATTTGTCTGACTGCCGGTGTCTCCCTTGTATTTTAGGTCTATGACCACGTAAAGCATGGGTGGACAGCTCTGTGTTTGCTGGCAACAAGCTTACTTGCAGTAGGCATGGCGCTCGCATTCCGTTATACTGGGGACGACCCCTTGTTGAGCAAACTGACACGCCGCCTAAAATCGATCAACTAGCGAAAGAGTTGGACCGGTCCTAATGTGTGACCGGTAAGTTTTAAGTAATAAAAAGATCAATCTTCAGTCAATTATGTGTCAATTTAGCTACATGAATATCCGGCAATGGGCAATTACATAAATAATAAATAATACCGAAGCATGACTGGAAAGCGACTCGACTATCTGCTTGTTGCAGCTGTGTTAGATCTCCACTGTTGGTGGGCCATAACAAAACATTAGACCTTGCGTAAATGTTCATTTTCATGGTAGGAACAAGAATTCAACACCGATTGTCTCAACAATTAAAATTGCTGGAGATATGCTTTAGTTTTGTTCTTATTCTTAAAATTGACTATTTGGTAACTTTTCGTTTTTATTGATTGTGGCCCACACTTCTATCGCTCACCATTCTAAGCTGCCTGACTCGTTGTATTAAACCGTACCATATGGCCCGCATAAGTAGAGAATTGTTTTGACCATTCAAATTTCGAACGAAGCTAAGT
>Ga0210387_10003535_pt1 | contig 12009 bp, 10 predicted proteins | sample IncBWC7OmetaG_FD_160108 | JGI IMG/M metagenome (GOLD analysis project Ga0210387, IMG submission 160108) | Forest soil microbial communities from Barre Woods Harvard Forest LTER site, Petersham, Massachusetts, United States - Inc-BW-C-7-O ... | reverse complement strand
CGAAGCACTCCGCGCCATCTGGATGCCCGAAGGCCTTTCGGTCGAGGACGGGTTCCTGAGCTCGATGATCGTGACGAATTGCTTCCGCTCTCCAGCCGATGAAACCAAGATCATCCGCGCTGAAAACGCCAGCCACTACTACGAGACGCTCACTTCGTTGAGCTCGATCTTCCAGCACGAGCTGCGCATCGTGATCGGCTCGACGCTGAACTGCTACCTGACCTGGGACTTCCTGCTCTACGCCGTCGATCCGCAGGGTCCCGGTGCCGGCGTTCTCATCTTGAATCGCGCCACGCAAGATCCGCAGTGGTACCAGAACCTCATGACCAACTCGATCCGCAATCACGGCTGGTGGGTGTTGCCGCGCGGTACGCTCTTGCGGCGCTTCCACGGCCTCAAACACAAACGCGGGCTCAACCTGCTGAAGTCCCTTCCTGTGGCGACCGTGGGGTTGCTGCTCGATCTCCCGGTCTTCGTCGCTGCCAACCGCAAGCTGAAGGGCGACGGCGCGATCGGTTACTGGTAGACCGAGGTCTTCAGGTGGTCATGGGTGGGGGTGTCTGAGGGCGCGCAGGAGCTCCACCAGGTGTTTGCGGTGCTCGAAGAAAGGGAACTGCTTCACGTGCTCGCCGTCGAAGAGGAAGGTCATCGACGAGGCGTTGATCGCGATGACGGCGACCAGGAGGGGCAGGTACTGCAGGCCACCGCCACCCCACCAGGCCGCAGCGGCGTCGCCTCCGGTACGGCGTAGCCAATCATAGGACAGATACGCCGACAGGAAACTGGTGGTGAGGGCGATGGTGTCCCAGCGGTGCATGTCCACGCCCAGGAGGTGCATGGCGATGGGTGACACCGAGGCCATCACGGCCGCGACGACCAGGTACCACGGCGCCCGGCCGAGCGCGCACAGCGTGAAGGCGATGAACGTGGCCAGGGCGGGCAGGACGATTGTGATGGAGTCGATGTTCGCCACCAAGGCCGACCTCATCTCGCTCCCTTGGATGACGGCGGCCTTCTTGCTCAGCAAGTACGTGAAGGTCCCCTCGTCGAGGGGAATGTCGGCCTTGCGGGACATGTCCGCGAACAGGCGGGCAGGAGCGGTGGCCGACAGCAGGGCGAAGGTCCCCATGCCGAAGGTCAGCGCGGTGTGGAAAATGACGATCCCCAACAGCAGCGCGCGGGTGCGGTTCCACCCGCGGTCTCCGCTGGCCAGCAGCACGGACAGGTAGGCCACCGGCAAGAACAGCACCAAGGTGCCCTCGTGGCTCAGGATGGTGGCGCTACCGCCCAGCAGCAGGAAGATCAGCTTCGCGCGCACCGAGCGGAGCCGGATGGTGATCAGGGCCATCGCCAGCCCCAGGTGGTCGAAGTAGCCGACAGTATGCGAAAGGAAAACCAGAGCCAGGCTGGTGGTGAAGCAAAGCGCGAAGCAGGAGAGCGCCGGATCGTCTCGTTTCAGCAGGTCCTGCACCACCCGCCAGAGCAGCCACACGTTCAGGGCCAGCAAGGCGAAGCTGATGACGCAGACGAACCAGTACCGGTACATGAACGGGGCGTCGATGAGGTGGACGATCTCGCCGACCAGCGCCCGCCTGACGAACCCCTCGCTGTAGTTGAAGTAGAACTGGGTGGTCGCGTACAGGTTGGGCAGCCGAATGCCCTTGAGCACCGAGAGGGCGATGGTCGCCCACGCCGCCGCGTACCAACCGTACAGCCGCCTCCTCGGCCCTCCCATCTAACCTCCTAGAAGCCGGATACCACAGCTCTGCGTGGGTCTCAACTGGTCCGTCTTCGTCGTCCTTCGCGGTCGTCCTTCGCTGTCAAAGCTTGCCGCCCTTGATGTCCGGCGCGGCGATCTTCGTTCCGGTCAACGCCGGGAAGAGGAAGCTCGGAACGTGGGACCAGTCGCCCAGCATGATGTGCGTGTCGGTCCCGCCCAGCGCCTCCAGGGCCTGATACCCGCGCATCATGACCGCCAGCGGGGTGAGCGCTTGATTCTCTGCTTTGGCCTGCTCGGCTTTGGCGCGCGAGACCAGCCGCGAGACCTCCGCTTCGGCTTTGGCATTGATCACGCGCTTCTCCGATTCTGACTCGGCGCGGATCTTGTCGAGCTGCGCCTGGGCCTTGGCGACCTCCGCCTCCTGCTGCTTGGCTCGCAGCGCCGAGTCGGCGCTGATGCGGGCCTGCTCCGCGCTGGGGCCGAAGCTGAATGACCTCGGGCGTGCAACTGAGCGCGAGCGCGAGTGTGAGCAGAAGCCCGAGCCCGGCGACGAGCGATCGGCGGGGTGACATTGCCGGCGCCCTCTCAGAACCAGGCCTGCCAGCGCCCGTCGACGAAGACGACGTGCGCCGTGATCGACAAGCGATCGCGCTCCCCCACGAACGCTTGAATCTGGTGCAGCCGATAGCTGTCGATCACCACCAGATCGCCCGCCAGGTAGTCGACGACCACGCTCGGCGCCTGCGCCGCCACCACCACGTCGTCCTCGCCGTCCCAGAGGGCGTCCCAGACCCGCAATCCGCCGCCCCGCAGCGGCGGTTGCAGCATGACGATGGCGCTCAGGGCCGGCAGGCGTGCTGCCAGCTCCTCCTCGCGAAGTCCCTCGGTGTCGAAGTGGATGTCGCCGCCGTTCTCGGAGAGCCACTCCCCCGCCGGGAAGATGTGGACGCCCGGGCCACAAAACCCCGGCCGCGGTGCCACCGGTGCACCGACGACCTCCGCGAGGATTGTCCGCATGCGCGCCTGAAGATCGGGGAGCACTCGTTCGACCAGCGCGTCGGAGGCGCGCGCCGTCGCGAAGTATTCGTCCGCCCGGTCCTCTTCCAGGTGGGTGTAGTAGGCGCGGCCGACCGTGAACTGGACACCTTCGAAGCAGGGTGTCCAGTCGGCGCGCGCCGCGTACACACCTCGGGCCCAGCGCTCGCACTCCGCGCGCGTCAAGACGTTGCTCTGGTGATGAAACCATTCAGCGGGCGCCATCGAGCCCTCGCTGCAATTGCGCCAGGAACCGGGGCTCGAAGACGCCGTCGACGCGAATCGAGTAGCGAAAGAACGGATCGGCAGCGACACCGTGGTAGTTGCGATCGTCGAACCAGTAGGCGCGCCCGCCCACCGGCACGGATCTCCGTTGGTCTTCGTCCCACAAAAAGAGACGCTTGTCCGCGCGCGGGCAGACGGTGATGAAGTGGCCGAGCTGCTCTTCGTCTTCCCCGTCACGGTGAATCGTCCCGTGATCGTTCGACTGCAGCCCGAGCAGGTTGCAGCGGCCGAGGCGCGTGAAGGGCAACCGCTCGAGGAAGGCGACGGTGCGGGGGAAGACGCGGCGGGCCTCTTCGGTGAAGGCCTTTCCATCGCCGCTGGCCCGCTCCTGCCAGCTGAGGTTGGGAATCAGCTCGTAATAGACCTTCCACGGGAAGTAAACGCCATGGCGGTATTCGAGGTACAGCATCTGCCGGCGGCTGAGCGGCCACGGGCGCTCTTCCCCGAACTCGTACTGGTCGCGCCGATCGAGATCGAAGGCGGCGGGCGTGTCGGAGAGGGCGACGAACCGCGCAAACTCCGAGCGAGTCAGGCGGGCGATGACCTGGCCGTAGTCGAGGTAGGGATCGTTCGCAGACGAGCGGGGGACGATCCCCATCGACTTGTGGCTGCCGCCCGTGTAGCCGACCGCGACCTCGGTGAGGCCGAGCGAGATCTCGTCGTCGAGCGCGGCGAGCTCCTCGAGATCGACGTAGGGCTCGAGGTTGACGAAGGGGCGGCCGAAGATCCCGCGAATCATGGTCGCCTCACGCTGAGAAGCCGCCATGCGCGCGCCCCAGCGAGCCGCTGCGCCCGAAGCCGTTCGAAACCGGGTGCCAGCCGCCTGAGCCGCGCGGCCCCACGGCCATGGGCAGGACCGCCCGCGCCACGGGATGGAACTGGCACCTCGGCGCGAGTCGCGGTGGGATGAAGGGAGCCCAATGCCCGCCGCTCGCCTGGGGCGAAGGAAGGCGCCAGCCGTACCACCAGGGGAAGCAGCCTTGCGATCCCGGCGAGCCACCGAAGTAGTACCGGGGCTGAGGTCCCGGCGACAACGGCGCCGGCGAGCAGCCGGGGACCGGTTGCGACGGCCAGCCGGGCAGCGGCGTCTGCGAGAAATCGGAGAGCGCCAGCATCTTCACGTCGATTCCACCCGTGTCGAGAGCGACCAGATCGCCGTTGAGGTCGTCGGCGTCCATCGAGACCTCGTCGGGTGTCACGTAGAGCAGCTGCCGGATCCCGGCCGCCTGGAGGGCTTCGCGCGAAGGCAAGCCGGCGAAGTAGCGGTTGTCGAACAGACCGGCGTCGTCGGTGTACGCCGCCAGGCGCTGCCGATCGAGGACGAACAGCGGTGCGGCGCTGGCCGATCGTGTCGGCCGTGCACGGTCGAACGAGGGGAGAAAGTAGAGGGCAGCGCCCAGCGTCAGGTGCGCGGGGACGACGCCGTTCGGGTGGGGCCAGTTGTCGAGAACGAACACCGGATCGAAGCAGGGCGCGAGCGCCGCCGCCAACGCCACGGCTTCGGGCCCCGCGACGTCGAGCACGACCGCGACATCGCTCCGGCAGATGCCGTTGTCGAGGAACAGCGAGAGCATCGCTTCACCGCGCCGCGAAGCGACGGCCATCTCGGAGGTGAAGATAGGGCTGATGGCCGCACGCAGATCGGCACTGCGCGGCGCTTCGAGCGACTGAAACAGGGTGGGGACGTAGTACGGCGACCAGCGCGGCTCGGTGGGCGCAAGCCGAGGCGCCAACGACGACAGGGCCTCGCGCCATCCTACGCCGCCGCTGATGTCGACGGGCTGGGCGCCAGGGAAGGCCAGCGGTTGCCCCTCGTCGCCCACACTCCAGCCGTCCTGCTGCTGCGTTTCCAGTGATGCCTGCGCCCGATCCGGCTCGGATTCAGAAAGGATATCGGCGCACCCGCTCGTCGTGAGGCCCGCACCGGTCCAGATGAGCGGCGCCGACCAGCCGCTCAGCAGCCGTGCCAACGGACGCGCGCGCAAGGAGGCGCGCCACCAGGAGGCGCTCATGACATCCTCACGATCGTCGGCGCGCAGGTGGCGCGACGATCGGTGCCGCCCGACTGCAGGCGGGTGAAGAGCCCGGCGGCGCGACCGCCCACCAGGTAGACGCCGTAGTTGATCGATTGCCCTGCGCGGTCACGGAAGGGCTGAAACCGGCGCTGAGCGATCCAGCGGGTCGGCAGCGCGTCCGCCAGAGCGTCTGCCCAGGCAGCCGGCGTCGTCTCGGCGCCGATCACCACCTCTTCCCCTTCGCATCCATAGTCGGACTTGAGGACCCAGAGCGGCTGCTCCTGGCGCAGGCGGGGCGCCGCCAACGCTTCCAGCCGCGCCGTGAAAGGGAGGTGGCGGCGAACGATCTGGCGCGCCGGTTCCGAGAAGCGATCGATCTCCTCCCAGAGCAGCGCCATCATTCGCTTGTTCTGCGTCAACACGGCGCCGAACGGGTTCACCACCACGCAGCGCCCGCGCGCAATTGCGCCCGCCAGCAGCTCGAGCGGCTCGGAGAGCGGCGCGGCGTCGGTGTAGGGCGACTCGGAACGCCAGATCGTGCGTCGCTCGCCCCACCAGTCGGTCTTGTAGTGCCGCCAGATGACCGAGCAGGAGACCCCGAAGAGGGCGACGCCCCCACGTCCGTCCGGGCGCAGGTTGAACGGCGACCCCAGGACGACGCGGGCCCCCCGTGACTCGAACCACCTCGCGTAGAGAGAGATCACCGAGAGGTCGTCGGTCATCTCCGTCGGGTAGATGATTCCGACAGTCGGAGGGTGCCCCGTGGGCAGGAACGCGCGCACCATCGCGAACACCCGGTCGCCGAGGCGACAGTTCGGATCGTCGAAGCCCGAGGCGCCCGCGCCGTCGACGACACGATTGAGCGCCACCGCTTCCGGTTCGCCGCTCGGCGTGTCGGAGTTCAGCTCACAGACCTGCGGACCCGCGGCGGTCAGGAAGACGTCAGCGCGTGCGATCCCGTGCCAGTGCGGTGCGCTCATGCGCCACATGAGCTGGTAGCTCGGTGGGAGATCGAAGAAACGGGTCACCAGCGATGGGTCCTGGGCGCAGAGCGCCGCCGCTTCCGCGTGGACCGAAGCGACGCCCTCCGCGGCGTCATAGAGCTCGCGCTCGGTCGCACGGTCGATCGCGATCGGCGTCATCCGAAATCGCGGCGCGCCGTCGATCCAGGGATCGCTCAGGATCCCTTCGGCGACGAGATCGGCGGCGAAGTCGCGGTACGAGGTGAGGAGACGGGGGCTGGTCCGCATGCCCTGCGTACTACGCAAGCGGCGCGCCAGAGCTCTGCCCGAAAAGGCGCGGCCGGCCAACCAAAGCTTGGGGGCGAAATGCCCCGCGGGGCAGATTGCCTCCCTCGATTCCGGCTACTCGTCAGTCCTCATTCTTCTTGGATCCCGTAACGTTCGAGCTTGCGGTAGAGCGTCTTGCGATCCAGCCCCAGAACCTCGGCGGCCCGCGTGCGGTGGCCGTGGACGGCGTCGAGGACGCGGAGGATGTACCGCCGCTCCATCTCGTCGAGCGGCGGCAGTTGGCCGGGATCATCGAGATCGACGACCAGGCGCGAGCGTCGGTAGTCCTGGATCGCCTCGGGGAGATCGGCGACCGTGATTTCCTCGAACCGGGTCAACGCCACCGCCCGCTCGATGCAGTTGCGAAGCTCGCGGACGTTCCCCGGCCAGTCGTACGCCAAGAGCTTTTCGGCGGCCGGGGTGGCGATTCCGCTCACGCTCTTCCCGGTCGCCCCGGCGATCTGCTCGACCAGTCGCTGCGCCAGCAAGAGGACGTCGTCGCCCCGCGCGCGCAGCGGGGGCAGCTCGATGCGGATCACGTTGATCCGATAGTAGAGATCCGACCGGAAGCGCCCGCTTTCGATCTCCGCCTCGAGATCGCGATTGGTTGCGCAGACGATTCGCGCGTCGAACGCGCGTTCGTCGTCGCCGCCCACCGGACGGACGCGACGTTCTTCGAGCGCGCGCAGGAGCTTGGCCTGCAGGCCGGCCGGCGCCTCGCCGATCTCGTCGAGAAACAGTGTTCCGCCACTCGCCTTCAGCAGGAGACCGGCCCGGCTGGTGCGGGCGTCCGTGAACGATCCGCGCGCGTGGCCAAAGAGCTCGCTTTCGAGCAGCGACTCCGGCAGCGCACCGCAGTTGATCGCCACGAACGGGCCGCTCGCCCGGCGTCCCTTGTCGTGGAGAGCGCGCGCGACGAGCTCCTTGCCGGTCCCGCTTTCGCCCGTCAAGAGGATCGACGCATCGGTGGCGGCCGCGCGCAGAACCGTATCGTACATGCGCAGCATGGCAGGGCTGCCGCCGTGGAGCGCCGTCCCCGCGAGGCGGGTGGCCGCTGCATCCGCTCCATCTCCCCCGGCAGCTCGCCGCAAGCGCCGCACCTCGGCCTGCAGCCGGCGATAGCCGACCGCGCGCCCGAGCGTCAGACCGATCGCCTCGACCTCGAACGGCTTGGTCACGAAGTCGTAGGCCCCTGAACGAATGGCCGCGACGGCCGTCTCCAGACTGCCGAAGGCCGTGATGACCACGACGGGGGTATCGGGACGGTTGGCCGCCACCCAGCTTGCGACGTCGAGGCCAGACGTCCCGGGCATGTTCAGATCGACGACGATCGCGTCGAAGTCCGCCTCGTCGAGCAGCGCGAGGGCCGCGTCGCCCGAGGTCCGAGAGGTCACCGTGAATCCGCGCTTCGAGAGGCCCGCTTCCAGGAGCGCACACATCTCGAGCTCGTCGTCGACGACCAGCAGGCGTCCCGCGGTTGGACCGCCCGCGCTCACGCCGCCCTCCGGGGCAGAAACATCGAGAAGCGGCTCCCCCGTCCCGGTTCGCTGTCGGCCTCGATCCAGCCGCCGTGCTCATCGACGATATCGTGGGTCACCGAGAGACCGAGACCGGTTGATTCCCCGACCGGCTTGGTCGTGAAGAAGGGCTCGAACACGCGGGACAACACCTCCGGCGGCATCCCCGGGCCGTGGTCGCGCACGGTGAGCTCGAACGTCCCCGCGGCGGCGCGGGGCTTCTCGCTGACGTGACGGTGGGTCGGCGCACGCGCCCCGCCGTCACGCAACGTGACGTCGACTCCTGCTCCTTCCGCGCTGGCCTGGATGGCGTTCACGATCAGATTGGTCAGAGCCTGCTGCACCTGCGTGGCGTCGGCCGTGACGGGAGCAGTGGTCACCTCGGAGCGAAATTTGAGCTGAATGCTCTTCTTGCTCGCCAAGGTGGAGAGCAACGGCAACACGTCGGCGGCCAGGCGCGAGAGGTCGTGTTCCTCTTTCTGAGGTGGCCGTCGCCGGGCGTAGTCGAGCAACTGGCGGATGATCTTCGTCATTCGTTCCGCTTGATCAATGATGATCTTGGCATGGGCCGGCGCCTCGCGTTCGTCCTCCACGATCAAGCGTGCCCGCCCGGCCATCACGTTGAGCGGCGTTCCCAGCTCGTGGGCGACGCTGGAGGCGATTCGTCCCACCGTGGTGAGCCGCTCGGCGTGGCGAAGCTGTTCGAGGGCGTCGAACCTCTCGCGCGTCGACGCCCGAACCTCGACGGCGGCCGCTTCCAGCTGATCCAGCATTCCGTTGAGCTCGCGGGTCAGCTCGCCGAGCTCGTCGCGCTGGCGAGGGAGCGACCGGGCGCCGAGATCACCGGCCGCCACCCGGCGAGCCTGGGCGATCAGGACCGAGATCGGTCCGCCCACCACCCAGGCGCCGACCAACAACGTCATCAGCATCATCGTCGCGGCGAGCGCCAGCGTGGTCATCGCGGTCGCGCGAATCGTACGACGGACGTGGGCGCGCAGATCGGGAGGCGGCTCGGAGACGTCGATTGCCCCCACCACCCGACCGTCTGCGCGCACCGGGCTGACCGCGTGGAGCCATCCGGGCGGATCGCTCCGTTCGTCGCGCCAGATCACCTCCTCGCCGCGGGCCACCGCCCCGCGCTCGGCGGAGGGGAGATCGGCGCTGGCCTCCCGCAGGTCGACCCAGCTGACGCGATAGCGCGCCTCGAATCCGTGGAGGCGATCCATCGCGCGGCGCACCGGTTCCTCGCCGACCGCTTCCCACATCTTCCCCATGCTGTCCGCGAACGCTCCCGCCGTCGCCCGATCGTCGGAGCGTTGATCGGCCTCGAACTCTGCGCGGTCGCGCCTGAGCTCGAGAAACGCCGCCGCGGCGACCACGACCAACGCGCCGGGCAGAACGGCCAAGGCCAGTTTGAGGGTCAGCTTCACAAAGTCTCGATTCTAGCCCCTACCTGGAACCAGGAGGGTACGACCGGATAGACCCTTTACAGGTGGTCCGTGCCCTCATCAGCCGCCGGCCCGGGCCCAATGCCCCTTGGGGCATTCTGTCCCCCCATGAGGTGCCGCTTGACCGCGCTCTCGCGGGTCGACGGGGTGCCTCCTGCGGTACGAGTGTTGCTGCGGGCATCGGAGATGCGAGGTTCAGAACCGATGCCGCGTGTCGAAAGGCCGGCGACCGGAGCGATGATCGTCCTCTCCGCCCTCACGGCTCTGGCCGGCTGCTTCGCGCACGTCACAGGAAGCGTTGCGGTGGACGGGGTGCCGTTTGTGGCCGTGGACTGTCGATCGGGTGCCGCCTACGGAGGTTGGGGAGTCGAGCTCTCCGACACTGCGGGGCGGCGCCTCCGCGTGGGTGCCAATCTCGATGGCGCGTTGGGCGTGGCTCTGTTCCAACCGGGCGCGACGAACGGTGACTACCTGGGCTCCTGCGGTGCCATAGCTGTCCAAGCGCAACACAGCCGGGTCGATGGAATCGTCAACGTCGAAGGTGCCGCGACACTTTCCTGCCAAGCTCACGGGCACCGGATCTCTGGACAGGTGAGCTTTGAAAACTGCCACTGAGACCGCCCTCATCTCCAGAGGTCCCATGCCTCGCAGAGGATCTCGTTCACGCTCGGTCTCCGTCTTCGTCCTGCTTGCGTTCTGGTCCGCCACGTTGGGGACCTCCTCGGCACGTGCCGACCTGCCCTTTCCGATGGCGGACCCGTTCGTCGGGTCTGGCCCCGCGGTCCCGGCCGCCTCCTGGGGGAACGATTCTTGAATCAGCGCTCCACGGCAGGAGCCGGCCGTAGGAAAGTCCTGAGTGACATCTACCTCGACGCTCTGGCGCCCCTGCGATCATGGGTCTCGCTGATCACTTCGCCACGAACCGTACGTCGCAGGGCAACGGTCGGACGGACCTGGGCGCGACCGTTCGCACCGGCGCTGCGGTCGGCCCAGGTCCCACTTTGGTCATCCACTCGTCGAGTCCCTCGGGGTGCCAATCGATGTCGCGGCCGAACAGCGACACGTAGCGGCGATACATCGCCTCGTCGTTTCCTTGGGTGACGACGGTGATGTTGTGGCTTTCGCAACCTTCCAGGCCGCGTCGCAACAGGTGAATGACCTCCAGATCGTCGTCGGGCAAGCTGTATCCCACCAGGTAGGCGCGCCCACAGCGGCGGAGTAGTCGCTCGGCTTCGTACCAGATTCGTTGAATGTGGGGGTTATGGTAGTCCTTGACGAACGACGGGGTGATCATCACCGGACGCAGCGGGGTGTCGCAATATTCGCATTGGCAAGCGGAGCAGCTCGCCTTGCTGCACAAGTAATGTTCGTCGAGCGGCCGGTAGTCGTAGAGGGCCTTCAGCATTGAGCTGTCGGCGATATTCTTGCCGTTGGCCGACATGCCGACCTGAAGGGCCTGGCACCCCGGACAGAAGAGCCAGTTCAGTGACCCGTGGAGCTTCAGAAGCTTTCCGTAAGGCCTACGGTCAGTGTAGGCCTCGGTGCAAACGTCGCAGCTGTAGTCCACTCGGCCGACGTCCCCACATGCATCCTGCGCCAGTTGGCAGACCGTGGTATCGGCAATGATATCGTAGTTCAGTGAGATGATCTGCGGCCCTTGAGCTCCGCCGGCAACGGCCGGATGGGAGATCAGATCGCGCTGCGCATGGCCGGTCGGTCGCTGGATGTAGTAGTCCAGCACGGCGAAGATGATGTATTCGATGGACGCTCTCGCGTGCGCCAGCTCCTCCCTGCTGAGGCCGCTCGGGTATTTTTCCGACGCCGGGAACGGCCGGTTGCGGTTGATCGAGAGGTCCAGAATGCTGAGCAGCAACGTCAGCGACGGGAAGTCATCCTTGCTCGGGTCGAGCTCGGGGATGTGGAAGTGCTCTGTGAGACAATCGTGAACCTTCTCCAGATCGATGGCTCGATCGGTGTGCCTGCCAAGCTCCCGGATCACGTCCTCGTCGCAGAAGGCCCTCCAGAGGATCTCGTTGGTCAGGGGCGTGCCGCTCGCCTTGCTGGCGCCCGCACCAAAGATCAGGACAGTTGTGTCGCGCGTATCCGGCATAGGCGGCCCTCCTGGGTCGAAGAAGTAACAACGGACGAACCCTCAATTCTTTCCGGAATGAGCGGCCTTCACTGGGTGGGGACACATGGGCGGTTCGTTTTCGCGCCGTGGCCGTCAGATCAAACAGCCCCAGATAACAACGATCATTCGGTCCAATCTTTCATCGAAAACTGCTTATTCGCCTCTCCGCACCCTTCGCGGCCAAGAATCGTCCTTGCCCTGCAGCTCGCGGCCCTTTGTGGCTTGACAGGCACAACCGGCGTTTGCGACGTTGCCGCTTGATCTCGAATGGAAGCAATTACCCACGAACCCGAGGACGACTCCACAATGACGCCGACGGCTTCTCTCACGCGCTTTGGACGACGCTCCGACCATGGCGCGGCTTAAGCGGCTCGCCCTTGGGGCCCTGGTCCTCGCCACGTCCACCTGCGCCGACGTGAGCGTAAGACATGTGGCATCGACCGACTTCACGACCGAAGGCGCGCGCTATTACCTCCCGCGTCCCTACCTGGCCGTGAAGGAGCCCTTCCCCGTTGGAGGCGAAGATTTCTTGACCACCGGAACCCTGCAGGACGATCGGTTGGTTCACA
>Ga0210387_10003534_pt1 | contig 12012 bp, 10 predicted proteins | sample IncBWC7OmetaG_FD_160108 | JGI IMG/M metagenome (GOLD analysis project Ga0210387, IMG submission 160108) | Forest soil microbial communities from Barre Woods Harvard Forest LTER site, Petersham, Massachusetts, United States - Inc-BW-C-7-O ... | reverse complement strand
TGAAAAGCGCTTGCTTGCGCCCGATGACCTTCGCCCGTTGATCGCCGAGTGGAGAAGTAACCTAAAATTTGATATCGGCAGCGTCGAGACAGACTCAACGTTCCGCCGCTCTTTCTCCGCGCTAATGCTTGCCGTCGTCATCGCGAGAGACAATGTCGCGCCATTTCTCTCGCGGGACGAGTTTCGCATCATTTTTAACGATGTGTTGCAGTACTTGAATTCCGAGAAAGACCTACGGGGGTACGATCCCGATAAGGGCTGGTACCACTCAGCAGCCCACACCGCCGATCTGCTCAAGTTCCTGGGGCGAAGCCGGTATTGTGACCCCGCCCAGCAGGAGGCAATTCTCGATGGCATTATTCAAAAGATGCGCTCATCGACGGTTGTATTTTCGTTCGGGGAGGATGAGCGGTTTGCACACGCTGTGCTCTCGTTAGTTGTACGCAAAGACCTAAATCGCGACAAATTCCGCGAATGGTTATCGAACGCGAAACCGACCCCGCCCGCTTCTTCGCGACCTGAAATCTCAACGCTGAGGGCGAACCAAAACGTCAAGAATATGCTGGCAAAGCTCGAAGTGCTTCTGATCAGTCAGGGGTCTGATTCTCCGATGCGGGTTAAAGAGAGCGCCGTTGCCGTGCAGGACACGCTGAATGGAACGTTCTAGCCTCCCTCAGCAATGGAAGGATAGAAGCACCGAGTGTGTAGCAGAACGTACGGAACTGAGCCTGAGGATTGCGAACTCGTGGGCGCCTTCTAGCCAGTTTCCGCTATCGTCGGCTCGCCGGCGTAACGATTCCGTTCATTCGTGAAATACTCAATCAGCTGTTCATAGTGATCTAAATCATGCCACAGGCACAGAGTTCCGAGCCCGATTTTGGTTACCGTGCCTGGTTCGATTGGGCTCTGGATCAATTCTGTCCGCATTCCTCTGTTTTATGCTGGCGAGAGCTTATGAAGGTACGCGAACGAAGCCTTCACGTACACACCACTACCGCATCCTTGCCCTCGACCCGGTCCAGACCATTTTCTCCGCCGGTCTCAACTGGTGGGTTCTCACCGAGAATGACGGAAACCATCTCGTAGGTCGCCGAGGCTAAGTGTTTCAATTGCTGCGCGAACGTGCGGAGTCCCTTGAACTCGCCGTTGGTGGGTGCAAAATCGTATTTTTCGGGGGGCATTACCCGCCACCTGGAAAAACGCCGGCCAGGATCCTTCTTTTGCGACTTGACCGAAAGCAATTCCACACGACGCCAGCAGTCCAATGAGAAAATCGTTGCCTTACTCTTCCTCATTGCTTTCCTCCGAGGATGCACGGCAGGGGGTGCCCTTCCAGTACGGTCAGACGGAGCTGTCAAAGCAATGTAACTGCGACGGGACGAATAGCAGAACAAGCACGAATGTACGTAAGTCGAGGACCGCTCGGTTGGGTTTTTCGTACGCAAACTTCGCTGGAAAACGTGCCCGTCTCATCAGACCCTCTGGGGTCTAACCGAGACGCACCATCCCCAAGAAGGTCTCAATTTCAAAGCGAATCGTTAGGCAGTCGGTCGACTTGGATAACGACCTCGACCCGATCACCTGTTCCCGAAGCGACCTCAGCGTGTACCGAAGCCTTCCAATTGCCCCACGTTTCACTCGAGATCGTCCAGGCACTGGTGCCGTCGCCCCCACTATCTAAGCGTTGCCGGGTCCAGTGATCCTGATTTGCGATCGTGTCGTTAAGTTGGGTCATGACCTCGGAGACTGACTTCGGGGTTTCCAGCAGCCATTCGCTGTGCCAGAGTTGATTCGAAGTATCATATTTTAGAGGCTTTGCGTGCATAACAAATTTCAGTCGGACGAACGTGTTCAACATTGGCATGTCGCCGAGCTGGGCGCGCACGAAGCGATTGTCTGGATTCCAATCGTATTCTTCACCAAGAGCCGCAAATTGGGCCGAACCCCGACCAAATGCCTTGTCAATAATATGTAGGGCGCCATCGATGCCTGAAGATAAGCCTGCGGTCGTAATGATTTTTCCGTTATCTACATATCTCTGGTCGGCCACGACTTTGGCGCGAGGCGTCAGTGTTTTCAACAGTTCGATATATCCCGCGGTGGTTGTTGCCGTTTGCCCATCCAAAAGGCCGGCTTTTGACAGGATGAATGCTCCATTACAAACTGACATCACGTATTGAGCGTCTTTGGCTTCTTCCCGAACCCACTGAATCACTTTAGGATTCGCCACTTGCTGGCCAACGCCTGGCTTTCCGGATCTGCTGCCGCCTCCGCCCGGGATAACAAGGATCTCCGCTTTCGGCGCGTTCTCTATTGTATATTTTGGGTTTATGCTCATAGCGGCGGACGTGATAACCGGTCGCAGAGTTTCCGCAACTGTAAAGACATCGAAATACTCGTCTAGAACTTCCCAAGGCCCCGTAAAGTCGATGATTTGAACGTTGTCGAAAATCAATATCGCAACGGATTTCCTGGGCGCCGCCGGTGCAGGCCCGCTCAGGGCGGGGCTCTGTGCCAATGAGTGTACAGTTAAGGTAATGGTTAAGGCTAGAATCCCCGCAATGCAGTAATATTTTCTCATCAATCCCTTTAAGCGTCGCAGATGAAGTTCTCCCGCGAGTGTCCCGATATGCTGTTGTCCCTCGTCAAACCGCGTGCATTCGCAGAGTGAATGGCTGAGACGAGATTGATGCAGCATTGTCATCCCCGAGTGCCCGCGCGATCTTGGCGAACGGCAACAATCAATGAGCAGTCAGCTTCCAAGTGTCGTTAAGAAGATCGGTTTTGCCCACTCCCCCAAAAATGATCGTCTCGTGGTTCGTCCTATCGTAAGCCATTCCCAATAACATCCGCGGAGGTGGCGCCTGTTGGGTCGGCACTAACAACCAATTGCTTCCTGTCCAAGCAACCGTTACGTTCAAAGGGCCCAAGCCGGTCATACCGCCGAAGACTAGTAGTCTCTGCAGAGAAGGATCATATGCCGTGCCCGTGAAGGAAAAGTCCGGCAATGCGTTCGAAGGGAATTCCTCAGTCCAGACGTCGCCGTCCCAGGTCCATGTACTTATGGGATTCAACGAACCGAGTCCATCAGAAATCACCACGTTTTTGTTGACGATGTCATTACCGACAATCGCAGCGTGCCGGGCGGAGGGAGATACGAGGGGGTGCAACTCGATCCAACTGCTGCCCGTCCATTTCCAGGTGAGCCCGGAGTCGATGGTTCCGTTAAAGCCCCCAAAGAGTTCCGCGTGACCGTCTTTAGGATCGGTGAAAAGCATGGCACCGATCAGAGGTCCTGGCGAAGATTTGGGGTTCGCCTGTGTCCAAGTCAAGGTGGCGCCATCCCATAGCCATGTGTCCCCCAGGATTGCCTGATCGCCTTCTCCGCCGAACATCACCATTTTCTTAGTCGCAACGTCGTAGGCCAGCATCACCCCAATGCGGGGCGACGGCGCTACCAGCGTCTGTATCTGAGTCCAGCTTTGTCCATCAAACGCCCAAGTATCCCCGAAGAGGTTAGTCTCATTGGCACTTCCGAACAGTATTGTTTTCTTGCTGATCGGATCATAAGCCATGGCAAAATTCTCGCGGGCTGACGGAGAAATAGGTGGATTGAGTTTTACCCACGATAACGAATGCACATCCGCAGCTCGGGTAAGCTGATGGTCGAAAACGACGAGCGTTACCAGAACTATGGCGTAAACGTGAAATCCGCCCAGGAACCTGCGATCGAACATAGAATCCTCTCTTCGTACAAATACTGCCAACTCCGCGCCGAGACTAGAAGATAGGAACCTCCTCTCGACTGGTTATCGTTGCACACTGCTCATTCCGAAAATGACGCCTGTGTCACTAGGTCGCAGAAATGACCTGATTTCTGGCTGAGTGGTAAAACACCCCGGATCGTGTCGCCCTGGCGACTTCAATTGTCATATGGGAAACCGAAACTGCAAGTGCCAGTTCATGTGTCTTGTAGGGTGCCACTTTGCTTAGGTTGATCAGGGTCTGAGCTGTCAAAGTTCAACGAGCGGCTCTTCTTACTACCTACTACGCTTTTCAATCGACGATTCCATGTGGTGAACATTCTCCAATGACTGACGAGCTAACGTTCGACCGCATACAACGTCTATCACGTGTGACTCGAGCGGGCATTACTCCGTATAACGTCATCGGCCAACGCACTGCTGGTAACTTGAGGGTCACATACTTCACTCAAGCAGCGAAATCAGGAGTCCCTCCTCATTATCACGAGAATGCGACGTTGTGTGTCGTACTGCGGGGTATGGCTCGCGACCAATTTCGTCACCGAACCATCGAATACGAACCCGGTGCGGTCATCTATCGACCTCCCGGTGAGGGGCATTCACACGAGTTTGGGGAAGGTGGTATGGCTGCGATAGTGATTGAGATTCCTGCAACTCGACTTCGGGCTGACTCCGCCTTGCATTGTTTGTCGGAGCTGCGTTTCGAGCCAGACGCTCCGGCTCTTGGGGATAGCGCCCAAGTCCTCAGGTGTCTTAGAGACCCCATTACCGCTGAAGTTGAGTTGGAAGAACACTGCCTCTCCCTCATAACTGTTTTCAACCGCGACCGCGATCAGGCATCGACCAGCGATGGAGTAGAACGCGTACGAACATTCTTGGATGAATGCTTCGCAGAAAAGCATTCACTCGCGGAGTTAGGCAGGATGGCAGAATTGCACCCCGCGTATTTGGTTAATGCTTTTCGCAAGCGCTTCGGGTGCAGCATCGGGCAGTACCGACGGCGTCGACGCGTTACGAGCGCAATAAGGCAGATCTGGAACACTCAAGCTGCGCTTTCTGACATCGCCCTTGAAACTGGCTTCTACGACCAGAGCCACTGTACCAATGAATTGCGAAAGGATCTGCGACTAACGCCGGATCAGATTCGCAAGATGATGAGCACGAACCTTTAGTTCTTCCAAGACATTGCGACCCACGTGCATGAGACTGGGCAGGGAAAGAGCGTGCCTTCTGTGATGACCATTAGGGATACGTTGAAGCCTCTCGCCTGGACGATGCTCGTGCTCGGGATTGCCTGGGGAACTCCGGGGATTGGGCAAATACAAGCGGCTGAGGCTGTTGGGCAGAGCCCCGTGAGAGAACAAGCTATCACCTTTCGTGTAGGCCCCATAACACTGTCTGGTACATTGCTCCGCTCTCCGGCGGGAGGCCCGCAGCCCGGCATTGTCTTGTTGCATGGATCGGGACCTGGCCCGCGGCAAGCATTGCGTATTTTCGCCGAGCGATTCACACGACTAGGTTTTGCGGCGCTGATATTTGACAAGAGAGGGTCCGGAGCTTCCGGGGGTTCGTGGACGGAGGAATCACTGGAGGACCTCGCCGACGACGCACTGGCCGCGACTGCCTTTCTCAAAGCGCAGCCAGGCATTGACAGCCGCCGCGTTGGCGTATGGGGCATCAGTCAAGCGGGATGGGTCATCCCCCACGCCGCGGCACGCGCACCAAGCGCATTCGCGTTTGCAATCGTCGTCACAGGCGGCGGTGTCAAACCGTTGGAGATTGAGCAACACGACTATGCGGCTGCTCTTGACCGGGCAAATGTTAATGACGATGAGAAACGAGCCGCTTTGGCGCTCGTAGGACAATACTTTGCCTACCTAAGGACTGGGGAGAATCGTGCCAGCCTGGAAAATGCAATTCAAGCCGAACACGAGAAACCCTGGTTCAAGGCCGTTGATGTGAGTCGCGTGTTGCCGGCGGAATCGGCACGCGGTAAATGGGAGTGGGTTGCTGACTACGATCCAGCTCCCGACATACAGCGGATGGCGAACCCCATCCTGGTCGTGCTTGGCGGCAAAGACCGTCCAGAGTTGTTCACTGCTATGAACGAGCAGTGGCGCAGCAACCTTGTCCTGGGCGGCAACCCGGATTCCACGGTGGTCGAGTTTCTCAGCGCGGAGCACGGTGCCGCCGTCGCCGGGACCCATCACATTATTTATAGCGGCGGGCCTCCCACCTACGTGCCGGGATATTTGGACTTGGTCGACGCCTGGCTGCGAGCGCACGATGTCGAGGCTCAGAAAGGTCGCTAAACTTGCCAGACTCAGGGTCCTGTCCCTCGTCAAACCTTCGTGCACTCACAGAATGAAGGACATGGACACGGGTTGAATGCGGTGCGTTTCGATAAGATTTCTGGTCATGATTTCGACCATAGTAGTGTCGCTCCGACATCTAAACTCTGGAAGAGCACAGGACGGATGTTGGTAAGCCTTCTGCACGCTGCAAACCACAAATCTCTTGCAACATTTGCCAACGATCTTGACAAAAGAGAATTCGATAACAACTAGATCGAATTGGACTCTTTTGCAGAACGACTTGATTGGGTCCCGACCGTTGCCTGCTAGACCTAGGACTGTATGACCGCGGCCTTGGAGCGCAGCGCATAGCTTCGCGTTGTGTAATGGATCGGGATCGATGATGAGAATTCTTGCCATGATGGAGCTCTTTCTAGATCTGCAAGATTGGTCCGGAGACTTTCGTGTAGATTGAGCGGTGCATGAATCGTCTCTTCCAGTTTCGAAGGAAGCGTCGTGCTGCGGCGGTAGCCAAGTCGATCTCGAAGCGGAAATGGGTGTCCCGCGCTTCTCCACTTCTACCAAGTCCTTGCCACCAGCCAGTGATGACTGAAACCGAGTTCCCAGGGAAATGTCGATGCGCAATGCACCACGGGCCAGTACAAATATCTGGCCATCCACATCCACGAACCCGCCCGGCAACTGCTCGCGACTTGGCCAACACGCCAGGCTTCGCGAACGCACAGCGGGAGAGGAAGAAGGTGGAGGCCCTGTTCGCGGAACTTAAGAATCAGATCGGACTTCGTCGCCTACGCTTGCGGAGATTGAAGTTCGTTCGCGATCAGTTCTAGCTGACGGCGGCTGCGCAAAATATCAAACGGCTCGTCCGCTTCCTCAGCCAAGAACCCAGGCCACCTCTCCCCGTAACCATTCAGCCTTCTAACCGCCAAGAAGCTCTTCCTCGCTGCGATGCTCATAACGGCCAACCCCGATTCCACGTAGCCCTTTTTCAACACCCACGGGATTCTGCAACAGTTAACGGTCCGCTGCTAAGCGCCAACATCACTACGGAAACTCACCAAGATACGGAAATGCATACCACGCCAGCCATGCAAACAGCACGGCATGGAAGAACAGATTCGCCTTAAACGAAGATAGTCGCGACGGGCGGCACAGGATGACCCACAGTACAACGAGCCAAACGATGTTTACTGCACCGATCGCAACGATATACTCGTGTCCCTGATATTGGTTCCCAAACCTCCAATTGCTGCCATAACTCTCTTCAATGCCTTCATGACAATGCTTGGCATCTGCGTGTCATTGACGAACGGTTCAGCACAGTAGTGAATCCGAACGCCAGCACGCTTGCAAACAAACTCATAATAGGCAGCCTCATCTATGTCTTGAAACCTTCCCCATCTACTCACGTCATACACCAAAATCACGTTGTACGCACAAACCCCTCCAACGACATCTTTAAGCAATTGGGCAAGGCCTTTTCGGTGTTTGAACACAAGCCCGCTCTTGCCGGGGTCCGCATAGCTTTGCACGACCTCAAATCCGTTTTGAATTGCGTAACGCTGGATTACAACTGCTTGGTTTTGGAGTGAGTATTGTTGGTGTTTGGTGGACATTCGAAGGTATTGGGCAGCAGGAATAAGGTTTGCGACTTCTGTTGAGATCTTTTGCATGGGTTCATCCTCCGGGGTGAAGTCTAGGCGTTTAAGAGTTTAGGCCGCAATCGTACAAACAGGTCGCAAAGACCAAGGGAGGTGCTTAGGGCCCGGTTTCCTTGAAGATTGTGGATCCGAAGGATCATGCGCCGATCCAACAAGAAAGGACTTCTGACATGGCCTCCGTACCGCAACCGATTGCGCAATTCGAACGACGCCTGCCGACGCGCGTTTCAGGCTCATTTCTCCAAGAAAACGGCCGCCGGAAAGAGCCTCTCCCCGAAGACATTTTGAACTTCATCGTTGGCCGCCAATGCGGCCTACGGCACATGGGAATCTTGGTGTCAGTTTTGGTGTCAGTTGGATTTTGTTTGTGGTGCGACCTTATGCGTCGACGTGCAATGAGACAGACGCCGAAAGCAGCGTGAACATTGGGTTTTGCGATGTTGTGCGTCTCCCTGCGTTTCGCTGCAAATCCTTCGAAGGGATTTTAAGTCCCGTGCGTCTGCCAATTTCGCCACCCGGGCATGACAGGCAACAGCCGAATTCTACAGCACGGGTAAGGCCGTACACACACACTCAATCCGATGCTGGCTTAGACAATGGAAGCCACACTTGAAAGCGCGTGTCGCCGGGTTTCGAACTCACTTGAATGTTGCCTCCATGCTTCTTCACAATGCGCTGCACCGTATCGAGGCCGAGCCCGGTCCCTTGTCCGACCGCTTTGGTGGTGAAGAACGGCTCAAAGATGTGAGGAACTACTTCCGGCGGAATGCCCGGGCCGTTGTCGCCGATTTCCACCACCACGCAGTTGTCATCGCGGTAGGTCCGCACCCGCAACTCTCCCTGACCGCCCATGGCGTCGATGGCATTGTCGATGATGTTGGTCCAAACCTGATTGAGCTCACTGCCGAACGAATTCACCAGGAACGGAACCCGCTGGTATTCGCGCTTTACCGCGACTCCGCGTTTCAGTTTGTGATTCAGAATAGTAAGCGTGGTCTCCAGGCCCTTCACAATATCGACATTCTGAAGCGGGGCCTGATCCATGTACGTATATTCCTTGATCGCGCGCACCAGGTCTGAAATTCGCGTGGTGGCGCTTTCAATCTCATGCAGCAAGTCGAGAATCTCAATCCAGGCCGCAATCCTTACCAACGCTGCGCGCGCGGTGGGCGCGTCAAGAGTTGCGAACACATGCTCCAGAACTTCCGGCTTGACGTTCTTGTGCGCCAAATCGGCAGCCAACTGCCACAAATCTTCCTGTCCGTGGCTGCGCAATAATGAATCCAGCCGGTCTTCCAGATCGCTGATCGTCAACGCATCTGGCGGAGGTTCATTCGACAGCGCCACCGCATCTTCAATCCTGGCAATCTCTTGTTTCTGCTCGGCGCTCAAGTTGCGCCGGCCCAATTCCTGACTGGCGTCGCGAATGCGTTGCAAAACGCCGCGCAGTTGACTGGCGGCGCGGGTAGCAGCCGACGCTGGATTGTTAAGCTCGTGCGCCAGTCCTGCGGAAAGTTTTCCCAGACCCGCCAGCCGGTCGCGCTGCTGTTCCATCCGTGTGGTTTCCCGGATCCTGTCAGCCATCAGTCCCACCAGACGTTTCGTCAGCTCGGGCATCTTTTGAATAAGATCGGGGAATAGCGAGGCAGGGAATCGCAGGGCGCGGCTGTCCGTCTCCGCGCGCCCGCTCACCGTAAACTGCTTCATCCTAGAGAATGGCAACACTCCCGTGACATCGCCGGGTTTCAAATTGAAGACGAAGGTTTCGCCTCCGAGTTCGCCACGCCCCTGAAGTATCCCCTCCAACAGCACAAACATCGCGTCGGCAGGATCTCCCTGGCGTGCATAGGTTTCTCCCGCCTTCAGATGCAGTTCTTGGGACCGGCTGATAAACCAGTCAATCTGATCATCCGGCAGATCGGCAAATATCGGCACGCGAACTAGTTCGGATTTTTCCGCCATTTATACCTTGCTCAAGTATTGATGAATGAATTGCACTGCCACAGATCCCTCGCCCACTCCCGAAGCCACACGCTTGACCGAACCATGCCTTACATCGCCAACCGCAAAAATCCCGGGGACGTTGGTCTCGAGTAGAAACGGATCTCTGTCAAGAGTCCAGCCCTGGGGTCGTTGCCGATCCTGCATGAGATCAGGGCCGGTCATGAGGAAACCGCGTTCGTCCCGCTTCACCAGGTCTCCCAGCCAGTCGGTGCGCGGCAATGCTCCAATAAAGATGAACATTGAGCTCGCCGGCACCCGCTCGACCTTGTTCGTGTCGGTGCACAACACCGAAATCTCCTCTAGATGAATTTCGCCGTGCGCTTCCGCAATGCTGGCGTTCGTCCAAAGCTGAATGTTGGGAGTCGCCTTGATCTGGTCAATCAAATACTGCGACATAGTGCTGGAGAGCGACTCGCCCCGCACCAAAATCACCACGCGCTCCGCGTATCGGGCAAAATTCATCGCCGCTTGCCCGGCCGAGTTCGCGCCGCCCACCACATAGACAATCTCGTTCTTGCAGGACATTGCTTCCGTGGCCCCACCGCCGTAGTAAACGCCGGCGCCTTGCAGCCGGTCGATTCCTGGAGCGTCCAGCTTCCGCCACTGCACTCCGCTGGCAATCATCAACGCGTGACAGGAGATCTCGCTGCCGTCCGTCAGCTTCAGAATCCGGTACGGCCCCTCGGTCCGAGCTCCCACCGCCTCCTGTGGCGACAATATCTCAACTCCAAAACGCATCGCCTGCGCCACCGCACGCCGCGCCAGATCGCCGCCGCTCAGCCCAGTCGGAAATCCGAGATAGTTCTCAATCCGCGAACTCATCCCCGCCTGGCCGCCCGGGGCTTCCCGCTCGATGATCACCGTGTGCAGACCTTCCGAAGCCCCATACACCGCAGCCGCCAATCCCGCTGGCCCTCCACCCACAATCGCAAGATCGTAGAAGTCAGTTTGCGCGCGGGTGCGCAGGCCAACTTTTTGCGCAACATCTGCGGGCACGCTTTTTAAAAGCTTCGTCCCATCCGGAAAAAGTACGACCGGCAAACTGGGCGCGTCTGGGCCCAGAGCATCCAGAAGACGTTTAGTCTCCGGATCATTAGCGGTTTGCTCCACGTCGATCCACTGGTAAGGAACCCGATTGCGCGCGAGAAAATCCCGCAGCTCGTATGATCGCGGCGACCAGCGCGTGCCCAGCACCCGAATACCCTCAAACACCGGACGATAAGAAGCCTGCCAGTCATCCAGCAGGTCATCCAGTTGCGGATACAAGTGTTCCGCGGGAGGGTCCCACGGCTTCATGAAAAAATAGTTGATGCTGGCTTGATTGATCGCGCCAATGGCAGCGTTGGTGTCGGCGTATGCGGTGAGTAGGGCGCGCTTTGCTTCGGGGTAGATCTGCATCGCCTCCTGCAGGAAGCCAATTCCGTCCATGCGCGGCATGCGCTGGTCCGCCAGCAACAAAGCCACACTATCGTTGCGCAGCTTCAAATGTCGTAGCAGATCCAGCGCCCCTTCAGGAGAATCACTCCCAATGACGCGATAGTCCGCCCCATAGTGTGATCGCAGGTCTCGCTCGATGGCGCGCAACACGTCGGAGTCATCGTCCACGCTCAATAAAATTGGTTTCGCCATGCCGTCGCAGTTTCCTGTGGAGAGGATTTCGGCTTGCTTTTCGGCTGCCGGGTTAAGCCTATTAGATACACGACCTCAACTTTGGTCGCTTGATCATAACCGGGTCGAGCCTTAGGACGCCCCGTTTCTCTCGCATTTTTCGACAAAAGCGGATATGCTTATCCCACAATTAGTTGCAAAGCTTGTTCGAATTCTGACCACACCTCAATCAATGCGTGCGGGGGCGCGCATGTGGGGTGCAGGGGGTTGTTATGTTAGGTGACATTGCCGTGGTGAAAGTCTTTATTTTGGCTGAGAACCGTCTTTTGCGCGAAGCCCTCGCACGGATTCTCAATAAGAAGAGCGACATACGGGTGGTGGGCGCGTCCGCTTTCGCGCCTGACATCGTTCAGCAAATCGTTGTCGAAGCCCCGCATGTTCTGCTTTGCGATTCCGCCACGGTTGCGCTTTCCGAATTGCGCCTGGTTGCCGAGATTCGCGCGGCCACGTCCGACCTGAAGGTGGTCATGGTGGGGATGGAATCTGACCGGGAAACGTTCCTGAAAGCGGTGCGCGACGGGATTGTGGGTTATGTGTTAAAAGAGGCCTCGGCAATGGAGGTAGCTGCATGCGTCCGCGCCGTAGCCAACGGCCAGGCGG
>Ga0210387_10003533_pt1 | contig 12015 bp, 13 predicted proteins | sample IncBWC7OmetaG_FD_160108 | JGI IMG/M metagenome (GOLD analysis project Ga0210387, IMG submission 160108) | Forest soil microbial communities from Barre Woods Harvard Forest LTER site, Petersham, Massachusetts, United States - Inc-BW-C-7-O ... | reverse complement strand
AGAATCCGTACAACACCAGCGGCGTGAAAACCTGTGACCTCGCGGCCAACGACACCTCGGGTAACTTCAACGATCCGTGGGCCGTGTCCTTCGGCGACACGCAATTCATCGCCTTCGATTCCTCGAGTGTTTCGAAGACGGCGTACACCCCGGCCAACTTCGAGCCGTACACGGACGAGCTGCTCGGAGCCAAGACCTTGTCGACCCCCAGCTTCCTCAACATCTTCGCGGTTCACCACCCCGTCCTCGGCTACACGGCGGCGAACCCGCCGACCATCGGCAGTCCGGGTCTTCAGTCGGTCATGAACTCGGCGTTCCCGAATAACTATTACCCGCCGAACACTGCGATTGCCATCCACGGCCACGTGCACGACTTCCAGGCGTTCGATTTTTCCAGCAATCACCCGGCGACCTTCGTGGCCGGCAACGGCGGTGACAACTTGGACTCGGCGCTGCCCGCAACGTTCGACCCGAACGGCGACTTGCCGGCGCCGAACACGGTCGTCAAAGCGTTTGCCTACTCCCAAGAGTTCGGCTTCCTGGTGATGGATCGCGTGGGCAACGTGGGCGACAAGAACTGGAGGTTCACGTCCTACCGCACCGACGGCTCGGTCATCGCGGTCTGCAACATGGCTGCAGCGCAGGCTTGCAGCGGCACGTGCGACAGCACGCCGGGCAGCCGCATCAGCTGCACGGACGGCGGCGGCAACGCGGTCGGCACCTACGACAACATTCAGTAACCGAGTGCGTGGACGGAGCGTTTCCTGGCGGCACCTGGCGACGGGTGCCGCGGTGCTAGTGGCCGTGGGCGCGTGCAGCAAGCGCGCGCCCACACCCGTGGCCAAACCGTCGATCGCAGAGGCGTTCGCTTCGGCCAAGATCCCGAAGCTGCCACGATCACAGGTGATCCCTGCGCGCCGCACCAATGTGCTGCCGGCGCCAGCGCGCGAAGCGCCTCCGGACAATCCGGTACTCGTGGCACTCGGCAAGAAGATTTTCTTCGACGAGCGACTGTCGGAGCCGCCAGGGACGAGCTGTTCGAGCTGCCATGATCCGGCGCGCGCCTTTTCGGGTGGCCACGGCTCGAGCCTCGGCGTCCCGCTCGGGAGCCGCCCCGCACACTTCGCCCGGCGCTCGACCCCGTCCGTCCTCTACATGCGGTACGTTCCCAAGTTCCACTACTTCGAGGACGACGAGGCCCCGCAGCCAGAGCCGCGTGGCGGGTTCTTCTGGGACGGGCGCGCAGACAGCCTAGCGGAGCTCGTGCAGCAGCCTCTCTTCAACCCCGACGAGATGAACGCGGGAACCCCGCAGCACCTCGCGAGCAAAATTACGCAAGCAGCGTACGCCAAAGAATTCCGAGCCGCGCTCGGCCCTGCTTCGGCTCCGGAGGCGGTGTTGCACGGAGTCGGCGTAGCTCTCGAGGCTTATTTGAAGAGCGACGAGATGACGCCAGAGAGCTCGAAATACGACGCCTACGTGCACGGCCAGGCGACGCTGACGGAACAAGAGCGGCGAGGCCTGGAGCTCTTCAAGGACCGACGCCACGGCGCCTGCTCGGGTTGCCACCGCCTAGCGGAGACCTCCACGAACCCGGCGGAGTCGATGTTCACTGACTACGGGTACGACGCGGTCGCGCTCCCTCGCAACCGCGACCTGCCCGCTAATCAGAACGCCGCGACCTTCGATCTGGGCCTGTGTGAGCGCACCGACACCACGCTGCCGTCGAAGGACGAGAAGTGGTGCTCGAACTTCCGGACTCCGTCGCTGCGAAACGTCGCTGTCCGTGAGAGCTTCGGACACAACGGCGTGTACAAGAAACTGCGCGACGTCGTGGCGTTCTATGCCTTGCGCGCGGTCGCCCCCGACCGCATCTACCCGCCCGGGCAGAAGTTCGACGATGTACCGCCGAAATACCGCGACAACGTCAACATCTACGCGCCCATCTACAACCAGCGCGAGGGCGCCACTCCGCCACTGTCTGACCAGGACATCGATGCGATCGTCGCCTTCTTGACGACGTTGACGGACGCCGCTTATTTGCCGAAGGTAGCGGGCAATGTGCCGGTCGCGCCGTCGCCGTCTCAGTGAAGTGTTGACCCGATGACGAGGGCTCTGAGCCGAGCGCTGCGCGGCGCGGCCATCCTTTTGGCGGCGCTCGTTCTCGTGGCGCTCGCGCCGGAACGCCTCGCCTTCGCCCACGCGGTCGGGGTCTCGAGCGGCGAGTACCGCGTCGACGGCAAGGTCCTCTACGGCGACATCGGCATGGCCGGTCGGGAGCTAGCCCGCTGGCTGTCCGCGATCGACACGAACCACGATGACGCGATTGACTCCGATGAGCTCGCCGCAGGCCAAGACACCGTTGCGCGTGCGTTGGCGAGCGGCCTGACCGTACAAGCCGACGGTAAGGTTTGCCCGGGCTCGCTCGACCGGGCGTGGGTGCTCGAGGGCGAGGGCGGCGTGGTCTTCCAAGTCCACTACACCTGCCCCGAGGTCCCTGCTCATCTTGCGCTGGCTATGCCGATGCTCGATGCGCTGGCAGCGGGGCACCGCCACCTGGCGCGCGTCTTCCGCGCGGGCAAGGCGCAGGTCAAAGTGCTCGATCGAGCCCACGCCACCTGGGATTTGGACGAGGCGAACGCCAGCTCGAGCGGGGCGGGCACGGTCGGTAGCCTCGGTTGGTCGATGCTGAAGCTCGGCGTCGAGCACATCCTGACCGGCGCCGATCACTTGGTCTTCTTGCTGGGCCTCATCCTGGTGGGCGGCAGCTTTCGCTCGCTCTTCGGCGTGGTGAGCGCCTTCACGCTGGCGCACTCGATCACGCTGGCGCTCGCGGCGCTCTCGATCTTCGCTCCGAGCCCGCTGTTCGTCGAGCCCGCGATTGCACTGTCCATTGCGTACGTCGGCATCGAGAACCTGTTCGTCAAGGACGCCAGCAAGCGCTGGCGGATCACTTTTCCGTTCGGGCTCATTCACGGGTTCGGCTTCGCAGGCGCCCTGCGCGAGATTGCGTTGCCGCGCGCACAGCTGCCGATAGCCCTCGTCTCATTCAACCTGGGCGTCGAGCTCGGTCAGCTCGCCGTGCTCTCGCTGGCTCTGCCTCTCGTGCTCAGCGCGCGCCGCGCTCCCTGGTTCGGCGAGCGCGGCGTGAAATTCGTGAGCCTCGCCATCGCCATCGGAGGCGGCGTGCTGTTCATCGTGCGGCTCATCGCCCGCTAGGCATTTGTGGCCTCAAAGACGCTTGACGCGTCGATCGTCGAGCGAGCCGCACTTACCCGTCTGGGTCTGCAAACGCGTGTCTTCGGCGGTCTGCCGCCCTGCTCGGCGGCGCGCTATCCTGGCGCGGAACCGCGGGCGACCGCGGAAAACCATGACCCAGGCGAAGCGGAAGATGCAACGAGTTGCGACGGCCTTCGGCTTGTTCGGCATCGGCGCCGCGTCTGCAGGTGGGACTGGTTGTATTCGGCAGTCCTGCGACAACTTCGATCGCGTCGCGACTCCGGCAATCTTCGATCTTGCCTGCGCCCCGACTGATCTGACCGCAGTCAATGTCTCGGGTCCTTGTTCTGGCAACAACTTGCTCAGCGATCCGGCCAACTACTACGGCAACGGCGAAGGCGGGCTCGGCAAGCTCGAGGTAGGCAGCCAGGTCGCGGGGCTTTGCCATGTCGAGCTGATATTCGCTTCCGGCTTCGTGTATTCGACCGACGTGACATTCACTGGCACGTCTGACAGTTGTGGGACGGGGTTCATCAGCCCGACCCAAAGTGTGTTTGTCGTCAACAACCCGAGCTCGACCTGTACGGATGACGGCAGCGTGGCAGGCGCAGGCGGATAGCGTCGGCCGGACACTGTGACGTCTTGTTTCGTCGCATGGTCGCTACGAGCGCCGGAGCGCGGTAGTGCTACGAGTCCTGGGCCGACCGCCGGGTGTGCCTTGCGCCTGCGAGGCCCTGCCGGTCGGACCAATCTTCACGCGGTCGTGGTCCCACGATCGGCCCTGTTTGCGCCCCTGACTGTGTCACGACAGACCGGCCTTGCCCTTGAGCTGGCCGAAGAGCGTCGGAAACTGACTGACCACGCCAGCCGGCGATCGCTTCAGCATGGCGACGAGCTCGACCAGAGCCGCGGCTATCTCTTCAACGTCGTCCAGATCGTCGATTGCGTCCGAGCTCCCGGACATGCCGACCAACGCGGCCAAGAGTCGTGGCCCGAGTCCACGCTGCTCGATGCGCGGGAATTTGCTGAGCCATGCTTCGGCGAAGTTTGCCACTATGAAGTCGTCGTCCATCGATTCCACCGCTTCCTTCGCGCGACGCGCGGGCGAGCTGCTCGCCGGCGCGCCGCACGGGCGCCGCCAGAGCCAGCCTACCAGCTTCTGCCTGCGACCCGAGAGCTCAGCGCTTGTCCTCGGCCGCGCGCCCACGTACATCTCCCCCCTTGACCAAGCGAGCCAACCCGGACAGTCCTCCCGTGCAGCGCCGGTGGCAGCGCCGCCACCTTGGCATGCTCACCATCGCCGTGATTCTGGTCTGGGCAGCCTGGCACTATGGACATCAGCCGCCCCCGAACGGCGGCCGATCGCCAGCGCCAGGCCAGGTGATGCCTTGATTGCCGGATGCTCGATCAACACGAAGCCCGCAAAACGAGATCTGATAAGTCAGGTTTCCTGTCGCGAGTAAGCTGCAGCACTGTATTGCTCTTTCGCTTGCCGATCCGGTGAACGCACCAGAAAATAGAACGCGGCGCAGTGCGTGATCATCAGCAGGGGCACGTAGAGGATCGGTATGGCGTAGGCGGCGCCCAACTCCCCTGCCCGCGCCGGAAGGCCCGCTTGGATGGCGTGGTAGTAGTCGATCACGAGGTCAGTTGTCCCAACGAGATTGAAGGCGACGACGAACAGCCAGAAGACCGGACGTATCCTGATCGTGAGCAGCGCCAACATCGCGAGCAGCCCGGTCGCGAAGTCGCCATAGGCGGCGAAGGTGGCAAAGCTGGCGGGCAGCTTGGGACCGACGACGCCCGGCAGAATGAAGACCAGCCCGAAGAAGCGGAAGCTGTGCAAGGTCGCGATGGCGCGCTGCGCTTTGACTCGGCCCAGCGACTTGAGCCAGGGCAGAATGTACGCGCCGAAGCAGAGTAGCCACGCGACATAACCGAGGACGAGATGTATTCCGAAGAGGGGTTCCGTCGACATTTTAGCCTCCGATCAGGTGTTGCTTGACGCGGCCTCGAACAGCGCTGTCCGCATGCCTTGGAATGATGATCATCATGTTATAAACCAATGAGAAAACCGGGCACTTCGGGCTCTGTGCTCCTCAGCGACCTAAGCGACCCTTGGCAGACTCGAGCAGGCGATTCGCGAGCGCCTCATCCTGAACGAGGCGCGCCAATACCACTGCGCCCACCAGCCGCGATGCCGTCGCGAGCGCTTCGTCGCTCAAGGTGCCACTGCTACTCTTCGGGTGAAGCCTGCGCTCCACTCCGCGCAGGAAGCGGGTCGCAGCCTCGGCGAACGCACGCCGCACCGGCCCGTGCTGGCGTGCTCCCTCGATCCCAAGCGCCGCGATCACGCAACCGAGCTCGGGGTGGCGAACGTGATCCAGGGACAGGTACCGAGTGAACGCTTCCGCGGCGGGAGCATCACTCGAGATGGCGCTGTCGGTCGCCGTATGCGCCACTGCCTCCGCGACGAGCTCATCCCGATCCCGGAAATGGACGTAGAAGCCGCCGTGCGTGAGCCCGACCAGCTTCATGAGCTTCGGAATGCTCACAGCGTCGATCCCATCGCGCCGAAGCGCGCGAGACGCCGCTTCGACGATGCGCGTTCGCATGGTCTCGTTGTGTCCGTCGGGATAGCGCATTGAATGACGACCATCATGTTATACCGCGCCGCGCGTTGTCAAGCCTGCAGCCAGTTACCAGATCGGGGCCCGTTTTCGGCTGGAAGCGCGGACTACGCCAGGCTAGCGAGCCAGTCCGCTGCGCTCGTAACCCGAGCTTGTCGTGGGAACACCTTGCCGGTGAGCACGGTGTGCACCTCGGGATCGGTGTCCGCGCACAGGTCGGCGAGCACCGTCAGTTGGTAGTCTTTGTCGGCGGCCTCACGCAGAGTGGAGAGCACGACGCCGCTCGTCGCGATACCACACAGCACGAGGTGCCAGATTTCTCCGGCGCGGAGCACGACCTCGAGGTCGCTCCCCGTGAACGCGCTCACGCGGCGCTTGGTGACCAACACGTCACTACCCTCCAGCGCGATCACCGGTCGCGGGTCGGTGAGGAAAGGCGGGTGCTGTTGTTTCAGACCGCCGAAGGACTGGTTCTGCGCGCTCACCTCTGGCATACCGGGACGGAAGCCGACGACGACATGAATCACCGGAACGGAGTGGCTGCGCGCCGCGCGCACCGCTTCAGTGGCTCGCGCCAGGAAGCCCGCGGGGTCCGGCACGCGCTCGAGGATTCCCGGCTGGATATCCATGACAAGGAGCGCTGAACGGGGGGCTACGTCCGACATGAACCGAGCGTAAAGTATACAAGTCGCTTGCGCAAGTCGCTTGTATAACTCATGCTGACCACTGATTAGATGCGTCAGATGCGCGTGAAGCCCGCTCAATTCCCCAGCCCCGACTCGCTGGCGGTGAGGCTTGCCGTCGCCATCAAACGCCTCCGCGGGCGCCTACGCGAGGCGGCCTGGGCGGGCGAAATCGAGCTGCCGGTCGCGCAGGTGGCCGTGATCAAGCGGCTCCGCATTGACGGGCCCAGCACGGCGTCCGTGCTCGCTGCCGCCGAGCACGTCACCCACCAGGCCATCACGCAGACGCTCGCGGCGCTCAAGCGCGCCGGGCTCGTCCGCTCGGCGGCGGACCCGACTGACGGCCGCAAGAGCGTCATCAGCGTCACGCCCGCGGGTAACCGCTTGTTCGAGTCCGCGATCGTGTCTCGTGACGCTTGGCTGGCACGGGCCATCGGGCACGTCGTCTCCCCGCGCGAACGCGCCGCCCTCGAGAAGTCGATTGAGCTGCTCGAGCGCCTCGCTGATGCAGAGCGTCAGGATTCCTAGGCGCTCGTCATCATGTCTACTTCGACGCCAGTTTCGTCCGCTTCGTCCACCGCTTCGTCCCCCGTTCGCTCGCGCGCTCGGACCGCGCTCGGCAAGACCTTCCAGTCGCTCTCGACCTATAATTTTCGGCTGTTCTTCATCGGGCAGCTGATCTCGAACACGGGCAACCAACTCACGAACGTCGCGCTGATCCTGTTCGTGCTGAAGCTCGGTCACAGCGGGCTTGCCGTCGGGGCCCTGGCCGCATGTCAGTTCGGGCCGTTGGTCGCGCTCTCAGCCTGGGCCGGCGCCGTCGCCGATCGCTCGGACAAGCGCAAAATGTTGCTCGTAACGCAGAGCCTCGAGATGGCTCAATCCATCGCGCTCGCCGTGCTCGCGTTCCTGCCCCATCCGTCGCTCGTCCTTTTGTACGCGATCGGCGTTTTGGGCGGCGTGCTCTTGGCGTTCGACAACCCGCTCCGGCGCTCGTTCGTGCCGGAAATGGTGTCGAAGGACGATCTGCCGAACGCGGTCGTGCTGTACAGCACGATCGTCGCGTTGTCGCAGGTCTCGGGTCCGGCGCTGGCAGGCGCCCTCATCGCGACCGTCGGCTTCGGCTGGTGCTTCGTGCTCGACGCGGTCACCTACCTCGCCGTCATCGCGTGCCTCATCATGATGCGCGAGCGCGAGCTGCACCGGCAGCCGCCGCGAGCGCGCACCGGCCGGGAGGTGCGGGAAGGGCTGCGCTACGTCGCGTCGGTGCCGCGCCTCTGGATCAGCTACGCGATGTTCGCGCTGATCGGGGTCTTCACGTTCAACCTACGCGTCGCGCTGCCGCTGCTCGTGACTGGACCGCTCCACGGCGCCGACGTCGCGTTCACCATGGTCTACGCCACGATGAGCTGCGGAGCCGTGGTCGGCACGCTCGTCGTAGCGCACCGACGGCTCGTGGAGCTGAGGCACGCGGTCACGGCTGCTTTCGCGGTCGGCGGCTCGCTGCTGCTGCTGTCGTTCATGCCGTCGGTGCCGGTGGCCGTGCCCGCAGCGTTTTTGGTGGGCGCGGCGTGCGTGATCTACATGACCGCTTCCACCACCATCGCGCAGGTCGACATTCGGCCTGATATGCACGGCCGCGTGCTCGCGCTCCAGACCGCGCTGATTGGCGGAACAGCGCTGGTGGGTGGGCCCATCGTCGGGCGCCTCGCCGATCTCGCGGGCGGACGCGCGCCAATTGCGATCGGGGGCCTGGTGTGTCTCGCGGCGGCCGGCTTCGGAGAGCTCGGGCGACGGCGCTTTTCGCGCGGCGAGTCTACGGCGCCGGCACGCTGACCGCGGCACCCGAGTAGCTGACGGTTTGATCCGCGGTCGTGCTCTCGGCGAATGCTCTTGCAGTAACGGGCCGCTGTTTGTCATAAAAAATGAGTAGTGAAGTTCTTTTACTTCAAGCGCAGGAGCACGGAGCTCCGGCTCGTGGTCGGCTTGGTCGCGAGCCTGCTCGCCGTGGCGTCCCGCGCGAACGCCGCAGACGAGCCGACCGAGCCGACCGTTAGGCTCGAGTACACACTCGACCCCGAGCTCGAAGATTGCGCCAATGAACAGGAATTTCGCGCTCAAACGCGTTCCGAGCTGGGCCGTGATCCGTTCGCGGACAGCGCTTCGGACGAAGTCAGCGTGCGCATCAACAAGCAAGAGCGAGTCATCGAGGGGCGCCTGGTGTGGACTGATGCCCAGGGAACGAGCGAGGGCGAACGCCGTCTCCGCGCTGCGGATGGGAATTGCCGCGAGCTCGTTCGTTCCTTGAGCTTCGCGCTCGCGCTCCAGATCCGTTCGCTCGAAAGCGCGCAGCGCACGGCACGCCCAGCAGCCACGACGCAAAATTCGCCGAGCTTGACCGCGAATCACGAGTCCGTGTCGCAGGCAGCGGCACCCGCGTCGACTTCGCCGCCCGCGTCGACTTCGCCGCGCGCCAATTGGTCGCTAGGCTTTGGCAGCAGCCTGGGTTTCGGGCTGGCGCCGTCGCTGAACACGGGCGGACTGCTCTATGCGGCCGTCGGCTATCGAGCGCTGTCGGTGGAGCTCGACCTCCAGGGCTACTTGCCTGCCCGATTGCAGCGCGCGGATGGCAGTGGCTTTTCGCTGAGCGCGCTCGGGGCGACCTTCGCCGGCTGCGGGCGAATCAAGCCGCTCGCGCTGTGTCCCCTGTTCACCGTCGATCGCTGGCAAGTGTCTGGATTCGGCGTCGACGTGACCCGCACGCCTGCCTCGACGACCGCGCAGCTCGGCGTTCGTGTCGCGCTCGAACCAGCAATTTCGCAGCGATTTTTGCTGCGAATCCGCGCTGATGGCCTGGTCTTGCTCACACCACGCACCGTGCTCTTGAACGACACACCGGCTTGGACGACGCCGCGCGTCGCACTGAATAGCGGAATCGACGTAGGCCTGTTTTTTCCATGACAAATCCGAGCTCGCTGCCTCCACAAACGGCGCGATGGCGATCGATTGGGCCCTGAGCCCGGAGCGGCAGCTCGAGCTCGATCGACGCGGCCAGTGCCTCGACGCATTCCGAAGCGAATTTGACTACTTGTGGCGCACACTGCGCCGGCTCGGCATCAGCGACGGAGACGTCGAGGACGTGCTGCACGAAGTGTTTCTGGTGTTGCATCGCCGCTGGGCCGACTATCGCCCGGCGTTCCCGCTCCGACCGTGGCTATTTGGGATCGCCTTTCGCGTCGCCTCCGCGCACCGGCGGCGGCTCCGGCGCGAAGTACCACACGCTTGGATCGAGCTCGAAGATCTCGGACCACACCCCGATGAGCAAGCGATCCTCGGGCAACGGCGCCAGCTCGTGCTCGCAGCACTCGAACACGTCCCACTCGGTCGGCGCGCGGTGCTGGTGATGCACGACCTCGACGGGGCGCACATGCGCGAGATCGCCGCGACGCTGTCGATCCCACTATTTACCGCTTATTCGCGCTTGCGAAAGGCGCGCCAGGAATTCGAGCTCGCCGCGCGCCGGCTCGAACGCACGGGGGCACCCCGATGAACGACGTCGGCCCTTTGCCGGACGAGATCGCCGCGCTGCTCGCGACCGAACGCGCGATCGCTTCGGTGCCCGCGGAGCGGAGGCATCGGAGTTTGCGCCGCGCAGAATCGGCGCTGGCTCAGGCGACGACCGCCCACCACGTGCAACGCTCGCTCTGGAAATTCGGACGGCTCCTCGCCGCCGCGGCGGTCGTGTTCAGCGCCTTCGCAGTGGCGGCGACCCGAGCGCGAAATCACGCGGCTGGGCGCGCGACGGAAACGAGCGCCGCACCCACCGCGAGCGCCGCACCCACCGCGAGCGCCGCACCAGTGAGCGTCGAGCCAGCGCCAGAGCTGGCACCGAGCACCTCGGTGCCGAGCGCCGCGAGCGTTGAACAGGACGCTCCCGCGCCGCCTGTCGCGTCGAGCGCCGCGCCGGCGCTGCGAACTCGCACGCGGGCGGAAGAACGAAAGCTCGAGCTCACGCTGCTCGAACCCGCACGAGCGGCGCTCGATCGCGCCGATTTTCCTGCCGCATTTCGCGCGATCCACGATCACCAGCAGGCATTTCCGCGCGGCCAGTTGAGCGAAGAGCGCGAGGCGCTGCGCGTGCTCGCCCTGCTCGGCGAGAAGCGAGTCAGCGACGCGCGGGCAGCCGCGAACGCGTTCAGCGCGCGATTTCCGCACAGCGTGCTCACACCGCGCTTGCAAGAAGCTGCGGCGGGCGCCCAGTGATCCCGCGCGGCGCAGCGCTTCTGCTCGGTGCCGTCACCCTCGCGCTGACGGTCGGCTGCGGCAGCGCCGAGCTCGACGCCGGCTTCGATCGACCCGATGACCCCCTGCCCGTCGACGCACACAATCCGCTGATCATCAGCAACGACGGCGCGCGCGACAACTGGCAAGGCGAGCTCGCGGCGGCGCTGGCGAGCTCCGGGCAGCTGCAGCTCCTGGGCATCGTCGTCAATGCGAGCGCGATCTATCCATCACTCAGCGACAATCTCAGCGCTTGGAATGCGCTCGTCAATGCCGCGCGCGCGAGCGGGATGGGCGACATTCCGGATCCGCTAGCGAGCGACAGCGCGCCGCTCACGCGCCCGAGCAGCGGAGCAATCGACGACACCACACCGACCACTTCGGCGGGCGCCGCGTTCATCATCGATGCCTCGGCGCATTTCTCGCAGCCGCTTCTCCCGGTGGTGGTCGCGACGGGCGGACGGCTGACGGATCTGGCAGACGCTTACCTGCTCGATCACTCCGTAACCGCCCGCGTAACCGTCGTCGCATCGGCTGGCCAGACCACGGGCGCGAGCATTTCCACGGGCTGGCCGAACGGCGATCTGGATCCTTGGGCCACCGAGATTGTGGTGAGCAAGTTTCGCTACGTGCAGGTCAATGCGTACTACGAACAGAAGGACGACGTGTCGTCCGCGCGCATCGCGGAGCTACCGCAAAATGCGTTCAGCAGCTGGATGAATTCGAAGCTCAACGACATCCTCGCGCTGCAAGAAGCGCCCGACCAGATCAGTGTGGCGGCAAGCGCGTTCGCGAGCTTTCCGCTCAGCGTGCTGCGCGCGTCGAGCGCGGACGCGACGGACACGCCAGCGGGCACGCCGCCGACGCTGGTCGCCGGTCAGAGCGGCAATTTTTGGGCGATCACGCGCGGCGACACCGCGAGCTCGACCGCGCGCTTCTGGGACGCCTTGCTCGACCCGCAAACCTTCGGACACTGAGTACGGCACAGCTTGGGACAGGCCCGACTGTCGTCGCTCGGGCCGCGCTGTACATGAGGAGCGATCTGGAGGAACGTGTCGCTGTGCCTCGCCTCGCGACAACGTTGGTCGGAGCGATTTGTCTGGCGAGCACCTTCTGGGCACGCCGCAGCGCAGCGGAAGCGAGGCCCGAGCCGATCGCGTGGACGTACCGCGCTCCGCCCGACTGCCCGCCCGCCGAAACGT
>Ga0210387_10003530_pt1 | contig 12021 bp, 13 predicted proteins | sample IncBWC7OmetaG_FD_160108 | JGI IMG/M metagenome (GOLD analysis project Ga0210387, IMG submission 160108) | Forest soil microbial communities from Barre Woods Harvard Forest LTER site, Petersham, Massachusetts, United States - Inc-BW-C-7-O ... | reverse complement strand
AAGATTGGTCAAAAATTATGTGAAAGTGTTTAAATATTTTGGTACCTTATGGATATCTGACCAAATATCCATAACTAGGTAATGTGGTTTTACCTGATGCAATACCATCCAAGTGATTGAGTGATTTCCCTAAACATAGTGTGCTTATGCAGGAGGGTTAACAAGAGTTTCAAATGGAAAAGTATTGTTCTGGATATATCTATGTGCACATTACCAGCTAAATCTACTATATTATAAACGTCGTGGTCGGAGACAAAGAAGGTTCGAGAAAGATGTCGGTGCTGCTTAGTCAGTCATTTTAGTCAGTCATTGCAACAACTGGTGAACATTCCTGAATGGCCGAGAATCTCATTGCAGCAGGTATATAAAGGCTCTGCGGTGCATCTTAACACTAACCAATATTTTGTAGAAGAATGCAACAAAGTGAGCAGTCTATTATACCTACGTCAATACGATGACTTATTAGTTCTTTTTACAGGAGAAATTGACCCGAATACTTTGCTGGAAAGCCGAGAACAGCATTGTCGAAGCCGTGCACTATCACGGAGAGCAAAAGAAGCCTTTGCACACAATGAGGGATTGCGTGGGAAGCATTCCAATCATGTGCAGGGCTTCACTAATGAAGTTGTCAACAGTGACCAGATTACGCCGCAACAGGATGCTCAAAGGGAACGTCGTGAGAGAGAGAAGGTGGCTCGCTTGGGTGGGCTGAAGGAACCACAGACGAGATTTTCTCATCATTGTCAACCGGTCGATCGTGAAATCATTGTTGACACGGAATATGAAGAGAAAAGGAGGCAGCATAAAAGATTAGAAAAGGTTCGTACTTTGTGGAATATCTATTTTTATCAATTAACAATCTTCGTAGTTCGCTGCTGTCGCTCGAGCTCCATATCGTGAACCCGCTGGCCGTCATGATGTTGGACGTATGGATATATTATGCCCATTTTGTGGAGCTGAGCACTGGATGGCCGAGCGCATATCCAGTCTTCCATCGAATGCATGTGAATTTACGACATGCTGTCAACGTGGCCACGTTCGCTTACCATTTCTGCCTCCACCCCCTCCATTTCTCCGTGGGGTCCTTGAGAGTAATGACAAGCAGGGAAATGAGTTCCGCACCAACATTCGCAGATATAACATGGCCCTCGCATTTACGTCTCTTGGTGTTAAGGAGGACAAGAAGGTCAATCGTCGAGGTGGATGGGTTTTTCGAGTACAGGGGGAGCTTTGTCACTTAATTGGGTCATTGCGTCCTGATGAGGGCCAACCTCCATCATATGCCCAACTTTACATTTACGACTCGCAACTAGCTTTACAACAAAGAATGAATCGGAATGACGACCTCGATCCCAATACGATGAGCTCTCTCCAATCTATGCTCTTAACACACCACCGTTATTCAAAGGATTTCAAACATGCGTATGAGATCCTTCGAGGATATCCAGATGGTGCGGATGCCGAGGTTAGATTACATGTGAGATCAGGTCTCGATCAGCGACGATATAACTTACCAACTTCTGATGAGGTTGCTGTAATACTGCCTGGGGATGGTACAGCGCCAGAACGGCGTGACATTATCCTCCACCCACGATCGGGTACATATTCGCTTACACGAATTGATGACGGGCATCCAGCGTACTCTCCTCTACATTACGTTTTACTATTCCCATATGGCGATAATGGTTGGTACCATGAACTACGTCAATACCGAGATAGTAGTGGCCCAAATCCTGGGAATCCACCACGCATAACGCAAACTGAATATTCTGCCTTCCGCCTCCATACTCATAATGGAGAATACTCCACAATACATAGAGGTGGACGGCTCTTTCAACAGTATGTTGTTGATATGTGGGCTTCTGCAGATCAATCACGGCTATCATTCTTTCAATTTAGCCAAGGGCGTCTGCGTGCGACATTGTACAGTGGTCTGGAGGACTTGGCAAATGGTGACGAGATTGGGAACCCGCAGGATCTTGGCAAGCGCATGGTACTTCCATCATCTTACATTGGCGGGCCACGCCATCAGCAACAACGTTATCAGGATGCCATGGCCATTGCCCGTTTTTTCAAGCGGATCGATCTGTTCATTACAATGACCGCCAATCCAAGGTGGGACGAGATTGTTCGCGAGCTCCTTCCAGGACAAACATCATACGACCGACCAGACTTGGTCGCCCGCGTATTCAAGCAGAAGAAGCAAGAATTAATTGATGATGTTTACAAGAGAAAAATATTTGGACATGTACCTGCATATGTTTATTCCATCGAGTTCCAGAAACGAGGAATTCCCCATATCCATTTATTGATAGTGCTGGATGAAGGCAGCCAACTCCGCTCAGCAGATGATATAGATTCCTGCATATCCGCTCAGTGGCCAGATCCTGGTACGCAACCATTGTTATTTGAGACTGTAAAGTCAACGATGATCCATGGTCCATGTGGAGATATCAACCACAAAGCTCCATGCATGACGAATGGCCGTTGTACCAAAGGATACCCAAAACCATTTCAAGAACGTTCATCTACAGCTAATGATGGCTATCCTCTATATGCACGACCAGATGATGGTAGAACCTTTCCTATCACTGTACGTGGAGTTGGGATAGTCCATCTAGATAATCGCTGGATTGTTCCTCACAATCCTTACTTATCGGCAAAATTTAATTGTCATATAAATGTCGAGTCTGTTGCAACTTTTCGCACAATCAAGTATTGCTTCAAATACATTCACAAGGGACCTGACAGAGCCATGCTTGAATACGAGCGCGATGAAATCAAACAGTACATCGATGGGCGGTACATTGGAGCACCTGAGGCGATTTGGCGTATCTTCCACTTTGATGTTCATAAGCAGATTCCTGCAGTTCAGCGTCTCCAGGTGAGAGGAAAAGGTTTCATTCTGCTTACAATTCCACCACTTACTTTTGCTCAAGGTTCATTTGCCTGGGCAACACATGGTTATTTTTGATCCTGATGAACCTATCGAGACCATCATTGCTCGCGCTGCCTCAGAAAAAACAACATTAACAGAGTTCTTTAATTTGAACAGCCTACAAGATCCAATAGGTGAAGCAGCTCGCAAGATGACATACCAGGAATTCCCTCAGCATTTTGTCTGGCACAATGACACCAAAGCCTGGACGAAACGGCTAAGGGGCTTTTCTCTTGGACGGTTGTATTTTGTTCCTCCAACGAGTGGTGAAAGGTTCTACCTGAGGACCTTGCTCACTGTGGTACGTGGACCGAAGTCATTTACAGACTTACGTACCTACGAAGGCATTGAGTACCCAACATTTCAAGATGCATGTCGTGCTCGCGGTTTACTTGAGGATGATGGAGAATGGCACCTTCTTCTTCAGGACATTTCTCAGATCCAGACAGGCTCACGACTACGCCAACTATTTGCCAGCATGTTACTTTTCTGCCAGATTTCGAGCCCCGAGAAACTTTGGGTAGAATTTCGAGACAACATTTGCGATGATTTATTCGTTTGCATCCCCAACTCCACAACAGACCGTGTTTACGACTTTGGTCTATTCCTTTTGAATAGCATTCTTGCCGACTCTGGGTACTCTCTTGAAAACTTCCCTCAAATGCCCCTCCCACACGAAAATTGGATACTCATGAATCAAAACAATCTCATTATGGAGCAGTTAAACTACGACTCTGCAACGGAACGAGAGTTATTTGAAAAACATATGGAGAACATCCAGACAGTGCCTGAGCAACTCAGTGCCTTTGAGCGGATTATGAATGCTGTTAATGGAGATTCAGGAGGTGTTTTCTTTCTCAATGGCCCTGGTGGTACTGGGAAAACATATGTTTACAATGCCATTTGCCACAGACTTCGATCCGAAGGGAAAATTGTCCTTTGTGTTGCCTCAAGTGGAATTGCAGCACTGCTCCTTCCTGGAGGACGGACAGCTCATTCCACATTCCGTATTCCTATTGACATGCTGGATGTCAACTCCTTGTGTAACATCTCCAAAAATGACAAACGTGCAGGCCTGCTCCGTGCAGTTAACTTGATCATTTGGGATGAAGCCCCGATGCAAAGCCGTTTCACACATGAAGCACTGGATCGTACGCTTCGGGATATCTGTGATTCTGAAGAGACCGCATTTGGTGGGAAAACTATAGTATTCGGTGGTGATTTTCAACAAATTTTACCTGTTCTACCAAAAGCTTCACGAGAAGATGTAATCAATGCCTCACTTCCACAGTCATATCTGTGGAACAGTATCCAGGTCCTGAGCCTTCGAACAAACATGCGACTAGCACAGTCAGCTTCGGATGAGCAGGACTTTGCAGATTGGCTACTCGATGTTGGGCATGGTCGGGGTATTGACTCAGATGGCACCATTTCATTTGATCAACGTATGCATGTTTCTGACTCTAATGCCCTGATTGACTATGTTTATCCCAACATCGACAAAATATTACCTCCTCCACAATACTTTCTTGATCGTGTCATTCTTGCCCCAAAAAATGCTGATGTCGATGACCTTAATGCAGCTATTCTCAACCGTTTCCCAGGCTCAGAGATCACTCTCTACAGCGCTGACAGTGTTGAGCCAGATCCACATACCAACTCCGAGCCCGAAGCTATTCCAGTGGAATTTCTACGATCTATTGATGCGCCAGGCCTTCCTCCTGGTGAACTCCACCTCAAACCAGGCTGCCCTCTTATTTTACTTCGAAATATAGCACCACGCCAAGGCCTATGCAATGGCACTCGCTTGATCCTACAACGAGCAACTCATCGTATTCTTGAGGTGAGAATACTTGGTGGACAACACCATGGTGAAGTTGCATTTATTCCACGTATTTCCCTCAGTCCCTTGATGCAGCCCGGTATGACGTTCCGCTTACGTCGTCGTCAGTTCCCTGTTCGTCTCGCATTTGCCATGACCATCAACAAAGCACAGGGACAATCTGTTCGCCATGTAGGTCTCGATCTACGGGAGCCTGTGTTTTCACATGGACAATTGTACGTTGCATTGTCCCGTGCAACATCCTGTAATCGCGTAAAGATACTCCTGCCATCTGCAACCAAAGAGCCTCGCTTGACGAATGTAGTATATCCTGAAATTTTCCGTATGGTTGATACTTAGATGGATGTATTTGATAATTACTAATAACTTTGAATATGACTTAATTCACCATTCCATGACTTTCGAGCACCATCTTGAAGGTTCTGCACCATACTACAGTCAAACTACAGTCCCAACTGTTCCTTTGTCTGACACACAAGGATTCATAATCATCATGTATCTACTAGAAGATTCGAGGGCACACACCTGTTCATGTATATAAGACGAGACGAGATCTCCTTCACAGCAATCAAAGTTTTTCTAGATTCTACTATCATGTCTGCAACACTCTCTGGTCTCATTGTACTTGAGAATCCCAGGCCAGTAGATGGCTCACCTTCATCTCTCGAGTTTGATGGTCAAATGTGGCTTAGCCCCCAGTGCGTCTTAACAGGAATGTTTCGTTATTTCAACTCCTCAAGGGATACTTTCCCTGAAGTCGGCCACTATTTCTCATGGATCCATGTACGTTCTAATTTAGTTCTATTTTATCTTTACTAACCCTCAACAGGTGGCGAAATTTGTTCCCTTGGTGGATACGAAGCTTGCTGGTGACTTTGTGGAAGTAGAGCATGACACTCAGTCAAAGGATAAGCTTGATGATGGCGAAGTTGCTGACAATGGAGACAACGCATCTTCAGACACCCTTGAGGGTCTGGATATCGTTCATACTGTTGGAGATATCGTTAAGGTATGTTGGCACACAATCTTTTTCATGTCACAAGGCCGTATCTAATCTAATCGTTAAGCTTATTCCTGCCACCACTAATGACATGCGAGTGCAGCCATATATGATTGTGTCGGGAGCCACATTCAATTCGAACAAAACTGACGGGTTCTTTGACGTAAACGCTGCACAATACACCTCTTACTACAAGAGCAATCGCACGCTTTCAAATCTCCCTGTTCGAGGACATTTTGACCTCAACAAATTCAAGGCTAAGAGGCCAATCCCATCCAATAATACATATGTTTCCATCGAGGGTTTTTTGAGAGATGTAGAGACAGATATGACGGGACAAGCCACCCTGTTCAATATGTCTATTGAGAACATCAGCTTCCTTGGTAGAGCTGTACTTCCAGCGTCAACGGCAGCTGGTCAAGGTAAGTGTTACTTATGTTGAGAAATTTACGGCCGTTGCTTATCACTGGGTATGTTATAACTTTACAATGGCTCATCTAGCAGGACCATCTACGCCCTCGCGGTCTTCGCGTTTCAAATTTAATTTTGATACATCATCTCCAAGCCCTTCCACACAAAGCCAGGCTCCCACATCCACTTTGGCCGACACAGCTTCCGGCCCTTCTCAAGATACAACACCACCACGCCCCAAACGCAAAAAATAAATGATATGGACGCAGACTTATGTACAATACATGTATAACAGTAGTTTTCCACAAATATGTTCATGTAACAATAAATTATGTACTAGCGCATGGCCGTGCGAAGCACGGCTCTGCGCTAGTCTTTTTGAAAACAGCAATAATTACCTGCGCAGCGTTGCACTTGCCCGTATGGTGTAGTAATACCACCATCCCACCCCCAGCTCCCGTATCCATGTCAATTGACGTGGAATTGTTGCTCACGGCAAGGCGAGGGGGTGCTACCCGCCCAAAAAATTAAGCGATTGTGCCCAGGCGCACAGACTAGTTGAAGAGGTCCTTGATAGAGATTGGGAGAGATCTAGAAATGAAATGAAGTTTCTACATAATTGTCCGATTTCAATACACTTGCGTCCAAATAAGGCAACAGTCTACCATACCTTTCAACTCTAACTTGAACTTGAATTCCCCCCGATGGGCCCTAATAACTTGGGTCAGTCAATTGCCAAATTGAACAACACTCCATGTCTTTATGAAACGCCAATAGTCTAACAGGGTGACTCGCCTGACCCATGCCCAGGCAGCTGTCAAGACAAGGGTCTTATCCCGTGGTACCTTAGGCTCCGGGTGCAAAATTATGGTTGACTTTACATATTTGTATTTTTAGTTAAGAAAATCAAGAGAAAATCTTGGGACTTTGACTCTTGGGCTGGACAGTTATGGCCCCGACCCGCGTAAGTTCTCGACACGGCACTAAATCTCATTATCTTACATACCACCGGGGGTTTAACTATAGGTCAAAAGAGCTTTAGGAGGATGAACTCAATCGATGAATATCTCTTGTCGAATGGTTATCAGGATTCAAAATGATAGGCGTTTTTTGGATTAGTCACATATTAATCGCCTGACTGACCTTCCATGCGATATTCCCTTAGACAGACACTGCCGCGGAGGTCGTTTCTCTCAGACCCTTTCGGCTGACAGTCAAACAATATCCGCTAACCTCTGAGAATGGAATAGCAACAATCTGCGCTTACTCCAAACGGTGAGCAAAAACGGGCTTCTGACTTTGTCACAGTAGATCTGGACGCTACCTTCAATGAGGTCTCGACCCCGTCGACTCATCGCGGGCATCAGCTTGATTCCGCCGACAGATATATGATGGATTCATTTGAGTAGTGAACGTGAATGTAGCTCGATGGGAACTCCAACCTGGTATGAACATAGACCTTACCGAAGATTCCCAATTTAACCTACGATCCCCCCTCCAGTCTGGTACCATGTACGTTCACATTAGATGTACCGCTGTATCTTGTTACCCTGACGAAACGTCGGTACGATGTTCTGGTCCAACAGGTCACATCGATATCGTTCTTCCTCCTTGTGCCGAGACAACAGATTGATACCATACAATCATTGCGGCTACCAAAGTTCTCGCCGAACCCTTGTGCCTTGTGCACATCATGATCAACCTCTTCAACTGCAATCCCTGGCTTCAGCTTCCAAGACGCCTAAACACGTTTCTGTCAGGTCTATCATACAGCATGCGTATGGTCTTTGTTTCTTCTCAAGACTTACGAATCCTTGCGATATATTTTTAGTTTCCTATCTTCAATTTCCAACTCGGTCTGGATCTTGGCGATTTTTCCAGTTACCAGGTACATGGATACATTTGCAGCTCCTCGCCCTTCACCATATGTGCTCGAGGTAGCTCGGGTCCGAATACAGAGTGGTCTTTATTAAATCTGTCAAGTTGATATCCCGTTTCTGATGCACATTCAATCTACTGGTCATTGGCGTTCCCCTTCCGCAACAAATTGGGCCAGTATAACTACTTATAACTAGTATACAACCACGATCAATTTTAAATTTGCAAGCGTCTCAAGCCTGCCCTAAAGAAAGGATAAAATATAACAGGGCGACGCGACCCGTCTTTAACATCCCCTCATGATTTTTTACTTGTCGTGCTAGAGCTTCGCAGTTGACGATCATCATCATGAGGACCTCGCAGGAGATGAAAACATGGTGCAAGGCATAGACTATACCTCCGTATCTCCCATCCGTCGCGAACCACGGCCGCTGGGCTCGTTAGAGTGGTGTACATTTTTCTCTTCTTGCTAAGTACGTAGTCGTTATGCGGAATAGATTCGTACATCAAATGTACATATCAGTCACGGTCCAGAGCCAATAAAGAGGATGGTTCTCTCCTTGATTCCAATTGAGTTGCAAAGGTCTAGACATTGCCACCCCGTTTCCAACTCCGGACTCATTCCATTCGGCTCCTAGTTTTTGCGTACATCAGGTTGTAAACTGACTTGATCTACCATCTTCTTCGACGCCCGGACCAGCACGAAGATGCCTTACAGGTTGTCGGCCACATTGACGGCACATACTTCCGATGTCTGTACCGCTTGTGTCGAGGAACATAGTAGTATCTGACAGCAATTCTAGGTGCGAGCTTTGAGTTCACCAACCGATGAGCTCGTCTTGTCGGCTTCCCGTGATTCAACCGCGATCTCATGGCGGCGGTCTTCGCCAACCTCTCCCTTTACTCCTGCTTCGGTTCTACGAGCCGGCGTCCGTTACGTCAACGCTGTAGCCTATGTGCCATCTTCTCCGGACGCACCTAAAGGTGAGAGATTGTAGGGACTTTTATGAACCTTCGTTGAGACTGGAGAAGGGTATGCGGTCACCGGAGGCCAAGATACAGTGATAAATGTATTTTCCCTCGAATCACCCAAAGATGATCCTGATTTCTCGCTCGTTGGTCACACCGAGAACGTTTGTGCTTTAGACGTGTCACCAGGTGGCGTTATAATTTCTGGCTCTTGGGACAAGTAAGCTCGTTCAATCGAGCTATCTATTGATGCTAATGCATCTCTCGGTTTACAGAACTGCCAAGGTTTGGAAGAACTTCAAACTAGCATACGACTTAAAAGGACACCAGCAATCAGTCTGGGCAGTATTGGCCATTGGCGAGGAACAATTCTTGACCGGTATGCATTCATCACTACCTCTCCTTTCCTCAATGGCGATATATTCGGTTTTATTCCGCAGGATCGGCGGACAAGACCATAAAATTGTGGCAGCAACACAAAGTCCTGCAATCATATCAAGGACATCAGGATGCTGTCCGAGGTTTAGCAATAGTGCCCGACATCGGATTTGCATCGTGCTCCAATGACAGGCAAGTGCTAGGCTGCCATTTGCCATTTCTGTGAGGATTAAAATCAATATAGTGAGATCCGTGTGTGGACGCTTGGCGGTGACTTAGTTTACACATTATCGGGACACACGTCATTCGTATATAGTTTGTCAATCCTACCCAACGGCGACGTAGTGTCTGGTGGCGAAGATCGTACCGTTCGTGTATGGAAGGGTGAGTTTGATTGTCCATTTCCCTCTTTCCTGCCTTCGCCGCATCAATTTTACAAACCCGTCTTACCACGGACTTAGATGGAGAGTGCTCCCAAGTCATAGTTCACCCGGCAATCTCTGTCTGGGCTGTGTCGACGATGCCAAATGGCGATATTGTCAGCGGCTGTAGCGATGGCATTGTCCGGGTGTTCAGTGCTTCGGGGGAACGCTGGGCATCGGAGGGGGATCTGAAGGAGTACGACGACAAAGTAGCCAATCAGGCTTTACCGGCTCAGCAGGTGGGGGACCTAAAAAAAGGCGACCTCCCCGGGCCTGAAGCTTTGACTACCCCAGGTGTGTCGATGTTCATTGGGATCGTCAGATGTTGGTCCAAATTGATGTCCACATAGGGAAAAAATCAGGCGAAGTTAAGATGGTGAGGAATAATGATATTGTGGAGGCTCACCAGGTGTGTTGAATTCTTGACTGGGAGTGCCAGCCGACCTATCAGTCCGTACAGTGGGACAGTTCCAATTTATGCTGGCAGAAAATCGGAGACGTTGTCGATGCCGTTGGCCAAGGTCGAAAGCAATTATATCAGGGCAAAGAGTATGACTATGTCTTCGATGTAGATATTCAGGACGGCGTACCCCCTCTCAAGCTGCCCTACAATGTTACAGGTAAATCTCCGCAAACGTGCACATCTGCCCGCTCTCTGACGTTGGTTGTAACTTAGAAAATCCGTTCGCCTCTGCGCAGCGATTCCTCGAAGTCAACGATCTTCCACTCACATACGTCGACGACATTGTTCGCTTTATCGAAAAGAACACCGCCGGTGTCAACATTGGAACTGGTGGCAACGAATACATTGACCCATACACGGGTACTTTCGTGCATCATTTTATATGATCTGAACCAGACATATTCAACCGTTTCTATAGGAGCATCAAGATACCAGAGCTCAGCAAACTCAGTTCCGACTTCCGCTCCAGCTTCGACTTTCGTGGACCCGTACACTGGAGCCTCTCGGTATTCAGGTGCCCCGCAACCTGCGACTGCAACTGCGCCAGCGTCGAGCTACATGGATCCTTTCACGGGCGCTTCGCGATATTCTGGTGCTCCCCAACCACCCGCTCCCGTTCTGGCCGCAAATATTCTTCCAGTGGTAAATCATCTCTTATCATAAGCAGTCCGCCAGATTCACCCAAGAACCAGCGGAAATTTATTACTTTCAAACAAGCCAATGTCTCTGCCATGCAAGGAAAATTGTATCAATTCGATGAAGCTCTCCGTCACGAAATTGTGAGTTTTCCGTACTGCCACCGTTGAGTACGATGTACTGACAATTTTCAGTCCACATCCTCTTTCGCCATGTATCCAGACGAAATCAGTGCACTTGACGAGGCGTTTGCTTATCTTTCTCAAGTCACCGGCGCAGCTACCAGGCGCCCAGCTACTTCTTTGACAGCCATACACGTGGAGGCCATCATCCAGATTCTCGACCGCTGGCCACCCTCCCAACGCTTCCCAGGTATGTCCGTCTATATATCTCGGCCTCCAGACTTTTGATCAAGTCATCCTATTTAGTCATTGATCTCAGCCGCCTTCTCACCGGATTCTGTCCCCATGTATTTGATCCTCCTGGTCTGAAGGAGCGGTTTTTGGAAGCGCTGTTTAAGGCATCGGACTGGAATGCCTCGTGGACTTTGCCACTGTCGAAACCCAGAGAGACAAACATCTTACTGCTTTTCCGGACTTTGGCCAACGTGTTCCAGGAAGGAGCACCAATCGATGATGGGGCGTGGGTCGCACAGGTGAATATTCGACCCTTATTTCTCCCCGTTTCTAGATTCGGTGCTCATTATTCGGCCTTGGTCTAGGTTTTCGAAGCCGTGGGTCAGGCACCATATGTATCGTTGACTAAAGCTCAGCGCGTGGCTTTGGCCACCATTTTGTTCAAGTATGTAGATTCTTCCCCGTTTTACATCCCACTCCTTGATGTGATGTTGATCCTCTCATGCAGCATCTCGTGTGTTACCTTGCAGGTCGCTCTTGAGCCGGTTGTCCGCTCTCAGCACGTGTCTCTAATTTTACGCGTACGACTTTCGTCGGCAATTGCAGAACCTTGAGCTGATTTTAACTGCAGGTGCTGGAGTCGGAAACTAGTGATTCAGAAGCTGTCTACCGTGCCCTGGTTGCACTCGGCAACATAGTCAGTCTTCATTCATCTGTTTCCCTGAAG
>Ga0210387_10003529_pt1 | contig 12023 bp, 13 predicted proteins | sample IncBWC7OmetaG_FD_160108 | JGI IMG/M metagenome (GOLD analysis project Ga0210387, IMG submission 160108) | Forest soil microbial communities from Barre Woods Harvard Forest LTER site, Petersham, Massachusetts, United States - Inc-BW-C-7-O ... | reverse complement strand
AGACAAAGATAAAGGGCCACATGTCCACACATGTGATCAAGAGGATTGCCAAAAATCGTTTACTCGCCGTAGCGATCTCGCTCGACATATGCGAATTCACACTGGCGAGCGCCCGTTTGTCTGCGCTCACAATGGTTGCGGTAAGACATTTATTCAGGTAGTACAGTGGAATATTTCATTGCATTTCAAGATCCCCTTCTCACTCTCTCATTTTCAGCGTTCCGCACTGCATGTCCATTCGCGTGTGCATACAGGTGAAAAGCCACATTGCTGCGAATATCCGGGGTGCGGCAAGACCTTTGGTGATTCAAGCAGTCTCGCTCGACATCGGAGAACACATACGGGAAAACGACCGTACAAGTGTGAAGACCCTCGATGTGAGAAGACCTTCACGAGGCGGACCACGCTAACGCAGCATATGCGGACCCATGATCCCAATTGGGAACCAGATCCGAATCTGTGAGTCCAGAGAAGGTACCTTTAAGTTGAACGTGAGAATGACACTCTCCATATTGCAGGAAATACAACTTCAAGGCGAAGAAACGCAAAATTACTGAGGATGACGATGACCGAGAGTTGGCGGAGTCCGTGCGAACTATCTCTGCCTTGTTTCAAGTCGGGGGAAACGCCCTTGTCCCGGGTGTTCAATCTGAGGAACCTCTAGAAGCAAGGGTCGCGAGTATCAGCGCGGAGATTGCAGCAGCCATCGCCCAGGCTCAGTCTCGGGTCTACGAAGACGACGAGGAGGAGGATGAGGAGGAAGATGAGGAGTCGGGTTCTGGGCAAGAGATCGGTGGGCCGGAAACCATTGGACCGAACACGAGTGGGATCAGAGGTTTAAGTGATGTAGATAGAGATGACCGGGCTGCGGAGGATGAAGGAGGTCTGCTTCTTGCAGATGGAGATGAAGATGATGACAGTGATGCATTCCCCATTCCCCTACGGACACGCAAGGGCAAGGATCCGGTTAGTGTTATTGGGACGAAGAGAAAGCGATGATTCAAATCTGTTGGAAGTTTTTCTTGCTATGTATATTATTGTACTCTATCCTCAGGCTGAGGCCCCATTGATAATCGCTGTAATCCTCCCTATGAACAAAACACGTGAATAACCCCTAACTGAAATGGGATTGAAATGAACGGAATTACCAGTTCCCGTCCACCATCCGAGTCTGTCCGCACCATATATCTTCCCAGGAGTATACTACGTCCTGAATCAGCAACAACTTATCAATGTCATCAGAGGAAACCCCCAGCGTAGATCTCATCACTCTCACTCGGTGCGTGCCCTGGTACAAGAGACCAACTTAGTGCTAAACGACAGAACCATTTCAGTCATGTCCTCCAAGATCAACTGAGATTGGGTGCTACAGCGACTGGCGACCTTACATTACTCTTGACGGCTATCCAGGTCACCTCCAAGTTCATTGCCACGAATGTCCGGAAAGCTCGTCTCATCAATCTGTGAGTCTCCATAATGATCCGGAACTTCATACCTCACGCCAGCACTTCAGTGTGGGACTCGCAGGGGAGACCAACGTTCAGGGAGAGGAACAGAAGAAGCTCGATGTCCTTTCTAACGACATCATGGTCAACGCTCTGCGTGCGTCTGGCAAGACCGCGGTGCTCGTCTCAGAGGAGCTGGAGGATGCAATTATCATCGAAGAGAAAAACAGGGGCAAGTACTGCGTTGTCTTTGATCCACTTGACGGGAGCAGCAACATCGATGCTGGCGTAAACATTGGTACTATTTTCGGAATCTACAAGATCGTACGTTCCTATTTTATTCAACACAGGGCAAATTGAACAGTCTAGGTTTTGTCTTAAGAGGCCTGATTCGAAAGGGACTATTGAAGATGTATTGAGGCCCGGCAGTGAGATGGTTGCTGCAGGCTATACTATGTGAGTCCGTTGTTTCACCCTTCGTTGTTTCTTGGATCTGACGTCCTGTCAAGGTATGGATCATCCGCAAATTTGGTATTATCCACAGGCCATGGAGTGAACGGTTACACCCTCGACGCCTCGCTGGGCGAGTTCATCCTTACTCATCCAGATGTACATTTTCTCAAATAACCAAACTACACCAACTAATCCCTCTTGTTCTCACAGATCCAAATACCCTCTCGCGGCAAGATTTACTCCTTCAACGAAGGAAATTCGATGTACTTCCACCAGCCTGTCACTTCCTACCTCCGGTCCATCAAATTCCCAACACCGCCCAAAAATCCTTACAGTGCTCGCTACATCGGATCCATGGTGGCTGATGTCCACCGCACTTTGTTATATGGTGGGATCTTTGGGTATCCTGATGACAAGAAGAGTAAGAATGGGAAGTTGAGGTTGCTTTACGAGGCGTTCCCTATGGCATTCTTGACTGAGCAGGTACGTATCTCTTATGAATCATTCATCTGTTCGTCACTGATAGCTTATTCATTTTCCAAGGCGGGAGGGATCGCCACTACAGGGACGAAACGAATCCTCGACATTCTCCCCACTAATATCCACGATCGATGCTCCGTATTTCTAGGCAGTAGGGACGATGTTCGAGACTTGATGAAGTTTTATCAGGAGACCCCAGCCACGTTGTAGTGGGGATAGAGAAGAGAAGAAGCTTACTTGTAATGTCATCACGCACTACCTTAATAGTTGCGATTCAAGTTGCATTTGATATCTTGTATCTTGCAAGTACTACTAGTATCTTGATAACACTCTGTTGATGGAGGTTGATGGTTATTGTTCAATGGCCTCTACATCCACGTGGTGTCGTGCTCCGTGTCAAGATTCGTAGCACTGTCCGCCGATGTCTATCCGCATCAGACTTCCCGCCAAAGCAGAAGATGCTGGATCTCCATTGCAGGTGCTTATTCTGTCTTCCGAGGCCCTTTTACATGATTTCTGATCAACCCGATCGTAGCATATTGAGCCTCCATTGATTCGGCGCAAGTCCGTCAAGCGTCGTGTTCTGGTGGATTCAGATGATGAAGATGGAACGAGTGTCGATATATCCAACATCGCGCCTAATCGTTCGAAGAGACCCCGCATCCAGCGGTCACGGACAAATGACTCATCTGGCGAGGGTGTAGCCGTGGATTTGGACAGACCCACAGAGCGCGACGTTGATCCAGTCGACCCAAGACTTCAGCCCCATTCTGGATCACGAGCATCATCCTCGGCAAATATTCAGCCCAAGCATGCTAAAACTGGGGGTCGCGCGAACGCCGAAGGACCCTCGCTGACTAAGAAGATACGAACAGTATTGTCGGAATCGGAGTCCGAGGACGAAGACGAAGATTCTGAGCATAGTCATGCACCATCAAGACGCGTGGACGACGATGGCGCTTTCGTGCACGAGCGGAAGCAGCACGCGAAGCAAACCAGTACTTGGAAAGGGAAGAGGGGGAAGGGAGTAGGAACAGGATCTAGAGTGCCGAAGGGAAAGGCTAAGATAGAAACCAAGGAGGTTCTGATCAAGGATGAACGTAAGGTGGCACACATACGAGGGGACAGCGGCGCACAGGAAAGCGGTATCAGCGCTGGGGCGAAACGACCTCGATCCAAGGTACCGTTCAGGCTTGAAGACGTTGCTGTCGACATTGTCGGCGATTCTGTCTCCACGCCGCTGCTAGAAGTAGTAGCCACTGACAGCCCACCACCTGCCAAGGAAGAGTCACCACGACCTCCTCCACCCAAGAAGCGTAAATTGCCCACAATCAAGAAGAACAAAGGCCCAGGTTCTGCGGGGCCTGCCACACCCTCAAGTGTGGCTATTCCTTCGAAACCTGTTATTTCGACGGGAGCTCAAAAACTCGGCGGTGGTGAGAGCGGTAAGGTACCTCCGGTGGCAGTAGGAAAAACCAGGAAGCCCGCTGCCACCGTTGGAAATGCAGATTTCGATTTGAGGAATGCATCGGTGTATGCGGACCTTTTCAAAACGGTACGTTCTTCAGTATCTATTTTTCACTCCTTTGGTGTTACGGTTTCACTCATTTGCACCATGACATATAGGCCGGTGGAAGCACACCACGTTCGGGATTGAATCGACGGGACAAGGAGGAAGAAAGGCGAAGAGAACTAAATAAATGGAGGGACGAGGCTAGGGCCAAAAGGACCGTCGAAGCTGTAAGTTGCCTCTTCGGCTTCGCTGCTTCATCCTCTGGATAATTGTTGTTGTGCAGCAACACACTTTTGATCTCCAGGGGCAATTGGACAAAATTTCACGGTTCGAGGAGAAATTGAGATGTGATCGTAGCTCGGCTTTGTATCCTAACTTCCTCGCAGCGAAGTGGAGGGAGGAGTGGGAGAGAGATAAGAGAAGAAATCAGGAAAGCGAGTGGGAGGGAAAGGGTAACTGGAATGATGGCAGGTCAAGAGAAGAGGGCGAAATGAAGGAAAGTCGATAGTGACGATTCTGCTCAAGTTCGGCGAAACTCCGTGAGCTTGGAATCCTTGGATAAAGGGACCCATTAAATAGGATACCTTCCTATCTATATTCTTTGGAAATGCAGTGATACCAAGACATGTTGGGAAGAACGTAGTACGGATGATAGATCTTTGTTTTGGGTTCTTGCGTTCGATTAGAATTCCCAGATCCTTCATGGACCCAACCACCACCTCCGGATGCTACTGTGACGAACGAGGCACAGTAAATACGGGCAGGTTCTCCACTAGAGGAAGCGAACCCAAGTGTTCGAGAAACGTCGACGAGCTGATTGCTAGAAGAATGTCTGACGGTGGCAGAGTGTCGGATATTTGATGCGTCCCTTGCGCGGGCTACAGGTCACAAGTGTTATACAGGCCTTGTCGACTATCGGTCATTGGTTCACCCAATGGCGTATGCCCTGGTCTTTTTCGCCTAAATTGATGATAAATTAGTGGCGATATTGGACACGAAGGAACCGAGTAAGTCAAGGTCTGTCAAGGTCCAAGAGAACCAAAGACTCCAGGGCAGTTGGCCAGGTAACGCTCAGGCAACAGCAGTCAAATAAGATTCTGCGATGAACCTGAATTTACACTTTCTTGCCACCTGAATAAAGAGTTAGATTAAAACCACACGTGCAGCAACGAAACTCTCTCGAAAGGGAGAGCAGGCATTTAAATGTATACGCGAAAAGTATGTTGATGATCTTCTAGAAACGACACCTTAACCACACTATCAGGGCATTGAACCATTACAGCATCATGCTATGAAGATAGAGTTATGCAGCCAACCTAAGATCGGAATCAATATGGTGGCATTTGTTAACTTGAAGAGCTTGACCGACCATGACGAAGCAGAATTATATCAGACAAATATTCATGTAAAATCTCGCAATGTTTGCCGGGTCAGGAGCTCGTGTGAGATCGAGGCAGAGAACGACAATCAACGGTAGATATAGGGCAATGATTCAATGGTAGCGCAGAGAAATATTAGGGAACAGAGTCGGGCGGATCAAATGATAGAAAAACTTGCCTAGGACTCGGATAGGCAGGAGTGACAGCGGTGATCCAGCGGTATTGCATATATATATTACCTCTGTGCCCCTTCAGGAATGAGCATGCAAGACCATCACATTAATACAGATCAAATATCAACCAGATATTTAAACAATGGACCTTACTAAGATGTTCGTCACAGTTGTGCATGCCAAACCTAGATGAATAATCAATTGAACTTGTGGAAGGCCAAACATGGCAAGAACTTTACCGAATGGGATGCCGAATCAATTTCGAATCTTTACAAATGTGTATGTTGATCCGGATGCTAGGGTCATCATGAGGAAACTTCTAAGCATTGAATTCACATCATTGTGTTCTGTCACATCATCATCATCCCGGATGCAAATCCTCAGGTCAGCATGCTGAGAGCGACATAATCTACAGATGCCACGTGGAGAAAGATAAAAGGCATTGAAACAGAATTGTTGTGTACCAGCAGTGACAGCGGGGAGTGCGTTTCCCATGTGTGATGTCTTTGGAGAAAAATTTGCTAACCAAGTATGAACATGGATAACGAGATGAATAGAAATTATGTTTCTGCCTGGAGTTCTAGAGTAGTTGTCAAAGCTCGTGCAGCTTTATGCACGTGTTCAAAACCTGTATCGAACCACACTCTAGAACCCTTCTTTCCTGCTGCTCTTCCCGTCCCTGATGCGGCTCCGTGAATGTTCATATCTCCCAGCTGTGTCTCTAATGAGGTGTCCAGAAAAAAAGCTTGCAGAGAAGATTGCAGACTGTTCAATGTGCCTTGGAAGGACACAAGCTCCTTAGCCATGTTGGCGGGATCTTGTGGTGTGTAGAGGGTGGAGATGAGTTCATCGGAAGCGGAGAGGAGGGCAGACGATCGAAAGACGAGACTGTCAAGGGCGGCATTGATAGGCATCGATCTGGGAGATGGCGAGTCGGAAGGGCATTGCAGGAGATCTAGGATAACGCGTTTATGAAGAAGAGTTGATAGACGAAGAATAGCGTGGAGCTGGATTGAAAGGTCGTGTATCATGAGCTCGAAGAAAATTAGAAGACATAGATAGATGCACTTTTTTCGTTCGCTCAAGTTCATCCTTGTCCATCTTTTTTCCGGGGCCGAGTCCCATCTCACCCCACCCATCATCGTCTCCAAATTCCTCTTCATCATCCCTATCGCTGGATTCAGCATCCTCAACCATCTCACCCACTTCCCTGAGTCCATCTTCGAGCGAACATTGATCCTCCGTCCACTTCTTCCGCGCCGCCACGAAATTGTCTTTTGATAAACCATTCGACACGCGCGCTTTGTCAATAAGATCGTGTACAGCGCCAGTCCTCACCATGTATTCGTCTCCCGCCTGGCCTGTGCTGACATCGGTCCCGTTCGCTTCAATATTCAAGAATGTCTGCAGCAGTGCCCTGATAGCTTCAATGACATCTTTTATCAGAAATACAGCTTCCCGGATGATAGTAGCACCATGGGTAGTAGGGTCGAATAGATTGATACAATGTGACAGGACAGATACATGATCTGAGATGTCTTTGAGTGGGGCGAGGGAGGCGGTATAAGATGGAGATGAGGGTTTTAGGGCCAAGGATAATTTTGTGGTCGATGCATGGAGTAAAGAAAGTAGAGAAAGGAGGTCTTTGCGGAGAACTGGCAACTCAACAGACGGAGGTCGTGAACTTGAACTTGAGTGATCCGTTTTGGACTGTAGAATATCGGATGATATGGATGCCAGGGCAGCGCTGCAGGTCTGTGAAGCCAAGGAAAGCAACACGATAGCTGTGATCGTCATCATCTGGCGGATGAACAGTGAAATTATTGAACGACAGACATACCCTTTTGCTTGTCGCTCATTGCACCCTCAGACTTGGTCTCAACTTAGTCTCAACTTAGTCTTGGAATGCAAGTACTACTAGTAGTAGTAGTACCAGCAAAGTATGCTATTTGTATACCAGTAGTTCCCAGACCACGTGCCCACTTTTTCTCCCCCCTTGCACTTGAAGTTTCATCTCTCTGAAGCTGAAGCTGGATGCTCGCAGCTTCTCTGGTATGTTTACCTTGCTATCTTTTTCAATTCACTACCACATCTCATGCCGATCTAGTTCCTGGGCGCGTTGCGTGTCCCGGCACGCTCAACAAGCAATTTGTCACTAAGGACATATCGCCAATTTCATTCCTTTCATCCACCGTCAACACCAAGTGTTTTGCTGTGGAATCTCCCCCTCCGCTCCAATAATCGGCGGTTCATATCCCCCATCTTACATATAGTACCATGTAGTACTCGCTCTCTGTCCTTAGGATCCATTTTTCCCTGGTCAAAACCAACTTCCACGCCGACGCCACTCGTCGTAGCTCATATCGCGCGTCTTGAAGCCGAAGCCAATGTCTATCCACATGATGTTTCCAAACAATTGGCTCTATTCCACGCACTCGTGGACACCAAACTCAACCCCTCGTATGAATTGGTAATCACTCGCTGGGAGAGGATGTGCGAATTTGTATGTTCATGTTCCTATTTCTGAAATAACGGTTAACTTCTTTTTCGATATTCATCAGGATCCATCTTCCCCTCTACTTCGCTCTGCTCCAGGCTTTCAAATCTATCTCAGCTGTCTTATCTCCACCGGTCAACAAGCATCCATCAATGCAGCAGTCCGCAGACGAGACGCTCTTCTTGCATCTTCTACGACCATAGGTGCATCTAGTCCAGCGATGCCTGAGGTTTTGGAACCTTCGTCGTCTGTCAATGCGTCCGAGACTGCGACACCATCTACACCAAGTGTGGACAGTGTTACTCCATTTCCTTCCAATAGCCGAGACATCGCCCAAGCCGCCCTTTCGGGCCAGGTTGAACCTATTGCTGGTGGATCCTCCAGCGCGGATATGGCCAAGTTGACCGCAGCCCTCGAATCCGGCGGTGGTAACTTTGCGAACCCAATACAAGTATCTGTCGTTGAACGTCAGTTTCCAACAAAATAGCGCACCAGGTGCCGTGATTAATGCCGCCTTGTCCCTTGTCCAATATATAGGCAAAGGAGCTTGGGTACCCCGAATCCTCCGATTTATTATTCTGACTGGGGTCAGTTGCTTCTGTACGTCCTATCCATTGCGAAAATCCTAATCAACGAATGACCATAATATCGTCATCACCTAGTCTTCCTCGTCATTCTTTCAGTGTTCTTCGAGAACACCGGCTTTATGAAAGCTGGTCCCCGTCAATCTCAATTTGAACCCGCAGAGGGCAAAACTGTCAAATTTGGTGATGTTCATGGAGTTGATGAAGCCAAGGATGTGTGTACTGTTTCCAATATATATTGTTATGAGCGCCAAATTCCGTTTCTAAATAGGAGCTGCAAGATGTAGTCGCATTCCTCAAAGACCCGACAGCTTTTGCGACGCTTGGGGGTAAACTGCCCAAAGGTGTTCTGCTCACTGGGTTGGTTTATATCTTATATCTCAATTGGGGCGCTAGAACTAACGAGTGCATAGATCACCAGGAACAGGGAAAACGATGTTGGCCCGCGCCGTAGCCGGGGAAGCCGGCGTTCCATTTTTCTTTGCTTCGGGGTAAGACCCCCGGCTGTTCTGTTTGTTTTCTAGTCCAAGTTCTAACGTTTACTTCAAGGTCTGACTTTGAAGAAATGTTTGTCGGCGTCGGCGCCAAACGTGTTCGAGACCTATTTGCTGCAGCTCGCAAAAAAGAACCTGCCATAATCTTCATTGACGAGCTGGATGCCGTTGGTGGAAAACGCAGCAATCGTGACCAGCAATACATGAAACAAACCCTTAACCAGCTTCTAGTCGAGATGGATGGGTTCCAGCAGAGTGAGGGAGTCATTGTGATTGCCGCTACTAATTTCCCTGAGAGCTTGGATCAGTTAGTACCCAGGTCTGTTGGCGAGAGATCTATCACTGACTGCCCTTTTTTATCAGGGCACTTGTACGGCCCGGACGATTTGACAAGATTATTGCGGTCCCCCTGCCCGACGTCCGTGGGCGTGTGCAAATCTTGCAGCACCATATGCGCGGTGTGATTACAAGCAAGGGCAAGTGCTTAAGTTAGGACCTTCTGTTTCCAGTATGAATCACGGAATTTGCAATTTTTGCAGATGTGGACCCCAAGATCATCGCTAGAGGTACACCTGGGTTCTCAGGTGCTGATTTGCAAAATATGGTGAAGTAAGTAAGATTTGCCGCGTCTCTTTTCGTTTTCTTGTGAATACAGGTGGTTTAATTTTGTTGCTGTGGTCGCAGTCAAGCTGCCATTCAGGCGTCCAAGGAACGGGCCCATGAAGTCACGCTGAAGCATTTTGAATGGGCCAAGGTAAATTTACATGGCAGACACCTCAACATTGCTTTCTTGGTTCCTAATGAACGATGCAGGATCGAATCCTCATGGGTGCGGAACGGAAGAGCCACTACATAGACCCAAAGGCTAAGCTGATGACAGCGTATCATGAGGTCTGAAGCTGATTCCATTTTCAATGCCCATTATACTGAGAAAGGCCTTCAAAGGGAGGACACGCTCTAGTCGCGTTGTATACCGAGGGAGCAATGCCCCTGCACAAAGTGACGTGTGTTCCTCGTGGTCATGCCTTAGGTTATGTATGCCATATATTGGTTATTCCTTCGAGTCCATATACCAAATTAACCGTCCCGATATTTTCCCAGACATCTCAACTTCCTGAAAATGATCGCACATCCATCAGCCTGAAGGAGTACCTCGCAGATATCGATGTCTGCATGGGGGGTCGAGTAGCTGAGCAATTGGGTGAGTGCTTGTCGCTTTTAATCCACTGATGGGATGAACAATTGATCTTGTGCTTCGATTTCCCTTTAGTCTACGGGTCAGAGAACGTTACCAGTGGAGCAAGTTCGGACATTAGACGTGCCACTCAAACAGCACAAGCCATGGTCAAGGTGAAGCACTTCCGCTTGTGTTCACCATTCGGAACAGCAAGTAATGACAGGCAAATTCTCCATGATAGTACTGGGGATTCTCCAGTAAGGTCGGACCCGTGTTTTACGAAGACAGAGATGAAACTATAAGTCCCCGTAGGAAGGAAGAAATTGAAGAAGAAGTGACCAAGTAAGTCTTCTGTCCACTCATTGAAGTTCAATATCACCAGACTTCCTCCCCTGGCGGAAAAGTCTTCCTGTGAGGTCTTATATAATTCAGTGGGAATGTGCTGGCTATCGCCTACTATTCGCTCATCTTTACGCTTTGTTCTAGCATTGTGAAAGCAGGAGAAACACGAGCGTCCGCGCTTCTAACATCCAGAGTCGAGGAGTTACATCGGGTGGGCATTCTCATGCTTCCCAGTATGTTCGGAGCTGACTACATCTACCCCTAGCTTGCAAATGCACTTGTGGAACATGAGACGTTAGACTCGGACGAAGTGAGGAAAGTGATCAAAGGGGAGTCAATACGAAACATCACAGAAGTACTTGACGATGATCTCTCAAAAGTCTTATAATAAGTTGTCATAATGAAAGTTTTTGCGTATGGATTACATGCGCACACAGCCAAAAAAGTCTTATGTCTAATACAATCGTCATCAGGTTATTTTTGGTACTGTCATCTAAACACTGTACGGCACTAGTATATATCATGATGCCATAGTTGATGTTCTAGGAAGAACTCTCATCTCTGACTTGGGGGTCCCGGGCCTTATCGATTTATCCGCCAGAACTTCTTTAGATGGACATTGTGGCCCCACTATGACTAGGTTAAACATCTACGCATGTGCGATGTCAAACAGTTTTGTTGCGATTGGGTGACTACTTACAAAGTAAACTTTACGTGATTCCGAGTCCAATGGCGAGATAACGCTATGATTGGCTGGCTTTCGTCAGACCATGTTATACATTTCGTTTTCTTGAGCGGACGGATGAAGTTGACTATTGCCAACAGGGAAGGTACATGTGTTGAGACAGAGACCAAGGCCACTCACCGTCGCCCAGGATCTTTAGAACTTTGTACTACCCAGACGGCAAATATAGCCAAACAATCTACCTGCCACGCGATCGCCTCCCTTAACCGGCTAGACTCCATACCAAGACCGATTTACATCATCACCGTCACACAGAACTTGTTTCTATCCACGGGAGAAAAGCTTGTCAGTTGGAATATTATACGATTGGACATCTCCGAGATCTCGGTGTCGCCCCTAACTTAGCAACTGGCTGATCTCTTTTGCTCAAGTGTAAGAGATCGCTGCAGTATGAGATTGTGCGAATGAGCACATGCCACTGGCAACCAAGGACACGCGGTGAGTTTTGTGCCTGAGGTCTCAGGGATCAAATTCTGAGAGATTCATCACCTTTCAAGTGATCATAAGAAATGAAATGTGCGCAAATCTCGGCATCAAGAGTCCTAAAGGAAGTTAGCTTCCCCAAAACGCCACAAGGTCGACCCAGGTCCCCGGCGGCTCCATATATATATTTCGCATGGCCAACCCTAGGCCAACGGAGGCACGGGGCCGGGGCTTACCATTTTTTTTAAGCCTTGATTGCCAAAGTTTGACAAGAACTTTTTCTTTCAGGAACACTTTCCTCAATGTTAGAGGTATACC
>Ga0210387_10003528_pt1 | contig 12026 bp, 12 predicted proteins | sample IncBWC7OmetaG_FD_160108 | JGI IMG/M metagenome (GOLD analysis project Ga0210387, IMG submission 160108) | Forest soil microbial communities from Barre Woods Harvard Forest LTER site, Petersham, Massachusetts, United States - Inc-BW-C-7-O ... | reverse complement strand
AATTAGCAGGATTTGGGATTCGTCAGGCATCCTGCGCCAGCGGTGCATCACGCCATAGGCGGCCACAAACAGGTCGGCGGTATTTTTGTCCTGCACGGGATCGCCGGAGAGAATGATGTCTTTCGAGTCCGAACCAAAAACTGCGAGTATCGTGTTTGGGTCGCCTGACTTTGCCGCAGCCAACAACCCGTTACCCGCGTCGTCGGGTGACGCAAACAGTTTGAACGAAGGTTTATCGGACTTGTGGCACGCGACAAGGGCAATGATTAGCGTCAGAAGGATGAATTGAGCCGAAACAGCGATTCTCCGGGTTGTGAGCGACATACCTATCCTTCACATCATCAACTGTAAGAATTTCATCAACGCCCACCAACGTTGACTTCGTTTGCGGCTGTACCGTCGAGTCTACCTGCGACCACCCCAGCCACCGCTGCGTCCCATGCTCGACGAGCCACGAGCACTGGCAGACCTGGAATTCCAGCCGCCGCCTCCGCTGTTCATGGCTGACGAGCCGCCGCTCTTTTCCTGGCCGCCCCAGCCACTGGAATTAGATTTGTTGTAACTGGACGTGTTCGAACTTCCGCTCTTCTGGCTCCAACCGCTGCCGGTATTGCTGTAGGTTTTGCCGTTATCCGTCGCATACTTGTTGCCATTTGCAGTTTCGCCCACGGCGGCGCTGTTGCCATTCTTGCCCGACGCGCCATAAGCCTTGGCACCGTTCGAGCTCTCCATCGAGCCCGTGGTTCCGTTAGCGTTCGTTTGATGTTGGCTGTTTACGGTGGTGCCGTTTTTCGAAGCCGTTGAGCTGCCCCAGCTCCCGTTGGCATTGGAACCTTGCTCCGTCGCACCGTACGCACCGGTTCTTGGGTTGTAAGCTTGAGCGGCGCTTTGGCTGCCGTAACCGTTTGAGACCGTACCACCACGTGCGTAAGTCCCGGTGGACGGGTTGTAGCCGTTGCTATAGTGCGCGGAGCCGTTGGGACCATACGCAGAGCCACTGGTGCCGTAATAGCCGCCGTGCCAAGCGTTGTTTCCGTAGTACGCCCCACCGTGATACACAACCGCAGTGCTGCCATGCCAGCCGCAGTTCCAACTGCTATATCCCCAGGCGCAACAACCACTGCTCATCATCGCCCCTACCGCGACGCCAACTCCAAATGCAACCATGCCGGTGGCCACAACGGCTGCAGTGCTGTATCCGGGAGTCACATAAGGGTAGCCGTAAACCACCGCGGGGTTGTACACGGGGACATACACGACCTGCGGATTCGCAGGCTGAATTACGATGGTCTGCGGTGACTGTTGCGAAACAACAATCTGCGAGCCTGATTTCAGATTGCCGGCAGCTAGTGCTTTCGCGCGCAAAACCTGGACGGCTGACATGACGTCGGCGGTCTGGGTGTGATACGCCTCTCCAAGCGCGGAGGTCCAACTGAGGTTCTGCGCTAAGTTGCCGAGCACGGAAGGAAATTGTGTGAGCGCCTTCACACTGGGATCCCACGGCTGCGCATCGACGGCCTGCATTAGAGTCGTGCCTGTGAGAGAGCTGTTTTGCTGAAGCCAGCTGGCAGCAGATGCAATCTGGTCTGGGAAGGTCGAAGCTCCGAGAATCTGCGCCACCAGGGCGTCCGGGTAAAGCGCGATGGGCGCCACGAGTTGTTGCAACTCATCCGCAAACAATGGCACGCCTTGCCCCGAATACTCCGTTGAACCCGTTTGAGCTCCAGCTTCCAATGGCATGGCGCAAGTTACCAGCAGGAACGCCAGCGTCGTTGACAAAAGCTGTCTCGTGAAGGTCCTGATCATTTTCTTCTCTCCTTTCAAGCGGCGTAGCCGAAAAAGCTGACAACGCGGTCGGCAATCTTGATGAAAGGAATACCGCGATTCATCCCGAATTCCTTGCGGGCGAAAGCCATTGTCCCGGTGATAGCCCCACTTCCCGTTCCCTTGCCCATTCCGAACTAGAACATGCGCTTTACCATCATAAGGAATTAGCCACTACCCTATGCCAGGCGCCCCCCTAACGAGCAGACTACTTGGCGACCAGCCTGTCAAGGCGTAGAGGTTAGCACGGCGGACCGCCGGGCAAGCCTTATATCTGATGCGCCGCTCTGCGATCCTGGGCGCTCCAACGTCAGCGCAATCTGAGCGACGACGTTTTATTTTTTCCTTCTTTACGCTGAAGCGCCCGTGGCAATAAGACAACTCAACGACCTATCTGCCAAGGATCGATCGGGGGACAGCGCCGTTTAGCTCGAAAAATTTGGCGATTGGAGAGTGTAGTTCGCCAAATCGTCGTGCACCACGTTAAAAGGATTTCTTTCTCCTTGGCGGAGTTCTTCGGTTTGGGATTGCATGCTGATTCGTCGATCCGCGGAAATGCTCGTGGGTCACAGGGAGATTCCCATGGAGTCCTGAGCATGGTCCTGCCCCTCTTCAAGACAGGACCATGCGGACCCCCTTTACTTCGTTTGTCTAATTGACCAGTTCAGCTCGCAGCTCTCGCCGCGATCTTGGCTTCGACGACGCGACGGATCAAACGCTTCGTCCGTTCGACGAAGGCCAAATGGTCGGCGAGGCAACTCTCAAGCAGCACGCCGACACCATGGTGACCGGAAACATCGGCGGCCGCGACCAACGTAACGTATTCCGCCGTGCGCATGTGGCTCAAGTGATTGGCCTTTGCCAACACGAAGAGCCGCTTCGCCTCCGGGGATTGGATCTCCGCGAGCTCCCTGCGGAAGTCCTCGACAAACACATCGTGGAGCCGTCCGGTGACGTTCACCGGTTTCTCTCCGATCATGTTGAAAGCCTCGTCCAGCTTCGCTAGGGTTTGCTGGGACACGAAAGCCCGTGCTGTGAGGGCCTCCTGTATTTCCGGATTCTGGGCCAATTCGCCCAGCTCCTTGTAGATCGCTGCCGAACGCTCCGTGCCGTGCCGCACCTGGCTCAGCATGGTAACAAATAGTTCCTTTGGGTTTTTAATTGGCATAATCAATTCTCCTTAAAGAAATCTGTTTGGTCTGTTTGCTTCTTGAGTTGCGCTACCTTGACCGGGTACAGGCACCGTTTCTCATCACCTTCTCTAAAGCACAGAGGGAATACCGTCTATCGTCAGTAATGACGGTAGCTGTTGAAAGAAACCTGAAAATGGTGCAAATCGGAGGATAACTTCTGGGAAGTGAAGTTTCTGGCACAGCCTACTGTTTTACATATGCTTTTGAAAAGGCATTTAATATACAGACTTTTTTTGGTTGCCCAAATTGTAGTATTAGCAAGGAATGAACCATGTGATGGCGTTGGCGTGTTCAATCGCCGTATTGAATGGGCGGTCAAGCAATACCTTGTGCGCTTCCGCATACTCAGCGACGGGTCGATGCAATCTTATGAACTAACTGACAGGCCCCGATGGATTTGGATATTGGCTTTCAGCATAGCGGTAGAGTCCGGTTACGATGCTGACGGAGGCAGATTCAGCAGATGGCGCGGACGAAAGAAGGCTCCCACCAGCCTGTCTTCACCGAAGACTCGCCGCAACTCGGTGAAACCAAAAAAGGGAATGAGCACAACGAACAACAATACCGAGAAAGACAAAATTACCGTCCAAGATCCACCGCCGATAACGGAGACGCTTGCGTGAAGCGATTGGCCATGAAACACGCCGATAGCTGTTTCTTCCGCAAACTTGAAACAAGTAAGCACAGTGGCGAACGCGAAAGATTTTAGAAGCGTCGGAACGATCAGCGGCGCGTCCCGGAACTGGTCGGCCAAGTGTAGATCCTGAGCAATGAGAATGACCTTGGCAAGCGCGAGCGCGTTGATCAGTGCGAATCCGTGCAATGCAAAGTCAATGTGATGCTCAGCGAGGAGCACCATTTTATAAAAGGCAAACGCGGAGAAAACAACAAAAAGGTAGAGCGAGATCGCGAAGTATTCCCTGACCTCGTGGAGAGCTCTTTGCTTCAAAGTGCGTTTGGCTTCGCTCACGCTACCTCCTCCTCAGAAACAATTAACTGACGACAAGTCCCATCAGGCAGCCCAGAAGTACCTCCGCCACCTTGTGGAGGCCATGTTCGACACCGGTCCGCTTAGAATGTTGAGTCAGACCCGATGCGACGACGATTGCGGCCGTGATTGGCGCTTGCCGCCACATCGTCGGTATGCGGGCAAGGTACGTCGATACCAGGACGGTCACCGCGAGCGCTAACGGGAGCTTCCACTCGCTCGACCCGCCCACGACGAGCAAGAACAGACCAACCCCGCAGCCTACCAGCACGTTGATGATGCGCGCGCGGAACATCCGCGCCGCCTCCTTCACCTGCGGGTCGGAAGCCAAGATCATCGATGCGATGGCCCAGATCGGGTTGCCGCTAAAAGATAGGATTGGTTCTTACAGAATTCTGTATTCACACACTTGTGTGTTCGGGTTGAGTCAAGTTCACGAAGCGGACCGCACGTGCTATACAAACGGAAGTCCGGCGTATCCATGAAGAGTATCTCGCGGATATTGGGACACAAACCGGCCTCCACATCCGGAACGAAGCCCACCTCTTCGTTCTTTGCGGTTTTCTTAACCAGCTTCCCGAAATCCCGGAAACTCTCCACAGATGTGAAGCGGTCCGGCTTCAGGATGAGTTTTGCTTCTAGGTACTGAATCTCTTCGAGGGGATGACCGTCGGCATAGGTGCCTGCGGTTCCATTGCCTGAGCTATTCTCCTTTTCGTCTTCTTCCTTTTTCCGCTCCTTTTTCTTCTTTTCTTTGTCTTTCTTTCCCATAGCGACCTCCTCCAGTATCCTGAGCGCGCCTTCAGGAACCATATACTCCATCAAGAGGAACCTACAACCGGTAAAACTGACAGGTAGCCATGAGGACTTTCCGCACCGTACTGGACCCTTGAGAGCAGTCCGAGATGATCTTTAACAGGATGCTCCTTGTGCCGTCGGCGTGTTCCAGAAATCGGCACGACGCTGCCATCGAAACGATTCCCTTTTAGATGGATGAGCCCCTGCACGCTCTGTCAGATATGTGACAGAAAGACGAACAGGCTCCAGGGCGTTGGTCTACAATTCGCATTGCCGAATAAGGGGTTATGCGGTCGTCGTCCAGTGCTTGACGACGATTCGAGGAGTCACTTATGCCTTCAAAAACCCGTGATCTATTGGCTCGAGGCTGGCAGTCGGAGGCCAACCTCTCATTGTTCTTGTTTCTTCTGATCTTAGTGGGATTCGTGCTCCCTTCTTTAGGTTTCGAGAAGCATAATTCATCCCTTTACGAAGACATTGTGTTTACCGTCGTATTGGTCGTTGGCGCTGCGATAGCCTGGGGGGACAGAAGGCTGTTCGTGCCGACATCATTGGTGGTTTTCGTTTCGATCGTCGTGCGGTGGGTGGCATGGCGGACGCCAACAAAAGGGCTTGTACTCTGGAGTGTATCGACGGGGATGGTGGCCATTCTCATGATTACGGCTGTATTGCTTTGGCAGGTGCTCCGTTCGGGCCAGTAACGGTGATGCGCGTCCAAGGAGCGATTGCTGCTTATCTGAGCATTGGCGCCAGCTGGGCGCATGCCTACCACATTGCTGCACTATTGGATCCCGGCGCGTTCAACGCTGCGGGGAGTGATGTTTCGGCCAACAGCAGTTGGGTCAACTATAGTTTCGGCATGCTGACAACAGTCGGCTATGAGGGAATCGTCCCAGTACACCCGCTTGCGCATACTCTTGGCTCCGCAGAGGCAGTGACGGGGCAGCTCTACTTGGCGGTGCTTGTGGCCCGGTTAGTTTCGATGCAGGTAAGCGCCGCAGGAAAGGGGGCCGATGAAAGTTCGACTCCGAGGTCTTCAGGGTAATGGGCGACACAAAAGAAACCCGGCCTGTGATCAAGATCGTGCGATAGGCAACGAAAAGACCCGCTACCGCTGAAGCGTGCCTAACGGACCCGCTACTGGATTCATGACCACAAGGTCATCCGCGACTAAGTGAACTCAACTGGAAGTTCGACGATTATGTGGAGCTAAAGCGAACCAATGGGAGCACCTCAATTCTGCGTATCGTCTGGCGAATGCTGCCACGGAACGAATCGCTGGGCTAGACCATCGATGCCTCTGTATGCCTCTGTGGGGCATCAGCGCTTTTTCTGTTTACTGCGGTATACTCCCACCATGTCGGCCATCGTATTCCCGAGGGAAGGGCAAGGCTTTCGTGCCGAACTCACGATTGGCGACGACTACCATTTACTGCTCATGGCGACGCACACTGCCGTGGGGCCCGTGATGGCTATATACGACGTCAAGGCCAATAAGTGGTGGAAAGAGCGGCAGTGGGCCTAAGACATTGACGACGCCAAAGCAAAAGCAGAGGCTACCGTACGCGCTTATTACAGAGTTCTCCATCTCAGAGACCCGTTTCCGGCGTTGGAGTGGAAGGAGACGTAGCGTTGCAGTCGGCCTACGACCCCGTGGGACGCCGCCGAGACGGATTTTCTGAGAAGGACAAGCTATGCACCAAAATCAGGAACTTGCCAGACTCGAACAAGCCCGCACATCAAAGACTCCATGGAGAAAGTGGGGTCCCTATCTCAGCGAGCGCCAGTGGGGAACCGTTCGCGAAGACTACAGTCAGGACGGTAATGCCTGGGACTATTTCACTCATGACCAGGCCCGCTCCCGCGCCTATCACTGGGGCGAAGATGGCCTTGGCGGGATCAGTGATGAAAAACAGCTGCTCTGCTTTAGCGTAGGTTTGTGGAACGGCAATGATCCCATCCTCAAAGAACGAATGTTCGGGCTGACGAACAGTGAGGCCAATCACGGGGAAGACGTTAAGGAATACTATTTCTACCTCGACAGCACGCCCACGCATTCCTACATGAAGTACCTGTACAAGTATCCGCAGGCCGCGTTTCCTTACAGTGTTCTGATCGAGTCAAACAAGCAGCGCAATCGAAGCGACATGGAGTACGAGCTCCTCGACACTGGTGTCTTCAACGAAGATCGCTATTTTGATGTCTTCGTGGAGTATGCCAAGCAGGCTCCAGAGGATCTCCTCATACAGGTCAGCATAATTAACCGCGGGCCTGAACCCGCTATATTACATGTCCTGCCGACCCTGTGGTTTCGCAACACCTGGACATGGTGGCCGAATACAAAGAAGCCATCGCTCAAGCAGGTCTCTGGCCAGAAGGATGTGGGGACCGTTGTAGCGTCGCACGCCGATTTGGGTGTGCGGTATCTGTATTGCGAGGGAGACGTCCCGCTACTTTTCACGGAAAATGAGACGAACAACAAGCGGGTCTTCGGCACAGACAATGCTAGTCCATATGTGAAAGATGGGATCAACATCTACGTCGTGCAAGGAGACCACACCGCCGTAAATCCCGAGAAAATGGGAACCAAGACTGCGGCGCACTATCAGTTGAATGTGGGTGCAGGAAAGACAGCCACGATCCGTCTACGGCTAAGCGATCTCGCGCCCGTGCCGATGGGCGATCCTTTCAAGAGCTTTGCAGAAATCATGTTGACCCGTCAGGGGGAAGCAGATGAGTTCTATCGCGCCATCACACCGGCACGGATCAGCAAAGATGAAGCCCTGGTGATGCGCCAGGCGCTTGCCGGGATGCTCTGGTCCAAGCAGTATTTCTTCTTCGACGTGGACAAATGGCTCACCGAACATGGTGGCGATCCGATGAAGCCGGGCGCACGCTCCATGCGGAACAGCGAGTGGTTCCACATGGTGAATCAGCACATCATCTCGATGCCGGACAAATGGGAGTATCCGTGGTTTGCTGCCTGGGATTTAGCGTTCCACACCATTGCACTCTCCACGGTCGATGTGGATTTCGCAAAGGAACAACTGGACCTAATGCTGCAGGAGTTCTTCTTGCATCCGACCGGTCAGATTCCCGCCTACGAATGGAACTTCAGCGACGTCAATCCGCCGGTGCACGCCTGGGCGACGATCTTTCTGTATCGAACCGAGCAGGCGCTTAAGGGCCAAGGCGACCTCGAGTTTCTCAAGCGATCTTTTGCGAAACTGGTGTTGAACTTCAGCTGGTGGGTAAATCGCAAAGACCGGTTTGGTAAGAACCTCTTCGAGGGCGGTTTCCTTGGGTTGGACAACATCGGCGTCTTTGACCGCAGTGCTCCGCTACCCACCGGGGGTCACCTCGAACAGGCTGATGGCACGGCGTGGGTATCACTGTTCTCCCAGAACATGTTTGAGATAGCCATCGAGTTGACTGCCCACGACCCCATCTACGAAGATATGACCCTGAAATTTGCTGAGCATTTCATTTGGATCGCTCGCGCCATGAATCAGACGGGTCCGGAGGGTATGTGGGACGAGGAGGACGGATTCTACTACGACGTACTGCGCCTCCCCGACGGTAGTGCCAGGCGGCTTAAGGTTCGTTCGATGGTAGGCCTGCTTCCTCTGTGCGCCACCACCGTAATCGAACCGTGGCAGCGCGAACGGGTACCGCGAGTGCAGAAAACCTTACGGGAACGCTACGAACGTATGCCCGAACTGCGCGACAGCATTCACCCAACTGGGGAGGGTCATCTCGGTTATGCCCGACGCGGTATTGCGGCGCTGGTGAATCCAGACAGACTGCGCCGAATTCTGACGCGCATGCTCGACGAGAAAGAATTCCTCAGTCCATTCGGGATACGGGCGCTTTCCCGCTTCCACGAAGAACATCCCTACATTGTCAACGTCGAAGGCCAGGATTACCGGGTGAACTATCTTCCCGCAGAATCGGATACAGGCATGTTTGGCGGAAACTCCAACTGGCGTGGTCCCATCTGGATGCCGGTCAACGCTTTGCTAATCCGAGCCTTGTTGTCGTTCTATCTTTATTACGGTGACAACTTTAAAATCGAATGTCCGACGGGCTCGGGCAATTTGATGAACCTTTTTGAGGTCGCTCGGGAGATTTCCAGTCGGTTGACGCGGATATTCTTGCGCGATCGGTCTGGGCGGCGACCTGTTCATGGAGGTGCGGAGAAATTCCAGACCGATTCTCAATGGAAGGATTACATTCTGTTCTACGAGTACTTTCATGGTGATAACGGCGCGGGTCTCGGAGCAAGCCATCAGACCGGATGGACCGGCGTAGTCGCAAAGCTGATCGAGCTTTTCGGCCGTCTCGACGCCCATCAGGTTTTGGATGGCGGCAAATCAGGGGCCTTTGCGAAGAAGGCAGAAGCAGTGTAGGACCCGTTTCGATCAAGAGTGATATGTGAGGCTCTCAGGCAACTCTGGTAGATAGGATAAACTGCCGAATGAAATCCACTTGCCGGATAAGTCCTGCGTTTATCAAAGATGGTAAGTGCAAAGTCTAGTGAAGAAACGCTACTACGGCGGCAGCGGCTTTCTCTGGTTCTGCTATCAGCATCAGGTGCCCTGCTCCGGGGAATGGCACGAGCGTGACCCGGTCGCCTATTTCTTGCTTCAGCAGCTCCCCATTTTCTGGCGGAGCGGCTTAGTCGTCGACTAACACCTGCCTTATTTGCCCAGTTGCATTAGAGCATTGCGCAATGGGGCGCTCGAAAGCTGAATCAGTCCCGAGTACGGCGTGTACAACTCCAGGATCAACAAGATCGCGGCGGAAACGGACAACGCGGAGACAAACAAACCAGCGAACACGGTGCCGTTGGCAGGAGCAAACAGGCCGAAGCTAATGAAGATGATGGTAAGCCAGAAAACCAGCACGACTAGCAACGGCATGGAAATCGAACTGGAGCCCTGGGCATATTGCAACCAGCGCGTTAGTCCGAGATCCAACACGATACTCGTCGCCTGAGCTTGCAGCGCGCGTTGCCTGTCGTCTTTCGGCGCGAGCGCCTGAATTCTGTCGAGTAGAATTTCCGCCCCGCCAGAGGGCGCTTCCAATTGGGAAGTGCTGGTATGGCTTCCCGACCACGTCTGATCGAGAATGCGGGCAGCGGAGCCGCGCAGCAGGTCACGCGTTTCCTTCGTCTCCGGCCCATAGTGAGCCAGGACGCGGTCCAGTAGGACGGCCTTCGCAGACATCTGGGTCAGTTCGCTGCTCTGTGCGTCGTAGGAACCTTTTGCCGAAGCGATCAGCAGACCCAAAACTAAAGCGCACAGCGTAGCGACCAGCCCCATGGCAAGCTTCACGACGTCTTTCGATTCGGAACTCAAATGATGCTGGGGCAATACGGCGTGGACGAACATGCCGAGCATCGCGCCACCGAACACGCACGCGAACACGATCGAACTAATTGCGATGGAACTCATGGTCGTCTCGGTTTTTCTGGCGTAATCGCAAAAACGGGTGCCTGTGCTCGGCTCACTGATAGGAGCAGGGCGAGGATGCAATGAGGCAAAGTATGGTTAGTCGCATGTAGCGTAATCTCCTTTTATCAATCGGGTTCTACCTGGTTTCTTTGTCGCGAGTATTTTCCCGGCAGCGCTTTTTGCTCGCCATCGATCGGCGCTACCTCAGGCTAGCTGCTCACTTCTGACAGAAGAAAAATGGCTCCGCCATTGTCAATACTAACGGTAGCGGGACCGACCGGGATCTGGCCTTCGCGAGGCCACCCATCGGCGGCGCACAATTTCTTCGACTTCCCTGCCCTACGAAGCCCAAGAAATCAGCCCGGCTGACAGAAAACACTTGTCAACCCGACTGTTCCTGTGTCGCTGTGCCGTAATGACAGCCGCTGGTCAGGCCCGACTGTCATAAAAATGTCACACTAATCGTGACAAATCGCAGCAAAACGCCTGCTAAAAGATGGAGAAAAAGGAGTAAGTAGTTTGTCGCCGCTAATCACAAGTTGCTGATTTTCCCCCGCTTTACGGTCGCTCCGGCAAGTTCTGATTAAAGTGGTCAACTGACTTACAAGCAGGAGGTCGCAGGTTCGAGCCCTGCACTGCCCACCAAAATCACCAATAAAACAAAGGCGATTCGCGTGCTACCGGGGAGGGTGTGCCTTCCCGCGGGTTTCGGGATCACCTCGTGGATCACCCGGCGCACTGGTTTGTGGGGCGCGCCCCGCGAAGGCTAAAGCCAGCTAGGTGGAGGTTAGGTATGTCACGAGGCGAATGGCCGCGCACCACGGAGTTGATTGCGCGGGCGAAAGAGATTATCGCCCGCGAGTGGCCCATGACTGTCCGGCAGGCGCTCTACCGTTTGGTGAGCGCCTTACTGCTCGCAAACACTGATAGCGGATATGCTCGCTGCAAGTACCTGCTCACCAAAGCGCGCAACGATGGGCGCATTCCCTTCGAGTGGATTGTGGACCGTTCGCGCCCGGACTACATGCCCAGCGTTTGGGACGATGCGGACGAATACATGCGCGCCACGCGCAACGGCCACCGCAAAGACTACTGGCTTCTTCAGCCGCAACGTGTGGAAGTGTGGTGCGAGAAAGACGCCGTGGTCGGCTCCATTCAAGGGCTGACAGGCGAGCTAGGTGTGCGGCTCCGGCCCTGCCACGGGTATCTTTCCACCACGCTCGTGCATGAGATAGCCGAGGAGATTCGCTCTAGTGACAAGCCGTTTACGGCCTTCGCGGTCGGCGACCATGACCCCAGCGGGTGCGACATCGACCGCGATTTGATCGAACGCATCGAACGCTATGGGGCGAAGTTCACCCTCAAGCGCCTCGCCATTTTCAAGGCCGACATCGCCAAGTACAAGCTGCCTCCGTTGCGTGTGAAGCCGGAGGATTCCCGTGCCGAGGGTTTCCTGCGCGCTCACCCTAACTTGCTCAGCCCGTTTACGTTCATCAACTCAGTGTTGCCCACCAAGCATCTCTTCGGTCACGATCGACCATGATGAGATATTCGAACTCCCTCGTCTTCAATGAGAGGCAAAAGAAAAAAAACTCTTGACAACGGCCGGCGTCGTTAGAGATACGGCGTTTGCCAGGAGTTAGTTTACCGTGGAGCTGTCTTGGGGGCGCTTTCCTTGAGGAGTATTTGGATCTCGCGCTCGAAGGCGTCCTTGTCCACGTCCACCATCCCGGCGTGGAGATCCGCGATCCTGCCTTCCAAGGCATG
>Ga0210387_10003527_pt1 | contig 12026 bp, 10 predicted proteins | sample IncBWC7OmetaG_FD_160108 | JGI IMG/M metagenome (GOLD analysis project Ga0210387, IMG submission 160108) | Forest soil microbial communities from Barre Woods Harvard Forest LTER site, Petersham, Massachusetts, United States - Inc-BW-C-7-O ... | reverse complement strand
ACCGAAGGCGAAGACGATGCCACGCTCCTCGTCCACCGCGACATAGCGCCGGTCGCGAATGCGGCTGACGAAGTGCAGCAGGCCGGACTTGAACTGCTCCATGCAGCTCCATTGCGCCGAATACGTGGGCGCGGTTTTCGGATCCGGCCGCGTCTGCCCGGCAGGCGTTGGCGCGTTGGTCGTCTGCATGCCGTTCTCGAGCCGGTTGCAGTCATCGGCGAAGGGATAGTCGCCCTTGCCATCATTCTTCTGCATGCCGGTGAAGTACTTGTCGGCCGTTGCAATCAGTTCGGCGCGTGAGGTCCGCTCGGCAGGCGGCACCGTGGCCAGGTAGATCGGATCGACCGTCTTGCCGTCAATGGCGAGCGCGGGTTTTTCATCGCGCACCATCAGTTCCTCGATTTCCGTGATCTGGCGCTCCTTGACGCGCAGGCGCAGCGCCATCAGCACCTGCGTGCCCTTGGCCGGATCGCGATTGTCCTCCTGGATGGTCGCGAGCAGGGCCACCTGGCCGGCGCGCGGATCGGTGACGAACAGGCGGTAATGCCCCTTGGCGTGCATGGTGCGCCACAGGCCATCACCGATGGCGAGCTGCTGGCCATCTTCGGTGTAGCGCACGCCCGGTGCCAGGGGCACGAGCTTCGGATCGTGGGCCAGCAGGGCATCGAAGTAGCTGTCGACCAACCCCTCGAGGCAGGCGCGATCACACGGCGCGGCCGCGTGTGCGTTCAGCGCGCCGGTCAGCAGCAGTGTCGCCGCCAGGTATTGAAACCTTCGCCGATTGTTCATGAACCCCCCTTGTCCTTGCCTGGCCCGTATCGGCCGTTATTGATTTCGGAAATTGATTTCGAGCTTGACGCCATTCGGATCGAACACGAACAGCTGCCGCATGCCGGACTTGGACACCAGGTTGCGGGCCGGGGTCACGCCATGGCGGGCGAGGCGCGCGACCACGGCATCGAAGTCCTCGGCATTGAATGCGACGTGATCGAACGCGCCGGTGCTCGGCCCGGGCACGGTCACCGGAATATCCTTGGCCTGCGAGTGGGCGGTATAGGTATGCCACTCGGCGATGTGGATCACCGGCGTGGCGCCCAGATACATCCAGTATCCCGGGAACCCCAGCGGCGGACGCAAACCCTGCGACATGCCCAGCGCGTCCCGATAGAAATCGCGCGTCATATCGATGTCGGCGGTGAGCACCAGGTAGTGCTCCATGCCCGTGAGTGCCACCGCCTATGGCGCCGATGAGGCCGCCGGTGGCGCGCCCGTTTGCCGCATGACCGTGCCATCGGCCAGCGTCACGCTCATGAAGCTGCCGCCATGCTCGACACTCTTGAGCGGGTGGATCACCAGACTCACCTTGTCGCCGGGACGCAGGGTGTGCTTGCTCCAGCCGCGTCGCGCAAGATAATTCGGACTCATGCCCTCGATCCCCCACTGCTGCGCAGCCCCCTTCGCATCGGGGACGTCGATCCAGATCCAGCTGTGGGGATTGGTCCACTGGAAGTCGCGGATCGTGCCCTGCAGCGTCACGGTCTGCGACAGATCGAACATGGCGTAGGAGTGATGGGCGCTGGCCGCCAGGGGCAGTGCCGCGAGCGCCACGGTGAGCCACAGTGCGCCGGTTGCCGTGCGGATTGCGATGGGTTTCATAGGTGTTGACCGCTGCGTCAGTGAGTGAGAATGATGCCGGCCTTGCCCTTATCGTCGGACAAGTTGCGGTTGTTCTGTTCGCAGATGTACTCGGCGATATCCCAGTCGCGGTGGCGCGCCAGCACCTTCGTGGCCGAGAACGGTTTGGTGAGCGCCTTGGCGTCATCGATGGTGGTGACCACCTCCATCGTCTGCGGTGCCGTCAGCCGGAAGCGTTCGACGATATGCATCTGATCGCTGTGCCGGTAGCCCTGGCTGGGTCCCAGCGCCGTATCGGGCGTGAAGCCCACCGAATCCACCACCAGTGTGTCGCCCTCCCAATGGCCGATGGAGTGGCCGTTGTAAGTGAGGTCCGGGTCATCCGGATGCTTGCGGCCATCCATGAAAATGCGCCGCGTCTGGCTGTAGGCCTCGATGACGATGGTGACCTTGCCCGGCGTGAACAGCAGCTCCATCGGGTAGGGTTGATTCATGATGGCCGGCATGCCGGGCGGCACACAGTTGGCCTGGGGGGATTCCACATCCTCGCCCTTGGCCTGGGCCGCCTTGAAAGCCGCCAGCTTCTGCGCGTATTCGGCAGTCAACGCGGGCTGCTCCGGGATACCCGGTCCGGGGCGGGTACGCGAGCCGAAAGCAACCTCCCACACCCCGCTCAAGTCGGGGACGGATTTGGGCGTATCGCCCGCTGCCGCCAGCGCCACGCTGGCAAGCATTGGCACGAGCAGCATCGCCACGAGGCTCATCGCCCGGCTGATGCGCCTGACAGACGTTTGCAAATTGGCCCCCCTTGGCGTCAGCCAATGTAATCGCACCCGGGCCCACCGTGGCAACCCCTTTGCCGGGTAAGCGCCAATATCTACGCGAAGCCGATCCAGCGACCCAGGGCGATGACGATCACCCAGGCGCAAAGTGAAATGCCGCCGGCGAGCTTGGCGGCCAGGGGCGGCCGCGCCGGTGCGCGATCCCACTGCGCCACCGACCGGAAGGCCCCGATGTGGAACAGGCCCATGTTGAGGGCCGCCAGGGCCAGCATGGCCATCTTGGCCTCGAACTGCCAGATGCCCCAGTATTTCGACGCCGAGGAGCTGAACAGCAGCGTGCCGGTGATCGCCGCGCCGACAAATGCCGTCCAGGTCCAGGGCAGCACCTCATCGGTGAGCTCCTTGACCGAGCGGTTGCGCGAGGTCAGGTTCAGCAATCGCAGGTCGACGACCATGATGGAGCCGACCACCAGCACGAGCATCAGCACGTGGATGGATTCGATGGTCGGGAACAGCCACGTCGACTCGCGCACGGCGGTGCCCCACGGGGTGGCCTCGATGTCTGCCAGCAGTTGCTTGATCATCAACCGTGCTCGACGTAGGCGATCCAGCGACCCGCCGCGACGATACCCACCCAGGTCAGCAGCGACACGGAGCCCAGCAGCGCGGCGACCGCCCGATGGCGCTCCCAATAGCCCTTGTTGCGATGCAATACCCGCTGGAAGGTGGCGGTCAGGATCAGCGCTGTCGCCAGCAGCGACATCTTGGTCCAGAACACCACGTTTTGCAGGTCGCGGCCGGGCTCAGCAATGATGAGTATGGAGCCGGAGCACAGCAGGACGATCAGCGTCACCCAGACCCAGGGCAGGAAGCGATCGGCCATGGCCTCCAGGCTCTGCCGCCGCCCGGCGATGCCGATCAGCCGCAGGTCGAGCATGGCCATCGAGGTCATAACGATGGCAATGGAGACGATATGCACGATCTGCACCGTCGGAATCACCCAGAATGCATTCTGGATTTGCTGGCTGAACGAGGTGGCGGCAAGCCACACACAAAACTCTCTGATCACTGATTTCCCCCCAAAGATCCCTGACGAAGCCCACTATCGTGCGCCACAACATCCGTGATAGTCAGCTAAATCACTGTTTCTGATTACGTTATTTAACGTTAACAAATCGTGCTAGCATCGCCGCCCGCGCCCAATCCGTTGCCCATCATGTCCGACCCCGCGTCATTGCAGGCACTAGCCGACCGGATTCGCGCCACCGGCGCCCTGGGCCGTTCACAGCTCATCCAGAAGCTGTTTGATTTCCTGATCGAATGTTCGGCGACCGGCCGCGCGCCCAAGGAGACGGAAGTCGCCATTGAGGTGTTCGGCAAGGACGTTGGTTTCGACGTGGCCCAGGACGCCATGGTTCGGGTTTACGTCCACAAGCTGCGCCGCAAGCTCGAAGAATACTATTTGGCGGGCGGCCGCAGCGACCCGTTTCAACTGACCATTCCCAAAGGCGCCTACCTCATCGTGATCAACGATCGGGAAGCACCCGCGGAAGGCCCGCTCGGCGAGCTGCCTGCCGAGGCGAGTGCCGGCAGCGTCCCGACCGCGAGGCGGGTGCGTCGCTGGCTATGGCCGACGCTCGCCGCCTCACTGGTGATCAACCTGTTGTTTGCGGGCGCGCTGCTGTGGTACAGCCGCCATGAACACGCCGTCGATCCGATGCTGGCGAACCCACTGTGGGCGCGCATGGTGGCGGCGGACCGCCCCCTGCTGGTCGTGTTCGGTGACTATTACATCTTCGCCGAGACCGACAGGAACATGGAGGTCCAGCGCCTGGTGCGGGAGTTCTCCATCAACTCCTCCGGCGATCTGGATCAGTATCTGAAGCTGCATCCGGAGTTTGCCGATCGCTATCAGGACATGCAGCTGAACTACCTGCCGACTTCGGCCGGGTATGCGCTCAAGGACCTGATGCCGCTGCTGGCAGGCGCCAGCGGCCACACCCGGGTCGTGCTGGCCTCGCAACTCACCCCGCGGATGCTGAAGACCTCGAATGTCATTTATATAGGCTATCTGAGCGGCATGGGCATGCTCAGCGACCTGGTGTTCAGCGGCTCGCGCTTCGATGTCGGGGAATCCTTCGATGTGCTCATCGATCGCGCGACGGGCAAGCGCTATATCAGCCAGGCGGCGCTGCCCGTGCCGGGTGAGCAGACCTATCACGATTTCGGCTACTTCGCGACTTTCGCGGGACCCTCGGGCAATCAGATCATGATCATCGCCGGCACGCGCGATGTGGCGGTCATGCATACGGCGGAAAGCATCAGCCATGCGGATTCGCTGCAGCAGCTCACCGCCCGCAGCGGCAACAGCCGTTCCTTCGACGCGCTCTACGACGTCTTCGCGATGAATGGTACGAACCTCAACGGCACGCTGCTCCTCACCGGCAAGATCGATACCGCCCGCATCTGGGCCGATGAATCCGCCGCGGCGCCGACCAACCCGAGCCGTCCGCCCGGCCCGCTCGCGCCCACCGCGAGCCTGCCCTAGATGGACAATCGCCCCCGCAGGCAGCGCTATGCCGCCACCGTGCAACGCGTGCAGCGACTCACGGCGCGCATGGTCCGCGTGGTGTTCGCCGGGCCGGCGCTTGCCGGATTCAACTGGAATGGACCGGCGGCGCATATCAAACTCATTTTGGGAGCCGACTCCCCCGACGTGCGTGCGCCGTCGCGGACCTACACACCACGTCATTTCGACGCCGCCACGCATGAGCTGACCGTGGACTTTGTGCTGCACGGTGAAGGTCCGGCCTCCACCTGGGCCGCCCAGGCGCAGGTCGGACAGCCCATGCTGATCGCCGGGCCTGGACGCTGCTATGCCTTGGATCCGCAGGCACAGTGGCTGCTGCTGGCCGGCGATGAGTCGGCGATACCGGCCGTCGCCACCATCCTCGAGGCGGTGCCGGATGCGGTTCGCACCGAGGTGCTGCTCGAGGTCAACGATGCGGCAGACGAGTTCGTGATCACCCCGCAGCGTCCCAATGTCGGCATCCGCTGGCTGCATCGCGCGCAACCCATCATCGGGCATGGCGGCACGGCGCGCGCCGGCGTGGAACTGTTGAGCGCGATCACTGCGTTCCAGCCACCCGCGGGTACCGGGGGCATCTACGTCGCCTGCGAGGCCGATGCCATGCGCCGCATCCGGCGGCACCTGCTGCTCGAGCGCGCCCTGCCGCGTGAATGGCTGACCACGCGCGGCTACTGGAAACAGGGCGCGACGGATTATCCCGACCGGGATTACGGCGAGGACGAGGGTGTGAGCTGAGGAGGCTGCGCACACTGTAGCGCCGGCCCACCGGCCACGAAAATGCGTGGGCCCAGGGGCGCCGTGATCGTCCCATGCAGGGTGTTCAGGTAACTCTCGAACGCCTCGGTATCCAGCGGCCCGACCTGGGCGACCGGCAAGCCGCCGAAGCCCTTGAAATCATCGCCCCCTCCGACCAGGAAGTCATTCACGGCCACGCGGTAGGTCGCGCCGGCGAGAATGCGCCGGTGCCGCGCATCACAGGCCAGCACCACGCGTGAGCCGGCCGGCCGTGCCGGGTCCCACTCGTAGTACAGGCCCGAGGTTTTCAGCACGCGCGGGATGGCAGCCGGATCCGCGGACCACTGCTCCTCCAGCGCACCGAGCAGCTGCGCACCCGTCATCTGCAAGGCCAGGATGCGATTGCTGAAGGGATGCACGGTGAGGACATCTCCCCAGGTGATCGGTCCGGCCGCCAGGTCCGCGCGCAGCCCGCCGGGATTCATCAACGCCACATCGGCCTGCACGGCCGCGCGCTGGGCATCGGCGACGAAGTCGCCCAGCACGGACTCACCCGCCCCTGACATGCTGCGCGTCAGCGCAATCCGGCTTTGCCCCAGCACGCGCGCCACCCGTGGGCCGACGGCATCCTGTGCGTCGCGGGTCAGTTGCGCGACGCTCGCATCGGGATGCAGACCCTCACCGGCATCGGCCCAGGCCGGCAGCACCCGCGCGGCCTTGGCGAGAACCCGGCCGCTGTGGCGATCGAGTTTCAGCGTCAATTCACCGAACGCGATCCCATAGGAGTAGTCCTGCACGACCAGTACCGGCTTGCCGGCGCGATCCGGCCACAGCGCATTGGTGAAATTGTGGGTATGCCCCGAGATCACCACATCGATTCCCGGATCCAACTGCGCGACGATGCGCAGCAGCGGCCCATGCCAATCGAAGCCCTGCGCCGTGCTCACCGGCACGACACCTTGATGAATGGTCACGAGCAGGGTGTGCACGCCCTGCGCCTGCAGCTCCTTCGCCGCCGCATTGATCGCCGCCGCCTCATCCGTGAACGTCAGATCCGCAGTCGCCCAGGCGGGCACCAGCGACGGGGTCTCCTTCAGGACTGCACCGATGATGCCCACCGGAATGCCCGCGATGACGACCACTGCATACGGCGGCAACAGCGTGCGTCCGGTGCGCTTGTCCAGGACATTGGCGCAGACGTAAGGCACCCGGCTGCCGCGCCACGGGTTCTGCAGAAACGGTCCGGCCTTGGCATTGCCCCCGTTGAGCAGCCGCAGCAGTTCCGCGGGGCCGGCATCAAACTCGTGGTTCCCCGGCGTGCCGATCACATGGCAGGGATCCGGCTGCTGGCGCCAGCCAGCGGCCGAGAAGAAATGCGTGGCGTTGCCGTAGGGGCAGGCGCCGTCGGCCAGCAGGTTCAGGAACTGTATGGCCGGTTCGTTCTGCAGCAGTCGCGTGATGGGTGGGCTCGCCCCCAACAGGTCCCCGGCATGAATGATCAGGGTGTCGGCCGGATCCAGCGCGCGCTGCGCCTGCAGATAGGCCGCCAGCACGGCGGCGCCCCCGGCCGGCCGCCGGCCATCCGGCGCCGCAGGCGTGTGCAGGTTGCCGTGGAAGTCGTTGAAGGTCAGGACCCGCAGTGTCACGGCCGTTGGCAGGCTCGCGGCGGCGGCCGGCGCCTGCCAGCTCACGGTCGTGCTCGGCGGCGGCCAGGGCACCCCGGGGGCGGGGGCGGCCAGGCTGATCCCCGCCGCCACGCAGGGTGCAATTAAGGCAACTATTCTTAACAAATTCAATCTATTGAGAGGCATTTTCGACCGCTTTCACCATTGGCTTTCAGCCTAGATTGATAAACCGTAATTTGCCTGTAAGCAGAAATACGTAGAATTATCGATAATCGATTGTAGCGACTGGATACGCACCCATGTGGATCGTTGAGGTGGCGCTGAAGCGCCCCTATACCTTTATCGTTTTGGCCTTGCTCCTGCCACTGCTCGGCGCCATGACGCTGTTTGGCACGCCGCTGCGCCCCGGCATGCCCGTGGATATTTTCCCGGACATCGCCATTCCCATCATTGCAGTCAATTTCAATTACACGGGTATGTCGCCGGATGACATTTCCGGCCGTATCACGGCGCAGCTGGAACGCTACGCCACGACCATCGTCAACGACATCGAGCATGTCGAATCCGAAAGCTACCCGGGCATCGCCGTCATCAAGCTGTTCTTCCAGCCGGGGGTGAACATCGACCTGGCCATGTCCCAGGTGACGGCCTATGGCCAGACTGCGCTGCGCAACATGCCGCCCGGCGCGCTGCCGCCGCTGATCCTCAAGTACAACGCCTCCAGCGTGCCCATCCTGCAGCTGGCCATGTCCAGCGACAAGCTCACCGAGGCGCAGCTGTTCGACTTCGGCAACCAGGTGCTGCGTTCGCAGATCGCCACCATTGCCGGCGTGTCGATCCCCTACCCGTTCGGTGGCGCCACCCGCCAGGTGCAGATCGATCTGCGCCCGGATGCGCTGCGCGCCCAGGGCCTCACGCCCGTGGACGTCAACAACACCATTGCGAATCAGGCGCTCATCATTCCGGCCGGTACGCAGAAGATCGGCGAGACCGAATACAACGTACGCCTCAATGCCAGCCCGACCACCATTCAGGCCTTGAACGATCTGCCGATTCGCAGCCGCGACGGTTCCGTGACCTACCTGCGCGATGTGGCCTTTGTGCACGACGGGCATCCGCCGCAGACCAATGTCGTACGCGTCGATGGCCGGCGTGCCGTGCTCATGTCCATTCAGAAGACCGGTTCGGCCTCGACGCTCACCATCGTCAATACCATCAAGGACCGTCTGCCACGGGTGCGCGAACTGGTACCCGAAGGTGCATCCATCGCCGCTACCGGTGACCAGTCGGTATTCGTGCGCGCCGCCATCCGTGGCGTCGTCACCGAGGCTTTGATCGCCGCGGCCCTGACCGCCCTGATGGTGCTGCTGTTCCTGGGCAGCTGGCGCAGCACCCTCATCATCGCGATCTCCATTCCCCTGTCGATCCTCGCCTCCATCATTCTGCTGGGCGCGACGGGTGAGACCATCAATCTCATGACCCTCGGCGGCCTGGCGCTGGCGGTGGGCATCCTGGTCGACGATGCCACGGTGACCATCGAGAACATCAACCGCCATCTCGAGGAAGGCCTGGAGGTACTGCCGTCCATCGTCGAAGGATCGCGGCAGATCACGGTGCCGGCGCTGGTGTCGACCCTGTCCATCTGTATCGTGTTCGTGCCGATGTTCCTGCTCACCGGCGTCGCGCGCTACCTGTTCGTGCCGTTGGCCGAGGCGGTCGTGTTCGCGATGCTGACCTCCTACGTGCTCTCGCGGACGCTGGTCCCCACCCTGTGCATGTACTGGTTGCGCACCGCCGCGGCGGAGAAGGCGGCCCTGGCCAATCCCAATGCCTGGCAGCGTTTCCAGCGCCGCTTCGAAACGCGCTTCGAGGCGCTGCGCGAGCGCTATCACGGCCTGCTGCAGGGCGCGCTGGCGCACAGCCGGATGTTCATGATCTGCTTCCTGGCCCTGGCCTTTGCCTCGATGATCATCTTCCCGTTCCTGGGACGGAACTTCTTCCCCGAAGTGGATGCCGGACAGATCAAGTTGCATGTGCGCGGACCGACCGGTTTTCGGGTCGAGGATACCGCGGGTCTTGTCGATCATGTCGAGGCGGCGATCCGCAAGGTCATTCCGGCGCAGCAGATCGGCAGCGTGGTCGACAACATCGGACTGGCGGTGTCCAGCATCAATGTCACCTACGGCACCTCGGGCACGGTGGGCAGCTCGGACGCGGACGTGCTGATTTCGCTCAAGCCCGGTCACTCGGCGACCTCCAAGTACGTACACATCCTGCGCCGCGATCTGCCGCGCGAATTTCCGGGCACCAGCTTTGCCTTCCTGCCCGCGGACATCGTCAGCCAGATCCTCAACTTCGGCATCCCGGCGCCCATCGACATCCAGATTACCGGCCCCAGTCCGCTGAACCGTGACGTGGCCAATCGACTGCTGGAATCGGTGCGGCATATTCCCGGCTTCGTCGATGCCCGCATCGAGCAACCGGACGATCTGCCGGAGCTGCGCGTGAACACGGACCGCAGCCGCGCCTAGCAGCTGGGCATCACCCAGCGCGATGTGGCCAACAACCTGCTGCTCACGCTGTCCGGCAGCAGCCAGATCGCGCCCTCGTTCTGGCTGAACCCGGAGAACGGCCTGCAGTATCCCTTGGTGGCGCAGACGCCGCAGTACCGCATGACCTCGCTGGATGATCTGCGCAATGTTCCGGTGACCTCCGGCACTGCACCGCAGATTCTCGGCGGGGTCGCGACCATCACCCGCGGCACCACCCAGGCGGTCGTCTATCACTACGACACCCAGAACCTCATCGACATCTATGGTGATGTACAGGACCGCGACCTGGGTGCCGTGGCAGATGACATCAATGCCCGGCTGCACGCGCTCGAGCCCACGCTGCCCAAGGCCACGCACATCGTGCTGCGCGGCCAGGTGCAGACCATGCTCAGCTCCTACACCGGTCTAGCAATTGGCGTGGTCGGAGCCGTGCTGCTGGTCTACCTGCTCATCGTCATCAATTTCCAGTCCTGGATGGATCCCTTCATCATCATCACCGCGCTGCCCGCGGCCCTGGCCGGCATCGCCTGGATGCTGCTCATCACGGGAACCACGCTGAGCGTGCCGGCCTTGACGGGCGCCATCATGTGCATGGGTGTGGCCACGGCCAACAGCATCCTGGTGGTGAGCTTTGCCCGCGACCGGCTGGACGCGGGGGCGACCGCGCTGCAGGCGGCCCTGGATGCGGGCTTCACCCGCTTCCGGCCGGTACTCATGACGGCGCTGGCCATGATGATCGGCATGCTGCCCATGTCCTTGGGGATGGGCGAAGGCGGCGAACAGAATGCACCACTGGGCCGCGCCGTGATCGGCGGACTGTTGCTGGCGACAGTCGCCACCCTGCTGTTCGTGCCGGTGGTGTTTGCCGCCCTGCATGGTCGCAAGACCCCGCCGGATGCCGCGCCCTTACCCGCTCCTGCCCACACTTGACCTGACATCGAACCAATATCGGACTCAACTATGGACGCTGCCAACTCTCCTCAAACCCGCAACCACATGCAGGGTCTCGCGCGCCTCGGCATGGTGATCGCCGTGCTGGCCATCGGCTTCGTGGTCTGGAGCATCATCTCCGCCCACCGCGCCGCCGCGAACCTCGCCACTGCCACCGACGAGGCCGCGATCGTTTCGGTGACCACGACCCATCCGCAACCCACGGACCCGACGGGCAGCGAACTGATCCTGCCGGGCACCGTGCAGGCCAACATCGATGCCCCGATTTACGCGCGCACCGACGGCTACCTGAAGCGCTGGCTGGTGGACATCGGCACCCGGGTGAAGGCCGGCCAGCTGCTGGCCGAGATTGATACCCCGGAAGTGCAGCAGCAGATGAGCCAGGCGGAGGCCGAGGTTGCCACTGCGCAGGCGAATTCCAAGATCGCCGGCGTCACCGCCGAGCGCTGGGAGTCACTGCGCAAGACCGACTCGGTGTCCCGCCAGGATGCCGATGAAAAGTCGAGTCTCGCTGATGCCAGCAAGGCGCAGCTGCAATCCGCGCAGGCAAATCTGCAGCGCCTGCGGGACCTGTCGGGCTTCCAGCGCATCGTGGCACCCTTCGATGGTGTCATCACCGCGCGTGACACCGACGTGGGCCGGTTGATTGCCGGCGGCGGCGGTTCCGGCCCGGAACTGTTCCGCATCAGCGATGAGCGCTCGCTGCGCCTGTATGTGCGCGTACCGCAGGCGTTCGCGCCGCAGATGGGACCGCAGACCACCGCGAACGTGGCGTTTCCGGATCATCCGGGCAGGACCTACCTGGCCCGCATGGATTCCACGGCCAATGCGATCGACCCGGCCACCAACACCTTGCTGGTGCAGCTGAAGGTCGACAACGCCAGCGGCGCACTGCTGCCCGGTGCCTACGCCGATGTGCACTTCAAGGTCCCGCCGGGCGCGCTCGGCGCCTCGCTGCAGCTGCCCGCCAATACCTTGCTGTTCCGCAGCGATGGCATTCATGTGGCGACGGTCGATGCATCCGGGCAGGTCAGCCTGAAGACCATCATCATTGGCCGCGACTATGGCTCGGCCATCGAAGTGCTGAACGGGCTCACGCCCCAGGATGTGGTCGTGCTCAGCCCGCCGGATTCGCTGATGGATCACTCCCGCGTGC